>Ga0181521_10003491_pt1 | contig 18475 bp, 19 predicted proteins | sample PEATcosm2014_Bin_32_FD_119764 | JGI IMG/M metagenome (GOLD analysis project Ga0181521, IMG submission 119764) | Peatland microbial communities from MTU Mesocosm Facility, Houghton, MI, USA - PEATcosm2014_Bin02_60_metaG | ecosystem: Environmental > Terrestrial > Soil > Wetlands > Peat | place... | reverse complement strand
GTGACCGTCGCGGCCTTGACGGTGGCACCGATCGCGAAGATCGTGATCACCGGGTTGATCATGAAGATGAGCGGAAGCACCGCCATCGCGCCGATGATGAACGGCGTGCGGCGGTACTCACGCATCTCCTTGCGCGCCACGGCGGCAAGCCTCCGCCCGTCGAGCCCGATCATCGCCCTGCCTCCGGCTCCGCCTCGACGAGCTCGAGATGGACGTCCTCCGGCGAGCTCGCGGAAACGACGTGGAGCCGGGTCGCGATCTGATCGACTTCCACGGCGCCCGCGGCGGCATCCATGGCGAGGCGAAGGGCTGCCTGGTCGTCAATGCCAGGGGCGCGGTGGTTCACGTCCAGGAAGACCACCGCGGCGAGCCACGCCAGTCGCTGGTTGCCGTCCACGAGCGCGCGGTTGCCGGCGATCGAGTGGAGGAGTGCCGCAGCCTTGAGCTCGAGGGCCGGGTAGGCGTCGATCCCGAAGGCGCTCGACCGTGGCCGCGCGACCGCTGAATCAAGGAGGCCGATGTCCCGAACCGGCCCCACCTGGAGGGCGCGGACCAGCCCCAGCACATCCTCGAGGTCAAGGTACTCGACCTCGATCACGCCCGGCCGAGGCGCTCCAAGACGTCCCCCCACCGGCGGAGCATCCGGTCCGAGCCTGTTTCCACCCGGGCCCGGTGGCCCTGGCGCTCGTAGCGGTCCAGCACGGCCCGGCGGATGATCTCCTGCCGGGAGGCGCCCTCCGCCGCGGCGAGAGCGGTCAGAGCCTTCTCCATCTCCGAGTCGGTACGCACCGTCATCGCCATTGCATGATGCTACCACTTTGGTACCACCCCCGGGCAGCCCAGGCGCTCCACCGCCTACCCGCCGAGCTGCGGGGTGCCGCGAAATACAGCGGCGATGTGCTCGGCGATCGCGAGCGCCGCGGTCGCCGCCGGGGAGGGGGCGTTGCGCACGGCGAGCAGCCGCCCCCGACGCCAGAAGACGAAGTCAGAGACCAGGCGGCCGTCGCGCGCCAGAGCCTGCGCCCTGACTCCGGACGGGCCGGGCGAGATGTCGTTCGCCGTGAGCTCGGGGAGCAGCCGGCGCGCCGAGCGAGCAACGAGCTCACCGGACCGGTCTCGGGCCAGCTCCCACAGCCCGGTCCTCCAGTTGCGCAGCATCAGGCGAAGAAGGCCGGGGCTCAACGCCTCCTCCACGATGGTTCTCCAGTCCGCCTGGCCGCGCCGGTATCCCTCGCGGGCCAGCGCCAGGACGGCGTTGGGACCCAGCCAGACCTCACCGTCGTGGCGGCGGCTGGCGTGAACGCCGAGGAAGGGCAGGGCTGGGTCGGCTACCGGGTAGAGGTGGCCCCTGACCAGCGCCGCGGCGACGGGTCGGAGCCGCCAGAAGCTTCCCCGGAAGGGGACGATCCGCGGCTCGCGGGGCGCACCGAAGGACTGCGCCAGACGATCCGCCTGAAGTCCCGGGCAGAGGATGACCTGGTCCGCCGAGATCGGCCGGTCGGCCGTCAGCACGTCGACGCCGTCCCCGCGGACGCGTCCTCCCCGGATTTCGCAGCCGAGCCGAACCTCGCCGCCGCGGCGGCGGATGTCCTCCGCGACGGCGGCGGCGACCGCCGTGAAGTCGACGCTGGACGTGCTGGGGACGTGCAGGGCGGCAACGCCACGGGCGTGGGGTTCGATCTCCCGGATGCCCCTCGGGCCCATCATCTCGGCATCCGCGATCCCGTTGGCCCGGGCCTGCTCGAGGAGCCCGCGCAGTCGCTTGGCCTCGCCGTCATTGGTGGCCACGATCAGCTTGCCGACGCCGAGGACCGGGATGCCCTCGTCGGCGCAGAACTCTCGGAGTTGGGCGCCACCGCGGCGGCACAGTTGGGCGTGGATCGATCCCGGCGCGTAGTAGACACCCGAATGGATCACCCCGCTGTTGCGACCGCTCTGATGCGCCGCCACCGTGCTCTCCTTCTCGACCACGGCGACGGCACGCCCGGGGAAATCCATGAGCAGCTGGCGGGCGACGGCCAGACCGACCAGGCCGGCGCCAACCACCACCACGGGCTTCTCGGCTGCCATAAGACCCCACGACGCCGCCCCGGCGGCGAGCGACGGCTGAACAGTGAGCTCCATCATGGCCCTCCGACGCGGTCCTGCTGTTCCCCGCAGAGGGCAACTCATGGCTGGGCAAGGGCAGTGGCTTCGCCGGACGCGCCCTGAGGGGCCGCCAGCCGCTCCGGCCCGGCGCACCGGGTGTGGCCGGCGATCAGCGCACCCCTCACGTCAAGAACGGGGGGCTGCGGAGGCCCTTGCTCTCGCACCTCTTGGCAGGCCTCGGTGCTCGGAGAGGTACGTGTGTCGATAGGGCACCTGAACCCTCGCCCGGCAATGACTTCCGGCTCTTGCCGCCCGCCAGCCCGCCTCCGTATCCTCCGTTCGCTTGCGGGGCGCTGGCCCCGTGGAATGGGGTGTTAGGGGGGTGGTCCGGCCATGTCGTACCGCACTTCACCGATGCGATCGCTGCTCGCCGGCCTGGTGGCGGCTGCGGCCGTCACGGCCTGCGGGGGCACCTCCTCGCCGCCGTCCAGCAGCTCAGCGGCGGCCACACCGGCCGCGACACCGACGCCAACGCCGACCCCCGCCGGCGCCATCAACACCGCCTCGTGCCCCGCGCCCAGCGTCGTCAACGGCGCCCTCGGCACCGACTTCACGGCCTCGACCACCGTCTCGTCAGCGAACCTCGTGGCCACTCTCCCCAGCGGCACCGGCCACATCGCCTGCACCTACACCTCAGGGAGCGCGGGCGTGATCCTGATTCTGCTGAACCACATCCCGGCCTCGCTGTTCACCACCGAGGAGCAGGACGTGATGGCCTTGCTCGGCGACAGGGGGTTCAACGTGAGCGGGGTCACCTCCACCCCGGTGTCCGGCCTGGGCGATGAGGCGGTCTCCTTCACCACCCCGAGCGTGCTGTACGGGTCGGCGGTCGGGGTGGATGTCCAGCAGGGCACCAACCGGGTGGTCGCGTTCGAGGGCCAGACGACGCCGTCGCTGAGCGCGGTCGAGAGCCTCGCCACCCAGCTCCTGGGCTGACCGGGCCGCGGGCCCCCCGATCACACGGCTCCTGGAGGTCCAGCCGGGGTCAGGAACGACGGGCAGCGACAGGGCTGCGCCGGTGACGCCTATGACGCGGCTGAGATACGGTCGCTGGTGTACTCGGGCGGTCCAGTTCCGGCAGGGACGAGCTGCACGAAGAAGGTGGTCGCACCAGCCACGCGCGGGACCGTCGCGGATGCCTGGCCACGACCGGTCGAGTCGGTGACGAGCGAGCCGCCATTGGCCGCCAATTGCGGGCACGATCCGGGAACCTGCTGCATGAACACCCCGTAGGTCGTGTTCGGCGGGCCCGATTGCACCTGGATCTCCGCCTGGAATGAGCTGGGCGTCACGTTCAGCACCACAAACCCGACCGAGGTGGCCGCCTCGCTGGTGTTCGTGGTGCAGTCTCCCTGGGCGGGATTGGTCGTCCCCAACGTCACCTTGGTGGAAGTGGCCGGAGAAGGCGTCGCCGCCGTCTGGGTGCTCGAGCAGGCCGACGCGAAGACCAAGGTGGCCAGCAGCACGACGGGGGCCGCCGCCCCGGACCAACGCGGCCAGGACGGGCGCATAGGAGCGATCCTCCGCGGCGGCCGGGGGGCAAACCAGGGTCTTTCGTAACATGAGACCAAGGTCTTTCTCACCGCTCTTCAGCGGGGGTCACATGCCCTTGCTCCATTCCGTGTCCGGTGAACCCCGATGCAACAGCACGATCCTCTCCGCTGGCTTAACCACGAAGTCACATGAGGAGGATCTCAGTAGCCGTATGGGTTGCCGTCCATCCCCGGCGTGAGGGGCCGCCCACTCGGCTGCAGGGCGTACCAGGTACCTCCGTACGAGCTGATGCCCTCGCCGTTCGCCAGCCCGGAAGAGGTGTCGCCGACGTAGTAGTGGACCGGGTCGCCGGACACCGTGAGCTGCAGCACGCCCCCACCTGCCGGTGCAGTCGAAAGCGAGGCGGTCACGCCCGGGCCGGCCCGGGTTGATCCGGCTTCAATCGTGACCGGTGGCCACACGGTTCGACAGCCACCTGAGCACGTGACCTCCTTCCCCTGGTTGCCCACGAGGATGTAGAGGGTGCGGCCACTCGGCCCCACCAGCACGGGGCCGACGCTGCTCAGCGAGGTTCGAACCGTCATCGGGCTGGTGGCGGCGGCGGTCCCGAGGGTGCCGGGGCTCGTGTGCGCGGAGCCACATGCCACGCCCAGCGCCGCGGCGGCCACCAGGCCGAGCACGAGGGCGCCGTGTCCAGGATCCGCTCGCAACTGCTTCACCTCGGGAATTCCCCCCGTGTGCCGGCCGTCTGTGCGCCCAGGCTCCCCACCTCCATACGCGGCGTCGCGGGCTTGGGTTCAAGCAGCTCGGCTCACCTGGCAACTTTGACGGGTTCCCGCGCACGGGTCGGGACGCCGGACAGAACTCCACCCGTCGCTCGCGGCAGGTGATGCCTGGAGCCTCCCGGAGAGAGCTCCGCCGGGCTAGCGCTCCCCCTGCGCATCGATCTCGGCGGCGATGGCCTCGAGGCGGTTCGCGGCCTCCTTCCAACTCTCGGGCGTGTCCCCTAGCTTCTGCGTGAAGCGACGCAAGACATCGGCTCCCGGGTCGGTGAGACCCCCATGAGGATTCAGGGCGGTGAGAATCTTCGCGACGAGTCTGAGGACCTCCGCCACTTCGACCCGATCACGGTCATTGAGCTGGATCATCCGGTGACCCCCAAAGTGAAGGAGCGTCTGCACAATCTCGCCCCACAGGAGCGAGGCGCTAGCGTAGCCCAGGGGCCCCGGGGGCGGTGTGGTCTCCGTTCCACCTGCGTTGGGCACGATCACCTCCGTGGGCGGTGGATGGGTTCGCTACGGTACCCGGGCTTGGGCAGGTCGATGACCCGCAACCTCCCGCCCCGAGATGAACTGCCCCGGCGGGTAGGCGACCACCGCATCCTCCTCATAGAGGGCCGCCATCCCCTCAGCGTCGGCGGAGTTGGCCCGTTCGACGAGCAGACGCGTGATCTCCTCCGGCGCCAATGCCGGCTGACGAGTCGCCTTCAATGGTCAGTCTCTTTCTGCCGCACCGATTCGTGCAATGCGGTGGGATCCTCGCCCCTGGTGGGCTCCGCCCCTCACCCGGGTTCGTACTCGCCGGGCAGGGCTCGGGAGGTCACCGCCACACGATTCCAGGCGTTGATGACCACCACGGCCCAGATCAGCTGGGCCAGCTCCCTCTCCTCGAAGTGGGTCCGCGCCGCATCGAAGGCGTCGCGGGGGACGTGGCTGTCGGCGATCAGGGTGATCGCGTCGGTCAGCTGCAGCGCGGCGCGCTCCCGTTCGGTGAAGAACGGCGCCTCGTGCCAGGCCGCGATGGCGTGGAGCCGCTGCTCGGTCTCGCCCCGAGCCTTCGCGTCCAGGGTGTGCATGTCGATGCAGTAGGCGCAGCCATTGAGGATCGATGCCCGCAGGCTGACCAGGTCGCGGAGCGAGGAGTCCAGCTCCAGAGCCCCATCCAGGGCCACCATCGCGCGGTTGATGGCGGGGGCGAGCTTGGCGAGGGAGATCCGAGGCTGCTCGAAGGTCGTCGGGTTGGGCGCCATCTGTCGGCCCTCCAGGTACGGGTTGACGTGAGATCATCCTCGCCCCAAGATGGACCATCGGTAATGGCCAATTCCGAGCAGAAAAATTGGGCCACTTCGGGGCTGGACCTCTTTCTCCATCTCGATGACAGACCCGGTGGGGGGTTGCGGGTCGGTGTCGAGAACGGGCTCCGCGAGGCAATCCGCTCGGGACGCCTGCCTCGGGGCACACGGCTCCCGCCCACGCGGGCGCTGGCCCGGGACCTCGGCATCTCCCGTGGCACGGTGCTTCAGGCCTACGACCAGCTGGCTGCCGAGGGTTGGCTCGAGGGCCGCCAGGGCTCCTCCACCGTCGTCAGCGCCGAGGCCGAGGCCCACCGCCGGTCAACGGCCATCCGCCAACCGCCGCCGGTGCGCTGGAGGTACGACCTCCGCCCGGGCCGCCCCGATGCCAGCTCCTTCCCGAGGGGCGACTGGCTGCGCGCCCTCCGTCGAGCGCTGGCCACCGCACCGAACGCGGCCTTCGGGTACGGCAGCCCCCAGGGACAGCTGTCCCTTCGCGTGGAGCTGGCAGGCTACCTCAGCCGAGCCCGCGGCCTTCGCGTCTCGCCGGAGAGCGTCGTGGTCACCGCCGGCTTCACCCAGGGGCTGGGCCTCGTCGCTCGGAGCCTGGCGGCCATGGGTGTCGGCGCAGTCGCGATGGAGGAGCCGAGCATGCCCCTGCACCGCTCCATCGTCCGGGCGACGGGGCTCACGGTCGTCCTCATGGGCGTCGACGGCGACGGCATGCAGGTCGAGGCGCTGGGACGGTCTCAGGAGATCGGCGCGGCGGTGCTCACCCCCAATCGGCAGCACCCGACCGGGGTCACGCTCAGCGCAACGCGTCGAGCCCAGCTGCTGGGCTGGGCGCGCCGGCAGGAGGCCCTGATCGTCGAGGACGACTACGACGGCGAGTTTCGCTACGAGGGCCACCCGATCGGTCCCCTCCAGGGTCTGGATCCAGACCTCGTCGTCTACGCTGGCACTGTCTCCAAGACCCTGGCGCCGGGTGTTCGGCTCGGATGGCTGGTCCTTCCTGAGCGCCTGCGTCAGCACGTGCTGCGCGAGAAGGAGCTGGCGGACTGGCAGAGCAGCACCCTGGAACAGCTCGCTCTGGCCGAGATGCTCCACGCCAGCGTCTATGACCGTCACGTCCGGAGGATGCGACTTCGCTACCGCCGCCGCCGCGACATCCTCGTCAACGCCCTGGCCGAGGCGTTCCCGGGCACCCAAGTCATGGGCATCGAAGCGGGGCTCAACGTGGTCATACCTCTTCCGGACTCCGCCACCGAGGCGAGAGCCCTCGCCGCGGCGGGCGCCGTAGGGGTGGGTCTGGAGGGGTTGGTGGAGAGCGGCCTCTACGAGCGGCAAGCACCGGCTGGCCTCGTGGTTGGCTACGCGGCGGCCCCGGAACACAGCTTCGTCGGGGCTGTCGAGGCGCTCGTTTCCGCTCTCCATTCTGTGCGCGGGTAGTCCGATGCGCGATCAGTGATCAATGGGGATGGCGCCCGCCCCCGTCCGGCCGGTGAACCTGGAAGACCCAGGCCAGGCATCGATCAGAAGGTGGCGCCCACAGCACGCTGGATCCCGTCATTGGCGAGGGTGCGGAAGGTCTGATCCATGAGGGTCGCGTCCAGGCGCATGCCGTCGTCGAGCCACCAGGTGAGCAAGCCCAGCAGCCCGCTGGCGAGGTAACGGGCCACCACCTCGACCGGCACCTGTTGGAGCGGTGCCTCGCGGAGACGCTGCTTGAAGACCTCCGCCAGCGTCTCCTCCATCCGCCGGCGGACCACCGGCCACGCACCGCGCCGTCGGGCCAGCACCCGGTAGAGGTTCCCGTGCCGAGCCGCGTGCCGGAAGAGGCGGAGGCTCGGCGACTCCGCGGACCCGGCCTCCTCCTGCGCTGACGCCTCCGGGGGCCCAAACGTCTGGCGCAGGTCCTCGTCGAACCCGGAGAGAAAGAGGTCCTCCTTGTCCCGGAAGTGCGCGTAGAAGGTGGACCGTCCCACGTCGGCACGGTCGATGATGTCCTGGACGGTGACGCGGTCGTAGCCCCTCTCCACCACCAGTTCCATGAGGGCGTGGAGCAGGGCGTGCTGGGTCCGCCGGACCCGGCGGTCGGTGGGCTCGCCGCCCCCCCGGCCCTGCCGGTCCCCCACCGCGATTCGGGTCACCTTGCCACCTCCTGTCCGATTTCGGGCACTGGCCGCCCAATTGATGGTTGACGCCCGTCGCGTCCATGTCCGAGCATCCTGAACTAGTGTCCATTATCGCATAGGTGGACGTTAACAAATAGCTGTTCGCACCGGACGCTCGAATCGGACGCAGGTCGAATCAGGAGGGACAGATGGACGCACAGGTCAGGACGGGATTCGTCACGGCATCCGCCGCCGCCAGCGGCGCGCCGTCCCGGCGGCGCTGGCTGGTGCTGCTGGCCATGGTCGCGGGACTCTTCATGCCGATGCTCGACCTCATGGTCGTGAACGTGGCACTCCCCACCATCCAGCGCGACCTCAGCGCCGGGATCTCCGGGTTGCAGTGGATCGTCGACGGCTACACGCTCGCCTTCGCCGCCCTGCTCCTGACCGGTGGCATCCTGGGGGACCGGTACGGACGGCGGCGGATCTTTCTGGCCGGGCTGGTGGCGTTCACGGCGGCCTCCGCGCTCTCGGGGCTCTCCCAGACCACCGCCGAGCTGATCGCGACCCGCGCCCTCCAGGGGGTCGGCGCCGCCCTCCTGGTCCCAGGAACGCTGTCGATCATCGCCGCCACCTTCAGCGGTCGGGAGAGGGGGATGGCAATCGGCGTCTGGGGAGCCGTGTCGGGGCTGGCCGTCGCCATCGGACCGGTGATCGGCGGCCTCCTCGTGGTACACACCTCGTGGCGAAGCGTCTTCTTCCTCAACGTTCCGGTGGGCCTTGCCGCCCTCGCGCTCGCGCTGGCAGTGGTCCCCGACTCGCGCGACGACTCGTGCTCCCGGCGTCTGGACATGCAGGGTCTGGCGACCGGAACGGCCGCGGTCACCGCGCTCACGTACGGTCTCATCGAGGGCAACACCCGCGGCTGGAGCGACCCCTGGATCGTCGCCTCGCTGGTGATGGCGGGGCTTCTCTTCGCCGCCTTCATCGCCATCGAGGCGCGGCGCTCGGCACCCATGCTGCCACTGGCGTTCTTCCGCAACCCGACCTTCTCCGCCGCCAACGTCGTCGGCGCGCTGCTCTTCTTCGCCATGATCGGCTCGGTGTTCTTCCTCACGCTCTATCTGCAGAACGTGAACGGATACACCCCAGAAGCCGCCGGGATCCGCCTGCTCCCGTTCAGCGGCATGATCCTGCTGCTGGCGCCGATCGCGGGGCGAACCGCCGGCCGGAGCGGCTCCCGATGGCTGATGACGGTTGGGCCGCTCCTCCTCGCCATCGGCCTTGGTCTCTTGCTCCGGACGGCTCCGCAAACGGCGTACGGCACGGGAATCCTGCCGGCGTTCCTGGTGATGGGCGCGGGCTGGGCGATCACCCTGGCGCCGATGACGACCGCGGTGATGAGCTCGGTCAGCCCCGATCGAGCGGGAGTCGCCTCCGCGGTCGCCAACACCAGCCGGGAGCTGGGCGGGGTGCTGGGTGTGGCCGCGCTCGGAGCCGTGGTGACTGCCGCCTTCGGTCCCGCGCTCCAATCGAACCTGATGAAGGCGGGCGTGGCTCACGCCCAGGCGGTGGCCCTGGTGGCCCGAGCCGGGACGCAGGCGGTCACCGGTGGGGATCCGCCCGCCGGCTCGGCTGTCATCACCCGCGCCATCCAGCAGTCGTTTGTCGACGCGATGCACGTGGGCCTCTGGATGGCCATCGCCGCCGCGGGCACCGCAGCCCTCGTCTCTGCAAGCTTCGTTCGCCGGCAACTCGCTCCAGAGATGGCCAGGAGGGGTCACTGATGGACGAGCGGCCCCATCACCGAGACGATCCGCTCGGGATGAGCCCGCGGGGGCTGCACCGCCTCCTGCACCGCGTCTGGTTCCCGTTGGTCCACGGCGCCCTGGCCAGGGAGGCGTCCCCCCGCCCTGGGGAGACCGTGCTGGATGTGGGGTGCGGGACAGGGGAGCTGGCGCGGCGCCTGGCGCGCAGCGGCGCCCACGTGGTCGGGGTCGATCCAGATGAGCGCTCCATCGCAACGGCCGAAGCCGGAGGCGAGAGTCCGGCCATCGAGTTCCACTGCGTGGCGGTCGAGGGCCTTCCGCTACGAGACGGCAGCGTCGATGCGGTGGTGAGCTCCGTGTCAGCCCATCATTGGGAGGATCGGGAGAAGGGCTTCGCCGAGCTGGCACGGGTGCTGCGACCCGGCGGCAGGATGGTGCTCGCTGAGCTCCGCCCCGCGCCTGGAGTCCGACGGGCCCTCGACCGCGGCACCGCCCACCGTGACCTGCCCGACGCCTCGGAGTGGCTCAGACTCTTGGCGGAGGCGGGCTTCGATAACGTTCGGGTAGTCGACGTCGGCTGGCGAGGTCGACTCGCGCTGTTCATGCGCGCAGAACGCCGTCACTAAGACCACCTCCCACATTGGAGCGAGAGACGGGGCTCGAACCCGCGACATCCAGCTTGACGGGAATATGCAGGAATCCGAGTTCGGATTCCCCGGCTACCCTTGTCACGCCTCGAGGAGCGCCGGATCAGCTCGTCAGGATCGGATCGATCGGATAATCGAACAGGATCTCGGGACCGGTGGCGGTCAGCAGGTAGACATCCTCGAAGCGAGCGCCGCCGAAACCCGGGATGGCCAGCACGGGGTGGCCGATGGTCACGGTCATCTTCTCGAGCAGCGGCAGACCTCGATGCTGCGGGATGATCGTCGACGCCGGCGGTTCCTCGAACCGCAGTCCGATGCCGTGGCCGATGCCGTAGACGTGGTGCTCGGCCAGGCCGTGACCGGCACACACCTCCTTGGCCTTCGCGTCCAGCTGGGCCGTGGTGATGCCGACCCGCATCGCCGCCCGGACCGCGGCCACGATCTCGCGGTATGCGGCCAGAAGCTCGGCCTGGCGGACGTCAGGCTCACCAAGGACGAAGGTGCGAGCGAGATTGGCACAGTAACCATCCACCTGCGGCGTCAGGTCAACCAGGACGAGCTCGCCGGGTTCGAGCGGCCTGGGACTGAGGCGGCCGTGGAGCATGCAGGTCTCGATCCCGAAGTTCACGAAGATCGGCGTGCTCGTCCCCTCCGCACCCGCTCGCATCATCGCGTACGACGCCTCGGTGGCGATCTCCCGGGCGGTTACGCCCGGTCGAAGCAGCTCTCGCGCCCGGTCCATCCCGACTCCGGCGATCCGCTGGGCTTCGGTCATCAGGACGATCTCTTCGGCGTCCTTGACCATTCGCAGCGGGTCCATGACCGGATCCGAGGAGACGACCTCCACCTTGGGGTTGACGTGGCGGAAGAGATCCACCAAGAAGGCCGGCGTCTGGAACCACATCTGGATTCCGACCCGTGGCCGACCCGAGGCGCCCGGCGGAATGCCGGCAGCCGCGCCCTCGGCGACGAGCTCCCGGATTCGGCCCACTATGTCGTTGATCTGGCCGCCGACGCTGCCGAAGACCCGTACTCGGCCGTCCGCGACCGCGGCTCGCAACTCTGGCTCTTCGCCCGTGAAGGCGATCAGCTCCGGCGGACCCTGAAATGGAATCAGCGCCCGGGGCTGCCAGCGATCTTCGCCGAAGAGATAGCGATAGTCGTCGTGGTTGAGGACGACGATGGCGATGAGGCCCTCTTCGCGCATGCGCTCCTGGACCTGGGCGATGCGCTCGTATCGAACGAGCATCGCGACAACCTCCGTGCAGATCAAGCTGGCGCGGGCCCGGCACGGTGGCTTTCAGCCGGGCCTTGCTCGTCGCAGAATAGCCGGAGCGGCCTGGGGTTCGCATCCCGGTGTCGAGCCTCAAGCGTGAGGCGCACGTTCTGCCCCACGGTGCCAGAGGCGGGGCGCGTTAGAGGCGCTGGGCGCGACGTGGCACGCAGCAGCCTGAGAGCGCGTTGCTTCAGTTTCTGACCACAGGGCGACGTCGGTCGCAGTCACTCCGAGGCATCACCCGACCCCTGCGCGACGCGGGCGGCCACGAGCGCCAGCCACAGAAGCTCCATCCCGAGGAAGATCTTCTCGTAGAGCCCGCCGAGGGAGTGCGGGCGGAAGCCGACCCGTCCGAGGAGCAGGAGTGGCACGAGCGCCCCCCATGCGAGGGCGGCCATCGGGATCCCGACCCGCCGCCAGCGTGGCTGCGATTGGAGCGCCATCGAGCCGAGAATCGCTCCCCCCAGCACAGCCACGAACGCGACGAACGCGATGGCGAGGTGGACGGCGCCCGCCGTGTGCAGGGGGGTGCCCGCCGGATCGTCGGGAAAGAATGCGAGCAGCCCGGAGCCGAGCGCCCAGACGCTCAGCAGGCCCAGCGCCGCCTGGAGCCGGCGACTCTTGGCGGCGCCGACGGACACAGCTCCGACCACCGCGAGGCTGAGCCCGCAGCGGAGCAGGAAGTTCAGGTCCATCAGCCACGCCCAGGGCCCGCCGCTGCCATAGTCGCTCTCGGCGTTGTGCAGAATCGAGAACTGCGGTCGGAGGAACACCAGCGCCGTGTCGATGATCGCGTACAGAACGACGCCGGCGAACGCGCACCGGGCGGCCATCACCGCCCGTGCGGTGACTCTGCGGGGGCTGGACATATGAGCAACCAAGTTGCATAATAGGCTACCGCACCATGGCGGAGCAGTCAAGGACCGCATACCACTTCGGCGACCTGCTCGCGCTCGCTCGCGGGCACTGGGTGCGGCAGATGGCCGAGCACGTCGGCCGCGCGGGCTTTGCCGACTACCGCCGCACCGACGCCGCGGTCGTGCGCCTGCTCAGCCGCCGCCCCAGGTCGATCGGGCAGATCGGCGCGGCGCTCGGCGTCACCCGCCAGGCGGCCCGCAAGTTCGTGACCAGGCTCGAGCAGCGCGGCTACGTCGTGACCGTCAGGGACGCGAGCGACGCTCGACAGGTCAACGTCGGGTTGACGCGGCGGGGCGACCAGTACGCGCGCGTGATCGAGAAGGCGATCGACGCGCTCGATCGACGGTTGGCCCAGCGGATCGAGCCCACCCAGCTGCTGGCCGCCGACGCCGTTCTGCGCGCCAGCCTGCCAGATCAGGACGCACGCGAAGAGGCGATGCGTCTCGTTCCGCCGCCCTGACACCCGGACGTACCTGCGCGTTGACGGGCTGCCGGCCCGTGCGATCCGCGCGCGCCCGCCCCGGATTCGACCTCCTCAGCCGAGGCTCTCGCACAGGCGGCGGGCGGCGAGATCAGGCTCGTCGACCCCGATGTCCATCCGGCGGCGGACAGCTGCTTGGGACACCGAGCCCGTGCTCTCCGTCCCGCCTCGATCCTTCGAGGGCCATGACCGGGGAGGTCGCTTCTACCTCCCCCCTCCGGCTCGAGCTCCCCCCGGGGTCGACCGGACGTGGGGATCGCTCAAGCGCCGGACCCGATCGCCTCTCGGAGAACCGCGCGCCACGGCTGCTCCTCGTCGGCGCCGCCCACACGGCGCCCCTCGGTCCAGACTCGGGTGATCTCCGGGTTCAGCTGCTCGTCCAAGGAATGGAGCGATGGAGCTTGCGGCGCAGTCTGCGAGGATTCACCGGCATTGCTGGGACGTGAGCCCTGTCCCGAGGATGATCGCGACGACCGAGAGCCCCGGTGCTCGCCACCCGTGGAAGTTCGAGCCCGGCTTGCGCCGCCATGCCTTCGGCTGGAGGTCGCAGCCGGCCGTCCTGCATGTCTGGTCGGCGTCTCCCCACCGCCTTCCGTGACCACCAAGGCCACCGCGAACCAGCCTGAATCGATTCGGCTCAGCTCGGCGCTGGGCCGGTGGGTGCTCTTTGCCACGGTGCTCGCCTCGGGGATGACCTTTCTGGACGCCACCGTGGTCAACCTCGCCCTGCCGCGAATCGGCCGGGAATTCGGTGTCGGCCTGGCCGATCTGCAATGGACGGTCAGCTCCTACGCGCTCACCCTCTCCGCGTTCCTGCTGCTCGGCGGGGCGCTGGGCGACCGGTACGGGCGCCGCCGGCTGTTCCTCACTGGGCTGACCTGGTTCACCCTGGCGTCGGCGCTCTGCGCGGTGGCCCCGTCAGCTCCGGTCCTGATCGGCAGCCGGGCCTGGAGGGGATTGGCGGCGCACTGCTCACCCCGGGCAGCCTGGCGATCATCCAGGCCACCTTCATCCCCGCCGATCGGGGTCGGGCGATCGGCGCCTGGTCCGGGCTTGGCGGCGTGTTCGGCGCCATCGGCCCGCTGCTCGGCGGGTTCCTGGTCCAGGCGGTGTCATGGCGCCTGGTCTTCGTGATCAACCTCCCTCTGGGTGTCGCCGCAATGGCCGCCACCCGCCACATCCCCGAGACCGCTCCGCACCAGGTCACCGGCCGGCTCGACGTGTCCGGCCCCACGCTCGCCGTTCTCGGCCTGGGGGGCGTGACCTACGGGCTCATCCAGGGCGCGGCGGACGGCTGGACCTCGCCGCCCATCCTGCTCTCGCTGATCCTGGGAGCCGGGCTGCTCGTCGGATTCCTGTTCAACGAGGCGCGCCATCCCTCCCCCGTGCTCCCTCTGGGCGTGTTCCGCTCTCGGGTCTTCTCCGGTGTGAACGCCGCCACCCTTGCCATCTACGCCGCACTGGGCACGGTCACCTTCCTGGTGGTGCTCCAGCTCCAGCAGGTGCTCGGGTACTCGCCGCTCGCCGCCGGCGTTTCGCTGCTCCCGGTGACCCTGATCCTGCTCGCCTTCGCCACTTACACGGGGAAGCTCGCCGGCGCCATCGGCCCGCGCATCCCGATGACCGCGGGGGCCTTGCTGGCCGCCGCCGGGATGGCCATGTTCGAGCGCGCCACACGGGGGGCCAGCTTCGTCACCGCGATCCTGCCCGCGAGCGTCGTGTTCGGAATCGGGCTGGTGCTCACTGTCCCCGCGCTCACCATCACCGCCCTGGGGGCGCTGTCCCGAGATCGCGCCGGGGTGGCATCCGCGATCAACAACGAGGTGGCCCGCGTCGCCTCCCTAGCCGCAGTGGCGCTGATCCCGGCGCTGGCGGGGCTCAGAACCGGGGGCGCCCACGTGGTGCCCTCATCGTTCTCCGCCGGTTTCGGCACTGCGATCTGGATCTGCGCCGGACTCTGCGCCTCGGGAGGTCTGATCTCGCTGCTCACCATGCCAGGGGCACCTCGCCCGGCCCCGCCAGCGGAGCGAGAGGCGGAGGCGGGGGGGGCGGTGCCGCGGTGACCGGCGCCGCCATCTCCTCGCTTACTGCGATTGGCCGAGCATCGGTCGCACCTGGCCTGGGCTCTCCGAACGGCACGACGGCTCCGCAAGATTCAAGCCGTCAGCCGGTCCGTGATCCAGTCGAGAGAGTCCGCTCACTCATGCCGGGCCTCAGGGTGCCGGTGGGGCTGCCGCGCTCTCCCCCAGAGCCACCCGGCGCCGACCCCGAAGGTCATGATCAGCACGATCCACGCCACTGTGCGCCCGGTTGGAGGCAGGAGTCTTTCCGCAAGCAGGCCGCAGCCGAGGAAGAGCACCAGGTCCGCGAAGAGGGCCGCGTACCACGGGCCCCGCCCACCGGCTCGCGCCGGCCCGGCGGCCCTCACGGGACGGGCCGGAGCGCCGCGGCGATCGGCTCCAGCCGTGTCCGGACCAGTCAGGCTTGGGGTCGGCCTGTCCCCGCCCTCGAGAGCCTCACCGCGCCTCTGAGAGCGGGGCCCTCGCCCCCTGGGGGTGGTTCGTCTCCGGCGAGTCTGCGGCATGGGTGAAGGGTAGCTTGACGCGACAGGTCCTGTCAGTGCGTCACGAGAGCCGCCGCCGCAAGGGCGCTGGAGCGGGAGACGGGACGCGAACTCGCGGCATCCAGCTTGGACGGAATGATCACGGATCAGAAGCTCAGGTCGGCCCGGCGGCGGCGCTTCGAGCTCTGCTGGCGGGTCACGTTTGCTTGCGGCTGCGGCGGCCTGAAGCTGCAAACGCCTCAATCACATACCCCGGTCCGCTAACCGGGTGGCCGCTGGACAAAGGTCATCGACGATCTCGGTGAGGCGGTGGCGGGGATCAGGACCCGGGACACCGAGCCCTCATACCGAATGTCATCACGTTTCCAACCGCTGACGGCGTCTTAGGGGTATGAGCGCGTCTACCACCCGGCAACCCTCACCGGTGGAGGGGGGGCGTTCGCCGACTACCTCCACGCCACCAATGACGGTGGCCAGACCTGGCACCAGCTGAACAAGTTCGACTTCACCATCACCACCCCCGACGCCACAGGTGACGCCTAGCGCCCCACCCTCACTGATCTGTGCGCACAGGGTTTGGCCCTCACCCGCACCGAGGCCAATTGCGTCGTGGTGGGGAGCACCATGCGGTCACGATGCTCTTTCGAATCGGACGCATGCCGTGAAGGTGACGTTCCACGTGGGGATCGCTGCCCAGGGCCGCCTCGCCCTCCCGACCCCGGAATCCGCCCCGGGCCCGCCAGCCCCTCCCCTCTGGCAGACTGGTGAAATGAGGTCGAGTGGAGACACCGCCCAGCGGGGTCCCGCCGGTCGCGCGACCCGACCAGGCCACTACGGCATCGACGGGGGAAACATAGTGGTACCCGTGTTGGTGCTTGTCGAGGCGGCGCTCCTGGGGGTAACGGGCTGGGCGCTGCGGCGCCGCCGCCCTGTCATCGCGGGCCTGGCAGGCGCGGCGGGCCTCGGTGTGCCCGTGGTCGCCACGGGCTACCTCTACTCCTCGGGGAGGGGCAAGCGGTCGACCTGGACTGAGATCCTGAACGAGCTTCGACTGTCGGGGAGCGAGCACATCCTGGATGTCGGCTGTGGTCGCGGCGCCGTGCTGATGCTCGCCGCCCATCGCGTGCCCGAGGGCAGGGCGGTGGGAGCAGACATCTGGCGCTGGCGGGACCAGAGCGGCAACAGTCGTGCGGCCGCCGAGCGCAACGCGCTCCTCGAAGGGGTGGCTGAAAGGATCAGCCTCGTGGAGGCGGATGCTCGCTCCCTGCCCTTCGCGTCGGAATCGTTCGACATCCTCGTCAGCAGTCTCACCTTCAGCAACATCCCCACCGCAGAGGGTCGCGAGGAGGCTCTGTCCGAGGCCGTGAGGGTGTTGAAAGGTGGCGGCCGCATGCGCATCGTCGATGATCGGGCCGACCGTTATGTGGACACCCTTCGCCAAGCGGGGTGCACCGAGGTCACGGTTCGCCGGCTCGATTGGCGAACAGCATACGGGATCCCCGGCAACCAGCAGATTCTGGTGTCAGCTCAGAAGCTCCCGCTTGAGTCCTGAAACGCTGATGGCCAATGCTTCGAAGCGTAAGTCTCTTCCTGCCTTTCGTCCAGCAAGGTGCTTCTGGGCACACGATCGGGGTGCAGTTCGGTTACCCGGTCCCCGCCGCTAGCCTCATGCGTGGGCGGGATGCATGACGCTTGTCTGCTTGGTTGGGGCGGCCATAGCGTGCGCCGGATTGTCGCTCACCCGTCGATTCAGGCTCATCGCCACGCTCGGTTCCGTTTGGCTTTGCCATATTGGCAGCGGCGGCGGTGCTCTTGGATGCTTGAACGCTGCGAGTCGCGTTGGGCGGTGGCCAGCTGACCTGCCAACGCACCTCGACGCCGGCTTCCACTTGGCCGCAGCGGGATCGGTAGCCGCTTCCCTCTTCGCCCCTTTGATGCTCGCCTGTTGCGAGTTGGGTATCCGCTCAGCTCACCCCGACGCCCCACCTCGGCCCAGTGCCCGCTCTGCCGCCGTCTGAGGCATGGTGCCATCCCCAGCGCCTGAGCGGGTGCCCGCCGCCGGAGCGCGGCGGTCCAAGCCGCTGGCGGCGGCGAGGGTCGGTTGGGGAGGCGAACGTCGGCGAGGCATGCTAGCGTCGCCATGATGCCCTTCACCGCCCGCAACTCAGCTGAACTCGAGGCGCCAGTAGAGATGACCGCAGCGGCCGTGATGCTGGCTCCCCTGGGAGGGCGCAGGCTGGCGCTGGACCACGGCGGGACCACAGCGGACGGGGTCGCCAGGCTGCCCGGCAAGCTCTGGTGGTCGAACGTCAGCGTCGGCCTGCTCCCGGAGCGCTTCACGATGTCCCGGGCACGCCGTGTCTTCGAGGCGAGCAGCGGTGCTCGCTGCGAGCCCAGCAGCTTCCAGCGCGAGTTGGATCGCAGCGGTCGGGCGCAGGCCACCGGACTGGTTGCCAAGGCAGGCCTGGGACAGCTGGCGGCGCTCTACGAGCTCATGTCGCGCCAAGCCGCGTGGTCCTTGCGCCGCGCCCGCCCGCCGGTGACCCTGGGCACTGTGCTGGCCAGGGAGGTGGCTCGCCGGTGAGCGACCACGCAGGCGTGACCCCGACGGCCGACGGGTCCCCGAGTCTCGCCCTCCACTGTGACGAATACCTGCTGATCATGGCCCAGTCGTTCTGGCGCCACCGGCAGAACGAGGACTGCGTGTTCGAGCTGGCGGTCCGCGACCTCCCGCCCCATCGCGCCTACCTCGTCACCGCCGGACTTCAGACCGCCGTCGAGTACCTGAACGGACTTCGCTTCGACCAGGGGATGCTGGAGTGGCTCGGCAGCCTGGGGGCCTACGATCGCGGCTTTCTCGACTTTCTGGCCGGGCTCCGTTTCGGCGGGGACCTCGACGCCGTCCCCGAGGGGACGGTGACGGGCGCGGCAGTCCCGCTGCTGAGGGTGCGCGCTCCGCGGATCGAGGCCACCCTCCTGGAGTCCGCCCTCCTC
>Ga0181521_10003480_pt1 | contig 18508 bp, 15 predicted proteins | sample PEATcosm2014_Bin_32_FD_119764 | JGI IMG/M metagenome (GOLD analysis project Ga0181521, IMG submission 119764) | Peatland microbial communities from MTU Mesocosm Facility, Houghton, MI, USA - PEATcosm2014_Bin02_60_metaG | ecosystem: Environmental > Terrestrial > Soil > Wetlands > Peat | place... | reverse complement strand
GAGCCCTGGGTGAGCATCAGCATCACCCCGGTGAAGGTGCTGATGAAAATGCCCGCCAGGTTCGAGGCGAAGTTCTGGATGCCGCCGATCGAGGCGACATGCGCCTGGGTCGGCGCGACATCGGCTGGCAGCGACCAGATGCTCGCGCCGGTGAAGGAGAGGCTCGCATAGGAGAGCGCGAACAGGGCGAGGCAGACATAGATATTCGGCGCGAATACCGAGAGCGTGATCACCGACGACATCAGCATCCCGCCCACCAGGCAGGTCTTGCGCGCCGCGGTCAGGCTCCAGCCGCGGCGGTACAGCGCATCGGAAGCGAAGCCGCCGACCCAGCCGCCGGGGATCGCCAGCAGGCCAGGCAGGATGCCAAGCGTGCCAAGCTGGGCGAGCGAGAAGCCGCGCGCCTGTACCAGGTAGGTCGGGAACCAGGTGATGAAGAAAAAGATCGCGAAGTTCAGGCAGAAGAAGCCGATCATCATCGCCCAGATGGTGCGATAGCGGAACAGCGAAATCCAGGGCAGCTTGGCGCCCTCGACCTTGTCGGGCCGGCCGCGTTCGGCTTGCAGATGGCGCAGTTCTTCCGGCGTGACGCCGGGATGTTGCTCCGGCTCGCGGTACATCTTCAGCCAGAACCCGGTCCATATCAGGCCGATCACGCCGGTGATGATGAACGAGGCTTGCCAGCCCAGGCTACCGATAATCAAGGTGACGATGGGCAAGGCGACCACCGCTCCGGTGCGCGAGCCGCTGTCGTAGATGCTGGAGGCGAGGCTGCGCTCGCTGCGCGGGAACCAGGCGGCGACGACCTTGGTGAAGGACGGATAGGCGCCGGCCTCGCCGACGCCGAGCATCAGCCGGCAACCGAACAGGCTGGGGACGCCGCGAGCAACGGACGTCATCGCGGTGAACACCGACCACCAGACCACCGCGACGGTCAGCGACGTGCGCGGGCCCACCTTGTCGGCGAACCAGCCGAACGGCATCTGCATCGCCGCATAGGTCCAGAAGAAGCCGCTCAGGATCAAGCCCATCGTCGCGGCGTCAAAGCCGAACTCCTTGCGGAGATAGGGCGCGGCGACCGCGAGATTGGCGCGGTCAAGGTAGTTGATCGTGCACGCCAGGAAGCACAGGAGGATCATGGTCCAGCGCAGGCGCGGCATGGGAATTTCCTTGTCGACAGTTTGTCGGCGTTGTTAACAATTTACCAAGCGACCCCGTGACGGCCGGGCAAGCTTGGCGGACGCCGCCGCAGTATGGTGAGGCATTGCGAAAGGTTCATGCGCCTGGCCCATGTCGCTGACATTGATCTGGGTCAACGCGACACCGGCGGCCGCAGCCGCCGGCATAATCCCGCTGACTCGCAAACGTTCTGGCGCAGCCGGACGATCCCTCCTGGCACGATGCGATCGCGGTTGGCCAGCCGGCGGTGCCAGGGCGGTGGCGGTAGCGGCAACCCGCATCGGCGCCACGGCTTCAAGGATGCTCCCGGCACGGCTAGCGTGCGGGCAGGACTCGATCGCTCCCGGCCGGCCGGGAGCGGCAAGCCAAGGGATAGCGCGATGCAACCTGTGATGATTGTCACCGGCGGCAGCCAGGGGATCGGCGCCGCGATCGCGCGTCTGGCCGGCGCGCGCGGCTATGCCGTCGCGCTGACCTACCAGACCTCGCGCGACCGCGCCGAGGCGGTGGCAGCGGAAATCACCGCAGGCGGCGGACGCGCCATCGCGGTGCAGGCGGAGATGGCCGACGAGGCCTCGATCCTCGCGCTGTTCCACCGCGTGGACGCCACGTTCGGGCCACTGACGGTGCTGGTGAACAATGCCGGCACGCCGGGGCCGGCGGGCAAGATCGACGCGATCACCGCCGCGGTGCTCGACGCGGTGCTGGCGGTGAACGTGCGCGCGCCGTTCCTGCTGATCCGCGAAGCGGTGGCGCGCATGGCGACCGATCGCGGCGGAGGCGGCGGCGCGATCGTCAATATTTCTTCCCGCGCGGCGGAATTGGGCGGCGCCAACGAGTGGATCCAGTACGCCGCGTCGAAGGGCGCGCTGGACAGCCTGACCATCGGCGCGGCGAAGGAGTTGGGGCCGCGCGGCATCCGGGTGAACGCGGTGAGCCCCGGGCTGATCCAGACCGAGCTGCACGCCCGCTCCGGCCTGCCGGACCGGCTGGAGCGGCTGCTGCCCGGCGTGCCGATGGGCCGCGTCGGCAGCGCGGAGGAGGTGGCGCAGGCGGTGCTATGGCTGGCGTCGGACGAGGCGTCCTATATCAGCGGCGCGATCGTGCCGATCTCGGGAGGGCGGTGATGGACATGAGGTCGGGTCCCGCGTGACACCGACCGACCGCCGGCCCTGTGCGATGCGGCCGGGGCCGAGGTCGCGCGTCACGGCCGCGATATCCCGGCGGCGATGCCGCTGCGGCGAGCGGGCAGTCATGGTAAACCACGCCCGCGGATCACCATCGGGACCGTCATGCCCCGTCTGATCGATCAGCGCCGCGACGAAATCGGCCGGTTGCTGGCTCAGGATCGAGCCATTGCCGATCCTCCCGACGCGCCCTGCGCGGACAATGCGGCGCCGGCGGTGCTATAGCTGGCGTCGGACGGGCACACTATCAGCGGCGCGATCGCGCCGATCTTGGGAGAGCGGTGATGGACATGAAGTCGGCTTTGATCGTCGGCGCGGGCAGCGGACTGAGCGCCTCGCTGGCGCGGCTGTTCGCCAGGCACGGGCTTCAGGTGGCGCTGGCCTCACGCAATCCCGACAAGCTGGCGAAGCTGGCGGAGGAAACCGCCGCCATCACCTTCGCTTGCGAGGCGGCGGAACCCGAGGAAGTCGCGGCGCTGTTCGACGTGGTGATCGCCACGTCGGGCGTGCCGGACATCGTGGTCTACAACGCCAGCGCCCGCGCGCGCGGGCCGATCACCGATCTCGACGCCGACGCGGTGGCGCGGGCGATCGCGGTGTCCGCCTATGGCGGCTTCCTGGTCGGCCAGCAGGCGGCGCGCCACATGCTGCCGCGCGGCACCGGCGCGATCCTGTTCACCGGCGCCTCGGCCAGCGTGAAGGGCTACGTGCAGTCGGCGGCGTTCGCCATGGGCAAGTTCGCGCTGCGCGGCCTGGCGCAGAGCATGGCGCGCGAACTCGCGCCGCAGGGCCTGCACGTCGCCCATTTCGTCATCGACGGCGGCATCCGCAGCGCCACGCGGCCCGACCCGGGGGAAAAACCGGACAGCATGCTCGATCCGGACGCCATCGCCGAGACCTACTGGCACGTGGCGAACCAGTCCCGCAGCGCCTGGACCTGGGAGGTCGAGCTGCGGCCCTGGGTCGAGCGGTTCTGATCCCGGGCAACCGCCCACGCATCAGTGCGGCAGTAAGGCGGTGGGCGACACGACCTGCATGAACGTCATCACGCCTTGAACAACCGCGCCCGCGCCGCCCGCCGCGCCGCGATTGCAGCCGGGCGCCGCGTTGCCGCGGATCCCAGGCCCGCAGGACTCGGCTCGCATGTCCCGCGCGCCCGGCAAGAGATTTTGCAGCGGGCCCGGCAGCCCCGGAACCATCGAGCGTATTGCGCCGGAGCCGCAGCCGGCCATGCCGGCGCCGGCCGGGACGCAGGGGGCGGTCGGGGCTGCGGGCGCGCTCGGCAATGTCGGTTTGGCCACGGAACCGGTGGAGCCCGCGACCTTGGCGCCGGTTGCACCGGCATTGCAGCCGGACGTCGGCACGCCGGAAGCGCCGGGGGTCGACACGCCGAAAGTGCCGGGCGTCGGCACGCCGGAGGCGCCCGGGGTCGGCACGCCGGAGCCGCCGGGGGCGCAGGGTGCGGCCTGAGCCGCAGGCGTGCCCGCGAGAAGCAGCAGCGCCACGACGCAACCGCCCAGGGCTGCCAACGGCGGCGCCATGATTGCTGCGGCGCGCGGATAGCGGAAAGACCGACATATGGCTGACATGCGACGGCGTCCTCTTCGGGACTGGCGCTGGGCCCGCCTTGATGCTGCCCGGCACGGTTGGCGCGACAGATGCCGCGACGTCGCCCGTTTTGTGGCGCACACTGACTGCGGCAGCTTGCGCGCACGAGTTGAACGCTTCGTTAACAACCGGCGATTTACGATGTCCGCCGGTGGCAGGTTGCTGCCCGATCGGACGGCCGTGCGGCGTCATGCCAGGTAAGCCGCGGCTGGAAGGGCTGCGGCCGGGAGGGCTGATGAACTTGCGTGGCGACCCAACTTCGTCCGGTCGGCCGGCGCCGATTGCCTCGGTCCGCTTCATGCCCCACCCTGCCGGCCAGGTAGTCGCCTCGGCCACAGCAACGATGACATCGCAAGCCGGCCTGGAATTCGAACCGAGCAATGCGCCTCCGGCGCCACACCCGCGCAGCGAGTCATCGCGGCGGCTGTTGAACCTGTCGCTGTTCAGCACCGGCAGCGTGCTGTTCGCCCTGGACCTCGGCTGTGTCCTGGTGGCGTGGCCGTTGGTGCTGTGGGCCGCCTATCCGTCATTCTTCCCGCATCCGGTCCCACCGCTCGACCTGCGCGGCATCACCTATCCGGTGACCGATCTGCTGCTGCTCTATGCGATGGGCCTGTATCGCCGCGACGCCATTCTATGGACCGGCCGGTCGCTCTCGCGCGTCCCGCTGGTCGTCGCCATGGGGGCGGTGCTCACGGTGCTCTGCTCCCTGGTGCCGCCGCGGCTCGACGCTGTGCTGTTCGCACGGCCCGGGGGCCGCGACGAGACGCTCGGCTTTGCCGTGGCATTCATCAGCTTCACGCTATGCGCGTTCGTCGCGCGGCTGGTGGTGGACGTGCTGCTGCAAGGCCGCGTGCTGCGCCGGCATCTGCTGGTGGTCGGTGCCGGACAGCGCGCCTGGGACCTGTTGCACATGCTGTCCAAGGAAGGCGGCAGCCTGAACTACGACATCGCCTTCCTGCACCACGCCAGCCTGGGCGAGATCGATGCGCGACTGGCGGCAGACCCGGCCGGGCGCATCCTGCGCTGCGACGCGTTTGACGTACTGCGCGCTGCGCAGGCCGTCGGTGCCGACCAGGTCGTCATCGCCCCGGACGAGCGGCGCGGCATGGACCTGGAGCGTTTGCTCGCATGCAAGACCGCGGGGTTCCCCGTAGTGCAGTACCTGAGCTTCGTCGAGAAGGAAATCCGCCGGGTCGACCTGAAACGCATGGAACTGGGCTGGTTGCTCTATTCCGACGGCTTCCAGTTCGGCGCCATCGACCGCTTCCTCAAGCGCCTGTTCGACCTGGCGGCCAGCCTGCTGGTGCTGACGCTGACCTCGCCGGTCTTGCTCGCTGCCATGCTGGCGATCCGCTGGGAGGGACCCGGGCCGGTGCTGTATCGCCAGGAAAGGGTGACCCAGGGCGGGCGGCATTTCCGGATTCTCAAGCTGCGCACAATGCGCGTGGATGCCGAGGCGAGCGGCGCGGTGTGGGCCGCGACGAAGGACGACCGCATCACCCGGGTGGGCAGGTTCCTGCGCCGCACGCGGATCGACGAGTTGCCGCAACTGGTCAATGTGCTGCGGGGGGACATGTCGTTCGTCGGACCGCGGCCCGAGCGGCCGGTGTTCGTTACGGAGCTGACGCGGCTGATTCCGCTGTACAACGAGCGCCACATGGTGAAGGCCGGGGTGACCGGCTGGGCGCAGATCAACTACCCCTATGGCGCGTCGGTTGACGATGCGCGCTCCAAGCTGAGTTACGACCTCTACTACGTGAAGAACTTTTCGATCCTGTTCGATCTGGTGATCCTGCTGCAAACCCTGCGCGTCGTGCTGTGGCCCAGCGGCGTTCGGTGAGGCTATAAGCGGTTCGGACGCACCGCCGCAGCCGCGAAGCCGGGGTGGTGATGCCGGGGCGGACTGCCGTTAACGAGAAATTATGAGTTGGGCCGGCAGATTGCAGCGGGAAATTTCGGTCGTGCCATGCAAATTCTCATCACCGGCAACATGGGCTATGTCGGCCCTGTCCTGGTGCGCCATCTGCGCGCGCGGTTTCCCGACGCGGTCCTGATCGGCTACGATTCCGGTCTGTTCGCCCATTGCCTCACGGCCTGCGACGCGCTGCCCGAAGCGTTGCTCGACCGCCAGGTGTTCGGCGACACGCGCGACATCGACGCCGGGCTGCTGGGCGGCTGCGATGCGGTGGTGCATCTGGCGGCCATCTCCAACGATCCGATGGGCGATCGATTTGCCGAGCCGACCGATCAGGTGAACCATCTGGCCAGCCTGCGCATGGCCGAACTGGCCCGCGACGCGGGGGTGCGCCATTTCGTGTTCGCCTCGAGTTGCAGCGTCTATGGCGCCGCCGCACCGGGCGCGCGCAGCGAGATCGACGGCGTGGCGCCGATCACCGCCTACGCTCGTTCCAAGATAGCAACCGAGCACGGGCTGCGGCAGATGGACCGCGGCGGCATGATCGTGACGTGCCTGCGCTTTGCCACCGCCTGTGGCATGTCGGACCGGCTGCGGCTCGATCTCGTGGTCAACGATTTCGTCGCCTGTGCGATGGCGACCGGGGAGATCACCGTGCTCAGCGATGGCTCGCCCTGGCGGCCGCTGATCGACGTGACCGACATGGCGCGTGCCGTGGAATGGGCGGTGACGCGCCCCGCCGCGCCTGGCGGCGCCATGCTGGTGGTCAATGCCGGTTCGGACGACTGGAACTTCCAGGTGCGCGGTCTCGCCGAGGCGGTGGTGTCGCAGGTCGCCGGCAGCACGCTGTCGATCAACCAGGCGGCACCGCCCGACCGCCGGTCCTATCGGGTCGATTTCTCGCTGTTCCGCTCGCTCGCCCCGGAGCATCAGCCGGTGGCGACACTGGCGGGAACCATCGGTCGGTTGCGGGACGGATTGGCCGCCATGGGCTTCAGCGACCGGCGGTTCCGCGAGGGCCGTCACATCCGGCTGCACGTGCTGCGTAATCATGCCGGAGCCGGACGGATCGGGCCGGATATCCGCATGCGCCGCCGGTGACCCGAATGGCGGCTGTGTGGGCTGGCACAATGACCCCTCACCGCGGTGGCGACGGCCGGGCGATCCGGCTATCTACCAACCGCCACCACCGATCGCGGTCCACCCCCACCCATGATCATCGACATGCACACCCATGCCGGCCGCCCTAACCGCACCGGCCCGGTCGACCGCGCCGTGCTGGCGACGATGGCACCAGGCGGGGTCGCCGCCGCGGTGGTCTCGGCGATCGCCGACCTGCCGATGATCCGCCGCAACCCCGAGACGAAGCGGCTGGAGAAGGTGCGCGACCCGGATCCCGGCGAATGCCTCGCCACGGTCGAAGACTACCTGGCGAGCTACGCGGCCACCGGCACCCGCATCGCCCGCGAGCCGGACGAGATCCGCGCCGGCGCCTGCCCGCCCACGGGCCTGATCCAACGGGCACCTGACCCAGCGGACCCGGCGCTGGTGCTGGCGGTGGAAGGCTGCGACTTCCTGGAAGGCGACCTGGACCGGTTGGACGCCCTGGAAGCCCGCGGCGTGCGCTCCATCCAGCTCACCCACTACCTGGTCAACGAGACGGGCGACATCCAGACCGCGCCGCCGGTGCATGGCGGCCTGACGCGCATTGGCGCCGAGGCGGTCCGCCGCATGAACCGGCTCGGCATCATCGTCGATGTCGCGCATTGCTCGGAGGCCACCGTGCGGGGCGTGGCCGCCGCCAGCACGCGGCCGATCCTCTGCACGCACGCCAATCTGAAAGAGCCGGGCCATCCCGACGGCGACCATCCGCGCTATCTCAGCCCGGACTACGCGCGGATGGTGGTGGACACCGGCGGCGTCATCGGTGCGTGGATGTCCGTGCTGTGGGCGGAAAAACTGCCCGGCCTGATCCGCCACCTGTTCCGCCTGATCGACGCGGTGGGGATCGACCATGTCGGCATCGGCACCGACCTGCCGGCCGGCGCGGCGCGGACCGAGCTGCCGGATTTCTCGCGCCACCAGGAGATCGCGGCGGCGTTGCGCAACCGCGGCATGACGGAGGACGAGGTGGCGAAGGTCTGCGCCGGCAATTGGCTGCGGGTGTTCCGCGCGGTGCGCGCGCGATGAGCCGCGACGCACAGAAGCGCGCGGCGGCCGAGGCCGCGGTGGCGCTGGTGCAGGACGGCATGGTGGTCGGCCTGGGCACCGGTTCCACCGCCGCTTTCGCGATCGACGCGCTGGCGCGGCGGGTCAGCCACGGGCTGCGCATTCTCGGTATCCCCACTTCCGCGCGCAGTGCCGCGCAGGCGCGCGATAGCGGCATTCCCCTGACCAGCCTGACCGAGCATCGCCGCGTCGCGCTCACCATCGACGGTGCGGACGAGATCGCGGCGGGGTCGCTGGACCTGATCAAGGGCCTCGGCGGTGCGTTGTTGCGCGAGAAGATCGTGGCGTCGGCGAGCGATCGCCTGGTCATCGTCGCCGATGCGGCGAAGCTGGTCGCCCGGCTCGGTGCCAGCGCGCCGGTGCCGGTGGAAGTGGTGCGGTTCGGCTGGGAGACCACCGCCGATCGACTTGCCGCGCTCGGGGGTCATCCGGTGCTGCGGCGGGATGCTGACGGCCACCCGTTCCGCACCGATGGCGGCAACTTCATTCTCGATTGCGGGTTCGGCTCGATCCCGGATGCAGCGGCGCTGGAGCAGTGTCTGTCCGGGGTGGTGGGGGTGGTGGAGACCGGGCTGTTCATCGGCATGGCGGATCTGGCGCTGGTCGCCGACGATGCCGGCCTGCGCAGGCTGGTGCGGGGCGAGCCCGGCGGTTGAGCGGCGTGCCACCGGGCGTTGCGGGTTGACCGCCGGCCGGCGACGGCCAACCCGCCCTGAATGAAACCGCGGAGGTCGCCGGGAGGGGAGCTGGTTCCTTGTTACGAGCGCAGCGACAAAACAATCTCCCGCCTGAGCAACAGCGGATTGCCGGACGAAGGGCATGGGAATTGCATTTGCGCGGGAGTGGCGCGCGGTGCGCCAGCTCACTTTAGGCATCGGGGCCATTGCGGCGAAGCAAGCAAGAATCAACACAGATTTTCACAGAAAGAAGATCTAGCCACAGAGTTTCACAGAACGTAATCCATAGTTCTTTTCAAAATGTCGTTGGATCCCAGGGGAGCAACACGATTGTCTCTGTGAAAATCTGTGGCTAGATCTTCTTTCCGTGAAATCTGTGTTGATTCTTGCTTGCTGCGCTTCCTGCAAGAACCAGGGTGATATGGAACGGCGACAGCCTAACCCGGCCCCCGAGCCAAATGCGATTGCCCTGCGGGCGGGGGGAGGGATTGCCGCGTCGCGCAGGGCGCGCAATGACCGGGTGCGAGTATGCCGACGGTGCGCTCAGGTGCTGGCCTGGCGCGGAATCCGGTCGGTATCGATCTCCTGGAAATTCCAGAAACTGTCGAGCGCAATGCGCAGCCGGTTCGGCTTCGGCCGCAGCCGCATGCCGTCCGGCGGCGAAACCGGCGTGTGCGGCGCCAGCACGCTGCGCCAGAAATCCGGCGTCAACACCACGTCGTCGAGCGACGCGTGCGCCGCGGCATCGGCGGCTGCGCCCCGCCATGCCAGGCGCATCTGCAACGGCGCCAAGGTATGGACGCGCTTGCCGAAGTATGGCGCCTCGTAGGCCACGCCGGAGTTCACCGTCAGGATCGCGCCGACCTGCGGCAGGGCCATCATCCGATAGGCGTTGTCGTTGATCACGCCGATCACGCGGTTCGGCGCGGCGGCGGCCACCTCCAGCAGGCTGTGGCTGCGGTCGAGCGGATGCGGCTTCAGTACGACCGCCGCATGGCCGGCGCACAGCGCGTGGATCTCCGCGGTCCGCCGGCGGGCGTCGAAGAAGTCACCGCCGACGATCTGGGTCGAATCGAACCGCCGCTGACCGACCACCATCAAGGTGTTGTCGGGCACCCGCGCCTCGGAGATATAGCGGCACATTGCCTCGCGCAGGCCGGCGGTGGCCAGCACCTCGCTCTCCGAGACTGCCATCGACAGCAGTGCCGCCTGGGTGTCCGGGCAGCAGGCGCGCACCGCGAACAGCAGGTCGTCCATGAAGCGGATCGGGTGCAGGCGCAGATCGACATAGGGCACCGCGTGCGCCTCGAGCAATCGCACGAGCCAGGGCGGCAGCTCGTAGCCGACGCAGAAGCGCCGCCGCAGCCGTTCGATCACCAGCCGGTCGAGTTGCGCGGCGCCGGGCCGGCCATGGTCGGGCGACGCGGCATCGGGCAGACCTTGGTAAATCGACGCCCAGTACGCGTCGGCGGTTGCCGGGGCACGCAACGACTCGATCCCGCCGCACAGCGCCGGGGCGTCGCCGGTGGTCAGGCGCTCGACCGGCAGGCCGCATGCCAGGTGAAGCTGGCGCTTGATGGCGTTCCACAGCCAGAGCGTCTGGCGGTCGGCGCCACCCGGACGGCCGTTGACGTCGGGCCGCAGCAGGTCGCCGACGACGATCGCCGCGTCGATCATCGGCGGGCGGTGCGGGCTGTCGTTGCGGGCCTGGCGCGCCGGCGTGAGGCCGGTCGCAACCGCCGGCGCGAGGTGCCGGTCAATGGGCCATGCCCCGGGGTGCATCGCCCGGCGGCGCGGCGGCGGCGCGACCGGCGGTTCCGGCCAGGACGGGCGCGGCGTCGAAGCGCTTGCAGAAGTACAGCCGGTCATGCCCGGGCGGGCAGTCGTCCAGCTTGCCGAACGGGGTGAAGCCGATGCTGCGATAGAACGGTGCGGCCTGGAAGCTGAACGTATCGACATAGGCGCCGCGGCAGCCGCGCTGCCGCGCCTCCGCTTCCGCCGCCCGCATCAAGGCCGCGCCGACTCCCAGGCGGCGCAGCGGCTGGGGGACGAACAGCATCTGCACGTGCAGCCATTCGAACAGGGTGTAACCCCACAGGCCGCCGGCCACCGATCCGCCGTCATCCCGGATCGGGATGACCAGCAGGCGCGGTTTCGCCGGCCCGATCACGGCCAGGGAGCTCGCCTCGAGGGCGGCATAGATCGCCTCGAACGTGCCCGGGGGCGGGGCATCGGACGGGGCAAACGCCGAACGATTTTCGCTCAAGGCGCCGCGTCCTCCATCAGGCGGGCCCGGCCGATCCCGGGCTCGCTCGCCGGGTCAGGCGATCGTGTTGAGCAACGACGACCCGCCGGTGGTCGATGGGGTGGGCGCGGCCGCGCCGGCCGACTGCGACGGAGGAGCGCCGCCGCCGCCATGATGATGGTGGTGATGCGCCTGGCCGATCTGCTGGGCCACGCCAGCCTGCGCGGCGGCCGCGGTCTGCCCCGCTGTCCCGGTCTGGGCCGTGGCGGCGGCCTGGGCCGCCTGCGCCTGCGCCTGGTTCTGCAATTGCTGGGTGATACCCGCGGTTGGCGCGGCCGAAACGCTTGCGATGCTCATGGCACTGGTCCTGCTTTGAAGGAAGCCGGGTGACACTGCACCATGATGATTAACGAGGTGCTAAGACGAGGCGCCCGAAAGATTGCCTCTCCAACGGGGCGCCGGGCATGACACAGGGGGAGGTGGTGCAAACCGTAGGGTGTCAGGCGCACGGGCGGTTGGCATAAGACCCGAGGGCGAAACGGTAACCGGAGCCGGGCTTGTGGCGGGCCGCCAGTGCATGCGCTCCGCGCCTTCCGGCTGGCGTGCAGGCGGTGCTCGGGGAGGCATCGATCGCCTGGTCCGCCGCGCAATGGCCCGCGCATCAGCGGTGCCGGGTCCTGGCCCTGCCGCGCGGCCGGTCGCGTTCTGATCGCGATACGTTGAGGTCAGCCAACGCGCCGTCATAGCGAGCGAAGCGCAGCAATCTCCCGCATGAATCGGTGCGATGGCTCGCGGGAGATTGCTTCGCTTCGCTCGCAATGACGGTGTTGGCTGACGGCGTTCGCCAGATGGCGTTGGCCCGATGGCGTTGGCTGACGCCGTTCGCCTGATGGCGTAGGCCTGATGGGGTTGGCCCGATGGCATTGGCCTGATGGCGTTGGCCCAGGCGACGAACTTTGCGGTCATTTGATCGGTCTGTTGCCCTCGGCACAGGTTCGCGATAGCGATACCACGGTCACACGAACACGCGCCGATCCCGGCGCAGGAGGACCGTCACCCATGAGCATTCGCCTCACCCGCCGGGCAGTCATGCTCGGCGCGGCCGCCGCGCCAGCGATCATCCGCACCGCGCATGCCGCACCGATGAAGATGCGGTTGTCGTCCTCGCTGCCGAACGACCCGAACTTTGCCAATGGCCGGGTGTACTACGACAACCTCATCAAGCAGTTGAAAGCGGCCGGGCTGGACGCGCAGATCGACGTGCAGTTCTTCCCGGATAACCAGCTCGGGCAGGAAATCGACGTCATCAATTCGGTGAAGCTCGGCGTGATCGATATGATGGTGTCGGGCACATCGATCTCCGCCAATCTGGTGCCGTTGGTCGGGGTGTATGACCTCGGCTATATGTTCAAGAGCTTCCCGCAGCAGACCAAGGCGTTCGACGCCGGCGCGGCGAAGCCGATCGAGGACGCGCTGTTGAAAAGTGCCAACATCCGCGTGATCGGCTGGGCGTACAATTTCGGCTCGCGCAGCGTGTTGGCGCGGAAGCCGATCAAGGAGCCGGCGGACCTGGCCGGGCTGAAAATCCGCACGCTGCCGAACCCGGTGATCACCGAATGCCTGCGCCTGATGGGCGCCGCCGCCACGCCGCTGGCGTTCGGCGAGATCTACACCGCATTGCAGGCCGGCGTGCTGGACGGGTTGGAGCATGATCCGCCGACCATCCTGGCCAGCAAGTTCTATGAAACGGTGAAGGACTACTCGCTGACGCAGCACAATTTCTCGCCGCTGGCGACATATTTCAGCGACATGACGTACAAGCGGATGGACCCGAAGCTGCGCGACGGGTTCCTCGATGCGGCGCAGAAGGCCTCGGTGGACACCCGCGCGCATGGCCTGGCGGTGGAGCAGGAGGCGATCGAGGTGCTGAAGGGGAAGGGCGTGTCGGTGTTCGACTGCGACCGCGAGGCGTTTCGCAAGCGAGTCGAGCCGCAGACCGAGGCGTTTGTGAAGGCGCATCCGGACGCCAAGCCGGTGGTGGACATCATCCAGGCGACGACCGCGTGAGGCGAGCGTACGCCTCTCCCGCGTTGCGCGCGGGAGAGGTCGAGACGCGATGCGTCGCGGGTGAGGGGCGCGACGCACGAAGCGGACGTGCGTTACGCCCCTCACCCGGCGTCGCCGTGCTCGCCGATCTCTCCCGCGCCGCGGGAGAGGTGTACCGGGCGCCATGATCGACCGCATCGTCATCCGCCCGCTGCTGCGCGTGGTCGAAACGGCGGCGGCGCTGCTGCTGGCGGCGGATCTGCTGGTCGTGTCGTATTCCGTGCTGTGCCGCTACGTGCTGAACGCGCCGCTCGAGTGGGCGGACGACGTGGCACGCGGGCTGATGGTGGCGATGAGCTTCTTCGGCGCCGCCGCGGCGTTGGCGCATAGCGAGAACGTCGGCATCGCCTTCTTCGCCGAGCGCATGCCGGCCACACCGCGTCGCATCTGCGGTGCGATCGCCGCGCTGCTGGTGCTGATCACCGCTGCCTCGGTTGCGCTGGATGCGCTGACCCTGGGCGAACTGACCACCGGGCAGACCACCGGGTCCGGCCTGCCGCTGCAATGGACGTTCTATCCGATGGGCGTCGGCAGCGCCTGCATGGCGGTGTTCGCGCTGGACGATTTCCGCCGCCATCGCCTGGCGGACATCGTCGTCGCCCTGCTGGTGGTCGGCGGCCTGGTGGCAATCTTCTACGCCTGGGGCACGCTCTCACCCGACAGCATGCCTGGCCCCGGGCCGCTGATGTTCGCCGGTTTCGTCATCTGCCTGATCGGCGGCATGCCGATCGGCTTCGCGCTGACGCTGGCCGCGCTGATCTTCATCTGGGTCGACGGCTCGCTGCCCGGCGTCATCCTGGCGCAGCAGATGGCGCGCGGCATCGACAACTTCGTCTTGCTCGCCATCCCGTTCTTCATCCTGGTCGGCTACCTGATGGAGGCGAACGGCATGTCCGTCCGCCTGATCGAGCTGCTGGAGCGGCTGGTCGGACGCATGCGTGGCGGGCTGAACGTGGTCATGGTGCTGTCCATGGTCATCTTCTCCGGCATCTCCGGCTCGAAGATGGCGGATGTCGCGGCGGTGGGATCGGTGCTGATCCCGGCGGCGCGGCGCACCAACCAGAATCCCGGCAGCGCGGTGGCGTTGCTGTCCGCCTCGGCGGTGATGGCGGAGACCATCCCGCCCTGCATCAACCTGATCATCCTTGGGTTCGTCGCCAACATCTCGATCGGCGGGCTGTTCATGGCCGGGTTGCTGCCGGCGGGGCTGATGGCGCTGACGCTGATCGCGGTGGCGATCCTGTTCGGCCGGCCCGCGGCGCATATCGCAGCCGATGACCGCCCGAAGACGCCGATCGGGAAACTGTGGGGCGGCGCGGCGGTGACGCTGGGGCTGATCGTCATCATCTTCGGCGGCTTCAAGTCGGGCTTCGCGACCGCCACCGAGATCTCCTCCTTCGCCGCGATGTACGCGTTCGTGGTCGGCGGCGTGGTGTTCCGCGAGCTGGGGCCGCGCGCGGCGATGCGCAGCTTCGTGCAGTCGGCCAACCGCTCCGGCCTGGTGCTGTTCATCGTCGCCGCCGCCCAGGCGCTGGCCTTCGTGCTGACCTTGCAGCAGGTGCCGCACGCACTGGCCGAGCTGATGATCGGCTTGTCGCACAGCGGCGGCATCGCGCTGTTCCTGTTGCTGTCGATCGGCATCCTGATCGTCATGGGCTCGGTGCTGGAGGGTGCGGCGGCGCTGATCATCTTCGGTCCGCTGCTGGTGCCGGTGGCCGCCCAGCTCGGCATTGCGCCGCTGCACTACGGAGTGGTGCTGGTGATCGCCATGGGGATCGGGCTGTTCGCGCCGCCGCTGGGCCTGGGGCTGTATGGCGCGTGCCTGATCGGCAACGTGCCGATCGAGGTGACGGTGAAGCCGATGCTGGCCTATCTCGGACTGCTGCTGCTGTGCCTGCTGGCGATCGCCTTCCTGCCGGGCATCACGCTGTGGCTGCCGCATGCGGCGCGGTATCGGTAGGCGCGGACGCGGGAGTCGCGACGCCGGCCGCGGATTGCGTCGTCGCTGCGCCCTAGCGAGACACAACTCCCCCTCCCCTTGTGGAAGGGGGTTGGGGGGAGGGGGCGGTCCGTGCGAGCCTCCGACCGACCCCTCCCCCCAACCCCCTCCCACAAGGGGAGAGGGAGCCTCTTCCCCCCTGGCGACCTCCGCAGTTTCATCCAGGGCGGGTCGGCCGCTGGCCGGTGGGGAACTCGCAATGACATGGATGTCGCGCGGCTCGCCGCCCGAGAGTCAGTGATTGGGGCGCTTGGCACGACAACACGAAACCGTGAGCCGCAGCATCGGCCGCCGTGGTCGAAAGCAGCCGTTTCCGTGCTATCAGGAGTACCTTGTCTGCGGCAGAGGATTCACCATGCGCCGTCTGATCACATGCCTGGCCGTCGCGCCGATGCTGTTTGGCGCGACGGCCGGATTTGCCCAAAGCAACCCGACCGCGGAACAGATCATCACTGCGCTGAAGCCCACCGGCAACCTGCAAAACGGGAATACCCGGGGTATCCGCCTGGCCTCGCCGTCCGGGCCGGCCGCGACGGCGGCCCCATCGGCCAACCCGGCGTGGTCATCGGCCTCCGCCCCCGGTGTGCGGACGGCAGCAACCCAACCAATGGCCACGCCACAGTCTTCGGGAGCCGGCCGGTCGATCAACCTCACGGTGGTTTTCGCCACCGATTCGGCCCAGCTTACGCCGCAGGCCATGACGGCGCTGGATCAACTCGGCCGCGCGCTGAGCAATCGCGAGCTGTCGGACTATCGGTTCCGCATCGAGGGCCATACCGACACGGTGGGCTCCGCCGACTACAACCGCGCATTGTCGGAGCAGCGGGCGGCTTCTGTCGTGGCGTATCTCAGCGCGAAGTTCGGCGTCGCACCGGCACGGCTGGAAGCGGTCGGCATGGGCGAGCAGGGGCTGCTGGTGCCGACGCCGCCGCAGACTCCGGAACTGCGCAACCGGCGCGTGCAGATCATCAACCTCGGGGCGTGAACCGGCGGACCGCGCCGCCTGTCCGCGTGCGCGGGCGGCGCGCCAGGCGTCTCCTGCGTAGCGCCCGGACTGCGCCGGGTTGAAGGCTGGCGTCGCCACACTTGCCCCGGTTGCCACCTGACAGTCCCCTGAGCCCGGCGTGCCGGCCTGGCCCGAGTCCCCACCCGGCCGGCCACACACCAGTGCGGTCGGCCGCATCGCAGCCTCCCTGTTGGTTCCGTGCCGGTTGCCGTATCATTTCCAGCCACGCGGCACGCCACGATGCCGCCGCAACCGGAGGCGACGACCATGCTCGGTCTGATGCAGCAGCAACCGCTGATGATCTCTGCCCTGCTGACCCACGCGGCACGTCACCACGCCGCGGGCGAGGTCGTCTCGCGCACCCATGACGGCAGCATCCATCGCACCACCTGGGGCGAGACGGAACGCCGCGCGCGGCGTCTGGCGCGGGTGCTGCAACGCCTGGGCATCGGCGACGGCGACCGCGTCGGCACGCTGGCGTGGAACGACTACCGCCATCTCGAAGTCTATTACGCGGCGCCGGGGATGCAGGCGATCTGCCACACCGTCAATCCGCGGCTGCATCCGGACGACATCGCCTACATCATCAACCACGCCGCCGACCGGGTGCTGTTCGTCGATATCGGCTTCGCCGCGCTGCTGAACCAGATCGCGCCGCGCATCAGCGACAGCGTGCGCGACGTGGTGATGCTGGGCACCGCCGCACAGATGCCGGAGGTCGCGCTGGCGCCGGGCATGCGGCTGCACTGCTACGACACGCTGATGACTGAGGCCGACGAGGACTACGCCTGGCCCGGCTTCGACGAGAACACCGCCAGCGCGCTGTGCTACACGTCCGGAACGACCGGGCGGCCGAAGGGCGTGCTGTACAGCCACCGCTCCACGGTGCTGCATGCCTACGCGATCGCCCTGCCCGACGTGCTGGCGCTGCGCGCGATCAGCCGGATTCTTCCGGTGGTGCCGATGTTCCATGTCAACGCCTGGGGAATTCCCTATGCCACGGCGATGACCGGGGCGGCGCTGGTGCTGCCGGCGCGGCACCTGGACGGCGCCAGCATGGCGGCATTGCTCAACGAGGAGCGCGTCACGCTGACCTGCGGCGTGCCGACCGTGTGGCTCGGCCTGTTGCAACACCTGCGCAGCAGCGGCGAGAAACTGCACACGGTGACCCGCATCATGACCGGCGGGTCGGCGGCGCCGCCGCTGCTGATCGAGGCGTTCCGCGACGAGTACGGCGTCGCGGTGGAGCATGGCTGGGGCATGACCGAACTGAGTCCGGTCGGCACCTACAATGCTCCGAAACTGGCGCAGGTGGGATTGGAGAAAGCTGCGGCGGTGCGGCACATGCTGAAGCAGGGGCGCATCCTGGCCGGGATCGACATGAAGATCGTCGATGGCGAGGGCCGCGAACTGCCGTGGGACGGCGTGGCGTTCGGCGACCTGATGGTGCGCGGGCCGTGGGTGACCTCCGCCTATTACGGCGACGAGCCGGGCAGCGCGTGCGATGCCGAGGGCTGGTTTGCCACCGGCGACGTGGCGACGATCGATCCCGACGGGTTCATGGAAATCACCGACCGGTCGAAGGACGTGGTGAAGTCGGGCGGCGAGTGGATCAGCTCGATCACGCTGGAAAATATCGCGGTGTCGCATCCGGACGTGTTGGAGGCGGCGGTGATCGCCGCACGCCATGCGAAATGGGACGAGCGACCGCTGCTGCTGGTGGTGCCGCGGCCGGGTCACACGATCGATCCGGAATCGGTGCTGCAAATCTATGAGGGCAAGGTCGCCAAATGGTGGCTGCCGGACGCGGTGGTCGTGGTGGACGCGTTGCCGCATACCGCGACGGGCAAGCTGCTGAAGACCGCATTGCGTTCGCGCTACCGGGATTACCTGGAAGAGCAGCAGGCGCCGACCGGGTAACGGCTCACGCGGGGCGATCGGGCTTGATCCGGAAGCACGCGCCTGGCGGCTGCGGGGTCGGTATCATCCAACGGCTCGCGGCAAAGCAGGCACGATTCGACATGCGGCGCAGCATCGCCCGCCCCGTCATGGCGGGCCGTCGCCCCTGGGCGTTACTGAGCTCGACTTTCGGCAATTTCGTGGGGTCGTGGAGACCAGGGGTGACGGCGGCGCTTGTGCCTCCGCAATGCAGCAAGATCCTTGGCACGGAGCAAGCGCGGCGGGCACGGTGAACAGGGCGGCCGCCTGCCTCCCCGACAGTCGGGGCAACACGCAAGCTCGGTGTTCACCGTGCCCTCCGCGCTTTCTCCGTGCTGAAACCTGGCGATTTTCGTGAACCGCAGTCGGCGCGGCCGGTGCGTCGGGACTGCGCTGACCGCGCCGTGATCGGTCCG
>Ga0181521_10003478_pt1 | contig 18518 bp, 16 predicted proteins | sample PEATcosm2014_Bin_32_FD_119764 | JGI IMG/M metagenome (GOLD analysis project Ga0181521, IMG submission 119764) | Peatland microbial communities from MTU Mesocosm Facility, Houghton, MI, USA - PEATcosm2014_Bin02_60_metaG | ecosystem: Environmental > Terrestrial > Soil > Wetlands > Peat | place... | reverse complement strand
CCGTAGACGCTGGTGACGATCTCGTATGGCCGGTCGCCGACTGTGTTGCGGATGCGCGTCCTGATGTTGTCGTCGAGCTGCGCGAGCCAGCTGTCCATCTGCGCGAGGATATAAGGGTCGCGCACCCCGCCCATCAGGATTGTCGAATAACCGACCTGGCGCACCCCCTCCAGCTTGATGGTGTATTCGGGGTCGTGCACGAAGTCCGACCCCGACACGCGCACTGCACGTTCGGAGATCGCCTCGTAGCGGGCATTGTTGGTCCGCAAGGTGCCGGAGGGCTCCTTAAGCTCGAACGGGTCGGCATTTTCGTAGAGCGTGTGTGAAGCGACGCTTTGTGGCGTGCAGTGGTAGTCATCGCGTAGCGGAAACACCTCAAAGCTGTCCTCGTGCAGCACCGCCATCATGCAGTCGGGCGCGGTCCGCACGGCGACCGCGGCCGCGCCGCATTCGAGAATCTTGGCCATGTGCCATACGACGGCCGGGGCGTAGCCCTCGAGCAGAGGTAGCGCGGCGAAGATCGAGGTATCGCTACTGCGGCCCGCAACGACAATTTGCGCGCCTGACTCTAGTGCCTGTTGGATGGGCTCGACCCCCATCATACCGACGATGTGGGTCGCCGCGTCGATATCAGCGTTGGTCAGCGGCTACGAGGGCGGCAAGGCTCGCGCACGGCCATCGCGCAAGTGTTGGCGGACGACCTCCCGCGCCAGTTCCGAGTGAATAACGGCGAGTTTGAAGTGGAGGTCTTGCTCGCGGGCGATCTGATGCACGATGTCGACCATCCAGGCGAGCCCGGCATCCGACCCCGACGTGCCGGCGGAGCCGATGATCAGCGGGATACCGGCCTAGATGGCGCGAGTCACCATGATCTCGGTGTCGCGCTTGACGGCTGCGCCGGAGAACATGCAGGTCCCGGTTGCAAGCGGGCCGGGGCCGGGGTCGGTGCTGCCGGCATCGCAGCCGATCATCCGAGCGCCGAGCGAAATCGCCTTGTCCAACGACTCCGCTCGAAACCCCGAACCCAGCATGCCCGTTGCCGAAACCAGCGGAAACGATGCCATCGCCACGCTCCTCAATCGCAGTTACATGGCGAGGATACACTTGCCTCGTAGTAACGAAACCACGCGATTTTCAGCGTGCCGATGGAGCTCATGAGGCCGATATCCGCGTCACGACCAACACAGTCGACGACCCCGCCCTTCGCGGGACTCCGGTGCTCAGTGGCCAAACGCCACGATGGAGAACCCGCTAAACCCGCGCATCCAGACGTCGCCGCCACGGCCGACACTCGCCCGTTGAGGTATAGTCCTGCGCTTCATGGCCAAAGCATTCGATGCAGGTTGATATGCCCCGAACTGGTATCGCGTTCTCCGGCGGCCCTGCCCCTGCCGAGATCGTCGAGTGCGTGAAACTCGCCGAGCAACTCGGCTATGAATCGGCGTGGGTGGCAGAAGGGCACGGTGGCGACCAGTTCGCAGTGCTGGCCGCCTGCGCGACCCAGACCTCGCGCATTCTGCTGGGAACCAGCATTACCAGCGTCTTTGTCCGCACCGCGCCGACGATCGCCATGGCGGCCGCGACCCTCGATGACTTGACCGGCGGACGATTTATCCTTGGCGTCGGGTCGAGCCACAAGGTGCAGGTAGAAGCCGAGCACGGCATGGCCTATGGCAAGCCGCTGACCCGCGTCCGGGAAACGGTCGAAGTGATCCGCCGGCTGCTGCAAGAGGGACGGGTCAGCTATCAGGGCGAAACCGTCCGCATCGAGAGCTTCGATCTTTGGTTCACCCCGCGCCATCCGACGGTTCCGATTTATGCGTCGGCTGTCTCCCAAAAGATGACGGCTCTCTGCGGGGAGATTGCCGATGGCATCATTCTGACCAGGAGCACGCTCGCCACCGCCGCGGTCGTCAAAGAGCAGTTGGCCGAGGGAGCGCGGCGGGCAGGTCGGGACTCGGGCAAGATCACTGTGACCACGCTCTTGCCGGCCGCCGTAGCCGAGACGCGCCGGGAGGCGCTCGACGCCTTGCGCCCGGGCCTAGCCTTCTACGCGGGCTTCTTTCCCCGCTACAATCGCATGATGGCCGAACACGGTTTTGTGGAAGAGGCGGCGGCGATCGCCGCGGCATGGTCGCATGGCGATCGCGACGCAGCCGAGCGAGCAGTCAGCGACGAGCTGATCGATGCCACCAGCGTTGCCGGAACGCCTGCGCAATGCCGCGAGCGGGTCGAGGCGTATCGGCGGTCAGGTATCGATGTGCCGATCCTCAGCCCCTTCGCGCGCGGCCCCGGAGCCAAGGCCAAGTTCGAGGCCTTGATCAGGGCCTGTGCACCCTCGGCTGACGGCCGTTAAGATGCGCTCCCTCTACAGCCTCATGCTGAAGGGCGACATGCCGGTGTCGCCCGGATCGCCGACTCCAGCCCGATCGAAATCGCGATCGAGCAGCGGAGCGATGTCATCGTCGTCAGGTTAGCGATGCAGCCCGATCGCCGGAGTCACCATGCCAGATACCAATCCTCCTGAATTCCAACCGTCGCCTCCTCCCGCCTGGGTAGGTGACGTCACGCGAGTCCCCTACTGGGTTTATCGCGACAAGGATTTGCTGAAGACCGAACAGGAACGCGTCTTCGAAGGCCCCGTCTGGAACTTCCTTTGCCTGGAGTCCGAGATTGCCAACTCTGGTGATTGGCGCGCGACACTGGTCGGACAGATGCCGGTCGTGGTCGTGCGCGATACGGGCGGCTCGATCGCCGCGTTCGAGAACCGCTGTGCCCATCGCGGTGCGCTGATCTGCCTGGACAATGCCGGAAGTGATGCCAAGGACTTCCAGTGCGTCTATCACGCTTGGCGCTACGATCTGAGGGGTAACCTGAAATCCGTCGCATTCCAGAGGGGTGTGAACGGCAAGGGCGGCATGGCGGCCGATTTTAGAGTGGAGGACCACGGCCCGCGCAAACTCCGCACCACCACTCTGTGTGGTCTCGTGTTCGGCACGTTCCACGACGATACGCCGGGTATCGAGTCGTTCATGGGATCCGACGTACTGACAGGGTTCAAGCGCGTCGTCGCGGACCGGCAGATCGAGATCATTGGGCGGTTTGTCGAGGTGCTGCCGAACAACTGGAAAATGTACGCGGAAAACGTGCGCGACTCGTATCACGCAAGTCTTCTGCACCTGTTCTTCGCCACGTTCAGGATCAACCGTCTCAGCCAGGGCGGGGGTTTGACGGTCAGCCCGAACGGCGGGTGCAGCGTATCCTCAACCTTCGCGCCGACCGAGGCAGACGACAAAGCCTATTCCGGGATGCGGTCCGTTGATGACGATTACAAGCTCGAGGACGCCAGTCTGATTGATGTGGTGGACGAACACCCGGATCGCATCCGACAACACATCGTTACGGTGTTTCCGAACTTCGTGGTGCAGAAGACGCAGAACGCTATGGCGCTGCGGTTCTTCACCCCAAGCGGCATCGACCGCACGAACCTGGAATGGATCTATTTCGGATATGCCGACGATACCCCGGAGATGCGCAAGCGCCGCTTACGACATTTGAACCTCGGTGGGCCAGCCGGCTTCGTGTCGATGGAGGACGGCTGTGTCGGAGGCTTCGTCGAACGCGGCATCGCGACAGCGGAGGACGCCGCCTCGATCGTCGCGATGGGTGGGGCGGGAATTGAAAGCCAGCCAACGCGGGCGACCGAGGCCGCGGTGCGTGGTTTTTGGTCGCTGTGGCGGCGGATGGTGGGCGTATGAGCACGCTGCGGATCGCCGAATTGAATGCAGCCTATGCTTCGGCGATCGACAACGACAGGCTGGAGGCATGGCCGGACTTTTTCGTTGACGATTGCCTCTACAAGATCACCTCGGCCGAGAACTACAGGCGCGGTTACGCGGCGGGCATCGTCTACGCCGACTCCCGAGCAATGCTGCGCGATCGCGTGATAGCACTGCGGAGTGCAAACATCTACGAGCGGCAGAGCTATCGACACATCATCGGGCTGCCGCTCATCAACTCAACAAAGGCTGACGGGATCACGGCCGAGGCGCCGTTCCTGGTCGCGCGCATCATGCGCGATGGCCGGATGGATCTGTTCGCCACCGGCGTCTATATCGACAGGTTGCGCGAAGAAGCTTCCCAGCTTCGTTTCGTTGAACGCATCGTGGTCTGCGACAGCGGGCATTTTGACACGTTGCTAGCCATTCCGCTTTGAGCTCTCCGGCGCTTCAGCGGCTCAGGGAGGGAGCCTGCATACTGCCGCAGGATATAGCTCCTCCTGGCTCCAGTTGACCGACATAACAGTGGCTTCTAGCCTGCCTCGTCGGGCCAACGATCGGACCGCGCATGAAATTCGGCATCTTCTACGAACATCAACTGCCTCGTCCCTGGGCCGCGGACAGCGAATATACGCTGCTCCAGCAATCGCTGGCGCAGGTCGAGCTCGCCGACCGGCTGGGCTACGACTATGTCTGGGAGGTCGAGCATCATTTCCTTGAGGAGTATTCGCACTCCTCAGCACCCGAGGTGTTTCTCGCCGCCGCCAGCCAGCGCACGAAGAACATCCGCCTCGGGCACGGCATCGTCCAGCTAACCACCAACCAGCCTCACCGTGTCGCCGAGCGTATCGCGACGCTCGACCTTGTGTCGGGCGGGCGGGTCGAACTGGGTATGGGCGAAGGTGCCGGGCCGGCGGAATTGCACCCGTTTGGCATCCGCGTCCGCGACAAACGCGAGCGCTGGGAAGAGGCAGTCAAGGCAATCGTGCCGATGTTCAGCCGCGACGATTGGGAATTTCACGGTCAGTACTATGACTTCCCGGCACGCAACGTAATCCCCAAGCCCTACCAGAAGCCGCACCCGCCGCTGTGGGTGGCCTGCTCCAATATCCAGACGATCGGCAATGCCGGCGAATGGGGAATGGGCGCGCTGGGCTTCAGCTTTGTCTCGCCCGACGCGGCGCGTGCGTGGGTGCACCGCTACTACAACAACCTGCTGCATCGGCCGAAGCCGCTCGCCGACTATCGGCACAACCCCAACATCGCCATCGTCAACGGCTTCATGTGTGCGCGCACCGATGAGGAGGCGCTGGCGAAGGCGTCGGGTTGGACCTTCTTCATCTTCGCGCTGTCGTATTACGGGCGCAAAGGCGTCGATGCGCCAGGCGCCAGCAATCTGTGGCGTGAATATCAGGACTGGCGCCATACCGATAAGGCACAGGAGGCTTTGCGCAACGGGCTGATTGGCTCACCCGAGACGATCCGCCGGCGGCTGCGACAGTTCGCCGACGCGCATGTCGACCAGGTGATCCTGCTGAACCAGGCCGGCCGCACCACGCATCAGGACATCTGCGAAAGCCTCGAGTTGTTCGCCGCCGAGGTCATGCCGGAATTCAAGGCCGGACACGCCGCGCACGAGGCGTGGAAGGCGGAGGTTCTCGCCGGCCGCACCGTTCTCGAAGAGATCGACACCGGAGGCTACGACCTCTACGCCCATCAGAACGAGGATATCGTCCGCCTGACGCCCGAGCAGCTCAAGGCACGCATGGCAGAGAAGGAGCGAACCGGCAGCGCCGCTGGCTAGGCGCGGCGAGTTCCAGACAGCGCGCGCAGCCCACGACAGCAACGATCTATCCGCGCTCTCCCCAATTGCCTTACGGACGGAGGGGCGTTCTGACATCCGATTTTGGTGACCGATCACCTTCGGCAGCCGGGATAAGTCGACCCCGTCGCCCTCCAGCCATTCCGCCATGGTGAAAAGATTGTTGAAGGCCTGCACCTGCGCGAAGGCGAATGGGTCGTCCAGTGGTGCGAATGCCGCTTGCGGGTAGGTTTGGGCGATGAACGCCAGGATAGCCGGCGTCTCGGTCACGATGCCGCGATCGATGACCAATGCTCGCACGCACCCCTTGAGATTGATTGCGAGGTACTCGGTCTGGCGCTGCTCACGCTTGTCTAACGTAATTTGCGAGGCGAGCGAGCAGGCATGCGGGGCGTAGAACAGCTTGAATCATGCTGACCTGCCTTCAGCCGGGAGCGATGTAGAGGCGACGCCTTCGGCCTCGAGGAACTCATAAATTCCGGGTTTGGCACGTGCGGCATCCGGCCCGCGCGGATTACGCCGATGCTTCCGCTACCGGCCGACGTGCCTCCTTGGCTTGAAAATGTGGGATCACCTGGTCGCCAAAGAGGCGAATGGTGTGGAGCACTTCCTGGTGCTGCGCCGGGCCGATGGCACACAGTAAAATCATTTCCTCGATGCCGAGTGCTTCGTAAAGTTCGATAAACCGGATGCACTCCGCCGGCGTGCCAACGCAGAACGACGTGCCTTGCTCACGCACCTGCTCGGGCGTCGGTTCGCCTGGATGCGGCCCGCTGGCGAGGCGCTGATCGCGCGCGTAATATCCCTGATAATCTGGCGGCACGGTGGTCGGATCGTAGTCGCGCCATACCAGCCGGGCGCGCTCGCGCTGCTGCTCGATGTACCAGCCGACGAGTTCGGTGCCGCGCGTCGCGACGACCCGCGGGTCCTCATGGCAATAGCCTGCGGTCATCAGGCCGGCGCGGCGCGTGGGGCCAGCGCTATCGACCTGGGACGTCCGCAGCGCGTCCCGGTACAACGCCATCAGCTGCTTGACGCGGTCCGGGCCTCCCTCGCCACTGAACAGGCCGCCCATCCCCAGGCCGCCCGTCAGGCGCGCCGTCTCGTCGCTGCCGCACGCCGACCACAGCGGGGGATGCGGTTGTTGCACAGGTTTCGGCAGAACCTCCCGGCGTGGAATCTTGAAGTAGTTTCCGTCGTAGGAGATCTCCTCCTGGTCCAGATGCGCGGCAGCACGTCGGCGAATTCCTGCCACATGCCGCGTGTGTCCTTCAGGTCCGCCCCATAGGGGGTGAGCTGATAAGGATAGCCGGTCCGGCCAAGCCCCACGTCCACGCGCCCATGGCTCAAAATATCGAGCGTTGCCATGCGCGCCGCCACGTGCAGCGGATGGTGAATTGGGGCCAGGACCACACCAATGCCGAGGCGGATGCGGCTGGTGCGCTGGCTGACCGCCGCCAGGGTAAGGTCGGGGGCACTGTTGTGCGACCATACCGGGCGAAAGTGATGCTCCGAAAACCATACGCTCTCAAAGCCCTGCTGCTCTGCGTAAGGAATTTGCTCCAGGGCTTCATGGATGCGTTGAGATTCACTGGAGGGGGTCCAAGGCTTGGGGACCTGGATCTGATAAAACAAGCCAATTCTCAAGGGAGCGTCTCCTGTAGAGCGGGGGTAGTCAGCCTAATCACCGCGCCGTGTTCACCGACTACTCCCGACGCGGCGGATCAGTTCGGCCCAGCGGTCGAGAACCGGTATCGTCTTTTTGTCATCGTCCGGCGGCAGGCTGACGACGAGCCGGGTGACCCCCTGGTCCTGATAGCGGCGTAGCCGGTCGTAATCCTCGCCGGCGCCCCAGACTGTGACCGGGACTTCAGCGAGGTCGCGGCCCGTCTCCGTCGCCATCTGGCGGAACTGTGGCAGGAAATCGGTGACGTCGGCATATTGTTGCCGGCTCGCGTTGGGGATCCAGCCGTTGCCGTAGCGGAGCGCACGCCGCGCCGCATGCGGGAAGGCGCCTCCGACGATGACTGGGGGATGCGGCCTTTGCACGGGCTTTGGCCAAGTCATCATCGGTGGGAAATTGACGATATCGCCGTGGTACTCGGGCTTCGACCTCGTCCAAATTTCCTTCATCGCTTCAATCTGTTCGCGCATCTTCTTGAAGCGAGTTCTGAACTCAGTGCCGTGGTCTTCCATTTCCTCGGCATTCCAACCGCCGCCGATACCGAATAGAAATCGTCCGCCCGACACCTGGTCGAGCGAGGCGACGAGCTTTGCCGTTTGGATTGTGTCGCGCTGTATGACGAGGCAGACGCCGGTGCCGAGCTTGATTGTCTTGGTCACCGCGGCGGCGGCCGAGAGCGACACAAAGGGGTCCATTACATCGTAATACTGCTTCGGCAACTCGCCGCCGCCGCTATAAGGCGAGCGGCGCGAGGTCGGGATGTGCGAGTGCTCGGGCGCCCAGACCGACTCGAAGCCGCGCGCCTCAAGCGCTTGGGCCAGCACACCGGCGCCCATTGAATAGTCGGTGAAGAACATCGCCGCGCCAAAATCCATGTCATGTCTCCTTCGTGAATTGAACCGCGGCCGTCCCGGTAGGCAATTTTACGGTCTCACACGGTTTCCTCCCGCATCGACCAGGGCAAGCCGGCGGATTTAGAGGCTTGCGGCGGGCTCAACGAAGTCACCCGCCATCTGCTCAAGGCGCGCAATAATCTCCTGTCCCGATTCAGGCCGGCCGCGCATCAGCAAGGCGACCTCGTCGGCACCCGCGTCGCGATAACGCTTGAGGTCGTCGGGCGTGATCGGATCGGTATAGGGGGAGACTGCCAAGGTGACGTCCGAGCGTTTGCGGCCATTGGCCCTTAGCAAGTCTTCGATCTGCTTGATCTTCTCGACCGCCTGCATCGGCGAGACTTTGAAGCCCAGCCAGCCGTCGCCATATTCGGCGACCCGCCGCAACGCCGCAGCACTCTCGCCGCCGAACCACACCGGGACACCCGTGCCGAGGACCGGCTTGGGGTAGCTCAGCACACCGTCGAAGTTGATGAACTCGCCGGTGTGCGAACTGCGCGGCTCTGTCCACAGCTTGCGCATCACGTCGATGTATTCGCGCGTTCGCGCCGCACGGCGCTCAAAGGGAATGCCCAGTGCGGCGAACTCCTCCGCCAGCCATCCGACCCCGACGCCGAGGATGAACCGGCCACCGCTCAGCCGGTCGACGGTCGCAACCGTCTTGGCGAGCACCAGAGGGTTATGCTCCGGGACGAGGCAGATCCCGGTGCCCAGGCGGATCGTACTGGTGCAGGCCGCTGCATAAGCTAGCGTGGTAAAGGGGTCGGCGATCGGAATATCCGAAGGCCCGGGGAACTGGCCGCTCGAATAGGGATATTGGGAGGCATATTGCTCGACCAGAACGACATGTTCCGGGGCCCAGATCGTCGCGAACCCGAGCCGCTCGGCAGCCACCGCGACCGTCCGGAGCAATTCCGGGTTTATCGTGGCGCCAATGCCGACCGCGAAATAGCCAATCTTCATACTGCGCCTCCCCTACGATATTCCCGGCACCGGTTAAGCGGCGCCCGCCAGTGGCTCAACGAGCCGGCACTGCTTTAAGTACCCAAGATAACTCCTAATGACGCCCGACCGATCTAGCCGGCCCGCGTATAGCGCCGGCATTCGAAGCGCAGAGGGTCGCGAAAATATGGCCGCATACGCTCCGTCCAGGGGGTGTTCGCTGCCGCCTTCCACTCGCTTGAATACGGCACCTCTGACGAGGCGAGATGGTAGAGCGCGGCGTACCGCTGCGTCGCCCCGGTGCCGCGATACCGCCGGGCCGACAATGTGCCCTTGACGCCACCGAGCGCCGGGATGTGCTCGGTGTTGTACCACTCGTTGAACTCCGCCTCGTGCTCAGGCGCGACGTTCATCGCTATCAACAGGAGTGCGGCGGCATCCTTCGGGGCCCCCTTGTCACCCGGGAAAAGCTGCTCGCCTTCGTACCTCATTAATCCCTTGCGGAACTTGGCTGTCCGCTTCGTCCATGGCGACGAATTCGCGCCGCCGATCGCGACGTAGGGCGGGCTCTGCAATACGCCGACCGTCTCAAGGTCGTAGGTCGCAACCGAGACCTTTGGGTTCTTTTTGTCGATCCAGCGCTCGGCGTTGAGGAAGCCCGGAATGCGTAAGCGCTCAGGCACATGCTCCAGATCGTACCAGTCGTGAAACTCGTCCTCTGGACAGGCCGAAAAGTCCATTGCCGCGATCAGGACACCCTTTGCCATCGCTCCCTCCCTCCAGTTGGCGAGATCATGGCCTCATTGCCGGCTACGCGCCACCGTCCCACGCTGTAAAGGGGACCGACCGCCGCCCAACGCTGGGGCGTTGCACCGGGCCTGACCGCGCGGCCGCGAACGCACCAAACACGCATCCCCCGAACGGGTCAGACTAACCTTGCCAGGAGGCGTTCCGCGCCCGGTTGGTGAATGATCGGGATCAACCTAAGCTACGCTCGTGCATCGCGGCGTAGGAGACGACCATGCGCCTGGAGAACAAGATCGGCATCGTTACCGCGGCAGCTTCGGGTATGGGCCGGGCTGGGGCCCTGCGTTTCGCCCGCGAGGGTGCCTCGGTCGGGGTCGTCGATATTGACGAAGCCGGCATCGACCGGGTCGTGGCCGATATCACCGCCGCGGGTGGCAAGGCGATCGGTATCGCCGGCGATCTGCGCCAGGACAGCTTTGCCCGCGACATCGTCCGGCGCACGGCTAATCAGTTCGGCGGCCTTGACTTTGTCTGGAACCATGTCGGCCATCCCGGCCCCGCGGCGATCGAAGGTATCGACATGGCCGATTTCGAGCTGGCGATCGACCTCAATCTGCGCACGGTGCTGGTGACGACGGAGGCGGCTATCCCCGAGATGCGGGCGCGTGGCGGCGGCGCGTTGCTCTACACCGCGTCGACCTCCGGGCTTGTCGGTTCCGGCTTCAGCCCGGTCTATTCGATGGCGAAGTTCGGCGTCGTCGGTTTCGTACGCGCGCTGGCCAAACGCCTCGCGCCCGACAAGATCCGGGTCAACGCCATCTGCCCCGGCCCGATCGACACGCCGATGTTGCGCGTCTTCGTCGCGGGCCTGATCAGCAGAGCCCGACGCAGGACAAGGAAGCTCTCATCGTACAGCGCAGCCAGCAGATACCGATGCGCCGCACCGGCAAGCCGGAAGAGATTGCCAACGCCGCGTTGTTCCTGTTGTCCGACGAAGCCTCCTTCGTCTCTGGCGCCGCGCTGCCGGTCGATGGTGGCGCGACGGCTTAGGGCGAGAGCATCGAAAACTGATACCGCCAATCGCTTTGACTTGCCCCCGGGGCAGGCGCAGCGTTGACGGAACGAACCGACGGAGGAACGCGATGGCCGTTATCGCCCTTGAGATCGAAACACGGCAGCCGCTTGCCGGCGGGCGGGATTTTGGCGACGTCGGGCGATATGTCCAGCTCGACGGCATCGCGCGTTTCGCGGTCGACCCGGCCCATCCTCTCAATCGTTGCATCACCGATATCGACTTGGCCCCGCGCGGCGACGACGGTCTTGTGCATTTCTCGGCCGATATCCGCATTCTGACCCCCGAAGACGCCTCTCGCGGCAATCAACGCCTATTGTTCGACGTGCCGAACCGCGGCAACCGGCTGGCGCTGGCGACCTTCAATCGCGTCCCACGGCCAATCAGCCCGAATGCGCCGACGGATGCCGGTGACGGTTTCCTGATGCGTCATGGCTACACGGTGGTTTGGTGCGGCTGGCAGCACGACGTGCCGGCGGCGGCCGGGCTGATGCGGATCAAGGTTCCGGAGGCGCAGAGGAACGGCCGTCCGATCTCCGGCCGGCTTCTCGTCAGTTTTCAGCCCGGCGGCCCAAGCCAGGTGCAGCTGCTTTCAGATCGCGGCCATCGCCCCTATTCGTGCAGCAATCTCAACGACCCGGATGCCGCTTTGCTCGTGCGCGATGGCGATGATGCGCCTCCGCGCGTGATCCCGCGGCAGGAATGGTCATTCGGCCGGCTGGACGCCGGGCGGGTCGTTCCCGATCCCGATCACGTCTATCTCGCGGCAGGGTTTGTGCCGGGCAAGGTCTATCACGTTGTCTATACGACGACGGGCGCCCCGGTGATCGGGCTCGGCCTACTGGCGGCGCGCGACACCGTCGCCTTCCTGCACCACAGCAGCGCTGAGGACGGCAATCCTTGTGCCGGCAATATCCGGCAGGCCTACGCCTTCGGCGCGTCGCAGAGCGGGCGATACCTGAGACAGTTTCTCTATCTCGGCCTCAACGAGGACGAGGCAGAGCGCAAGGTGTTCGACGGCGTCCTCGTCCACATCGCCGGCGGCAAGCGCGGCGGCGACTTCAACCAGCGCTTCGGGCAGCCGTCCGCGTCGCTGCACCCGACAATGAGCAACGCCTTTCCCTTTAACGAACGGGCGAGCACCGACCGGATCACCGGACGCAACGATGGCCTGCTCGAGCGGCTGGTGGCCCGACGGCGCGTACCGAAGATTTTTTTCACCAACTCGTCGACCGAGTATTGGCGCGGCGACGCCTCGCTGATCCACACCGATGCGGAGGGGACGCGCGACGTAGAACCGTCCGCCTCTTCCCGCTTCTATCACTTTGCTGGAACCCAGCATTCCGCCGGAACCCTGCCGCTGACCGACACCAACCCGGTTGACGGCGCGCGCGGCCAGCAGGCGCTCAATTCGGTCGATTACAACCCGCTACTGCGCAATGCGCTGGTACGCATGGATCGATGGGTGAGCGGGGAGGAAGACCCCGCGCCGAGCCGGTATCCGCGTCTCGCCGATGGCACGGCAGTCGCGCCGGAACGGGCGAGGAGTGTATTCACGGCGATCCCCGGGGTCGGGTTTCCGGAGTACCCGCCACAGGTGGTCCGGCTCGACTTCGGCCCGGATACCGTGAGCGGGGTCGCGACGACCCTGCCGCCGGCTGAGGGCAAGCCCTACCCGCATTTCGTGCCAGCCGTCGATCCGGATGGCAACGAGGTGAGCGGCATCCGTCTGCCCGATCTGACTGTGCCGCTGGCAACCTATACGGGGTGGAACCTGCGCCATCCGCAGATGGGCGCGCCTGACAGATTGATGAGCCTGATGGGGTCTACGATCCCCTTCCCGGCGACCCGCGAACAGCGCGCGGCGAAGGATGATCCCGTCGGTCGATCGAGGAACGCTACCCGAGCAGGGCGAGGCATCTCGAACAGGTCCGGCACCAGGTTCAGCGACTGGTCGACGAAGGCTACCTTCTTGCGGAGGACCTGGAACTTGTGGTCGGCCAGGCATCGCGGCGCTACGAACTGCTTGCAGCGGCGCGCGTGCCCGTTGCCGCCGACGAGTAGAAGCCGCGCGCTGGTCTAACGGAGAAAGCGATATGGCGGACAAGATCCGGCTGGGTCTGATCGGCGCCAGCGTCAGCGGTACCTGGTCGTCCCGCTCCCACCTGCCGGCAGTGCAGGCGAGTTCGGATGTGGAGTTGACGGCCGTGTGCACCACCAAGGCCGACACCGCCGAAGCGGCGCGCCGGGCTTACGGTGCTCGGTTGGCCTTCGACGACTATCTCAAGATGATCGCCTCGCTGGAGATCGACGCGCTCGCCATCGTCGTGCGCGTGCCATCGCACTACGCGCCGACCAAGGCGGCGCTGGAAGCCGGCAAGCACGTCTATTGCGAATGGCCACTCGGACGAACGACAGCCGAGGCCGTGGAGTTAGCGTCGCTCGCGAAGGCCCAGGGACTCGTTACCGCTGTCGGTCTGCAGGCACGCGTCAATCCCGCGATGATGCACATGAAAGAGTTGGTCGCGGGTGGTTACGTCGGCGAGGTGACGGCCGTTCATGTCTCGTTGATGCGTGAAGGCGTTTTAACCAGGCCGTCGCATCGGACTTGGCAGCGCGATGCGGAGCTTGGCGCCAACACGCTGACCATCGCCAACGGTCATACGGTGGACGCCATGCGCTTTGTCGTCGGCGATTTTTCTCGGCTGTCCGCAGTGGTGGCGACCCAGGCCAAACAATGGCTAGATACCGGCACCAACACCTGGCTCGACGTCACCTCGCCCGACAACATCCTCACCAGCGGCTGGTTGACGAACGGCGCGGTGGCCTCGGCCCATATCGGCGCCATCCCCTATGCCGGCAGCGGCTATCGGATGGAGATCTATGGCCGCGACGGGACGCTGGTCGCAATGGGCGAGGACTCGCCGCAGCTGAGCGAAGTGACACTGCTCGGGGCGCAGAGAAACGACATGCTCAAGCCAATCACGGTGCCGAATACGTTCAACCTCGCGGCGCCGGGCACGCCGTCGGGCGAGGCAGTCAATGTCGGGCAGATGTACACTCTGTTTGCTCAGGCGATCCGAGAGGGTGAAAGTCGGCAACCGACTTTCGAGACCGCCGTCGAATTGCACCGCTTGGTCGATGCCATCAAGCAGGCGTCGGATGACGGTCGCGAGGTCTCCTGCGAGTAGACGGACAATACCGCCGCGTCAATCGGGGAGAACGCCATGACAGCAACTGCTCGCAGCGGCCCCTCGGCCGTTCCCGCCAGCCATGTGCTGGGGGGCAAGCTCGATAGCATCCCATTCAGCGGGTACCACCTGTCGGTAATTCTCGTCCTTGGGCTCGTGGCGCTTGTCGACGGCTACGACTTGGCGATGACCGGCGCGCTCCTCGTGCTCGCCAAAGAGCCGCTGCACATCACCCCCGCCGAAATTCGCCTGCTCGCGGTGGCGGCGAACATTACGATCTGCATCGGCGGGTTTGCGGCATCGGCTTTGTCCGACCACTGGAGCCGCAGGAAGGTCATGCTGATCGGCGTGGCAGCGGTCAACTTCTTCACGCTGTTGATCCCGCTGGTGCAAAATGCCGAGCAGCTGATTGTCATCCGTCTGCTGACCGGCCTCGCGGGAGGCTTTGCCGTTTCGGCGCCGTTCCCGATCGCCGCCGAGCTGATGCCGGCGCAGCACCGGCGCACCTATGGAGCGATCTACGAGATCATGCTTGCCGGATCGTTCACCCTGCTGCCGTTTGTCGGCTTCCTGCTCGCCGGCAACCCGAACGGCTTCCGGCTGATCGCGCTGCCGGCGGCTCTCGGGTTGTTTGTCGTTCCAGTGCTCGTGTACCGGCTGATCCCGGAGAGCCCGCGCTGGTTTCTGCGCCGGGGCGACCGCCAAGCTGCCGTCGATGCTGTTAACCGGATCATCGGCCGGTGCGGCAATCGAGTTGTCCCGCTGACGGTTGCGGAGCTCGGCGACAATTTTGCCCCGAAACACGAGCGGTTGCCGTCGTTCGCGGCACTGTTTCGCCGCGGTCAGCTGCGCTGGACGGTGGTTGGCATTCTGAGCCTCGTCTGCGCGCAAGTCTCCTATTTCACGATTTCCGTTCTGCTGCCGAAGGCCCTGGTTGACCAGGGAGCCGCCGTCACCTTGAGCTTTGGGCTCAGCTCGCTGGTGTTCATGGCGAGCATTCCCGGGAAGGGTTTCACGGGCTACATCATGGAGGTAATCGGGCGGCGATGGACGATCACCTATTGCCTCGCCGGATCGCTGCCCGGGCTCCTGTTGATGGCTATGGCACACCGGGCGGGGGACTACGGGACCGTTGCCTTCGTCGCCGGAGCGCTGATCACCGGCTTTACCGTGCTGTCGACTTTCCCGGCCGTGCGGGTTTACCTCTCCGAGCAGTTCCCAACGGAGATGCGCGGACGCGGGCAGTATTTCGGCGAGGCGAGCGGACGGGTTTTCGCCGCTGTGCTCGTGCCATTCCTGCTGGAGCCGTACACCGGTTCGCCGACAATATTCTTCGGTACGTTGCTGATCGTGGCGTTGATCGGCGCCTTCGTGCCGGTGCTCTTCGGCAGGGAGACCGTCGGCCAGCTCGAAACAGTCACTGAGGGAGTTCCCGAGCTGGCCTGACGAGCGGTCGAGACCAAAATCGGCCAGGACAGATCGCGCCGGAGGAAATCGACTGTGTCTGAGCAGCTACAACCGACGGCCCCAGCGGCCGCCCCAACCATTAAACAGCAGAATGATGGCACCGATGGTGGCGTTAATGACTAAAGCAAGGATTCCGACACCAAGGTAAATTCCTAATAGAGGCACCAACCAATCACCAATAAACGCCCCGCCAGCCGGCGATAACGCCAACCAGTACTATAACGATGAAACTTTCATTCGATAGGTTCATAGCTATTCTTGCATCCAGGCATCGGTTCCCAAATCAATCTTGGCTAACGAGATCAGTTTTCGCGAGGGTCGGAAAGTACCAACGGCGACGTGCTGGCGGCAGAATCGCAAAGAAAATACTTGTTATATCCAAAGTATGTCCCCTCTATACTTGAACATCTTCCAGTATTACCTACATAACACACGAGGTTACGGCCTCGCCTCCCCAATAAATCAGGAATACTTGCAATGTACGAATACTCGTACGTGCTCGGATTGCTGCGAGCGTCCGCTACGGATCTTCGGCGTCATGCCCTATCGGGCAGACAAGTCGAGATCACCAACAAGACCACGGAGCGCGCGCTGCGCAATCGAGCACAAATCATCGTCCAGCGCCTGCAGGGGATGGCCGAGCCGCGACGCCGCTCGTTCGTCGAAGCAGCCATCTGCCGCCTGTCGAGACCATGTTCGACGTGACGGTGGCCGCAACGGCCCACGCACGGTCAATCCCCAACACCGACAAGCGGCTCGAAATCGAACGTACCGCCGGCCAGTTGCTGCAGGTCGGTGCCGGCGCAACCGCCCGTCCGCGGTCGATCTCTAACAGGGATCGGGGCGCCGAGCTCGAACGTCTCGCTGACGAGCTGCAGGAGATCACCGCACAAATGCTGTCGATCCCCAGCAGCGAGCCGCGCGAGCATCTCGCCGACGAGCTGGTGCAGTAGCCCAAGCCCCCGCATGGCAATCCGCTGTGCGGGGGTTCGGCGTTGGAGGATACGCGAAGCTATTACGTCCGCTAAGAGTCCGGCATTTGATGTAGTCATCCACCTTGTCACCCCCTCTACCGAACGCCATTGCCGGCCCCGAGGCCTAGCGAGACTGGCGAAAATCGGGACGGAAATCGTGATCCCCGACTTCCGTGGTATTGGAAACCAATGCCGGCTCCACAGCTTCTTCTGCAGGACATCAGCCTCAGCCTCGGGGTCACGCCGCTGTTGGCGGGCGCGGCGCTGGCCGTAGCTGCTGGCGATCGCATCTGCCTCGTCGGACGGAACGGCTCCGGGAAATCCACGCTGCTGCGGATTGCTGCTGGCCTGACGCAGTCCGATGCCGGCGACCGCTTTATCCAGCCAGGAGCCACGATCCGTTACTTGCCGCAAGAACCAGACCTCTCTGGCTTCGCGACGACGCTCGCTTATGTCGAGGCTGGGTTCAACGCGGATTCACGCGACAGCCACCGAGCGCTGTATTTACTGAAGGAGCTCGGCCTCAACGGCTCGGAAAGCCCGGCATTGCTGTCCGGTGGCGAGGCCCGCCGCGCCGCGCTGGCGCGGGCGCTCGCACCGGCGCCCGACATCCTGCTGCTCGACGAGCCGACCAATCATCTCGATCTTCCCGGCATCGAGTGGCTGGAACGAGAGTTATCGGAGATGCGCTCCGCCATTGTGCTGGTCAGCCATGACCGCCGGCTGCTGGAGCACCTCTCGCGCACCACGATCTGGCTCGACCACGGCATGACCCGGACCCTCGACGACGGTTTTCGGGCCTTCGAGGCGTGGCGCGACACCGTTCTGGAACAGGAGGAAAGCGAGCATCACAAGCTCGGCCGCAAGATCGCGATGGAGGAGGACTGGCTGCGCTATGGCGTGACGGCGCGGCGCACCCGCAACCAACGCCGCCTCGCCGAGCTGCAGGCGTTGCGCCGGAAACATCGGGAACGGCGGGGCGCCCAAGGCCCGGTACAACTGGCGGCGGCGCAGGCCGATCTGTCCGGCCGGCTCATCGCGGTCGCCGAAGGAGTGTCGAAATCCTACGGCGGCCGCTCGATCGTGCGCAATTTTTCGACCCGCGTCCTGCGCGGCGATCGGGTCGGCATCGTCGGGCCTAATGGCGCCGGCAAGACGACCTTGCTCAATTTGCTGACTGGCGCCCTTATTCCCGACACCGGTGAGGTCCGGCTTGGCACCAACCTTGCGCAGGTCACTCTCGACCAACGCCGCGAAATCCTCGATCCGGCGGCGACCCTCAGCGAAACTCTGACGGGAGGCGCCGGCGATGCGGTGATGATCGGTGGCCATAGCCGGCATGTGATCGGCTACATGAAGGACTTCCTCTTTCGCCCCGAGCAAGCTCGAACCCCGGTTGGCGTGTTATCCGGCGGGGAGCGCGCCCGGCTGACGCTCGCTTGTGCCTTTGCTCGACTGTCCAACCTGTTGGTTCTTGATGAGCCAACCAATGATCTGGACCTGGAGACGCTCGACCTGCTGCAGGAGCAGCTCGCCGACTATGCCGGTACCGTACTGCTGGTCAGCCACGATCGCGATTTTCTCGATCGTGTGGTGACGTCGGTGATTGCCGCCGAAGGCAATGGGCGCTGGATCGAGTATGCCGGCGGCTATACCGACATGCTCGCGCAGCGGGTCGGTTCGGGCTCGCGTGTGCCGCCCTCTAACGCCATCGCGAAAAAGTCGGCCCGCCAACCGACCAGCTCGCCGCAACAGAAGGTGGCTCGCTTCCGACGGATGAGCTTCAAGGACCGCCATGCGCTGGAGACGCTGCCCACGCGGATCGCGGCATTACAGGACCGGATTGCCGCGCTGAATATCTTGCTCGCCGACCCAGGATTCTATGCGCGCGATCAAAACCGCTTTAGCGAAACAACCACGGCATTATCCGCCGCACAGGCCGAACTG
>Ga0181521_10003475_pt1 | contig 18522 bp, 22 predicted proteins | sample PEATcosm2014_Bin_32_FD_119764 | JGI IMG/M metagenome (GOLD analysis project Ga0181521, IMG submission 119764) | Peatland microbial communities from MTU Mesocosm Facility, Houghton, MI, USA - PEATcosm2014_Bin02_60_metaG | ecosystem: Environmental > Terrestrial > Soil > Wetlands > Peat | place... | reverse complement strand
TCTCCATCACCTCCCCTGTCGTGGTATCGAGCACCGCCAGCGTTTGCTGGCGAGCGTGCAAGTCACATCCTATAATTCTCATCTCGGCCTCCTTCGGTCCGAGCACTGTTGGGGTGAACACCGCACAGTTTACTCAGACCGTCGCGAGGCCGACGTCGTTATGACATCAATCGGAAACTGGCCCAATCGGAAACTGGCCCACTACCGCCGGGCACCGGTGTCATGCGGCAGCACTTTGCCTTTATCAGTGACCAGTGCCACCGGATGGAAGAAGGGTTGAAACGCAGTACGGCGGGACTATACTTGCGTCCCGGGTTTGGGGATTTGGCCCAGCCACATATGGAATCTTCCTCGTGGAGGCGCGCGCATGGGTCTTGTGAGTTTCGGTCAGCCTGACAATGGAATCATTCAGATGGCGTACGTGGTGAAGAACATCCACGAGGCAATGAATCGTTGGGTGAATGACTTGAAGGTCGGGCCGTGGTTTTTGCTGGAGCACTTCAGCGGTGAAGACGCGAAATATCGCGGCCAGCCATCAAAGGCCGACTGCGCCCTCGCCATGAGCTTTGCCGGGCACATGATGATCGAGCTCATCGAGCAGTACAACGACGCGCCGTCGGTCTACCGGGAGACGATCGACAAGCGCGGCTACGGCTTTCACCACTGGGGCGTGGCCACGTCGAACTTCGACCGCGACATCGCAAAACTTCGCGCCCAGGGATACGCGGAAGGATTTTTCGCGCGCGTGCCGAGCGGAGGGCGCGTGGCCTACATGGACACAACCGCGGACCTGCCCGGCATGATCGAATTCATCGAATTGGGGGCTTCGTTTGATCCGATTTTTAGCGGTTTCTACCGCGCAACCATCGGATGGGACGGCAAAGATCCGGTGCGCTCGTTTCTTTAGGCGCGCTGAGAAACCGGAGTGTTACGGCGAAGCGAACCGGAGGAGGCAGCATGAGAGTGATCGACGAAAATACGATTACGGATGCGGCGCTCGAGCAGATGTCCGGGACACCGGATCCGCGCCTGAAGCAGATCATGGCGGCTCTCGTGCGCCACCTGCACGCATTCACGCGCGAGGTCGATCTCACGGCCGAGGAATGGCTCGAAGGGATTCGCTTTCTGACGGCGGTCGGTCAGAAGTGCACGGCGCACCGGCAAGAGTTCATCCTGCTATCGGACACGCTGGGGCTGAGCGCGCTGATCAACGCGCTCCACGACAAGCGCGCCACGGAGGCCGCGACGAAGTCGAGCCTGCTGGGGCCGTTCTACCGGCAGGACGCGCCGATGATGAAGCTCGGGGACTCGATCATTTCGCGAAGCAAGGGTTCGGAGGTGGTGTTCTACGGGCGCGTGATCGATCCCGCGGGCCGGGGCATTCCGAATGCGCTGGTTCAAGTCTGGGAGCCGGACGAGACCGGCAACTACGACCTGCAAAAGCACGATCCGTCGGTGATGGATTTGCGGGGCTGCTTTCATGCGGACTCCGAAGGGCGCTACTACTTCCGGGGGCTATGTCCGCTGGGGTACATGATCCCGATGGACGGTCCGGTGGGCGACATGATCCGCGCGCAGAAGCGCCACGGCTACCGTCCCGCGCATATTCACTTCGTGATCGGCGCGCCCGGATACCGCGAGCTGGTGACGGCGCTCTACGTCGCAGGCGACGACCACATCGACTCGGACACGGTTTTCGGCGTCAACGAATCGCTGATCATCTCGGTGAATAAGAACGATCCGGCTTCGCCATTGCCGAAATTGCCGAGCATTCGATACGATTTCCGGCTTGCGGCGGCTTCGAAACGTGATGTGTCCGGCCGCGTCGGCGCCGATCCCTCGCAGATCACGACGAAGCACGCATAACCCGCCTTAGAGGAACAGGAGCGCAACGATGACCGACGACATGCTCGAACGCCTGACGATCCGCGAGATGGTCGAGAACTGGGTGGTGTGGCGCGACGCTCGCATGTGGGACAAGTTCCGCACCGTCTGGCACGACGACGGGCGCATGATGGCCACGTGGACGCAGGGCACGGCCGATGAGTTCATCGAGATGAGCAAGCAGGGATTCGCGAAGGGCGTGCGCATCCTGCACACTCTCGGTGGGTGTACGGTTGAAGTGCGCGGCAATCGCGCGATCGCGCAGACGAAGATGAAGATCGCGCAGCGCGCCCTGGTTCACAACGTGAAGTGCGACGTGGTGTGCACGGGCCGGTTCTACGATTTCTTCGAAAAGCGCGGCGGGCGCTGGGGCCTCGTTCTGCGCCAGCCGATCTACGAAGAGGACCGCATGGACCCGGTCGATCCGGCGGCCCAGCTCCGGCTCGATCCTGATCTTCTGGCGAAGTTTCCCGAAGGCTATCGTCATCTCGCGTACCTGCAAACGCAGATCGGCTATAAGGTCAAGACCGACATGCCCGGCCTGACCGGCCCCGAGGTCGAAGCGCTGTACGCCCGCGGCGCCGCGTGGCTCGCGGGCTAGTGCTTTCGGGCGCGGCTATGGCTTCGTCGCGCTGTCGACGAAGCTCGCGATGTTGCTCTTCAGGTTCGGGAGTTCCTTCTCGTTCAGGTACATCATGTGGCCTGCCTGGTAGTACTCGAGGTGAATGTGGCTGCGAAGATTCGCGGGCAGCCCGAGGTGGTCCATCGTGTATTCGGTGGCCAAGAACGGCGTGGCCATGTCGAAGAATCCGTTTTCGACCTGCACCTGCAAGCTCGGATTGACGATGAACGCATTCACCAGGTCGCCTTCGACGTTTGCCGAGCTGGGACCGAGAGCTTCGCGGCCCGTATTGTGCTTCCAATCCCAGTTGCGGGCTATCTCGCCGTTCAGCGTCTCATACGTCATTTCCGGATTGAACCTCAGATCCTCTCGGAGATAGCTGTTCAGCGCCGCCGTGAACGCGCCGCTCACCGCCGAATACGAAGGATCGTACTCCGCCCCTTCGGTCAGCAGGTCGTACGTCGGCCCGGAGTACCGCGAGTCGTAGCGCCCGACGGTCAGGCCGCGGCTGCGCTGGATTTCCGCCTCGAATTGCGCGCGCGTCACTCGCAGGTCCGCTTTCTCGATGTAGTCCTCGCTCAGGCCTGTGAAGTCCGCGAGCTTCTTCGCGATGTCTGTCTTTTCGGCATCGCTCAGGTTCGAGCCTTTCATCAGCGCGGCCGCGTATTCGGTCGAGGCGAAATGGCGCGCGTCTTTCAGGAACGCATTCAGATCGTCCGCCCGATTCTTCAGAATTTTGTAATACCACGCGGACGCCGCGTAGCTGGGCAGGTAAAAGATGTACGACATGTCGTCGCCGGGAGTAAATAAGAGCGTGTTGAGGTCGAGCACGGTCGAGATCAGCACGATGCCGTTCAGGTACACGCCGTCGTGGTCCTGCAAGTAGTTCCCGAGCGCCGCGGAGCGAAACGTCCCGTAACTTTCACCGATCAGGAATTTCGGCGAATTCCAGCGACCGTTGCGACTGATGTAGATCTTGATGAACTGCGCGAGGGACTTTACGTCCGGGTCGATTCCCCAGAAATCCTTGTTCTGTGCTTTTCCCGCGGCGCGGCTGAATCCCGTGCCCACCGGATCGATGAAGACGAGGTCGGCCTTGTCGAGCAGGCAGTTCGCGTTTTCCACGAGCTGATAAGGCCCCGGCCCCGTGGGCGCGGCGTTCTGCGTCACAACGCGCCGTGGGCCGAACGCGCCCATGTGCAGCCAGAGCGAAGCCGATCCCGGCCCGCCGTTGTAGATGAACGCCACCGGCCGCTGCGTCAAGTCCTTCGCGTCCGTCCGCGTGTAGGCGATCGAGAAGATGGTCGCCGTCGGCTCGCCCTTGTCGTCTTTCAGGAGGGTTGTGGACGCCGTCGCCTTGTACGGGATCGTCTGCCCGCCGATGCGGATCGTGTGGTCCGTCACCGACGACTCCTCCTTCGGCGCGGCCGTCTCGGGCGGCTTCGCTTCCGCGGGCCTCGCCTCAGCCTTGGGCGCCGCGTCCTTCGGCGGCTCCTGCGTTTGCGCCGCCACTAGCCCCGCCTGCCCAAGCATCATGGCAATTGCCGCCACAACAAGAACGAACACATTTTTCATTCCGGATTCTCCTGGGAAGCCCGATTCTAGCTCTTTCAGACGGCGGTACGCGAGCGGCGTGAGCAGGAAAGACGCGGGCGGGTCTGTGGAGAATCCCGTCTCGGAGCCTGTATAATCGTCCCCAGGCTGGTGTGGCGGAACTGGCAGACGCGCCGGACTCAAAATCCGGTGGCCGCAAGGCCGTGTGGGTTCGATTCCCTCCACCAGCACCAGACTCTTGTCGGCCGCATCGAAGGCCCGGAGGCAGGCCAACACGATGACAAAAGTCGAAGCGATCATCCAGTCGACGAAACTCGATGCGGTAAAGCAGGCGCTCCATGAAATCGGCATGGAAGGTATGACGGTGTTCGAAGCGCGCGGCCACGGCCGGCAGAAGGGCCACGCGGAGTTCTATCGCGGGCGCGAGTACACCGTGGACCTGATCCCGAAGATCAAGATCGAAATGGTCGTCGCGGACGACTTGGCCGAGAAGGCCGTGCGGTCCATCTCCACCGCCGCCCACACCGGACAGATCGGCGACGGCAAGATTTTCCTGACGAAGATTGACGATGCCGTTCGCATTCGCAACGATGAACGCGGCGATAGCGCGTTGTAGCGAAGCTCAGTGCAGCTTTGGTTTCGAGGCGATTTCGCGGTCGAGAATCTCACGAAAACACGCGATATGCGCGGGCGTGCTACCGCAGCAAGCCCCGACGATTCTGGCCCCGGCTTGGAGCAGCCCTTCCAGCCCGGCCGCCATCTCTTCGGGAGTCTGTTTGTAAACCCACCGGCCGTCCTCCAGCACCGGCTGGCCCGCGTTGGGCTTAGCCATCAACGGCAGGCTGCATTCTGTTCGGTAGCGCGCGAGGATTTTCGTCATCCACTCGACGTCGACGCCGGTCCCGCAGTTGGTAGCGGCCACATGCGCGCCCGACGCCTCTAGGAACTTAGCCGCCTTTTCCGGCGACACGCCCATCATCGTGCGGGCGTCGCGGCCGCCGCGGACGATGTCAAACGAGAGCGAGCCGATGATGCAGGGCGCCCCCGCTTCGCGCGCCACCTCGATCGCCAGGCCAAGCTCTTCGAGGGACGTCTGCGTCTCAATGATGAGGCCGTCCACCCCCGCGGCTACCAGCACGGCCGCCTGTTGCCGGAAAGCATCGCGAGCCTGTTCCGCCGAGACTTTGCCAAGGGGTTTCAGCAGTCCTCCGAACGGACCGATGTCCCCGAGCACGTAGCCCGGCCGGTCACCAAATGCCCGGCGCGCGATTTCGACCCCGGCGCGATTGATCGCGTCCGCGCTGTCGGCCAGGCCGTGCCGCTCCAGATTGATCGCCGACGCTCCGAATGTCTGCGTCATCAGGCAGTCCGCGCCCGCCTCGACGTAGCTTTTGTGGATTGCGAGCACGCGGTCCGGGTGCGTGATGTTCCAATGCTCGCCGCAGCCGCCCATTTCGAGACCTACCGCGTGCAACTGCGTTCCCATGGCGCCATCGCCCAGGAGCGGACGTTCGGCCAGCGCTTCAAGCAGGTTCTTCATCTCGTACATTGTATCCCGCGCGCCCGGGATTCGAACGCGGAGCGGAAGGGATACGTGAACGAAGTCGGCCGGCTGGCCAGCTTTTGACATGGTCGGGTATAGGCAGCGCCACCGAAAAGGCAACTAGGTGCCCACGCGAAGGGATCGCGTGAGATTTTTCAGCGTCGCGATCGCGGAAAACGCGGCGAGCTGCGAAGTGCGCGGATTCGACTTCGACGGTACGTTTTCCACTTTCACCGTGAGCTTGCCGAATTCGCCCTGCACGCGAATCTCGTGGACGTTCTCATTTCCGCCCGGCACGGCGACGACGCGCACGCGCACCGGAACCGGCTCGGCGGGATCGACCGCGAGGCGCAGCGATGCCGCGACGTTCGACGTCGCCGGAAACGCCCGCGCGGCCTCCTCCGCGAGACCCTCGAAGATGACGGTCTCTTCCTTGTAACTATCGAGCGGCAGGTTTCGATCGACGACGTACTTCGATCCCTTCAGTGCCGCGACCGGCTTGAAACTCGTGAGCATTGCCGATTCGATGCGCCCGATCGACGCGGACTTGATTCCGTCGAGCCCGGCGATCGCGCCGGAGGGGACGTAGATGCGGCAGCCCTTCTCGTTCGCCAGCCGGAACCACTCCTCCCGGCCGAGCAAACCTCCCACGCTCATGATGAGCATGTCCCGCCCGCGCGCGAGCGCCTTCGGGACAAACTCCGGAAGCGCGGCCTGACTCGCGGCTTCGACCGCGAGTTCGCAAAGCGCAATCATCTCTTCGATGGAAACGACGGGCGGACGATTCGAAAGTTCGGAGGAGAGCGCTTCCGCCGCCGCGCGATCCTGATCGGCGAGCGCGACGAGTTCCGCGTCCACCTGCTTCCGATCGAGTGCGGTTGCGATGGTTTTGCCGATGGCTCCGACGCCAAGAATTCCGATTTTCAGCATGTCGCGCCCTTACGCGAGCTCGAGCATGCGATCGATCGCGCGCTTGGCCTTGCGCGCGATGTCTTCGGGCACGCGGATCTGCGGCGTCAGCGTTTCGAGGGAGCGAATGATCTTGTCGAGCGTGATGGTCTTCATGAACGCGCAGACGGCGTTGGAATTCACGGGATAGAAGGTCTTTTCGGGAAACTTCTTGTTCAGTTGGTGCATGATCCCGAGTTCGGTTCCGACCGCGAACTCGGTGGCGGGAGATTCGCCGATGTGCCGCAACATTCCTTCGGTCGAAAGGAAGAACGTGCGGTCCGCGGGTAGCGTGCCGTCGACGGCCTTCGCCATGCACGAGCTGACGCAGCCGCATTCCGGGTGCAGCAGCAGCTCGATATCGGGGTGCTCCTCGAGAATCTCCGTCACCTGCTCGGGCCGGATCGTCTTATGCACGTGGCAGTATCCAGGGTACGCGACGATGTTGCTGCGTCCCGTTTGCCGCGCGACAACCGTGGCGAGAAACTTATCGGGAAGAAAAAGAATCGGCCGCTCCGCCGGGATCGCGGAGACCACTTTCGCCGCGTTCGCCGAGGTGCAGCAGTAGTCGCTCTCGGCTTTCACTGCGGCCGACGTATTGATGTATGCGACCACGACGGCGTCGGGCAGCTTCGCCTTCCACTCGCGCAGTTCCTCCGGCGTGATCGATGCGGCGAGAGAGCATCCCGCGCGCAAATCCGGCAGCAGCACGGTCTTGTCCGGCAGCAGAATCGCGGCTGTTTCCGCCATGAAGTGGACGCCACAGAAAACGATCACGTCGGCATCGGTTTTCGCAGCCGCCTGCGAAAGCTTCAGCGAATCCGCCACGGCGTCGGCCACTTCCTGGACCTCAGGCCGCTGATAGTGATGCGCCAGCAGGACCGCGTTCCGTTCGGTGCAAAGTTCGCGGACGCGCCGCTGTTTCCGGCGAATCTCCTCGGCCGTGTCGTTCACGGCTTCGATGGCCGGAAGGGTGTAGCGTTCCTCGAAGCGTTCTGTTTTCTGTGCCACTGCAGTTGTCATGACAGTCGTCCTCTTCCTATTGGGGTTATGAAATCCTCTGACAAATGTCGAGCGCGCGCGGTGAATGGGTGAGCGCGCCGATCGAAATCGCATCCACGCCGCACGCGGCGTATTCCTCCAGATTTGATTCCGAAATCCGGCCGCTGGCTTCAATCAACGCGCAATCCCACAAATCCCCTCGGCGGAGTACGTTGAGAATCGCGCCGATCTGATCCGGTTTCATGTTGTCCAGCATCAGGAGGCACGGATACTCTTCCGCGGCCTCTTCCTGAAGGCGGCGGAACGTCCGCGCCGCCGCGCGCGCGGCATCCTCCCCGCGCACTTCGACTTCGATAAACGCCGAATAATGACGAAACGGCCAGGCTTTCTCGATCGCCAGCGGTGCCGCTTCCTCTTCGCGCGCGGCCAGGAGCGCCAGGTGATTGTTCTTGATGACGATCGCGTCGCCGAGCCCGAGCCGGTGCGTGCCGCCGTTCCCGAGATGCAGCGCGCGCTTGTCGAGCAAACCCCACGGAGTCTTCCGCGTGCCGACAATCCGTGTCGTAAAGGAGCGCGCCTGTATGCGCGCCTGCAAACAACGAATTGCCGTGGCGATGCCGCTCATTCGCTGAACGAGATTAAGGCCGACGCGCTCGAGCGCGAGCAATTGTGTTTGTTTGCCTTCCGCCCGCAGCAGCACGTCGCCGGACCGGATCGCATTGCCGTCCTGCTTGTCGAAGGCGACATCAACGCCGTACGCCTGCAGCATGAAAGCCAGCTCGGCCAGTCCCGCCGCGACGCCACTTTCGCGCGCGAGCACCACAGCCGAAGCGCGATTGTCCTTGATCCCCAGAGCCTCGGCCGTCAGATCTCGCGGCGCGAGGTCGTCATGCAGCAGCCCCTCGACGAAGGTGCCGACCGCGTGGCGATACCTCGGATTATCGAGCGTGAGGCTGCCGCCCCGGAAGAGCGCCTGCTCGACTCGCTGCTCACGCGTCGCGTTGATCTTCTGAGTTTCCATATGCCGGTTACTTCAGCAGAAATCTTCGTGCGCGCAATTGCGCCTTTGCCCGCGAAATCATTTCCGGCCGCGACGCCTCAATCGTGTGCAGGTGCACCCCATCCGTCAGCGAGGACAGAAGCACCGCATGCGACGTGCGCACCTGCGCGAGAAAATCCTGCAGGTCCGCGCGGGATTCGATCATCAGCGACCCGCGCAATTCGCCGTACAGAGGATGCTCGACGATCACATCGAGAATTTTCACGCCATGGTCGACCAGGATCTGAAGCTCCTCCTCGGTTCGCTCGGGCGCATGCTTGCAGGCCAGAATCGCCCGATGAGCGTGATTGGCGCCGTCGGGCAGGCGGTAGCCTCGCGGCGTGGCCAGGATTTCCTCGCCACCGGCCCGCAGGATCGCGATGTCTTGGACCAGGCACTGGCGGCTTACGTGAAAGTGCTTCGCCAGTTCACCTCCGCGGATCGGGGCACCGTGGGCGCGCATCCATGCGACGATCCGGCGGCGGCGCTTTTCGGCGGAATCCGGCCGCGCGCCTTGCGGCCTTGCCTTCGGCGATCCGTTGGAGAAGGCGATCAGCTGTCTTGTCACATATCTAGTCTAATGTAAAGCCGTGAGATTGTGTAGCCCCAGCGCCGGTTTACTCCGGCGATGCAGGGATCACATTCGGGCTGAAGCGGAAGGTGGCTTAGGGGATAGTGGATCCAGAAGATGGGAAGGAAGGCTGGAGCGATGGCGCAGACCCGACACAGGCGAAGCGAGCGTGTACTGATGGACGTGCCCGTGCTGATACGCGGAGAATCTCCCGACCAACGAGCTTTTTGGGAGGAAACGTTTACGGTCACGGTGAACGCTCACGGCGCGCTGCTGATGATGGCAAGTAAAGTCAGTCTGGGACAAAAGCTGGTTCTCAGGAACCCGAACCAGGACGAACGTGAAGGCAGAGTGTCCTATATGGGAAGCACTTATGCGGGACTGGCCCAGGTAGCCGTGGAATTCACTCATCCGGCGCCTGAATTCTGGCCGGTCAATTCGCCTCCGCCAGACTGGCAGTCCTTCCAGCGCTCGTGATTGGCTGACGGCGGTTTCGCCGGTGCCGGCTCGGACTAGGCGGTAGGTTCGGTAAGTTCGGTGAGCCAGGAATCGAGGGTCTTCATCTGGTCAGGCTGCGGGTCGAGGAATGCCAAGCCGATCCCCATTCCCTCCTGCACGTAGACGATCTTCCCTGGTGATTCGAAGTTGCCCCGATCGCGTGAGATGCGCACCCGGACCATCGTATTCTTGGGCAGGGTGTTGAGGAGGTCCACGTAGCACCCCTTGCGGCTGATTTCGGAGATGCGGCCGGAGATTCGCACGCCGCTCACGGGATCGACTATCTCGGCCGTGGCGACAAGGCTGTAGCGCGGTACCGTGCGCCGTTCCGCGCAGGACCGAGGCGAGCCGGTCGGAGTTTCCGAAGGGTCAGCCATTGCCTAAGCGTGGCATACCCGTGGGTTCCGCACCAACCCACAAGATTCGGCGTGATACGAAACGGAAAACATCACTTCCAAGTCTGAAATTCATGCCTTCGGGGAGACGTCTGACTGCGTTTTGGCAAAACTATTTAAGTTTTCACCGATGAGAGGAGTTGCAACAATGACATCATGATTGCTTCGAATTAGAAGCAATCAAGTACTAGAATCGATTTCCTGCTTTGGCACAGGAGTTATAAGGACTCGGTTCAGTTGTCTTTGAGGGCCAGATATTATCCTGAGAGGGAACGGTGTAATGGTACCTGCGACATGGATAGGAGAATGAAATTCCGAACCCCGGATCGGAGAGGCCAGAGACGGTCAAGTTAGTGCTCGACAACCAGGAGTCCCGACAACTCCCCTCAAATCAGTTGATTCGGAGACCGGAAGCATTTATCGTGTCTAAGCGGCGTGATCGAGAAATTGATGTTCCGATGTGAAATAGTCCAACGGGGCCACCGCCTATGCGTCCAGGGGACCAGCTCAGGGAACTTCGCAATCGGCTCGGGGTCACTACGCGTGAAGTCGAGGAGTTCAGCCGCACCATTGCGGAAGATCGTCAAAACGAGGAATTTTACATCTCGAACGCCTGGCTAACTCAGCTCGAAAACAAGAATTCCATTCCAAGCATTTACAAGCTTTACAGCCTCAGCGTCATTTACAGGACGAAATTCAACGACTTGCTCACGGTATTCGGCATCGATCTGAACGCTACCTCCCGCTATCAGCTCGCTCTGCCGCTGCAAAACACCCATCTGACTTCCCTGGAAGCCCCCGATCCGGAGAAGGCCGTGACGTTCCCGGTCCGCTTCGACAAGAGCTTCAGCCTGGAAACAACGAGCCTGATTTCGCGGATGGTCGAGGTATGGGGGGAAGTGCCGGTCGCGCTGATTCAAAAGCTGGACGTGCGCCACTGCCAGTACGGATTCATCGGGATGCAGGATTACTCGATGTACCCGCTGCTGCGTCCGGGGTCCTTCGTCCAGATCGACAGCCACCCGAGCCGGATGCAGGCATCGGAATGGCGCACGGAATTCGACCGGCCCATCTATTTCGTGGAGCTGCGGGATGGCTACGCTTGCTCGTGGTGCGAGGTCAGGGGGGCCCAGCTTACGCTGATCCCACATCCGCTTTCCGGCTGCGCGATCCGGCAGTTCGCGTATCCGTCGGAAGCAGAGATCGTGGGGCAGGTAACGGGCGTGGCTATGCGCTTAGTTCCGCCGGAAGAGAGTCCAAGCGAGCCTCCAAGATTGCCAAAGCGATCTTGAAGTTCGAGAAAAGGAATTCCGCCGCGAGCGGATCGGTTTCCACCGGAACGGCCACGCGATACGGCTCGAGTCTTCTCCATGCGGTGAGGAATTCGTGGGGACCCGTGTGCGTGGACTTCCGATACGCCTCGAGCTGATCTACGAGGTCTTCCAGCGGGGATACGACGAGCTGGTGGAAGACTTCGCGGTGACAGTCCGCCAACGCTTCGCAAGCCACTTCGTCTGTAAAGCGGGATGCGAGGCCGTCGTGATGGTAGACGCCTGTATTGTAATCCCGCATGGATGCTAGGTAGATCAGGCGGTCCAGCGGCCGCGCGATCTCCGAAAGCGTGCGCCGGCTTAGATCTTCGCGGGCCTGCTGGACATCCATTCGTCTTGGCAGGGCGATCAGTGTCACGTTCTAGAGTCCTACCGAGCGGTTTGCCAGCGGGCCAAACTGCACCGGGTTCAGGAAGGCAAGAGATTTCTCGGAGATCTCGCAGACCCTCGCCGCCACTGTAGCAGTTGTGCCGACCATGCGTGGAGCAGCGAAGGGTCCGGCCACGTATACGAGGCACTGGAGCGCACGGCATGTAACCAGCAGCGCTGTAAAGTGCCAGGCGAGTTCGATTTCAGTGCGCAGACTCAGCCGCGTGTAGAATCGCGCCGCTCCGAGATGAAACCGCTGCAAACTCGAGACTTGCGTGCGTACCTGCTTCACCCAGGAGAGGGCGACTTTCTTGCGTTCGTTGAGGAACAGTTCGTACAGGGGCCCGGGCGCCGCCGAAGCGACATATTCGCGATCATCGTCGGCAAAGATTCGCCCGACCAACTCGTGCGGAAGCAGGCCGAGCTGCAAAGCGTTCAACGCCTGCCGGGCCTCGACGAGCACGTGGGCGTTTCCTTCGGCGCGCGAACCGCGGCGCGCCAGAAAGAAAAGCGAAGAAAGGAGCAGCGCTCCAACGAACAAGAAGAAGATCAGTTGAATCACGTGCGAACCGCCTTTGAGGAGCAGGACAGCGTCCTGCCCGACAAGAATCTTGTCTCCGAAACGACCGGGTTCTTGCCCATTGCCAGTCCGTGGTGAAAAACCAGGCCCACAATCACCAAGAGGAAGACCGATTGAATGAGCCGGAAGTTACTCTCAAGGTTTAGACCGGCGATATTACCGCCCAAGGCTGTAGGCGTCCACAGGTAAATCGCGGCGAGGCAGCCAATCGCCCAATAGAGGCCCCAGCGAAAAGCCGCCGCATACATCTTGGTGAGAGGTATCAGTATCGTCTTAGGCATAAGTCCTGCCCAGAGCATCAGGCTCCATATAGGCTCTCATTCGCTTACTAGCGAGGCAATAGTACGAACATACTGGTTTGCAAACAAGAGGCGGTTTCATGTTTTCGTATTCCGAGCATTCAGGCAGTGCGATTCCTCTGATTCGGATCCAGGGCTTACGTTCGACCAGCCTTGGCCAGACGCGAGCGCATAGTGCCCAGGGCCCGCTTGGTCCGCGCGGCCAAGGCCTCATAGTCTTCTTCAAGGCGGATAGCCGCATCCGGCACAGGATTTGGATGATACGACCACATCGATACGACCCAGACAAGCAGGCTTGCATCATAGGAAAGGGGTTGGATGACATTCCAGACATTGTTGAATTGAGGTCCTGCGTATGACCGTACAGCTAGCGTCACGAGGCTCGTCAGGATATAAAGCCCGTATCCCGCGGTCATGCCCTTCAGATTTTTCCCGATGGGAATTTGATAGTACGAAATGACCGCGAAAATGCCGAAGAGAAAAATCGCCTGTACGGTTCGCACATCTCTCTCGAGCTCGATCACAGTTCCGCTGGGTGACCAGTCAGGAGCGAGCAATCGGTAGAGAAAGGCAAAGGCGAAGATTGCGCTGAACGTAACGAGCCCGACAGCAGTTGCAAATTTCTCGGCTCCAGGATAAGGCCTCAATACATGCCTGAAGATCTCAAGAACGATGCCACAACCGATCATGAGCGTCAGGAACTGCGCGCCCCAATAGCACCTCGAGTATGCATCGGGACGTTCGATCCAAACGAGATAGAGAGAGATGCTGCCTGCACACGCAGAGAAAACGTAGATCGAAAAGTACGAATACGTTGCAAGAGTTCTAGTACGAAACCCACGGAACAATACCAGGGCGGGTAAGGTGGCAGACGCAAACCAGATGATACGGGAAATTACGAACATGTTGTGCCTTTCGCGAGAAAGGCAATCCTAGCACAACACGAGCGAGGAGCCCCCTGGGCCCCCCGCTCGTACATCAAACGACAACAGAATCTTCTAGTGGGGGCCCGGAAACGGTGGAGCCCCAAGGTCGTGCACCGTCGTCGAAGAAATCATTCCGCGAGACTGAACCTGGGCGAACGGAACGGCTAGTACTGCGAGCGCCGCAAGTAGCAGCGCGGCTACCTTAATCGATTTCATGGTTGTCTCTCTCCTCTGATTTGGGATGTACCCCTCAGGCCAGCTAAGTTAGCCGGGAAGGCGTCCAGGAAACGACGAGAAGCGCGCCGCTAGGAGGCAGAAGCAAGACAAAACGCGACCACTAGTTGCTAGTAGGTAAATACCCCTCAGCTTACGGAGGAGACTACCCGCTGCGTCGCCCTCACGACCCGGCCGAGGACGGCTGCCGCCCGTGGACCGGGACATGACGACATGGAAACGTCGCCGAACATATCTGTGGAGTTTAAGCCTCAACCGCGATACTAAGGATCTTGCGCAGTTTTGTAAGCAGGCACATGGTCGAGATGGTTCCCTCTCAAGGCGCCGAGAAAACTCAGCCGGAGTCGTTCCGCGAAAACCTGCGGAGACTCGACCGCCGCCAATGGTGGCTGTGGTCGTCGACCGTGCTTGTGCTGATCCTGTTGACCGTGGCTGTCGCGTCGTTCGCATTCCCCGCGATCCTGAGCAAGGAGCAGGAGTCGTACTCCTTCTACCTGAATCAGGCGGTGCGGGCGCTGGTTGGGCTCGTACTGCTCTTCAGCGTGTATCTCGTCTATCAGCAAACGATAATCATCCGCATGCGGAACCAGATGGCGGATCAGATCGAGTCCCTTGCGAGGGTCCAGAATCTCACGAACGAGGTCTACAAGCTCGCCGCGCTCGATCAATTGACCGGCCTCTACAATCGACGCTCCGGCGAACAGCGGCTGGCGGAAGAAATCAGCCGGGCCGTGCGCCACGAGCGCCCGCTCACCGTCCTGCTGCTCGATCTCGATGGATTGAAACAGACGAACGACAGGCTGGGCCATGCCGCGGGCGATCTGGTCCTGAAGAGTTTTGCCCAGCGCCTTCAGAAGGCGATCCGGGGTTCCGATCTTGCCGTGCGGCTTGGCGGCGATGAATTCATGGTTCTGCTGCCGGAATGCCGCGCGGACGAAGTCCGGCACGTGGTTGGCCGCGTGGAAGGTCTGGAGATCCACTACAACAGCGAGAGGATCGCCTGCCGGTTCTCCCGCGGTTGGACTGACTATAAGGTAGGCGAGACGTCGGAAGAGCTGTTGAAACGCGCCGACGAAGCGCTCTACGCGAACAAGCGCGCCAGTAAGCAGCAGAATCAATCGGTGCCATCCACCGTCACCCAGTCTGCGCTGTAGCCCCCGAGAAAAATCAATCTGAGAAGGCCGGCGATCCCCGCGGTTTGAAGGCGTGCGGCCGCGGATGTTCAAGGCACAGGTTTGCGGTATCATGGACCTCGTAAGCCACGAATCTCCCAGCCGCGGCGGAAGGTTGGAAATTCGTTCGATTCGGATTGCTGATCGAGGGAGAAACCCGTGAAGATATCCAGAAGAGTGCCCGTCAGCGCGACAAGTGTTCTGAAACCCCTGTTGCGATTCCTGATGGCGGCGACGGTCGCCCTGGTCTCGGCCGGAATCTCGCTCGGCGATACGCTCGAGCTAAGGAACGGCCAGATCGTTCAGGGCCAGTTCGTCGGCGGATCGCCACTGAACATTCGGTTCCGCGTAAACGGTCAGGACCAGGTATTCGCGACCAAAGACGTGCTGAATATCGGCTTCAGCGAGACGACGGACGCGTCCAACGCGGCGTCTGCTCCTCAACCTGCCCCCGCGGCCGCGCCAGCGCCAGCCGCGAGTCCAGCTCCCGTCGCCGCTGCGAACACGGCGCCCGCGCCGTTGGCCCCCTCCGCACCGGCGCTGAACCCAGCGCCGCAGCAAAACGCGCCGCCGAGCACACCCGTGACGCAGGCGATCACAATCCCCGCCGGCACGTCGCTCCTGGTGCGCATGATCGATGGCGTGGACTCGTCGACCAACAAAGTCGGCGACATTTTCCATGGGAGCCTCGAAAGCGGGCTTGTCGTGGGGAACACGGTTGTCGCGCCGAAGGGCAGCGACGCATACGGCAAGCTCACCCAGGCAAAGAATGCAGGAAAGATCTCGGGAAGCGCGCAGTTGACGCTCGAGCTGACCGGAATCCGCATCAACGGAAACATCGTGCCGGTGGATTCGACCGACTATGACGTCGCCGGCAAGGGGCGCGGCACGCAGAGCGCCGAGCGCATAGGCGGTGGAGCGGTCCTCGGTACCATCATTGGGGCGATCGCGGGCGGAGGCAAAGGCGCGGTCATCGGCGGAGCGGTCGGCGCAGGGGCCGGCACTACGGTGCAGGTGATGACTCACGGCGAGCAGGTGCGCATCCCCAGCGAGACGCTGCTCGAATTCAAGCTCGAACAGGACGTGACCGCGCCGATCGCGAATCCATCGAACTAGCTGCCAGCGAGCTTCGATTCTGTTCCCGACCACAGGCGAAGCCTATTTCACAAGGCGTTCCTGATAGGAACACACCCCGAAATTCCCCTTGCACGCCTTTCGAGGTGACTCGTAAGATAACGCCTGTTGTAGGAAATGATACCGTCCCAGGAAGTGATCCGATGCCAAAAGAAAAGCCGAAAGTGAATATCGGCGAAGTGATTCGGTCTTACCGAAGCGACCGCGGCCTCTCGCAAGGCGATATCGAGCGCCGCACGGGACTCCTGCGCTGCTATCTTTCCCGCGTGGAGAACGGCCACACGGTTCCTTCGCTTGAGACGCTCGCGAAGATCGCCGAGGCGATGGAAATCAGCCTCGCCGATTTCTTCCCCGGCACGGACACGCCGCAGGACCGCGAAACGCGCAAGATGCTCGGCGAGCTTTCCGAGGAAGAGATACGCTTTCTCGCGGAAATCCGCAGATATTCCACCACATTGTCCGATGACGACAAGAGGCTCGTGCTGGCCATGATCCGCAAAATGGCCACAATCGTGCCACAGACGCGAGGCGGCAAGCCTACCGGTGTCGCCCACCGCGTGGAGCTGTAGATTCTGCTTCGCGGCTAACGCTTCAGATCACCGCGGCCGCGCCCGCACACACCTCCGTTGGAGTGAACTGGCTTCCCAACGCACAGTTTCGCTACAATAGACACAAATGGCACGGAAACGGCACGTTACGGTCGGCGTGAACGTCGGCAAAGTCCAGGTGGGCGGCGGCGCACCCATTGTGGTGCAGTCGATGACCAACACGGACACGGCCGACATCGCGGCGACGACGCAGCAGTGCCTTGAACTCGCGCAGGCAGGTTCGGAGCTCGTCCGCATAACGGTCAATGTGCCGGAAGCCGCGGCCGCCGTACCGGAGATCAAGAAGCGCCTCCTCGACGCGGGCTGCGACGTTCCGATCATTGGCGACTTCCATTACAACGGCCACGTCCTGCTGACGAAGTATCCCGACTGCGCCCGAGCGCTCGACAAGTACCGCATCAATCCCGGCAACGTCGGCCACGGCCAGCGGCGCGACGAACAGTTCGCGACGATCTGCAGAGTCGCGCGCGACAACGACAAACCCGTGCGCATCGGCGTGAATGGCGGCTCGCTCAATCAGGAGCTCGTCATGCGCAAGATGCAGGAGAACACGGACAAGGACCTCGGCAAGACGTCGGAAGAAATCATCAACGAATGCATGGTGATCTCGGCGCTCGAATCGACTGAGCTTGCCATCGAATCGGGACTCCGCAAGGACCAGATCATCATTTCTTGCAAGGTGTCACGGCCGCGCGACCTCGTCGATATCTATCGCGACCTCGCGAGCAAGACCGACCAGCCGCTTCATCTCGGCTTGACCGAAGCTGGCATGGGCGCGAAGGGGCTGGTCTGGTCGGCGGCATCCATGGGGATTTTGCTCGGAGAAGGCATCGGCGACACTGTCCGCGTCTCGCTGACGCCGCGGCCCGGCGGCGACCGGCGCGAGGAAGTCTACGCCGCGTGCGAGCTGTTGCAATCGCTCGGGCTGCGGACGTTCGCGCCGAGCGTGACAGCATGCCCCGGCTGCGGGCGCACGACCAGCACCACGTTTCAGGAACTCGCCGAAAGCATTCAGGGTTACATCCGCGACCAGATGCCGGAGTGGAAGCGGCACTATGAAGGCGTCGAAGAACTGAAGCTCGCGGTGATGGGCTGCATCGTCAACGGCCCCGGCGAATCGAAGGCCGCGAATATCGGAATCAGCCTGCCGGGAACGGGCGAAACGCCGCGCTGCCCTGTGTACATTGACGGACAGAAGTTCACGACCCTCGAGGGGAACTACGACCAATTGTCCGCCGCGTTTCAGGCGCTCGTGAATGATTACATCGCGACGAAGTACCCCAAGCGCGAAACCCCGCTGCCGGCCACGGCAACGGCCGCGCCGGCTGGCGCGAAATCCAAGATCCGCGTCATCGCGTAATTCTCCAGCAGGGAGTCGTCCCGCCGTTGATTCAAGGCCCGGTTGCGTTACACTCGGCGCCAGAATCGAAGCCGATGGCGACGGCCATCGGCTATGTGACACGCAAGCACCCGCATGAGTGAAAACACGCCCAATGCGTTGGAGCCTTTGTCCCAGCCGCCGCGCGACTGGAAGCGCGGGTTCTGGAGCCTGATCGCGACGCAGTTCCAAACGGGCCTCAACGACAACGCGCTGAAGTTCCTCGTCATTTACATAATCCTCGGGATGAATTTCCCTTCCGCCAAGCGCGACACACTCGTTCCGGTCATCAACGCCTTCTTCGCCTTGCCTTTCATTTTTTTCTCGATGACAGGCGGTTACTTCGCGGACCGTTACAGCAAGCGCAGCGTGACGATCGCCACGAAGTTTTTCGAAATCGCGGTAATGGGATTTTTCATAGTCAGCCTCGCGCTG
>Ga0181521_10003472_pt1 | contig 18529 bp, 20 predicted proteins | sample PEATcosm2014_Bin_32_FD_119764 | JGI IMG/M metagenome (GOLD analysis project Ga0181521, IMG submission 119764) | Peatland microbial communities from MTU Mesocosm Facility, Houghton, MI, USA - PEATcosm2014_Bin02_60_metaG | ecosystem: Environmental > Terrestrial > Soil > Wetlands > Peat | place... | reverse complement strand
CGGCTGCAAATCGGCATCGAGCGCGAGGGTGCCCGTCCCGGTGACCCCAAGCTCGCCCCAGCGCAGATGGAAATGGTCGAGCTCGATCGTGCCGCCGGAATCGCGCCATGCCGTCGCGGCCTGGCGCAGCGAGCCGGAGCCAAATTCCCCCATCATCGTCAGGCCGATGCCGAGCTCGTCGATCGCCTTGCCGAACCCGGCCGGCGCGGCGGGCAGCGCGAGCTCAGTGAGCAGCGCGGCGGTGACAAGCCCAGTATCGGTATGGGTTGCCGGCGCGTGGGACGGCACGATGACCCAGGCGCTCGCCGTGCGGGCCGAGAGCGCCACCCCGGCATCGATTTTCGGCTGATAGAGGGTGAGCCAAACCGTCGCCGCGCCGTCGCCGGCAATGGCGACGGCGCCGTCCCCGGCGGCGGCGTTGAGCGTCGCCAAGGGGGCGGCATTGGGGCCGGCGAGGGCGCTGAGCCCGTCTGGTGCGGCGAGCCAGATCGTGCGGAAATTCCATGGCCAGATGCTCGCCGACAGCAGCGGCGCGCGCAGCTCGGTCGGCGGGACCGCCGCCCTGTCGGCGATCACCGCATCGCCGAGCTCGAGGCGGAACAAGAAGGGGAACCCGGCCACCCGGATCGTTTGCCATGACACGTCCAGCCGCTTCTCATGCGCGGCGCGCGCCCAATCGCCGGCGGCCAGCTTGATCCGGCCGGCGGCGACCCACCAATAGGCGCTGTAGACGCCGAACCCGACGACCAGGACGACGCCCAACAAGCGAAGGATCGTCGCGCGGCGCATCTGGGTTTTATAAAGTTATTTCCGCTTGGGCGGAAACGGTTCCAGCCCGCTCCCCCTCCCGGCCACCCAATTAGGGTAATTATATACGTGCTTGACCCAACAAACGTAAGGTAGTAGAATGCCTTCGTTGGTTGGAGGTCGCCATGTTGCAGGCATTCGAAACCCTCTCTGAATTGACCGCCGCGTTCCCCGACGAACAGACTTGCGTTGAGCATTTCCGTTCGATCCGCTGGGCGCACGGCGCGTTCTGCCCCTACTGCGGCGGCATCGAAGTCTACAATTTCTCCGATGGGCGCACCCACAAGTGCAAGGATTGCCGGCAACGGTTCTCCATTAAAGTCGGAACCATCTTCGCCGACACAAAGCTGCCGCTGCGCCAGTGGTTTATCGCCATTTGGTTGATTACCAGCCACAAGAAGGGCATCGCCAGCGCTCAGCTTGCCCGCGATCTCGGCGTCACTCAAAAGACCGCTTGGTTCATGCTGCATCGGCTTCGGTACGCCGCGAAGGTCAAGTCGTTCAACATGCCACTCGGCGGCATCGTGGAAGTAGATGAAACCTTCGTCGGTGGTCTCGCTAAAAACCGACATATCGGCAAGCGCGGAAAGGGTCGCGGCACTGGCGGTATCGGTTCGGGCAAGACCCCAGTTGTCGGCGCTGTCGAGCGCGGCGGCGAGGTCGTGGCCCGGTCTACTAACAGCGTTGATAGCGCGACGCTCAAAAGCTTTGTGCGCGATCACGTCTCGCACCAAGCCAAGCTGCTCGTCACGGATCAATGGGTAGGATATCGCGGTCTCGACGCCGAATACGTCCACGCTGTCATCAACCATTCCAAAGGCGAATACGTCCGCGACGATGCGCACACCAACACTATCGAAGGCTTCTGGTCGCTGTTGAAGCGTCAGATTTACGGCATCCATCATTGGGTTAGTCCGAAGCATCTTGACCAGTATGTCGGCGAGGCCACTTGGCGCTATAATCGCCGCGAAGCCAGCGAAGGCGGTCGGGTCAACTCCATGCTCGCCGCAACCGATGGCAAGCGCCTGCGGTACAACGACCTGATTGCCAAGTGATGCCAAAGCACGAAAAGCCATTCCATCTCGACATGCCGTTCGATGAGGTATTAAGGCGCTATGCGCAGACCGATCCGCGCGAGGTTGCAGAACGAGAGAAGAAAGCAAAAGAGAAACGCAAAAAACGTAATCGCATTTCTCTCCCTTCATCAACTCAGCCAATAGCAGATGGCTCTTGATACTATTGACGTGCATTAGCACTATCCCACGTGTTCGGAAAATTTAACATTTCCTGTGATATGATATTTGGGAACTCAACTCTACCTGCGCCTTCAATATATGTCACTCCATCTATTAAAATAATATAATAATATTGCTCTTTCCCGTCATCATCAACTATTGTAATACGCGCTTCCCACAAACCGCGTATGGAGTGTGTTGTATGTTGCTCATCAATTCCCCACCACATATTCAATTGTCCATTATCTATTTTACTTGATATTATTGCTAATTTTGCCTCATCATTCTTAATGAAATCGTTAAATTCTCCAAGAGATACTCTGATACGCGCGGGTGCCGTTGTTCCCGAAGAATATCCGTGTAGATTCGCCTCTATGAATGCGCGCAAATGTTTTCCGGTAGATGCATAAAGTCCATGTAATGAAATAGACGGCGGCACCGGTATTGGATAGAGAGCAGCTATTCGCGCAATGCCTATGTTTTTAATAAATTCGACTTTCGATGATGGGGGTATCTCCGTCGCGGCTGGCGGCGTTGGACTGAGGGGAGGCGTAGAAACAAATGATCCGGGGAGATACGGTGTCACCGCATTGCTGGCTGCAACTAAAACTAAAAATAGTATAAATGAAAGGAACACATAAAACGGATTATTCGCAACATCGTGTAAACGAGTCGCCACTGCAGTCTTCATATTTGTTAAATGTATAGACATGCGATACAACAGAAAAGCAAAAATAAGCCATGCCACCCCTGTAATAGGATGCGCTTCAATCTTTTCGGCGCCCACAAAAGTCGCGGCGAGCGCAAACCCAACCAAAAATTGACCATCTGCTTCATCGATCGTTCGCGGTAGCGCTTCGGACATCGCTCTGTTCCCCACGGGGTTCCCGCGAGAATAGCAGATTGCCGTGCTAGGTCACACACGTATATAATTCCCCCAATTAGCATACTGTCGTTGGGTGGCCGGGAGGGGGAGCGGGCTGGCGCCGAAGGTGGCGCGGAGGCGCCGCCGTACTTGATAGACCGCCCCGTGCATGCCGGCATGCCAGAACAGGCGGTTGACGCACCGAGTGGCCCGCGGGTAACTGACGCAATATCGGTGATGAGGAGTGATCGATGCCCGATGCGCCGCCGCTGAAGGCGTTCTGGCAGCCTGGCTGAACCAGCTGCCTGAGACTGAAAGAGTTTCTCTCGGTCCGTGGGATCGAGTTCGAATCGATCAACATCCTTGAAGACCCCGCCGGGCTGGCCGAGCTGCGGCGCCTCGGCGCGCGCTCGATCCCGGTGCTGTCGCGCGGCGACGATTTCGTCTTCGCGCAGAACATCGCCCAGGTCGTCGCCTTCCTGAAATTGAACGAGAAGGCCGGGCCGGTGCTGACCCCGGCGCAACTCGTCGAGCGCATGGAGCGGTTTATCGACGCGGCGCTGCGCATCGTCCCGCAAATGCCCGATGCCCAGCTCGAAACCCTGACCCCGAACCGGCCGCGCAGTTACGCTCGGCTCGCGCACCACATGTTCCGCATCTGCGAGGCGTTCACCGAGGTCGCCGACGGCAAATTCTTCGACCAGGGTCTGCCGGGCGAGGTGAAGAACCCCGAGGAGATGGAATCGACCGCGGCGCTCGCGGATTACGGCCGGCGGGTCAAGACGACGGTCGAGACCTGGTGGGCGACCACCCAAGACAAGGGCGCGCAGGCGATCGTCGACACCTATTACGGCAAACAGAAGCTGCATGAGGTGATGGAGCGCGCGGCCTGGCACATCGCCCAGCACACGCGGCAATGGGTGATGCTCCTCGGCATGCATGGCATCGCGGCCGACCGTCCCCTGGGCGACGCCGACTTCGCCGACCTGCCGATGCCCAAGCAGGTCTGGGACGGCTGACGCTGCACGAGCGCTATGCGTGGTTCGAGACGCGGCATTGAACGCCGCTCCTCGCCAAGAGGGCTTATTTTGATGGCATAAAGAAAGCCCTCATCCTGAGGAAGCCGCGAAGCGACTGTCTCGAAGGACGCAATGACCCTCGCCGAACCGATCCTCACCTCGCCGTATCCGATCGACCCGATGCCGCGATGGGTGATCGATTTGCGCGCCGGCTCCGCGCCGGTGTGGGTCTTCGCCTACGGCTCGTTGATGTGGAACCCGGAAATGCGCTTCGCCGAGCGGCTTCCGGCGCGCATCCACGGCTATCACCGCAGCTTCTGCCTCTATTCACCCGAGTATCGCGGCACCCGGGAGAAGCCGGGGCTGGTGCTCGGGCTCGACCGCGGCGGTTCGTGCCGCGGCATTGCCTATCGCCTGGCGGAGGCGACGCTCGCCGCCGAGATCGACCTGATCTGGACGCGTGAGATGACGGGTTACGTCTACCACATGACGGCGCTCAAGATCGCGACCGAGCGCGGGCCGGTGCAGGGCTACGCCTTCACCGTGCGCCGCGATTCGCGCGATTACGCCGGGCGGCTGGCGCATGATGTCGCGGCGCGCATCATCGCGACATCGCGGGGCGATCGCGGCACCGGTCGCGACTATCTCGCCAACACCGTGCGCCACCTTGAAGAGCTCGGCATCGGCGATGGCGCCCTGCATCGCATCGAGCAGCTGGTTGCGGCGCTCGGCTAAGAAGCGAACCAGTAGCGGGCGGCAAAGGCGGACATGCGCATTCCTTCATGCCCGACCCCCGGCACGACGACGAGGCGCCAGTTGCAGGCGACCCCGAGTTTCGCCGCCTCCGCCCGGCCGCATGCCAGATAGAAATGCGCCCGGGCGAAGCGGTGCGGCCCCTGCGCCGTTGCCGCGTCATGCTTGGGCAGGTTTTCGGCACCGCTGTCGATGTCGCGGTCGCCGGCAAAGAGGACAAGCGGGTAGGCGAGGAACTTCACGATGTCGTCGCCGGTCAAGCCGATACCGCCGAACCCGTCGGGGTAGGGGAGCTCCAGCGTCGGCAGCGTGTACCAGCCGGGGTTGGCGGCGCCGACCGCCGCGAAGATGCCGTGGGGCTGAGTCGCCAGCAGACGATGGACGAATTGCCCGCCGGCGGAATGACCCCATAGATACGCGCTGGCGCGCGTCGTCACGCCTGCCTCGCGCAGCAATGCAAAGACACGACCGGGGATCGCTTGCGACCACTGCTCGCGCGGCCGAACGACGCCGTCCGCGTCAAGCACGTGTCCATTGTTGTAGGTGAGCGCGTCCGGCCAGGCGTCCTTCGGGAAGGTGATCGCGACGACGAGGAGCCCGGCCTGGTCGGCTACCGGGATCCACGCGTCGCAATACTCCCGGCCATTGCGACTTTGGCCGTGCTGCACGATCACCACCGGCGTCTCGGGGGTGTGGTTTTCGGGCCGGTAGCATTCCAGCGTGAGCGGCCGTTCGGGGGTGAACGGGTCGCGGTAGGGGACGGTGATCCGGCCCTTGGTCGCGAGCGCGGTTGCCAAGTCTGCAGGTGTCATCGTGCGCCCCCTCATCTGCGACCTGATGCGATGACCGCCACACTACCCGCTCTTGGCCTCGGGTAGTTATTTTGGCGATCGGCGCTATGATGCCCCGGCCATGCGCGTTTTCCTGACCGTCATCCTCGTCTTTGCGATGCTCGGCGTGCTGGTCGCGCTCGGGGTCGGCGTCGCCACCATGCTCAAGGGCGGCAACCCGCGCCGCTCTAACAAGATGATGCAGATGCGCGTCATCATGCAGGCGATCGCCCTGGCGACCTTGGCGGTGCTGATGATGATGATGGCCGCCAACCGCTAGGGCGCCCAAGGCGGTACGATGGTCAAGCTCACCCGGATCTACACGCGCGGCGGCGACAAGGGCAAAACCTCGCTCGGCGACGGTACCCGCGTGGCGAAGCAATCGCCGCGCGTCGAGGCGTTCGGCACGGTCGATGAGGCCAACGCGGCGATCGGCCTGGCGCGGCTCCATGTCGATGGCGAGAGCGATGCGATGCTGGCGCGCATCCAGAACGATCTATTCGATCTCGGCGCGGATCTCTGCACCCCCGAGGGCGGCACGCGTGGGGCAGGAGCCCTGCGCATCATCGCCGCGCAGGTCAAGCGGCTCGAAATCGAGATCGATCGGATGAACGCGACGCTCCGGCCGCTCGACTCGTTCATCCTGCCCGGCGGGACGCCGGCGGCGGCGTATCTGCACCTGGCGCGCACCGTGACCCGCCGCGCCGAGCGGCTGGTCTGCGCCCTCGCCGTCGCCGAGCCGGTCAACCCCGAGGCGGCCAAGTATCTCAACCGGCTGTCCGACCACCTCTTCGTGCTCGGCCGCCGCCTCAACGACAACGGCGCCCAGGACGTGCTGTGGCGGCCCGGCGCGACACGATAGGAGAGAGCGATGGTGACCCTAGATCTGATGAAATCGATCTCGGCCGCGTTCAACAGCCGCGATGTCGAGCGCATCGTCGAGTTGTTCGCCGAGGATGGCGTGTTCTGCCTGTCGCGCGGGCCGGAGCCGGTTGGCCGCACGTTGGCCGGCAAGGCGGCGATCCGCAAGGCGCTGGCCGAGCGCTTTGCGCAGATCCCCGACATGCGCTGGGAGAACGAGGAATACATCCTCGCCAGCGATCGCGCGATCTCGATATGGACCGTGCGCAGCAAGAGCGCCGACGGCGAGGACCTCAACTACCAGGGCTGCGATATCTACACCTTCAACAAGGAAGGCAAGATCGGCCACAAGAACACGTTCTGGAAGCAGGTCGAGCACAAGGAGCGGCTATGACGCTCATGCGTCCTTCGAGGCTTTGCTCCGCAAAGCACCTCAGGATGAGGACTGTTTTTGGTCCCGCGCACCGGTCTTCCTCATCCTGAGGTGCTCGCGCAGCGAGCCTCGAAGGACGCAATTCAGCCAATGCAGCCTTGAATCTTGCGTTCATGGTGTGCGCATGCACAATTCCGCCCCCTAACTGAGCTGGTGGTGCGATGAAGGCGCTGGTCGCGGTCAAGCGGGTGGTTGATTACAACGTCAAGGTCCGGGTCAAGGCGGATCACACCGGCGTCGAGACCGCCAATGTGAAGATGTCGATGAACCCGTTTGACGAGATCGCGGTCGAGGAGGCGCTGCGCCTGCGCGAGGCTGGCACCGTCGAGGAAGTGATCGCCTTCTCCGCCGGCATCCAGCAATGCCAGGAGACGATCCGCACCGCCCTGGCGATGGGCGCCGACCGGGGCGTGCTGGTGCTGACCGATGTCGAGTTGCAGCCGCTCGCGGTCGCCAAGCTCTTGAAGGCCGTGATCGAGAAGGAAGCCCCCGAGATCGTCATCATCGGCAAGCAGGCGATCGACGACGACTGCAACCAGACGGGCCAGATGCTGGCGGCGCTGCTCGGCTGGCCGCAGGCGACCTTCGCATCGAAGCTCACGATCAGCAATGGCAGTGCCGAGGTCACCCGCGAGGTCGATGGCGGGCTCGAGACCGTGAAATTGAAGATGCCGGCGGTCGTGACGACCGATCTTCGACTTAACGAGCCGCGTTATGCATCGCTGCCCAACATCATGAAGGCCAAGAAAAAACCGATCGATGTGTTCAGCCCTGACGATCTCGGGGTCGATGTCACCCCGCGTCTCGTGACCCTCAAGGTCGAGGAGCCGGTGAAGCGTCAGGGCGGGGTCAAGGTCGGCTCGGTCGAGGAGCTGGTCACCAAGTTGAAAACCGAGGCGCGGGTGATCTGATGAGCGTTCTCGTCGTCGCCGAACACGACAACAAATCGGTCAAGCCCGCGACCTTGAACGCCGTCGCCGCTGCCGCGGAGCTCGGCACAGCGGGCGCGGGTGACATCCACATCCTCGTCGCCGGCGAGGATTGCCGCGCCGCCGCCGATGCCGCCGCCAAAATCGCCGGCGTGGCGAAAGTGCTGATCGCCGACGATGCGGCTTATGGCCATGGCCTCGCCGAGAATGTCGCGCCGCTGCTGGTGAGCCTCGCTCCGCAATACTCGCATCTGTTGGCCCCGGCGACGACGCAGGGCAAGAACCTGATGCCGCGCGTCGCCGCGCTGCTCGACGTGATGCAGATTTCGGACATCAGCGGCGTCGTCTCGACCGACACCTTTGTGCGGCCGATCTACGCCGGCAACGCGCTGGCCACGGTTCAATCCAAGGACCCGGTCAAAGTCATCACCGTGCGCGGCACCGCGTTTCCGCCGGGCGAGGCCGAGGGCGGCTCGGCCTCGGTCGAGGCGGTGGGCGGCGCCGGCTCGGCGGGCCTCAGCGAGTTCGTCAAGGCCGAGCTGTCAAAATCCGAGCGGCCCGAGCTGACCAGCGCCCGAGTCATCATCTCGGGCGGGCGCGGCATGCAATCCGGCGACAATTTCCATCTTCTGGAAGCGGTCGCCGACAAATTGGGCGCCGCGGTCGGCGCGTCGCGCGCCGCGGTCGATGCCGGGTTTGTCCCCAACGACTACCAGGTCGGCCAGACCGGCAAGATCGTCGCGCCCGAGCTCTACATCGCGGTCGGCATCTCGGGCGCGATCCAGCATCTCGCCGGCATGAAGGATTCGAAGGTCATCGTCGCGATCAACAAGGACGAGGAGGCGCCGATCTTCCAGATCGCCGATTACGGCCTCGTCGGCGACCTCTTCAAAATCCTGCCCGAGCTCGACGCCGAGCTCGCCAAGACCCAGAAGTGACCGACCTCACCCGCATCGGGGTTATCGGCGCCGGTCAGATGGGCTGCGGCATCGCCCATGTCTGCGCGCTCGCCGGGCTCGACGTGGTGCTGACCGATATCAGCCCCGAGGCGCTCGCCCGCGGCATCGAGACGATCGACGCCAATCTCGGCCGCCAGGTCGCGCGCGGCCGCATCCGCGAGGAGGACAAGGCGGCCGCGCTCAAGCACATCAAGCCGGTGCCCGATTATGCCGGCTTTGGCGATTGCGACATGGTGATCGAGGCGGCGACCGAGAAGGAGGACGTCAAGCGCGAGGTGTTTAAGGCGCTGGTGCCGCGCCTCAAGCCCGAGGCGCTGATCGCCACCAACACCTCGTCGATCTCGATCACAAGGCTCGCCTCGGCGACCGACCGGCCCGGCAAGTTCATCGGCATGCATTTCATGAACCCGGCGCCGGCGATGAGCCTCGTCGAGCTGATTCGCGGCATCGCCACCGACGAGGCGACCTTCGCCGCGACCCGCGATCTCACCGTGAAGCTCGGCAAGACCCCGGTCGCCTCGGAGGATTACCCGGCCTTCATCGTCAACCGCATCCTGCTGCCGATGATCAACGAGGCGGTCTACGTGTTGTACGAGGGCGTCGGCTCGGTCGAGGCGATCGACACCGCGATGAAACTCGGCGCGAATCACCCTATGGGGCCGCTCGAACTGGCCGATTTCATCGGCCTCGACACCGCCCTTTCGGTGATGCAGGTGCTTTACGAGGGGCTCGCCGACAGCAAGTACCGGCCCTGTCCGCTGCTCGTCAAATACGTCGAGGCCGGCTGGCTCGGCCGCAAAGCCGAGCGCGGCTTTTACGACTACCGCGGCGAAAAGCCGGTGCCGACCCGCTGATTCGGCTGCACCGCTGCTCCTGCGTCCTTCGAGGCTCCCACCGGGTCTGACGCCCCGGTAGTCGCACCTCAGGATGAGGTAGGTCTGAATTTGGCACAAAGGAAATTCCTCACCCTGAGGTGCTCCGCGCAGCGGAGCCTCGAAGGACGCATCTCAGAGTGAGGTTGGCCTGAGTGCGGCCGTCGCTGCCTCAACCAGGTGGTTGCGACGCGACAGGGCGCTAAGCAGCTTGAAATCACCGCGGATCAGCGCTTCCTTCTTGGCACGTCGCCATCCTTTGACTTGGCGCTCGGCTTCGATCGCATCGGTGATTCGCGCGAATTCCTGTTGATAGACAAGCGTTACGGGCCGACGCCGCGCCGTATAGCCGCCGAAGGTTCCGGCTTGGTGTTCGGCGAATCGACGATCCAGGCTGCCTCGAGTCGTGCCGACATAATAGGAACCGTCCGCACACAGCAGGATATACAGCCAGGCGCCCATAGCCCAAACTTACCTCATCCTGAGGCGCCCTGCGAAGCGGGGCCTCGAAGGACGCACGACCGATATCCAGCGGACCGCGAAATCTTGTCCCACCACGGCCGATCGGCTAACAATCCGTCACAATCCCATGCTAATCGGGATTCGACGACAACGTAGCAGTGGTGAGTGACGTTGCTCGATAGCTGCCCGGCCCTGGTGCTCAACGCCGATTTCCGGCCGCTCTCCTATTTCCCGCTGTCGCTGTGGTCATGGCAGGACGCGGTCAAGGCGGTGTGGCTCGAGCGCGTCTTTATCGTCGACCATTACGACACTTATGTGCGCAGCCCGTCGATCGAGATGCGGCTGCCCTCGGTCATCGCGCTCAAGGAATATGTCCAGGCGGCGCGCAACCCGGCCTTCACTCGGTTCAACGTGTTCCTGCGCGACCGTTTCTCGTGCCAGTATTGCGGCGAGCCCTACCCGTCGCACGATCTGACCTTCGACCACGTGGTCCCGCGCTCGCGCGGTGGGCGCACGGTGTGGGCCAATGTCGTGACCGCCTGCTCCTACTGCAACCTCTTGAAGGGCAACCGCCTGCCCGAGCAGAGCGGCATGTACCCCCGCCACCGCCCGGTCCAGCCCTCCTCGTTCATGCTCCAGGAAAACGGCCGCGCCTTCCCGCCCAACTACCTGCACGATTCGTGGCGGGATTATCTCTACTGGGATACCGAGCTCGAACAGAGCTGATCTTCAGCGCACCCCCGCTGAAGCGGGGATTATGACTGCATGATTCCGGCAAGCGATGATTCGGCCTGAGAGGCCGGCGATGATATAAGCCCCACCCCAGCCATGATAGCGGCGGGGGTGCGCCTGATCGCAGAGGAATACGGGGTTTGCAGCGAATACGTTGCAGAGGGTCTTGCTTCGGATGTTTTCCGAGCAACGATCGGCGTCCATGAAAAGGGCGGCAGATGACATAGTTCGCGCCTACGAGACTCAGCGTAAGGCGATAGCTTCGTCATGCGCGGCGTATGATCGTGGCGAAAAATGGGAAGCTCGGAGACTTGCAACTGCCGTCTTTATGATGGTGCACGATGGCGGTCAAAACCACTCGATCTTATCACAGGCTGGAGTCCACAAGGATAAGCCCGGCGCTTCGTCGCCCCGGCCCCGGAAGGCTATCCGTTATGTATTCAAGATGATGGCAATAAGTGCCGAGCTGGTTCTGCTCTCGCTCGTCGGCGCCGGAATTGCCTATCTCGTCCTAGCAATTTGGTGCGTCTGGCGCTTCCGGTCAGGAGGCGCGTCAGATCCGAGCTATCAACCCGGCCTAACGATCCTAAAGCCGCTGTGCGGTGCCGACCCCGATCTCTACGAAAGCTTACGCTCGTTTTGTCGCCAGGATTATCGGGATCTGCAGATCGTCTTTGGTGTCGCGGCATCCTTTGATCCGGTCTTGCCGATCGTACGGCGGCTCATGGCTGAGTTTCCCGAGCGCGATCTAGCACTGGTGATCGACGGCACCCAACACGGTGCCAGCCGAAAGGTGTCGAACCTGATCAACATGATGCCGGTCGCCACGCACGGTATCGTGATCGCCTCGGACAGCGATGCGCGGATTTCCGACGATTGCCTCGGCGCGCTCGTCCGCCCGTTCGCCGATCCGGCGGTCGGCGCGGTGACGGCGCCGTTGCGCGCCATTCCCGGACACGGTTTTGCCTCGGCGTTCAGTTGCCTCTTCATCAACGACTGGTATCTGCGTGCGCCGTGACAAGGCGGCGCTTTTCCAGCGGGTGCAAGCCCCGCCCGGCGAAACGCTCCAGCCGGAAGCAACCGGGGCAGGCATGGAGGCGACGAAATGTCTGAAGCCCCCGGATAGCGGTCACGCCTTTGGTGACTGCGCGAGTGTGCAGGCCGCAACGTGAGTGAACGCTGAGCAAACCTCGAAAAGGACGATGTGCAGGCCGACGCGAAAGTGGAATCGGGGAAGGCTGACATGGATGGGTGATTTTGAGCGAGGAGTACGCCCATCCGCTGCACCGGGGTAGTGGCGGCAGCATGTACACAAGGAAAGCGCACGCAACACGGGAAGCCCCACTGCGCGGTCAGGGATGATCAACCGGACGCCCGCGAGGGACAGGCCGGGCGCTTTGGGGTGGCGGAGAGGCTCGCAGTACCGCTGAAGCCGGGTAATGCCGGTGGAGGGAAGGGGCCTTGGTTCAAGACGGACGCAGCAAGCGGCGAGGGACCGGGAGATTGGGCAACCTAACAACCCCGAAACGTGTTCAAAAGCTGCAGATGGCGTTGCACGCGAAAGCGAAGGCAGAAGCCGGTTATCGCTTTTACGCGCTGTACGACAAGATCAGCCGCGACGACATCCTGGCATACGCCTATGCCCAGTGCCGCCCGAACAAGGGTGCACCGGGCGTGGACGGCCAGGACTTTGCGGACATCGAAGCGTATGGGGTGGAGCGGTGGCTGGTCGAACTGGCGCTTGCGCTCAGGGAGGAGACATACCGACCGGAGCCGATCAGACGCGTGTTCATACCGAAGGCCAACGGCAACCTCAGGCCGCTGGGCATCTCGACCGTGCGGGATCGGGTCTGCATGACGGCAGCGATGCTGGTCTTGGAGCCGATCTTCGAAGCCGACCTTCCACCAGAAATCTACGCCTACCGCGCCGGGCGCAATGCCCAGCAGGCCGCCGTAGAGGTGGAGGAGCTGCTGTTTCGGGGCCACCGGGACGTCGTGGACGCCGACCTCGCGGACTACTTCGGGAGCATTCCGCACGCCGATCTTCTCAAGTCGGTGGCGCGCCGTATCGTCGATCGGCGCGTGCTGCATCTGATCAAGATGTGGCTGGACTGCCCCGTCGAAGAAACCGACGAACGAGGGCGGAAGACACGCACGACCGAGGCGCGCGACAAGCGGCGCGGCATTCCGCAGGGCTCACCCCTCTCACCGCTGCTGGCGAACCTCTACATGCGCCGGTTTGTGATGGGGTGGAAGAAGCTCGGCCTTGAGCGAAGCCTTGGCACTCGCCTCGTCACCTACGCCGACGACCTCGTGATCCTGTGCCGGAGGGGCAGCGCCGAAGCGGCGCTGCATCACCTGCGCGAGATCATGGGAAAACGGAAGCTGACGGTGAACGAGGACAAGACACGGATCTGCCGGGTCCCGGAAGGCGAGTTCGACTTCTTGGGCTTCACGTTCGGACAAATGTTCTCTCGAACGACGGGCCAGGCCCGCTTGGCATTGCGACCGTCAAAGAAGAGCATCCAGCGCGTGGTCGAAAAGGTCCACGAGCTGACCGTCCGAGCACGGACGTGGCAAGAGACCACAGAGCTGGTGGGAATGTTGAACCGCACGCTTCGCGGATGGGCGAACTACTTCTCGGTAGGCACCGTCACTCCGGCGTATCGGGCGCTCGACAGCTACGCGGCTGTGCGGTTGCGCTTCAAGCACAAGACCAGACGAAGCAAGGGCGGCAGCTATCCACTCCCGCATCTCTACGAGACTTTCGGGCTCGTACGTCTGACCCGGCTTGGGCGCGATGTGCCGTGGGCGAAGGCGTGAGGTCTTGTCCGAGAGCGCAGTGCGGGAAATCCGCTCGCTGCATTCGATGAGAGGGGAGTGGAAACGGAGCTATGGCTGGGCCACTAAGGCACCGCCAGACGAAAGGGGCGGAAACAGACATGCCCGGCCTACCGCCACCGCGCCACTTCCCCACTCTACCCCAAGTGCTGATCACCGAAAAGCTCGGTCCGATTCGCGCCTGTCTGGCGCCGCTGACCGCGGTGCGGCGCGACAGTCTCGACGCGATCGGCGGTTTCGCCGCAGTAGCCGATCAGAGCGCCGACGATTTCAAGCTGGGCCAGCTGATCGCAGGTCGCGGCGATCGGGTTTTGATCTCGCGGACAATGGTCGACGTCATGGTCCACGAGGACCTCGCCTCGCTGGCATATCGCGAGCTCCGCTGGTCGCGAATTATCCGCGCGACCGAACCCAAGGGTCATTTCTGGTCGGTGGTTACCCACGTCCTGGCGCTCCTGCTGATCTGCCCGTCGCGCGCCGGTCTGGCCCTCGTTTTCATAGCGGCGATACTGAGGATCGTCCTCAATCGCCTAGTCTGTGCCCGGCTCGGGTTCGCCAAGCGGCCGCCCTGGTGGTTGGTCTTCCTGCGTGAGCCTGCATGCCTTGCGATCTGGCTCGCTTGCTATGCCGGCCGCCGGGTTGCATGGCGTGGCGCCAATTTCATCGTCCAGCCCGGCGGCGAGATGCGGCTGAGGGTTCCGAGCGGTGCGCCGGCGCTCCATCCGTATCCTGCCAGCGACTAATAGGTGTTGCTGTCTTGAGCGGAACGTGCGTGAAGCCCGACGATCGGACCCACCCACCTGCCCGGCGCGAGGGGACGGGGTGAGACGCACGCTGCCGTTTGCGGCCGCCGGATTGCTGGCGATTGTCCTGCTCGTGCGGCATTACGACGTTTCGGCGCTCGGTCGCGCGCTCGTCGGCATCGGCGTTATGGGGCCAGCCGCCGTCGCCGTCGTCAATTTCGTGCCGATGGCCCTATGTGCCGGCGCCTGGCGAGGACTCCTGCCAGATAGCTCCGGTCTCCGCGCATTCCTGTGGTTTCGCTACACCCGCGACGCCGCGAGCGACCTGCTCGGGTTCATCCCGGCAGCCGGCGAACTTGCCGCTCTGCAGCAGATGACGCGGTTCGGTATCGAAGGCCGGACCTCCGTTCCCCTACTGATCGCCGACCTCACGCTTCAGATGATCGCCCAGCTCGTCTTCACCGTAGCCGGCGTGGCGCTTTTGTTTGCCATCTCGCCGAACGGGCCAGTAATGCGCACCGCCTTCGTCGGGTTGCTGCTGCTCGCCGCGATACTGGTCGCCTTCATTTCGGTTCAGCGCTGGGGTGTCGGCCGCATGCTGGCCGCGCTCGCCCGCCGCGTCTTCCCCGGCGCTGTGCCGGGCGATGGAATGTTCGTGGAGTTCGACGCGCGGTTGGGCGGCATCTATGCTGACCGGCGCCGCGTCGCCGTATCGACAACACTGCATACCGCCGCGTGGTTCATCGGCATTTCCGAGGCCGGGCTGATCTTAAGCCTGATGGGAGCGTGGCCCGGCCTCAAAGTGGTCCTCGTCCTGGAGAGCCTCGCTTTCGCCCTGCGCACCGCCGCCTTCTTCGTGCCGGCAGCGTGGGGCGTTCAGGAAGCTGCGTACGTTCTGGTGGGCTCGGTTTTCGGGCTCGCTCCCGAGACTATGCTCGCCCTCGCGTTGGTCAAGCGCGCACGCGAGCTGGCGGTCGGTGTCCCGGTGCTGGTCGTCGGACAGACCCTTTCCGGATTTCCGCCATTCGCACGCAAATCGGCGGGACCACGCAGTGACGGCCATTTTACGCGGAGTGACCCCGCTGCATCCGCCGGAAAAGAAAATAAATCGAGCGGTTTATCGAGTAACCTTGGCTAATGAGTCCGGGTCGCTTGTGTTCGTGCCGGCGCCGCCGGGATCGTCATATAGGCTTGCCCCTGGCCGTGGGGCCACTCCGTGGCGCAGTTCGGCGTCGCGGTGCTGCTGCGTCACGCTGCGCAGTTGGGCGTAGAAATCGACTGAGTTCTTCTGCAGATCATCGAGAAGCTCCAGGACGCTGGCGCGTTTGTCTACGCCGTCAACGAGGAGACGGACGGTCATCAGATCAGCGATGCTATCGGTGTTCGCCACGATCATGAACGGATCGGCATAGGAGTCCACCGCCCCGCCGATGGCGTCGCGCGGATTGGAAGGGCCGAGGATCGGGAGGATTAGATAGGGTCCGGATGGCACGCCCCACACGAACAAGGTTTGGCCGAAATCGGCCGGCCGACGTTCAATCCCGGACACGGCCGCGACGTCGGCGATGCCGGCGATGCCGGCGGTGCTGTTGATCGCGAAGCGGCCGAGGCTGATCCCTGCCCGCTTGAATTCGCCTTGCAGCACGTTGTCGAAGACGAGGGTCGGCTCCTTCATGTTGTCGAGTACGTGCCGGATCACCTTCCGCCCGTCCTCGGGAATCACGAACACATAGACCTCGGCTGCCGGTCTCAGCGCGATAGCGTCGACAAACTGATTGAGATCGAGGATGCGGCGGTTCAAGGGCTCAAGCGGGTCGTTGTTCTGCTCAAAGACGGCGCGCTCAACCGGATCAGTGGGCGGCGTTGCACAGGCCCCAAGAAGAACGGCGAGCCCCAGATGATTCCACGAGCCCGGCACGCGGCTCCGCGGAGCGTGTCGGCATCCCTCATGAAATCTCCAGAAATGCGCAAGCCGCTCAGAAGCGCATGCCGAGGCGCAGGCCGACGTCGTTGATGCTCTGGTTGTACTTGGCCAGGCCGCCGTTCGAGATGTGATCGATATAGGCCGACACTTCCCAGGTCGGGTTGATCTGGTAGCCGAGATCGAACGCCTCGCGGAACAGGATGTGCGAGCCGAGCGCCTGGCGGTCCGGCGGCGCCGGCCCGATCTTGCCGTCATTGAAGCCCGGTCCGAAGAAATAGCCCAGCACGATGCCGTCATCGGGATTGAGGATGCCGTGGACGAGCATCCACGACCAAGTGGCGCCGATATAGGCCTGGTCGGTTTCCCCGGCGGTGTTGATCGCCCCCCCGACCGTCGGGCGGGGCTGCAGCGCCCAGCGCAGCCAGCCGGGGGCCGGCGCGATCATCTCGTCGCTGACCGGCGAGCCGAAAATCACCTCGGGATTGATATCGACGCCATGCTCTTTGCCCTCGAGCAATCGGGGATCGTGGTCCCATACTCCGAACTTGAATTCGGAATAGGTGATGTTCTGGGCCTGCGAGCACCCGGGAAAGAGGATGGCCAACGCCGCGGTGAACGCGATCACGAGCCGCCGACAAGCCAAGCCAATCGGGTCTATCCCCGTGCGCCAATGGCAAACGTTCATCCATTCCCCTGCGGCTCCCACGCACAATCCATTAGAATGGTTTGGCTACAGCGAATTTAGAGTCTGATGGAGTCGCAGGGAGATTTGTTGCCATTGCGCCAGTCATGGGATTGATGCGACGCAAATGATCCGGCGGGTTCCGACGAAACTGAGCGGCGCGATGATGTCGGCCGTCATCGGTGCTATCGCGCTGGCGGGGCTCGCCGGACCCGCCGCGCGAGCCCAGACCGACGAGATCCAGGTCTACGACGCCACGATCAACGAGCCAGGGCAGTTCAGCGTCGAATTGCATAACAACTACACACCGATCGGCCGACTGCAGCCGGATTTTCCCGGTGGGGTCATTCCAAACCACGCGTTGAACGGCGTGCCGGAATGGGCCTACGGCGTTACCGATTGGCTTGAGCTCGGCACCTATCTGCCGCTCTACACGCTTACCAACAGCGGGCAGTTTGAGCTGGACGGCGCCAAGCTCAGGGCGCTTTTCGTCGTGCCACGGGCGAAGGAACAGGAGTTTTTCTACGGGATCAATTTCGAGCTCAGCTTCAATGCCCAGCATTGGGAGCAGACGCGGAACTCGGGCGAGATCCGGCCCATCCTCGGCACCCATCTCGGCCCATGGGATTTGATCGTCAATCCGATCTTCGATACGGCGTTCGATGGAGCGCACCGGCTCGATTTCGCGCCGGCGGAGCGGGTCGCCTACAATTTATCCGAGCTATGGGCGGTTGCCATCGAGTACTACGCGGCTTACGGCTATATCAGCGGCTTCTCCCCGCTGAACCGCCAGAACCAGACCGGCTTTGTCGTGATCGACTACAATGGCGAGCCGAACAGCGTCGAATTCGGCATCGGCCATGGCTTCACCGCGGCGTCGGACGCGTTGGTGCTCAAGCTGATGATCACGCATCAATTCTGACTAAACGGTGCCTAGAGTGACTGCTTAGATGTTCAGTCCCGGCATTTGATGGGTTGGATCGAAGGTGAATCGGTCTGGCTGTTTTATCCATGCCTGGCAGACGTGTTCGTAAGGTGTGAGGCCCTTGAGGGTCTTTAGCCGGCGCGCGAAATTTGGAATCGTGCGAGCTTACGGGGCCTTTGAGAAACCACGATCCATCTGGGTTCTTTCTGAGGTTATTGCGGGACACGTATTGTTCCCAATTGGGAGGCAGGGTTTGCGCTTGAGCGGACAGGCAAAGAAAGGCGAAGGTAATGGTGATAACGGCGATGTAACGCATGGCCGGTTCCTTGTCCACCAGACCGCGCGGCCATGATAGGTGGACTTTAGCCGACCGATCGTCGTCACGCGAATGGGCCGCTCTCGGCGCTACCTCGCCGTCGGCGCTCGGCGCGGGCAGTCCACACCGAGCGCGCCGTCCGGCTACAGCGGCTCAACGATCAACAACCGACCTTTGCTGTTGGCAGAGTTGGTACCCATTGTCTGCCAGTCGCTGTCAGCAACGACGGCCGGATTTGCCCATTTGTATGGACCTCGGGTAATCGCGGGTCGGCGGGGTAAAGCCGTCGATAGTGCCGCGATCCGGGCATGGCGCCCGGTGGTTTGCGCCATCGGAGGTTT
>Ga0181521_10003471_pt1 | contig 18531 bp, 11 predicted proteins | sample PEATcosm2014_Bin_32_FD_119764 | JGI IMG/M metagenome (GOLD analysis project Ga0181521, IMG submission 119764) | Peatland microbial communities from MTU Mesocosm Facility, Houghton, MI, USA - PEATcosm2014_Bin02_60_metaG | ecosystem: Environmental > Terrestrial > Soil > Wetlands > Peat | place... | reverse complement strand
TTGTTGCCGGTATAGGCGTGGTAGAAGCCGGCATCGCCTTCCAGTGTCGTTTCGCCGCCTTGCGTGCCGTGCTTTGCCATGGCGACCGCGAGCAAGGCGTTGCGGACGGCGGCACCTTCGCGCAGGGAGCGGCCGCCGCTGCGGATGCCTTCCAGGTTGCCGGACGCGAGGTTGACGCATTGGGCGATGGCGCTGTGGATCTGGTTGGCGTCGAGGTTTTGCAGTTTCGCCGCGGCCACCGCGGCGCCGAAAATGCCGAACACCGGCCCGGCGTGGAAGCCGCGCGCCATCACGGTGGGGATGAATTCGGCGGCCATGCGCTCCATCACCTCATAGGCGGCGGCGACGGCGGTGAGGAATTGCCGGCCCGAGGCGTTGGTGGTTTCCGCGGCGACCAGGGCGGCCGGCAGGATCGCGGTGCCGGGGTGGGTCAGCATGCGGAATGTGTCCCACTTTCCGCCGGCGAGGATCATCTCCGCATTCACAAAAGCCGCGCCGGCCTTGGTGAGTTTGCTGCCGCTGCACAGCACGCTGGCCGCGCCGCCGCCGCCGGCTTCTTCCTCCCGCACCAGCGCGAGCGCCTGCCGGCTGGCCGGCATGTCGCGCGCCAGCAGGGCCGAGGTCAGCGCCTGGAGCGTGACCCCCTTGGCGCGGTCCACGACGGGCGGAGGCAGTGAGTCGTAGGTGAGGTTCGCAACGAAGGCGGCGAAGTCGCGGCTCAAGGACATGATATGGGTCCGTGTTGAGAACTGGGCGTGAGCGTTGCGGGCGGCAGGCTATGCGCTGCGAGAAAAGTTAAGGTGACGCCCGCGAGCGGACGATATGAAGTCAGTCATTGCCAGTGTGGATATTGAGCGTGCTGTTCGTCCCTGGCTGTATTCCCGCCGCGGTGGCACGATAGGCTTGAAGGTCCGCCTGGTACGCTAGCCGGTAGCCCTCGCATTGCGATACGTCGGACGGGTGCTGAGTAAGGCATCCTTTATAGGCGGCGAGGGATGCTTCCATGTTATCGCGGGCGTGCACCTTTGCAGCGATCCCACATCCTGCAAGGAACAGAAGCCCAAGTATGGGCAGTGCCGTGATTTTCATTTCATCCCCAATGCCTGCCCGGTCTCGCAAAGCCCTGCGACTCAGGCCAGCAAGACGGTCGCAGCATATCGAAAGCACGGCGCCCAACTCAACTCGGTTTGGTGATTGCTATCTAACACCGCTGATGACAGCGGTGGTTGGCTCCCCCCCCGCCCCCTCCCTCAAGGGGAGGGGGAAAGTTTTCGCCGCCGCGCTACCTTACACCGGATCCCACGGATAGACGTCGCGCGTACGCTCCAGCGGCGTGAAGCTGTTCTTCACCGCCGGCAGCCAGCTCTCCGCCAGCTTCTCCGGAGTCCAGCCGTCGGTGCGCGCCATGATGCGGATCGGCCGCGGCTGGTTGTACAGATAGATCTCGTTGCCGCGCACGCCGAAGATCTGCCCCGACACGCCCGCCGCCGCATCGGTGCCGAGGAACGCGATCAACTGGGCGATGTGATCCGGCCGCGTCCGCGCCGCGCGCGCCTGCAATTGCTCTTCCGTCTGGCCCGGCACTGTCTCGATCATGCGGCTGAATGCGTGCGGCCCGATGCAGTTGGAGCGGATCTTGTAGCGCTGCATGTCCATCGCGATGCAGCGGGACAGGCCGGCAATGCCGAGCTTGGCCGCGCCGTAGTTGGTCTGCCCCACGCTGCCGATCAGCCCGGACGTGGAGGTGATGTGCACGTAGCAGCCGCTCTCCTGCTTGCGGAAATACGGCACCGCGGCGCGGCTGACATAGAACGCGCCATAGAGATGCACCTTGATCACCGCGTCCCACTCTTCCGGCGACATGTAGTGGAACATGCGGTCGCGCAGGATGCCGGCGTTGTTCACCACCATGTCGATGCGGCCGAAATTGTCGATCGCGGTCTGCACGATGCGCTGGGCATTCTCCCATTCGGCGACGCTGTCGGTATTGGCCACGGCGCGGCCGGCGCCGTTCGCCTGGGTGATCTCGGCCACCACCTGCTGCGCCGGGCCGACATCGTGGCCCTCGCCGGTCACCGCGGCGCCGACATCGCACACCACCACCTGCGCGCCATTCGCCGCCAGGCAGATCGCCGTCGCGCGCCCGATACCGCGGCCCGCACCCGTCACCACGGCAACCTTGCCGTCAAGCATTCCAGCCATGCTGTTCCCTCCCGTTTGTCCGGAATGGGCACAGCATGCGGCAAGCGGCGGCGACTGTCATCCTCCCCACCGCTGGGCGGGGCTGGGGATGGTGGTTTGGCCGGGTGTCGCGCGGTTACTCTTTCACCGCGCCGGTCATCGACGAAACGTAATATTCGACGAAGAACGAATAGATCAGCGCCACCGGCACCGATCCAAGCAATGACCCGGCCATCAGCGAGCCCCACTGGTAGACGTCGCCGGTCACCAGCTCGGTCAGGATCGCCACCGGCACGGTCTTCCTGTCGGTCGATTGAATGAAGGCCAGCGCGTAGATGAACTCGTTCCAGGACAGCGTGAACGCGAAAATCCCAGCCGAGATCAGGCCAGGGATCGCCAGCGGCAGCGTGATCCGCCACAGGATCTGCAAGCGCGACGCTCCGTCGATCAGCGCGCATTCTTCAAGCTCATAGGGGATCGACTTGAAATAGCCGATCAGCAGCCAGGTGCAGAACGGCACCAGGAAGGTCGGATAGGTCAGGATCAGCGCCACCGGACTGTCGAACAGGCCGAACTGGAAGATCAGCGTCGCCAGCGGAATGAAGAGGATGGTTGGGGGCACCAGGTACGCCAGGTAGATCGCCAGGCCGACATGTTGCGCGCCCTTGAATCGCAGCCGCTCTATCGCATAGGCCGCCAGCACGCTCGCGAACAGCGAGAGGAACGTGGCCGCGGTGGCCACCCCCATGGTGATCATCAGCCACTGCGGATATTCCGTTTGGAACAGCAGCTTGTCGATATTCGCAAGGGTCGGCGAGTGCACCCAGAACGGGCTGAACTTCGCGTAGTCGTACATCTCGTAGTCGGGTTTGACGGCCGTGATCGCCATCCAATAGAACGGGAACAGCAGTATGATCACGAACAGCGCCAGCGGCAGGTAGATCGTCACCATCTGCTTGGCGCCGGAATCCCAGGACATCCGCTCCGGCGCATCCCGGATGGCGCCGGCGATGGCCTCCATCTCTTCCGGGCCGGTGGGTTCGAATGTGGTGTCAGTCATTGTCGGACCCCTGTTGCCATTTACGTCGTCCGACGCCGAAGAAGCACAGCAGCGTAGCACCCACCAGGAACGGGATCATCGACACGGCGATCGCCGCACCCTCGCCAAGCTGCGATCCGGGGATGGCGCGTTGGAATGCCAGCGTGGCCATCAACTGCGTGGTATTGAATGGACCGCCGCGGGTGATCGCATAGACCAACTGGAAGTCGGAGAATGTAAAAAGCACCGATAGCGTCAGCGCGACCGACAGGATCGGCAGCAGCAGCGGCACCGTGATACGGCGGAACTTTTGCCAGTTGCTGGCGCCATCGAGCAATGCGGCCTCGTAGAGGGAGGGCGAGATGGTCTGCAGCCCCGCCAGCAGAGTGATCGCGACGAATGGAATGCCGCGCCAGATATTCGCGACGACCAGCGACCCACGCGCGTTCCACGGCGAGCCGAGGAAGTCGATATAACTGCTGCGGAGATGCAGCACGTTCACCAGTACGTAAGAGACGATGGAGAACTGCGGATCGTAGATCCACCACCAGGCGATGGCTGACAGCACCGTGGGCACGATCCAGGGCAGCAGCACGATCGCGCGGATGAATGCCTTGAACGGGATGTTGTGGTTCAGCAGCATGGCCAGCCACAGGCCGAGCAGGAATTTACCCACCGTGGCAACTACTGTGTACATGATCGTATTGGTAACCGACATCCAGAACACCGGGTCCTGCGCAAGTGAAATGAAGTTGTCGAGTCCGATATACTCGCCAGGCTGGCCGATGGTTGAATCGGTGAGCGACAGCCACAGGCCGAGGCCCAACGGATAGGTCAGGAACACGATCAGCAGTCCGGCGCTGGGCAGCAGGCACAGCGTCACCAAGAACGCCTTGTTGTCGAACAGTCTGCTCAGCCTGCCTTCCGTGCGGCTCGGCACCCACCGGGCAGCGGTTTCAACGGTCGCGTCCATCGACCCTCCCTCGGGACCGTGTCCCGCAAGCTGTGCGGGGACGGCGGCGCCGCCCCCGCTGTCACGCTTCAGCCTTTGAAGTAGCGCTCCGCCTGGCGCGCCGCCAACTTCACCGCCGCCTCCGGCGTGGCATTGCCGCTGACCACCGAGGCGAACATGTCCACCAGCGTGTAGTTGGCAGACACCGCCGACGATGCGGCGGAGATCGGCCCCTTGTACTCGGCGTAGTACGGCGTATCCATGCCCGAGGCATACGGCTTCAGCTTCGGATCGGCGTCCCAGAAGCCCATCTTCGAATAGGCCTTCAGGGGGTTCGACCAGTAACCCAGGCAGGAGGCAAGCCAGGGGCCGTACTGTTCCTTCTCCATCATGAAGCGCAGGTATTCCTTCGCGGCATTGGGGTACTTGCTGTGTTTGAACAGCATGGCGTTGACCACCAGTGCCGACTCCGGAACCTGCTTGGAGAGACCGCGCGGCGCGAGCTGATGATTGGTGTCCGCCGCGATCTCCTGCAGTTTCGGATCCGGCGAGTTCTTGCAGACGTAGTAGATCGACACCCCGTTGAAGGTCATGCTGATGTCGCCGGCGGCAAACGCCTTGTTGTTGCTTGCGTCGTTCCAGGACAGCGTGCCGGAGATCAGGGAGGGATTCAGCGCCTTGGCATAGTTCAGCGCCGCGATCGTCTCCTTCGAATCAAGCGCGACCTTGCCTTTCTCGTCCACCAGATATGCGCCGTGCGTCCATAGCAACCAGTTCGCGTAGCCGTTGGCATCCCCCACCGCGTGGCCGAGCGCGAACCCGGCCGGATGACCGATCTCCTTGAGCTTCTGGCACAAGGTCATGAATTCGTTCAGATCGTCCGGCACCTTGTCGTAACCGGCCTGCTTCAGCCAGGACACGCGATAGACGGTGGGACCGGTGCTGCCGCCCATCGGGATCGAAAGCCAGTTCTCGGTGCCCCACTTGGTGCCGTAGAGCTGCGCCAACTGGAACCAACCGCCGTATTTCGCGCCGAGATAGGCCGTGAGGTCGTCCATGCTCACCAGCTTGCTGGCGTAGATCTGCGGATCGCCGCTGAATCCGACGATGATGTCGGGGCCGGCGCCGGTATTGGCGGTGACCGCGGTCTGCGGCCGCAGATCCTCCCAACTTACGAAATCGACGCGCACGTCGATGCCGGTGGTGTCGGTGAACCTCTTGGTGTTGGCGCGGAAGAAAGTCTCGTCAGGATCGACGAACTTGGCGGGTCGCAGCACGCGCAGGGCAGCGCCCTTCTCGATCTTGAAGTCAGGCGGCTTGACATCCGCGGTCGGCACGTCGGTGTCCTCGGCACGGGCTCCCACCAAGGGAACCGCGGTCGCGCCAAGTGCCGCGACACCCAATGTGGCGGCGCCAACGGCCAGGGATTGGCGCCTGGTAAAGCCTTGCATCACACTTGTCCTTTCATTCCCGCCGGGCTGGCATCGCTCTCCCTCGAACAGGTGGGACGCCGCCGGTAGCCCTGCCTCTACCGGCGGCGCGCATTCGTCAACTGCTGCTTTTGTAATACCGCTCTGCTTGTTTCGCGGCCATCTTGGCGGCCGCCTCCGGGGTGGCGTTGCCGGTGACGACCGAGGCGAACATGTCCACGATGGTATAATTCGCCTCCACCGCGCTGGACGCCGGCGTGACCGGGCCCTTGTAGCCAGAGTAGTACTGGGTATCCATCGCTCCCGCGTACGGCGCCAGCTTCGGATCGTCGGTCCAGAACTTCATCTTGGAGTAGGCCTTCAGCGGTTCCGACCAGTAACCGATGCAATTCGACAGCCAGGGCCCGTACTGTTCCCGCTCCATCATGAAGCGGATGTAGTCCTTCGCCGCGTTAGGATACTTGGTGTGCTTGAAGACCATGGCATTGAGCGGTGTGGCCGACTGCACGTTGGTCTTCGACACGCCACGCGGCTGCAGCTTGTGCGCGGTGTCCGCCGCGATCGCCTGAACCGCCGGATCGGGCGAGTTCTTGCAGGTGTAGTAGATCGACACGCCATTGAACGTCAGACCGATCTGACCCGACTGATAGGCCTTGTTGTTACCAGAATCGTTCCACGACAGCGTGCCCTGGATCATCGTCTTCTGCAGCTCGGTGGCGTACTTCATCGCCTCGATCGTCTCTTTCGAATCGATCGCGATCTTGCCCTTGTCGTCCACCAGGAAGGCGCCGTGGGTCCACAGCAGCCAGGAGGCAAAGCCGTTGGCGTCACCCAGCGCGTGACCCAGCGAGAAGCCGCAGGGATGGCCGATCTTTTGCAGTGCCTGACAGAGCTTCAGGAATCCCTCCAGATCATCGGGGACGTCGTTGAAGCCTGCCTCCTTGATCCAGGACATGCGATACACCGTCGGTCCCGCGCCGCCGCCGATCGGGATCGAAATCCAGCGGTTGGTGCCCCATTTCTTGCCGTACAGCTCGGCCAGCTTGAACCAGCCGCCGTATTTCGCGCCGAGATAGTCCGCCAGATCGGTCATGTCGTGGATCTTCGACGCATAGATCTGCGGATCGGAGCTGAAGCCGATGATGACATCTGGCCCGGCGCCGGTATTCGCGGTGACAGCTTCCTGCGGGCGCATCTCTTCCCAACTCAGGAAGTCGGTCTTCACCTCGATCCCGGTCGCCTGGGTGTATTTCTTGGTGTTCATCTCCCAAAAGGTCTGATCGGGATCGACGAATTTCGCCGGACGCAGCACGTGCAGCGCCGCACCTTGCTCGAGCTTGTACTCAAGTGGCTTGACATTCGCCGTCGGTACATCGCCAACCTGCGCGCGCGCACCGATGATCGGAACCGAAGCCGCCCCTAACGCCAGGGCGCCGAGCTTCAGTGAATCGCGCCGAGTATAGTCCGTCATTATGCGTATCCTCCCACCTTTGCGGTTTTCACCCGGCCCGTTATGTGATCCGGGTTGTTGGTTGCATCGTCGCAGCTTTGTCCCAATGCGTAAAGCCGCTATCCGCTGAGCCGTTGGCCGCTGCCGGCATCGAACAGATGCACCAGTGCTGGGTTGGCGGTGATATGGATGGTCTCGCCAGGCTTCGCCGAGACACGCTCGCGGAAGGCACAGACGATCGGCGTGCCGGCGTACTCCGCCATCACCTGCGTTTCCGATCCGGTCGGCTCCACCACATGCACCGTTGCCGGCAGGCCCTGCGCGTCAAGCTGGAAATGTTCCGGCCGCACGCCATACAGCACCGGTTTGCCTTCCGAGCCGTTCGCCTTGATAGCGGGCAACGGCAGCGCGGCACCACCCTCGGCGCGGAACGTCCCGCTGCTGATCTGGCCTTTCAGGAAATTCATCGCCGGCGAGCCGATGAAGCCGGCAACGAACAGGTTGTTGGGGTGATCGTACAAGTCCAGCGGCGCGCCAGTCTGCTCGACATTGCCGGCGTTCATCACCACGATCTTGTCGGCCATGGTCATCGCCTCGATCTGGTCATGCGTGACATAGGCCGTGGTAGTGGCAAGGCGCTGATGCAGTTCCTTGATCTCGGCGCGCATCTGCACGCGCAGCTTGGCGTCCAGGTTGGACAGCGGCTCGTCGAACAGGAACACCTGCGGGTCGCGCACGATGGCGCGGCCCATGGCGACACGCTGCCGCTGGCCGCCGGAGAGCTGACGCGGGTAGCGATTCAGGTATGGCGCCAGGCCGAGAATCTGCGCCGCGCGCGCCACCTTCTCGTCCACCACCGCTTTCGGCGCCTTCGCCAGCGACAGCGCGAAGGCCATGTTGTCGCGCACCGTCATGTGCGGATACAGCGCATAGTTCTGGAACACCATGGCGATATCGCGTTCCTTCGGCGCGACATTGTTCACCACGCGGCCGCCGATGGCGATCTCGCCGTCGGAGATGTTCTCCAGGCCGGCGATCATGCGCAGCAGGGTGGATTTGCCACAGCCCGAAGGGCCAACGAGGATGACGAACTCGCCATCCTCGATTTCGACACTGACGCCGTGCAGGACTTCGGTGGTTCCGAAGCGCTTGCGCACGTTACGGATGGAAACGGTGGCCATTGTCCTCCCTCCGTCATGGCCGGGCTTGACCCGGCCATCTATGCCGGCACCGTGCCGCGATAGATGGCCGGGTCAAGCCCGGCCATGACGTTTCGACGGGTGGCGGGCGTTCGCCCGCCACACTCACATCAGAACTTCGAAACCCGCGTCTCCTTCGCGGTGATGAACTCCAGCAGCGCCGGCTTGCCAGCCTTGGTTTGCTCAATCCCGCGCTGGATCGCCGCCTTGATCTGGTTCGGATCCGTCACGCGTTCCCCATAGCCGCCGAACGCCTTCGCCATGTCGGCGTAGTTGCCGGAGATGTCGGTGGACCGGTACTTGTCGGTCGAGATCGGCATCACCTTCAGCTCGATCGCCATGGAGAAGTTGTTCATCAGGCAGGACAGGATGGGGATGCGCTCACGCACCGCGGTCTCGAAATCCATGCCGGTGAAGCCGATCGCCGCATCGCCCCAGAAATTGATGCAGGTCTTCTCCGGATGCACCAGCTTGGCGCCCATCGCCAGGCCAAGCCCCATGCCGAGCTGAGTCGTCTTGCCCCAGCCGATATACGACATCGGCTCGGTGGAGACCCAGAACGGCGAGATCTGGTCGCGCGGGCTGCCGGCGTCATGCGTGATGATGGTGTTCGTCGGGTCGGTCCCGGCCATCAGCTCCCAGATCACCCGATACGGGCTGATCGGCGCCTCATTCGAATTCAGCAGCGGCCGCCATTGCTCCATCCATTCCTCGCGCACCTTGGTGATCTCGGTCACCACGTCCTTGGTGTCGCGATTCGACTTGATGCTATGCTTCAGCTCGCCAATCAGCGCCTCCAGCGTCAGCTTCGCGTCACCCACCAGGCCGACGGTGGCGACCACGTCCTTGTTGATATGGTTCGGGTCCAGCGTGGCGTGGATGATCTTCTTGCCCTTGGGGAACTTGATGCCGAAGTTGGTCTCGGTGAACGAACAGCCGATGCCGATGATCAGATCGGCATTCTGCACGAAATGATGCACCGGCTTGGGCACCGCGTTGCCGCCCGAGCCGAGCGACAGCGGATGGTTCTCCGGGAACGAACTCTTGCCGCCCAGGCTGGTGGTGACGGGAGCCCCGAGCAATTCGGCAAATGCGCGCAGTTGCGGCCAGGCTTCGGCCCACTGCACGCCGGTGCCGGCATAGATCACCGGACGCTTGGCCAACAGGATCTCCGCCGCAGCCTTGCGCACATCCGCCGGGTCGGGACCGAACTTGTAGACGCCAACCGGCGTGTAATCCAGGTCGCCGATCTCTTCGTTCCAGATGTCGGTCGGAATTTCCACGATACACGGTCCACCGCGACCGTTGCGCAGATTGCTGAAGGCGCGGCGCATGACATTAGACAATTCCGCCGGGACGAAGACAGGCTCGGCAGTCTTGGCGACGCCGCGCATCTCGCGCACCGCGCTGTAGTTCGGATCGATATGGGCGATGCGGCGCGGATAGCCCTGCGGGATCACCAGCACGGGTACGGATTCGCTGTACGCCTGGGCAATGCCGCCATACGCATTCTCGGTCCCGGGACCGTGCTGCATGCAGAAGGCGCCGATCTTTTTGCCGGATGTCACGCGGGAAATGGCGTCGGCCATGTGCAGGCCGATGCGCTCCTGGCGGACGATGATCGGACGAATATCCGCCTTGGCGGCGTATTCCAGCAGGTGGTTGACAGGATAGCCGCAGAGGATCTCGATCCCCTCGCGTCGCATGATTTCCGCAACCGCGTCACCAACCTTCATCTGTCCTGCTCCCCTCGAGTGGATATTGGCGCGCAGGGTAGGACCCGGCTTCCCGCGTGGCAACCTGTGTGGCTGGCTGTGTGGCCAGCCCGTGGTTTGGCCGGGTCTTGTTGCGCGTGAAGCGTCCGGTCCGGTGGACCTCCAGGGATGGGGGTTTGCATCGCGCGCTGGCCGTGGGTGGGCAGGTGCAACAGCGTGCGCCGCGGCGATCGTGCGCGCGGCGATCAGGCAAGATTTGAACGTGGAGCAACATCGAGCGCCACGACGCGCCAGAGAAGCAGGACAGAACCGCGCTTCGCACGATGCGCATTGCATCCTTTATCTTGTCGCGCCCGGCGATGCTCGATCTTCCTGCCTGTCAAATCCCGGTGATTGCGGTGACGCGCATGCCCACCTCGAAGGTCGGCATGTCATCCCGAAAGGTTCAAGCGACTGCCGGTGACACGCGAATCTTCGGCATCCGACGCGGGCGTAACGCCGCGCATCTGTCGCCATGCACAATCGGGCTGGTCGATGGATTAACCGGTTCGTTCACGCGCCGGCGGCATAACCGGCCGGCGGCACCGCGCCAGCGCGTGTTCTGCATCACGCCGCGACGGTCACTGCGCGAGCGCCGCTATGCTCCTTGGGCCGCGTCTCCGGCATTGCCAGGAGGATCGCCAGCCATGCCGCCGCACCTGCCGCCGCCAAGCCGATGAAAGCCACCGGTGCGCCGAACGCGTCCGTCACCACGCCCGCCAGGGTCGTGCTGGCGGTCGCCCCAAGCCCGGCCGCCAGGCCGAGCGAGCCGATTGCCAAATTGAGATAGCCCGTGCGTCGCGTGGTGTCGGCAGCGATCAGCGGCAGCGCCAGGCCGAACACCGAGGCGCTGATCCCATCCAGCACCTGGATCGCGACCAGCGGCAACCCCGCCGGCCCGGCCCAGACCAACAAGGCGAACAACAGGCCGCGCACCGGCAACGCGGCAAAGCCGGCCAGCAGCACCGGGCGGCGGCCAAGCACCTGCGCCATCCGCCCCGCCCAGGGCGACACCGCGGCGACAATCATCTGCGGCACGATGATGGCGGCCGATACCACCAGCCCGGCCGTCGGCGTGCGCTTCGCCAACTCGTTCAGCGCCAGCGGCAGCATCGCCGCGTTGGCCAGGTGGAACAGTACAGCACAGACGGCAAACACGTGCAGCGCCGGTTCGCGGAAGATCTGTAGAGGCCGGATCGCGCGCCGGCGCCGCTCGCGCGGATGCAGCAACGCGTGGTGCTCTTCGCCTTCCGCCTCATCCTCGGCGCGAATTGAATACAGCGCCGCCAGTGCCGGCAGCACCAAGACGGCGGTCATGATGAAAACCGCGCGTTCGGACAAATACCAGGCGCACAAGCCAAGCAAAGCCGCGGACACAGCCGCGCCCAGCGACGCGTGGCGCGCATTCACCCCTAACCGTTGGCTGTAAGTGGCATGACCGCACAGTCGTAGCGTGATCGCCGCGATAGACGGGGTGATGACGCAGGCGGCCAGTGCGTCCAACACCTCGGCCATCCGGACCGGCCAGCGCATCGGCATGAAGGCCAGCAACAGGGCAGCGGCGGCGATGGCGGCCAGTGCGACCGTCATCACCGGCCGCTTGTGATGCACGGCGTCGACCAGCCACCCGCCCGGCAACTGGCCGAGCAGGGCGGCGCCGGATCCGATGCTCAGCGCGAGGCCGACATCGGTCTGGCTCCAACCCTGCTGGGTCAGCCACACCGCGACAAACGGACCGAACCCCGCCTGCACCGCGGCGATGAAGAAGTTGAATGCGTTGAGGCCGTTTCGGCTGAGCGGCGTTTCCATGGGCGCGGATCCGGCAATCGGGTGAGCGAAGGAAGATCAGGGCGCTGCCCGGAAGCCCGCAAGGGGGGCTTTGGTCCCCCGGATCCGCCTGTACCGAACCCACGAACATGCTGAGAAAGTCGTCACCGGTCTCGGGCACACATGCATTGCGGATCGCACCTGCCACCCCGAGCATAGCAGCGATATGCCCCACAAGCTCAACCCGGGGCGGACCATCGTCCTCCACGATCGTCATGGCAGGCGAAGGCCCGCTATCCACGACTTTGCCGCTCGCGCTGGTGAAAGTCGTGATTGCCGACCGGAGTCAGGCCAGATCGGCGAGCGCCGCCGGCGTGGCCGAACGCAACAGGGTCTTGCGCGCTTCCCACTCGCTGGTGGGATCGAGCGTGACGAGGAACTGCACCTCGCCGCCGGCCAGCCAGGCCACGGCCAGCCCGTCGCGGAACAGCAGCCGGTTGCCGGTCAGCGCGGCCAGCCGTGGCCCGGGCGTCAGGATGCCGGCAAGGTTGAGCGGGTCCGCGCCGGACAGCGAAACCCATTCGCCTGATGCGGGTTGCCGCCGGGCCTCGCGCAATGCGCCGATCGCCTCGGGCAAGGCATATTGCTCGCCGGAGAAGCCGGCGACGAAACGGCCGCCACGGATTTCGCCGCGCGCCTCCAACCGGCGATAGACGCGCAGCAGGTCGCGCCATGGCGGCAGCCAGTCGGCCTCACGCGCGAGCAATCGCCAGAACACCACGCCATAGCGGCGCAGCAGCGTCCGCGCGACGTGTTCGATCGCGCCGGCATTGGCCTGCGATGCGTTCGCTTCCGGTGGCGCGCGGCGGGTCAGCGCCCAGCGGCCGGCATCTTCCATGCCGAACGTCAGGGTCCGTCGCCGTCGGGTGGCACCGGTGAACGACTTGCGGCGATCCGACGGGACCAGCAGCGCGCGCAGCCCGCCGAAGCTGTCCGAGTTCACCAGCCCGAGTGCCACCAGTTCGCCGAGCGCCTCTTCTACCTGCGGACGCAACAGGCCGCTGACCTCGACCAGTTCCTCGAAGAACGAGGCGCCGCCGGCACGCAGGCCGTTCAGCACCGCCTGCGCGCGTCCGCTGGGTTGCATGTCCACTGTCGGACCCGCAAGCGACATCCAGAATGCCGTGTGACGCCGCGGCAACAGAGTGATGGGCGTCGTGCGCACCGGCGTCGCGGCACGCTCGCGTCCGGCGGCGCGGCCATCGGCGCGGCTATCGGCGTTTCCGTTGGCGCGGCCGGCGCATGGGCTCAGCCGCGCCCAGGCGATGCGTCCCCCCAGACACTGATCGTCGAGCCAGGCCGGCTCGTATCCCGCGATGCGCGCCGGCAGCAGCTCGGTCTCCCACGCGCCGGCCGGTGCCTCGAACCCTTCGAGCAAGGCCACCGCCGCGGTCACCGCATCCGGCCCCTCCAGCCGCGTGGCGTCGGTCAGACGCTGCCAGCCGAACAGGAACCGCAGGAAGTCGCGCGCCGCCACGGGTTCGATCTCCGCGCGCAGGCGGCGAACCGTGTAATGGTGGATGCGCGCCAGCAAGCGCCGGTCGCACCACTCTTCGGCGTTGCTGCCCGGTGTGAAGCGCCCGCGCAGGGCGAAGCCCTCGACCTCCAGCGCGACCAGCGCGCCGTCGACCTCGTTCGGCTCCCATCCGAGCACCGCGGCCAGCGCGGCCGGCGTGACCGGCCCGAGTCCCTCCAGTCGGCCGCGCAGGATTTCGGCGAGCGCCTCCTCCCGCGACCATGCACGCGGCGGCTGGTCCGCCGGCGGAGCAATATCGGGCACGCGCCGCGCTGCGGGCCACACGGCCTGGAACTGGGCCAGGCGCTCGGCGGCAACCCACAGGTTCGCGTGCGGCGTCTCCAGCCGCGTCACGCGGTTGTCGCGCGCCAGCGTTGCCAGCCAGCCGCCCCATTCCGCCGCGGCCTGCACCTCCTTGGTGCTCACGCAGCCAAGCCACAGCAAGGCGTCATGCAGCTCTTCGGCGTTGGCGGGATCCGGCCAGGCTTCGTTGCGTACCCGCGCGATCGCCTCCGGGTCGAGCCGGCCGAGGTCGCCGGCACCCTCCGGGTCCAGCCAACGCCGGCCCATGACGGCCTGCGTGCGCCGTTCCTCCAGCGGCGCGTCATCGAGAAACGCGTACGGCCTGGCCGACAGGACTTCGAGCGCCAGCGGCGAGGGTTGCGTCAGGTCGCACGCAACGACGCGAAGGTCGCCTGACTCGAGCCGCGTCAGCAGCCGTTCCAGCCCGGCGATGTCCATCGCCTCATGCAGGCAGTCGGCGATGGTCTGGTTGGTCAGCGGATGGTCGGGGATTTCGCGCTCGCCAACCAGGTTCTCGGCGCAGGCGATCTGGTCCGGAAACACCGCAGCGATCAGGTCCTCGGCGTCCATGCGGGCGAGCTGCGGCGCCACCTTCCGGCCGCCGCGGAACCGCGGCAGTGCCAGCGCGACGCCCGCCACCCAGCGCCAGCGCGTGATGAACATCGGCGCATCGAGCAGGGCCTGGATCAGCAGCGGCCGCACGCTGGCGGAATGCAGGTAGCGCGCCACCTCGGCGAGTTCAAAACTGTGCGCCGTGGTCAGCGACAGGACGATGTTGTCCTCGGTCGCCGCCGCCTGGAGTTCGAAGTTGAATTTGCGGCAGAAGCGCTTGCGCAGCGCCAGCCCCCAGGCGCGATTGATCCGGCTGCCAAACGGCGCATGCACGACGAGTTGCATGCCGCCGGCTTCGTCGAAGAAGCGTTCCAGCACCAGCGTATCCTGCGTCGGCAGACAGTCCAGCGCGGCAAAGGCCGCAGCCAGGTACTCGACCAATTGCTCCGCCGCGGGTGCGGCGATGGCGATCTCATCGGTCAGCCAGCGTCGCGCCGTTGCGCCGGACCGATCCGCCCGCAGCCGCGTGGCGATCGACGCCCGCAGGCGCGATACCGCGGCGGAAAGTTCGTCGCTGCGGCCCGGCGCCTCGCCGAGCCAGAACGGAATGGTGGGTGACTGGCCACGCGCGTCCTCCACCCGCACGACACCACGCTCGACGCGCATGATGCGGTAGGCGTTGTTGCCAAGCTGGAACACGTCGCCGGCCAGGCTTTCGACCGCGAAGTCCTCGTTGACGCTGCCGATCGTCTGGTTCTCGGGCTCCAGCAGCACCTGGTAGTCGGCGTTGTCCGGGATCGTGCCGCCGGAGGTCAGCGCGGTCAGCCGCGCCCCGCGCCGGCCGCGCAGCATGTGGTTGACGGCATCGTGGTGCAGCAACGCGCCCCGCCGGCCGCGGCGGGTCGAAAAGCCCTCGGCCAGCATGTGCACAACCGCGGTGAAGTCGTCGCGCGACAGGGAGCGGTATGGCCAGGCGCGGCGGAACAGCGCGAAAAGTTCCGCTTCGGGCCAGTCCTGCGCCGCCACCTCGGCGACGATCTGCTGCGCCAGCACGTCAAGCGGCTGGTGCGGGATGGTCAGCCGATCCAGCTCGCCGCGGCGCACGCTGTCGAGCAATGCCGCGCATTCCACCAGGTCGTCGCGCGACAGCGGGAACAGCCGTCCCTTCGGCAGGCCGCCGACCGCGTGACCCGAGCGTCCGACCCGTTGCAGGAAACTGGCGATCGCGCGCGGCGAACCGAGCTGGCAGACCAGGTCCACGTCGCCGATGTCGATGCCGAGTTCCAGCGACGCCGTGGCCACCAGCGCCTTCAGCGCGCCGCGCTTCAACCGTTGCTCCGCGTCCAGCCGCTGTTCCTTCGCCATGCTGCCGTGGTGCGCGGTCACCGCCGCCTCGCCCAGGCGGTCGGACAACTGGCGCGCGACGCGCTCGGCCATGCGCCGCGTGTTGACGAACACCAGCGTGGTACGGTGCGCCTCGATCAGCCGCACCAACTGGTCGTAGACCTGCTGCCAGACCTCGGCCGACATCACCGCTTCCAGCGGCGACCCGGGCACTTCGAGTGCCAGGTCGCGCGGGCGCTGATGGCCGGTATCGATGATCATGGCCTCGGCGGCTGCCATGCCGTCCGGGGTGGCATCACCGTCCGTCGCGGCTGCGGCACCGTCCGCGGCGTCATTGCCGACCGTCACGGCTGCGGCGCGGTCCGCGGCGGCGGTGGCGCGATCCGGGCCGGCGCCCACCAGCAGATGCGCGATCGCGGCAATGGGGTTCTGCGTCGCGGACAGGCCGATGCGCAGCAGCTTGTCGCCACACAGCGCGCCCAGGCGCTCCAGCGACAGGGCCAAGTGCGCGCCACGCTTGTTCGGCGCCATCGCGTGGATCTCATCGACGATCACGGTACGGGTGGTCGCCAGCATCGCGCGGCCGGAGGCGGAGCCGAGCAGGATGTAGAGCGATTCCGGGGTAGTGACGACGATGTGCGGCGGACGGCGGAGCATGCGCTGCCGCTCGCCGGGCGGCGTGTCGCCGGTGCGCACCCAGGTGCGGATTTCGACGTCGGGCAGGCCGCGCTCGCGCAGGGCTTGGCTTATGCCGGCGAGCGGTGCCTCCAGGTTGCGCTGGATGTCGTTGGACAGCGCCTTGAGCGGCGAGACGTAAACCACCTGCGTTGCGTCCGCGAGCCGGTCTTCCAGGCCGTGGCGGAGCAATCCGTCGATGGCCGCCAGAAACGCCGCCAGCGTCTTGCCCGAGCCGGTCGGGGCGGCGATCAGCGTGTTGCGGCCGGCCTGGATCGCCGGCCAGGCTTGCGCCTGCGCTGGGGTGGGCGACGCGAAGCGGCCGGCGAACCATGTCGCAACCGCGGGGTGGAACAGGGCTGACAGGTTCATGGGCAGGACGCACACTGTCGCACGTTCAGGGCCGTCGATAAAGCCGCCACTGCTCGCACGGGCGGCTGGCGCAGGTGCGGACATCGGCGGAATAAGGGGCGGCCTGCCGCGAAATCAACCCGACGTGCGGGGATTGCTCGACCGAGGTCCCGGTTGATCGAGGTCGATGCCGGCCGAGATGCCGGCGGACCACCTGGTCCGCATGTGCGCGACGAAGCGGCGATCGTCCCAGGTGGTACCGATCGTTTTCCGTTGGCTGGCGCCGATTTCATCCCTGACGATCGTCGGCGGCTTGCTGTTTTCCGCGACGGTGGGAAAGTTCGTCGGCCCCTACCCCGCCCGCAAGGCGAGGCGCCTCGATCCGATCGAGGCGTGCCGCTACGAGCAGGACGACTCTGCGATCTATCGCCGGCGGCCGCGGATCGCGGCAATGATCTCCACCAGCGCACCCGCGCTTGCGGCCAGCACCGTGCCGGCCAGCAGCCAGGTCAGCTCCATATTCCAGAGCATGACCCATCCTCGTAGCATTCCGGCGCCCATCGAGTAGTCCATCTGCGTGCCCCCCTGAAGGTGTGGCCTCAGACAATCCGCGGTGTCGTCCGCGCCTCGATCCGATGCCAGCCTGGGCTGCTCGCCGCAGGGAAGCATTGACCTGAATCAACTGCTTGTATCGTCGGCGCGGAGACCTTTGGTGACACCAGGTAGCAGCCATTTCGACGTTGCCCATGTCGTCATCGCGTCAACGTGGCGAGCCATATTGCCCCGGACCTTGCTTAGCGCCGGTGCCGATAGGTACGGGACACTTTCTGCCGCAGGCCATCGCCAGGTTTGTTCGATGACAAGCCTGAATGTTGGCTGCCCCAGCGCGAGCTTGATCTGGATCAAGGTGCATAACCCGATGGCGGATTATTGGCCGGCTGCGAGCTGACGCAGCTTTGCAGAGGAGCAGGGCGATGGATCTCCACGCAGCGATCATGGGCCGTCGGGCGGTACGCGACTACACGGCACAAGCTGTCGACGAGCCAACCATCAACCGACTGATCGACGCCGCGGTGAACGCGCCGAGCGCGGTAAACCAGCAGCCGTGGACATTCACCGTCGTGCGCGACCAGACCGTGCTGGAGCGCATTTCGCGTGACGCAAAGTCTCACATGATCGCGACCATGGCCGGGAACCCGCATGCCGACCACTTCCGCGTGCGGCTCAGCGATCCGAATTTCCACATTTTCTATCACGCTCCGGTGCTGGTGTTGATTTCGGCAATCGCCGAGGGTCCATGGATCGTCGAGGACTGTGCACTCGCGGCCGAAAATCTGATGCTCACCGCCTACGCTGCCGGCCTGGGCACCAACTGGATCGGTTTCGCGCAGGGTTTCCTCAACACGCCGGAGGGAAAGAAGGCGCTTGGCCTTCCTGCCGCCTGCGTGCCGGTTGCGCCGATCATCGTCGGGCATCCGAAGGCCGCGCCGCCACCGGTTCCCCGCAACGCACCCAGGGTCCGCTGGGTCGGCTGATCGGGCGGTGCTGCGTTCCGTGGCTGTTACGGCGGGACAGTCCGAATAGCCTCGGCACCACTGCCGAAGCCGGTCGCACCGGCTGGCGATCACACGCAGCTTCCTCAATGCGAGGCCGATGCGCTCGACCGCGACGTTCGAGATCTTGATGTGGCAGCCTTCGGTTTGGCGGGAGAACCGCCCGGGAGACCGCTGTAAGCGTCAATCCGACGCTTGCCGTGGCCGTCAGCTCGGCAAAAGAGGGGCCCGGGGCAGCGCCCCTTGAGCGTCAGGATAAGCGCTCGACGGAGCAAAAAAGTCACTCCCCCTCCCCTTGAGGGAGGGGGTTGGGGGGAGGGGTTGGCCGGTGCGAATCCCCGGCCAACCCCTCCCCCCAACCCCCTCCCTCAAGGGGAGGGGGAGGTATCTTCTCAGCGTCCCGGT
>Ga0181521_10003467_pt1 | contig 18539 bp, 10 predicted proteins | sample PEATcosm2014_Bin_32_FD_119764 | JGI IMG/M metagenome (GOLD analysis project Ga0181521, IMG submission 119764) | Peatland microbial communities from MTU Mesocosm Facility, Houghton, MI, USA - PEATcosm2014_Bin02_60_metaG | ecosystem: Environmental > Terrestrial > Soil > Wetlands > Peat | place... | reverse complement strand
GCATGCCGGTGGGCTGGCGTTTGTTAAGGTAGCATTCGAGTTGGCTGTGGGATTTGAATTTGTCCCTCCACTGGGAGGGTTGGACGGATTTGGCGCTTCCGAGCGACGCGAAGCAGTCTTCAAATCTCGGGAGGTCCAGTGCCGGGAGGGCGGTTCCGGCGGAGCGGAGGAGTGGTGTTCCGTCCTTGAAGGCCTGCAGCACCTGACAGAGATACTCAGCGGCGTTCTGCGTGGAGAAGTGGCCGCAGGCGAAAAGGCCGCTCATCATTGCGACGAGTTGGCGCCGAACCTCGTCGATAATCGGGACGCTGAGTTCCCTGGCGAGGACGTCGACCCAGAGGGCGGGGGCGTCTTCGGATTCTTTAAGCTGGTCCGCGTCAATGGATTCCTTGTTCCCAAGCGAAGTTTCGACGTCCTTTTCGCGGTCCGTGGTGATTACGACCTGGCCCTCGCGGTCGGTGGTTCGGACGCGAACCGCAGATGTGTTGACGAGGAATTCTGGTGGGACTTGGTAACCGACCAATTCGGTCGCGGGGAAGCGGATGCGTATGCCTGTCGCCCGGGGTCCGGACCTTTGGGCTGCCGCGACAAAAGCTGCCAACTGGGCCGGGGTGAAGCCTGAGAGAACCAAGAGAGCCCCGCCGAAATGTTCGTCCTCTAAAAGGGGCACGAACTTTGCCGCGGCCACCTCGAATGTGACGGCCCCGATGAGGGTGTCCGCGTGGCCGATCTGGAGGGTTGCGGGCGGTTGGGGCTCTGGTGTAGCTGGGGTTTGGGACATGGTTTTATGCCTTGGTCCGGTAGAATGGGTTTCTGATGTAGGTGCATGCGTCGCTCATGCGTTGGGCGAGTCCAAGACCGATGAGCCGGCGAGCCAGGCGCTCCTTGTTGTTCTTGAAGTCAATGGCTTCGCAGAGCCCAGGCGGCATGTCCTTCTGGGCTTCATCGGGGCCGATGATTATGTGGTACCGGGCGTGTAGCATGCGCAGGAACGCGGACTCCTCGATCTGGTGCTTTACGTTTGCGAGGACTAGTGCCTGAAGGAGTCTGTCATTAGGGGCATAGCGGACTCGATTTGTGCCTACCCGCGAAGCCAGCCCTGCCACGGCGGCGAGGCCTTGAAGTGCTCCAGCAGTTCCCTCGCGGTAGCCTTTTTCCGCAAGGGCTAGAAAATTGCGTCGTACTGTTTGAGATTGATGATCCGCCGCCCTGATCCTCTCGCGGTCCATGGCGCACGATTTGGAGATATGGTCCGCCAGGAGTTCGGCTTTGGCCTCTTCATTGATGTCCTCGGATTGCAGTTTGCTGGTTACGTCGGGGTCGGTTTGCATGGCGTTCTCGGCAAACCGCCGGACCGCTAAAACGCCCAGACCTTCGTTGTCTGTGAAGGTGGCGACGGAGGCTTTGCGGACTATGTCCATCCCTGGAGCCGGAATCTCGCAGGTGACGGGTGGGATCTCTTCCTTGCCAATCCAATGGTTGGCGGTTTCAACCCCGTACAGGTAGAGGTTGAGGGCGAGGATGGGTTCGAGATGCTCAAAAGCATCCTGGTCTGGCAGCTCAAGTGATAGGAGCGCGTCGATGTCGGTGGCCATCCGATCAAATGCCGGGTGGGATTTATAGGGGAGGTAAGCGCCTCCTTTTTGGGATGCCTTCTCGGGCACTGGAGTGGAGATAAGGCTGAGGAGAAGTTTGTTTCGCGGGGATAGCGGGTCGAACAGGCGCCCGAGTTTGGCGCTGATTGATCCCCGGAGTTCCTCCGAGGCGCGGGAGAGCATCAGGTAAGCAATTTCGCCGGTGCGGGTGAAGAGCACGCGGTTGCGTGTTAGGTCGCTGTAAACCGGTTCGAAAAGGGCCGCCGGGCCAATTGGAAAGAGGAATTGTTCGGTCCACGACCGGTTGGCAGCGGGGTCCAGGGCAATTCGACGAAGGAGGTTGACTCGGGATGCGAGGTCGTTGAAGTGGAAGAACCTGTCGCGCAGGAAGGAGAAGTCGGCCGAGAACTTTTCACCTACAGGTGCGGTTTCCTTCATTTCCTGCAGCCAAGCCTGCCAAGCCTCTTCGTCGCCGCCCTGGAACTGTTGCCGGATTTCCTCCATGCGGGGGTTATTGAACAGGATGCTGCGCAGGTGGAGCGAAAGGTTGGCCTCGTACGGGACGTTTTGCCCCGGCTCCGTGTTGGATAGGAGTTTGTCCTGCCTGAACATGGCTTCAGCCATGCCGAGAAATTCGAGGAGCAATGCAGACCTAGGCTGGCGCTGGAGGCGGTGGCCCCAGATGGGCTCGGTAATCCAGCCAAGAAACTCTTGTTTTGAGCCCGAGTAGTCTTGCGTATTTTGCGGGATGGTGATGTTCACTCGTTGAGGTGGATGTGTTCCTTCTGGACCTGGCCGGTGGGGGTGACGTCCAAGCGAAGCAAGAGGTTCGGATTTGGGCGGATGTGGAGGTCACGGAGGCAGCGTTGTTTTAGGGAAAGGAAGTCGGAGCAGCATTCCCGGGAGAAGCTGGAGGGCATCGCGCCGGCGGCCACGCGCATCAGAAACTCGTACCGGGGCAGTGTTAGCTCGAAACAGAACTCCTGACCGTTGGCCCTGAGAACTGCGAGGGGAGAGCGGCCGTCCGGAATCACGGTGAACGCCGCGGGGGTGCCGTCCAGCAGCAGTTCCTGTAGCAGTATGTCGCTGACAGGTGAGGTGGTGAGGTCGAGGCCGGTGGCCATGTAAACCTCATGCGCGCTGTCAGCCAGGAGGAGGCCGGTCCAGATCCGGTTAAGGCCGGCGGCCAGCCGTCTGATGTGGTGCGGGGCGGGCCGGGTCTTGAGGCGGATTGGGTCGAGGATGTGTTCAAAGTACTCACCGGCGTGGCGAAAGACCGTTGTGGTCCAGAGGGAGTGGGCTTTCATCTCCTCTGGTGTGGCCTTGAGGAATATGCGGCGCCTCTCGCAAGCGAGTTCGTACAGAAATGCTGAGGTTTCTTTGTCGTCTATGATCTCACCGCGTATGTAGCGCAGGAGGGTAGCGTCGAGGGCCGGGTTCCGTTGAGCGTGTGGGTCTGGAGCGACTAAGGCGGCGTGAGCCGCCTTTAGCGCCTCGTCGTCCCGGGTGCCGAAAATGATGAGCTCGTCAATGTCGTTGGTGGTTTCCGCTCCCACGTGGAGCATGGCAAGAAAACGATAGATTTCCCTGCGGCGGCGCGCGGTTTTTGAAAGGTTAGCACCAAAGAGGTTAAGGTGAACTGCGGCCCTGTGGCGGCAACCCGGCTTCAGAATGGTTGCTGCCTCCGAGCCCGGGCGGAGGATTCTGTCGCGTGCATCGGGGTGCCCGAGGAGAGCGTTTGAAAGCAGGATGAAGATGCTGCGGAGTGGAAGGTGGTGGCCTGTTGCGTCAGCTATCCGGGCGAGAAGGATTAATTTCTCCTGGACCGGCGGAGTGTTGAGGAGGGCGTAGTTGGTTGGCAGTGGGGAGTGCTCTCCGAATAGTGGATTGTCCTTTTCGTCCTGGAGGCACTTCCACTCGGGGCGGTTGAGGACGGCCTGGATGCAGAGTTGCATGAGGACGTCGCTCGGGATGCGTGACAGGTTGATAAGGCGAAGCGTGGGGAGGGCAGGTTTCTCGGTCAGGCCTTCAGCGTGTAATTCGACCAGCACCTGCCCCAGGGCTTTGAGGTTCTCTGAGCAGGTCGGTGGAAGGGCCCGGAAGACTTCATGGAGTTGGCCGTCATTGACGGCGAGAATGAATCTGTGATCTGCGCCGCCGTAAACGGAGGAGGCCACTGCTTCCATAACGGCGACGTGCTCTTCCTTGAGTGTTGCTCCAGTGCGCTCGCGCCAACTGGTGACGTCGTAGATCATGGTGATGCGCCTGGAGCCGGCAAATGTTGGGATATCGAATGTCTGGACGTCGGTGCTGTTCTGGTCCCGGGCTGGAAGGGCCCCGGTGAGGTGCTCGACCAAATCATAGCAAAGGGAGGTCTTGCCGTCGCCCGCAGTTCCGGTCAGGACAATCGTTTTGAATTGACCGGTGTCCTTTGGGAAGCACTGTATTACATCCGGGAGAGCTGGGTGTTTGAAGTAGAGCTTGGGGACACCGAGGCGTGCGGCCAGTTTGTCAACGTGCTCTGCCTCCTGAGCGTCGCTGTCGGCGACCGGGCCGTATGCGCGGAGCAGCCGAATCCACTTTTCCCCATTGGTCATAGTTTAGGGCCTTCGATGTTCAGAGTTGGCACATGAGGCACCCATGCCTGGGAGGCGCCTCGGGCGTGAGTCCACCGATAGTCTCGGCGAGAGTGCGTCGGGGGCGATTCCTGGCTAGACGCTTCTGCGTCTTCAGCCAATTTTCCTCAATTTCCCGCATTCGCTCTGGCTTTTCCAGTTCAGCCAGCGGCTCGTCGTCGGACCAGTAGAAGACGTTGCCGTTGACAGAGTTGGGCTTTTCGTAAGCTTTGGCCTGCTCGAAGAGCTCGGGGTGCGTTTGTTTGAGCCGAACCCATTCGATCTTTTGCTGAAAAAAACAGAAAAAGCAGCCAGACCTGCTGCGCCCCCATGTCGTATAGGCAGGCATGCCGAGGCCGGAATCGATCAATATCCTCTGAACTCCCTGGTAGTCGATACCATCCTCTCGGAAAGGGAAGACGGCTCTAATGTTGGGTTTCGTGCTGATGTATCCTATACGGTTTTCGTCCGCGCGGATCCCAACGTAGTTGACGCAGAAATCATTCCCAACGAACCTCTCGAAAGGTTCGAGTTTCATTGTTCTTGTACACCAGCGGCGGTGGTTGGAGGGTAGCATGCCGCCGTATTTCCGGAGGAGATCGTCGAACGTTGTATCAAAGGTTGTTCGAACGATTTTCTTGCCCAGGTAGCCCTCAAGCCGCTCAAGATACGCAAGGGTCTCGGGTAGTTCTTTGCCCGTGTCGTGAAAGATGTACTCCATGTTCTGGATGCGGTCTCGGAGGTGAACCGCGAGCGCGGCACTGTCTTTGCCGCCAGAAAGGCTGAGGATGTGGCGAACCTTGGAGGGGTCATCTGGCCAAGCCAGATTGGGAGCGGGGTTGGTCGTCATATTCACTTCACTTTTGCTGCTCGGGTGCGGTCAGTTCCAATTTCGCCCAAAGTGCGCGGACTGCTGCGGCGAGTCCGCGGCGTCCATGACGGGAGAGGATTTCGGAGATTTCTGCCTGGATGGAGTGAATCGAGTCTTCTTTGAGGCCGTCCCAATTGATGAGGTCGTCGAGTTCTGTTCCGTCGGTACGGGTCAGGGCGATGCGGCAGGCGTTTCCATTCAACTTGTATTTGCCTCCGAGTCTGTGTGCGGCTTCTACGCGACGGAATCGGGCCGCGGTGAGTTCTAGTTGGTGGTAGAACTCGGCTTCGTCGACGTCGGTCCAGCGCTCGGGGGATTTTTTTGCCAGCAAATTGGCCACGGACTCAACCCAAGCGCGGTGTTGTTCGAGATGGGGATCGGCGAGCCGCAGGGCAAATGCGCGCAAGCCAGGTTCGGTGATGGTGCGAGCAAGGAGTGAAGCGCGTTCGCTGAGTATTGGGCGGTCGACAGCTAGGCCGCGTTGGAGGTCGAAGGCTGAGCAGATTGCTTTACCCAGGCGTTCAATAAGCTTGGTGTACGCAGTGCGCAATTCGTGCATCGCGTTAGCGAGGCGGGAGGCGAATTCTTCGGGTGTGGCGGCGGCGGATTCGCCGACGGGCGGTAGCCCGCAGGCTTGGGGTAGCGTAGTGAAAACCAAGCGTGCTGGCTCTAGGGCATTCAGGAGGGCGTTGCGGATGGCCAGAGTTGCGGCAGGGAGAGAATTCGTGCGGCGCGTGTACTCGGGAACCTCGCGGCTTATGAAGACAACCATGGGACGCACCATGTCCAGCATATCGATCTGTTTGGCGTCACGCGGCTGGAACTTCAAAAGCTCGAGAAGTTGTGTAAAGACCTGGGAGCGGACGCCTTCGAGGGCACAGTACTGGAGCTTGAAGTGCTGAGGCTCTTTCATTAGCCGGAGGAGTTCCTCTCCGCCGACCTGGTGCAGGTAGGTTTCCTCTTCGTACAATGCGACACGTTGATGGTGTGTAGCAAGGTAGATCGCCAGTATGAACGGGATGAGTCCATGCCTGACTCCGAAAGGGGGCTTAGCAAGAAGGGAGAAGATTGTCTCGACGGGGACGAGAGCGTCGATGCCTGCGCCTTTGAGCGTTGTGGTTATCTGGGTGAGGGCCGGCAGCAGGTTGCAGGTGTCAGTTTTCGGGGTATCGGGCAGCCTGAAGAGCCATCCAGAGCCAGTGTCGACATGGAGGTTGCCAGCTTTGAGAACCGATAAGTACAGGGCCATTTCGGCTGGCCTTTTGGTTTCGTCCATGCCGAGGGACGACTTATTTGGGGCGGTTGTCATTGCCTCGGCTAGCTTTGTGCGGGCGGCGACGGCAGCGCTGCTGGGGGAGTGGCGGTTTATGAGCTCGTTCAGGATTTTGGGAGCGCTGTGGTAGATGTGGTTGCATTCCTGGGTATGGAACGCGAGCAGTTGTTTCCCGCTATTTAGTTGGCGCTGGTGCTGGTTGGTGAACCAGGGCATTGCACCGGAGCCCGCGGCGGAAAGATTGGTGACGTGGGCCAAACGACCGTGAAGGTTGCGTTCTACGGTGTCGAGTTGGCGGGCGACTTCCTCACGGGCATATCGGTCGCCGGCGAGTTCTGGGGTGTTGTTCTTTACCCATTCCCAGGCGAGGAGGTCGGCGAATGCCGTCAGAGCGGCTGGCGCCGGGTCGGCGACTGCTACGAGCAAGCCGTCATTGAGGTTCGCGTGCCGTGCCTGAAGCGTCTGGATGGCATGGCGCTTCTGTGTTTCGTCCTCTGGAAGGAGTATTCGAATGAACAGGTCCGGGCCGCTGCCGTCGAGCACAGGCTGCCGCTGGAGCAGTGCTTCGAGCTGAGAGGCAGGCATGAGTTGTGCTTGGGCGTAGCGCAGTGTCCCGGTCTTGACATAGTGCTGGCGGGGCACGATGTGCTCGAGGCGGACGTGAGCACAGAGGCGAACAAAGTCGGTTCCCTCTTGGCGGGTGGCCTCTAAGGCTTTGGCGAGCGTTTCGTCCAGATTTACGGATGTGTCCGGCCAGAGGCAGAGCCCTCTGACCACGCCGCGTTCATAAAGGAGGCCGCGCTCGCGGAGCGCTTTGACAGCGTTGGCGACCGAAGCTGCGCTGGGGCCCTGGGGGGTAGCGACCGAGAGCGAGAGCACTTCTTCGGTGGCCGGCAGCTCTGGCGTGTCGAGCAGCGTGAGCAGAGCGACTGTTTTGAGGACTTGTTCTTCCTCGGGGGAGGAGACGCGCGAGCTGGACAGGACGGCGTCAATCACCCCCCAGTGTGTATGGGAACTGCCGCTTTCGATTGCGGGCAGGAGGTTGTTGCGGACGTAATCAAACAGGTGGTGGAGCCTGTAGTGGCCGCCTGTCTCGGGGGACTGCAGAGCGTGCTCTTGGAGAGCTTTCGGCTCGGCGGAGGAAACGAAGCCGAAGAGGGAGCGTTCGTTTTGGCCGAACCTACGCATGATTTTGACGAGGACCGGCATGAGAGCCGGGTGTAGGGGGAAGAGCTTGGGCGCGAGGTCGATGAGCGAATCTGGGGCCGAGGCACCGAAGAGGCCCAGGGAAATTGCAGTGCGCATGGCGGTTTTGGACTCCTCCAGGATCGGTTGGGGCAAACGCTCGATCTCGAGTCTCAGGGTCGCAGCTAGCAGGGCCGCGACCTGTTCGAGGTGATGGGCGTAGACTATCTCCTCAAAACGGCCGGCAATCTTTGTCCATTCTCTCTTTCCGGCCATATGGAGGCCGCCAGAGTAGGCGGTGACGGCCTGGTGCAGAATTCCGACGACGACAAGGGGGGTAGCGCCGCTGCGGGAAGCCTCTTCAGCCAGACGTTGGAGAAGGAAGATGTCGTCCTGGTCCGGGTGGCTGGCGGCGTGTTCCAAGTTCTTGCCCAGCTCGTCCAGGATCAGAATCGCTCCTGAGTAGCCTTTGCGGCGTCCCTTGGCGGAGGCTTCCGCGATGAGGGCAAGGATTTCCTCTGATGACACCCGGGTGGCGGGGCCTGCCGACCTCGTTCGGCGTCCGAGGGCTCGGAGCAGTGTGTGGGCGAGTGGTTCGTGGTCGCCGGTGGCGAGCAGGGGGAAAAATTTTTGCCGCGGGACAAACTGGTAGAGCTCTTTGGGAAGCTCATTCGTCCTGCCGGCGGCGACCCGGGCAAGAGCCAGGGCGAAGTCGGTCTTACCGGAGCCGTAGTCTCCCGCAATTCGCCAGGCTCTCTGGGTGGAGTTGGTCCGGAAACTTGCGGCTATGCGTTGAAGGGCCTGCTGGGCGGTGAGGGTGAGGATGTAGCCGCGAGACGAGGTTGGATCGTCCATGTCGCGCTCGAGGTAGACGGAGCGCATGAAGCGTGGGTGTATCCGGAGGAGCTGAGCGATGGTCGGTGAGGTTTGGTGCTCCGGATGTCGGTGCGTGCGGTGGCGGCGGCGATGGCGAGACATAGGTTAGATGAATCGTGGGTTCCGGTAGGCGGCTTTAAGGTCTTCCATTCCGCGGGAGCGACGGAGTCGGCGGAGTTGGCGCAGATTTGTGGACTCGACCACTTGGAACACCTGCGGCTGCTTGGCTGCGAGGTCGGCAAGGCGCTTGGTTAGCTCGGTTTCCTGTATCTTGAGAATTCGTCCCGGGCTAAGGTTGCTGTTCAGTATGGCTCGGAAGGGGATCGTCTCTTCTTTGGGGAATGCAGCGGTCCACCAGTCGTGCAAAAAGAACGCGAAGAGTTGCTGGGGTAATGTTTTCTTCGGGCCTGTGTCGAAGGCGTAAAGGGTCTCCCATTTGCCAGCGGCGTTGGGGCGCTCTCCGGCGGTGTGGATGAGGCTGAGCACCGCGAGTGCGGAGTCGAGGTTGTCGTCGCCGGCGTCCGATCGGGGTGGACGGTAGGTGTGCAGGAAAACTTCCCAGTGCTGCTTCAGGGTTACTGGTGAGTTCGGTTTGGGGGTCTGGTCTGAGTGCCGTTTGAATGCTTCGAGGACTGTGGAGGCGCAGAACTCCGTGGAGGACCAGCGGTTAAAAAGGCACTCCCAGGCCCAGAATGGGGAGCCGCGGTTCGTTGAAATGAGCCAGTGTAACAGCCAGGGAGTGGAGGAGTCTTCAAGGTATGGATCCAGGGCCCCTTCGCCGAAGACAAGGTCACCGATTGGGGTGAGCTTCCATTGGCCTTCTTTGCGCTCGGCTATCCGGTAGGCTTCGATCCAGCATTTGAGTGCTTCGACCATGTTCTTGCCGAGTCCGAGGTGCAAAATCCCGTCGTCGGGGTTGCTTAGCGAGTCGCGCTTCTGGTAGATCTGCTCGGCGGCTTTGGGCAGCCAGGCTATGCGGAGTGGGAATGTCTGGTGGCCTGAGAAGCGGTAGGTGATTTCTGTCATTGGCGTGGATGGTTTGCGGGCGCGGGCAGTTTGAACAGGAGCCAGTCGGCGGGGCGTCCTTTGGTGAAGCGGACAAGATTATACCTGCCGTCTGCGCGTTTGCCGTGGAGGGTGAAGGCTATTTTGTTATCCGACCAGGTTTCGACCTCGTACAAGCCGCGGTCCCAGATCTGGATTGTGCCGGCGCCGTACTGGCCTTCCGGGATTACGCCTTCGAAGTCGCCGAAGGAGATATCGTGGTCGTCTACTTGGACAGCCAGGCGTTTGGTGCCTGGTTGATCGGGAATGCCTTTTGGCACAGCCCAACTCTTGAAGATTCCGTCTTTTTCGAGGCGGAAATCAAAATGGTGCGTGCTCGCATAGTGTTCCTGTACAACAAACTTCAGCATAGGCACAGGCCTGGGCTCGTAAAAAAGTTCCTTTGCCAGCCGGCTGCCGCCCTTCGTTGTATGCTGGATAACTTGTGGTTGCAATGAATTTGCGGGGGTACATCGAAGGATTGGCTCGCCTGGAAGGACCTTGCCAGACGGGAATCCGCGCTTAACGCATCGTCTCCCCGCCATGCCTCCTGTTACTCTAACGCATGGAGTGACCAAAAATGCCCCCGTTAGAAAAAGATTCATCAGGAATGTTTCACGGTAATCAGATGCGATTTGGCGCGGGAGCAGCCGACGTAGGAGAGTTGACGGAGGCGGTTGGTGTCGGGCTCGGCCATCTCCGTGAGGATGATGACGGGGCTTTCGAGGCCCTTGAACGAGTGGATTGTGGCGCAGGCTATGGCGCCGCTTGGACATGGGCTGCTCCAGGAAAGCGGGTGGCCAGCTAGTTTTTCGCCTTCACGCCATTTGGACCGCGCTTGGGCTTTGGGGGTGAGAATTACGATCGAAGCGGTGGGCACGTTCTCCTGGGTCAGAAGTTTTCTGACGGCGTGTTCGACGGCTGTGCGCTCTTCCTGGTCGCCCGCGACCTGGATCTCGACGGGATTTCGGCCTTCCGGCCCGATGGCGGCGCATTCGGAAGCGCCGTGGTAGCACTTCATGACCTCGGCGTGGATTTTCTGTGTGTTGCGGCAGTTCTCGCACAGGAGCAGGGGCTCCTCCTTGATGGGGAAGTCTAGGCGTGTGGAGTAGATGTGCTGGTTATCGTCGTAGAATATGTACAGGGGGCCTGCCGCCGGGTCCTTGAGGAGTTCCTGGATGCTGATCCACCACAGGGCTTCGAAATCCTGGCCCTCGTCAACGATGATGGCGTCAAAGCGCTGGTCGGTGGCGCCGATTGCATCAAGCAAGGCCTCAGGCAGCTCGGCAGCGAAGAAGTTTCTGGTGTCGGAGAGCGGGTCGGGCTTGGGGAGTGGGTGGCCAGTGAGCTGGCAGAAGTGGGCGCAAAGGCCATGGTAGTGAAAGATTGAAATTCGCTCGGATGGCGAGGTCTGGGAGCGGAGCCATTCGGCCAGGCGCTGATTGTAGCAGAGCAAGAGAACATCGTTGCCGGCGTTGGCCAGGGTGTGCGCCTTTTCGAGGGCCAGGAAGGTTTTGCCGGAGCCTGCGGCCCCGCAAATAAGCGCCCGATGTTTGCGGCCGAGCATGGAAAGGACTTTGTATTGCGACCGGGTGGCTTCGAAAAAGGCTTTCTCCTCTTCGCGAAGGGCGGTGCCGAGACGGATGGGGACCTGCCATTTGGGGGCGAGATATTTGACCAGGGTCTGGAGGCCTTCGGGGCCGGGCGGTCTTGGCGCCGTGCGAATGAGGCATTTTTCCAGGACGTGGAGGATCGGTTCTTTAGGGTCGGCGAGGGTCAAGCTGTCGAAGGTGATGTCTGGATAATTGGTTGAGCGGCCCAGAGATGTGTTCTTGAGCTCGATGTCCGGAAACCAGACGGCGTAGGCGATGGGGAAGCAGTTTTTCTTGCCGATGCCGCAGTCTTTGAGTTCGTCCAGAAGGGCGAACAGAGCGCTCTGGGCCTGGCCGTAAGGGTTCTTGATGTCGTGGACCAGTCCGTCGCTGGAGGTGCTGTTCCAAACGCCTTCGGGTCCATCGCAGCTAATGCCTCCGCCTTTGACCTCGATCACAAGGAGCCCGTGTTGAGGATGGCAGACGAGAAAGTCGATTTCCTTTGGCAGAAGGGCGGGTGCCTTCTGGCTGCGGACCAGAAGGGGCACGCTGTGAAAAGCGGAGAAGGTGTCAGGCAGGTTGTCCTTGAGAGCATAATAGACCTTGCGCTCGGCATTGCTTTGGGTGCCGGCCAGGATCTTGCTCGGGTACATTTTTGCCATAGGTCAGGGCCGTCCAAGGATGGCGGAGAGCCATTGAATTACCGGTTGTCTTTGGAGTTGGTCCCACTCGAACTGATTGCTGTAGGTGCGGAGACAGGCGTAACAACTGGAGGCGACGTCGCCGCATTTGCAGTCGCGGACGCGAGCGAGAGCGGACGCGAGGACCTTATCGAGGTTCGCCACGATACGGTCAATGTGGCCAGCGCCCCCGGGGACTCGGTCGTAGATGACAAGTTCTCCGACCCAACTGCCGTCGGTCCAACCATTGTAAGTTCCGCCCAAGTCGTTTGGGTCAATGCCAAGCGCGTCCGTGCAGCCGTGAAGGAAACTGGCCTCGAACGAGAGCCAGAAGGGGCGATTTTGTAGCTGGGGCGCGGGGGGGTTGCAGTGGTTGAACCTGAGTTGAAGAACATCGGTGACGATCTCATGCGCCAAATGCAGGTTCATGGACTTGCCCATGCATTTGCCGCCCCAGGGGGCTTCGTGGGCAGGAGTGGTTGGCCTGGAGTCAAACGCACGGCCGCAACGGCGGCAGACCTGGAAGCCGGCGAAGTCGTATCCGCTGTTGGCCCTGAACATCTTCCCACCCAGTTTGACGCCATAGGTCACGCCGGGGATCGAGTGCTCCTTGAAGTCTTCCGGATTCGCGCCTTCGAGGAGGAAAACTTCGGAGTTGCGGGGCGGGCGGCGGCGGTACATGCCGGGTTCTTCGGGGGGATCGCTTGCGTTGGTGCTGAAAGCATCGGGTTTGAGGTAGCGCCTTGGAACATTGCGGCCCGTGATGACGGTTCCACAACGCGTGCAGGTCGTGTCGAGGCTTTGAGACTCAAGACAGGTGGAAATCAGGCGGCAGTTGGGACAGCGGGTGTACCAACGGATTTCCGGCTCTCGGGAGTTAAACCAGATGGCGCCGGACCGGAGGAGGTGCCCGTCGGCCACGATTTCCGAGCCCGGGGCGTATTCCGCTATTCCCACTTCACGATCTCGTTCGAGGCGCATGCGGTCGGTCAGCTCGACATGGCGCACCAGGAGTTTGACAATGTCCTGTGGGAAAGCGTAGCCAGGAAGCCATGAGGCGCTGCTCAGGAAATCGATGAGCCGCTGGGCCTTGAACTGTTCGATGAGGCGCTCAAGCGAGGACATGGCGTTGGCTATCGCGCGGCGCTGGCCTCCCGTGGCGGCCGTGAGCTGCTGGGCGAGGTTCTCAAGTTGCTCTTTGTACTTGTTCAACGGCAGTTTGACCTCGAACACTTTGACTGATTTTGATGCTTCATCGGCCAGGGACCTCACCGCTTCCTGGAGCATGGTTAAGGCTTCGGCTTTGATGTCATCGGCCAGGACGTCATGGAGTATCTTGGAGAGTTTAGGCTCTTCCTGGCCACTGGCAGTCCACGCGGCGAACCGATCGCAGAGGGTCGGCCCGCTCGGTGGTTGGAGGAAGAACTGGTCCACGGTCAGCCTGTCAAGAACGCCTTCCTCGAACTCCGCTTTCGGAATGGAGCGAAGATAGTATCCCAGCAACAGCGAGTTGATATGACGTTGTGCAAGCACTCGATTGGCAACGTTTATGTACGGGACTGGCATCAGGCCTTGGATGATCCCGTTGGGAGTTTGGTAGTGGTGTTGGTCGTGCGGAACGTTCCGGGCGAAGGTGACGGCGACCGAGATGCCATCCTTTCTGCGGCCAGCGCGGCCAGCTCTTTGCACGTAGTTGCTGGACTTGGGCGGAACGTTCCTGAGCAGCACGGCTTTGAGCCCTCCGACGTCCACACCCATTTCGAAGGTGGTGGAACTACTAAGAACGTTGACCTCGCCGCGGATGAACGCCTCCTGGTATTCACGACCGATTGTGTTGGTGAGTTGAGCTGTGTGCTCTTTGACTTCAAGTGGGAGCGGACCAAGGAAGTAGCGGTTTCGGTAGTGATTCCGAAGGAAACGTTTTTCCTTAGCAGCCTGCTCCATTTCGACTGGCTTGCCCGAGCAGTCGGCTGATTGACAAATGCCAAGAAGGTTGTAGGTGCTGAGGCGTCCGCAGGTGCCGCAACAGAGCCAGTGAGCCCGGGTGGTCAGTAATATGCGGTCGTAGTTCACGCGGTATTCGCCTGGCCAGGTGTCCGTCTCGATGAGGACGTCGTGTTCTTTGAACGCGTCCCAGATCTGGAGCAGCAGCGCGCGGAGTTGCTCTTCATCGGTGAACCTGTCGAGGGCTAGGGTTTTCGCAAGAATGGCGACGTGCCTGCATCGGTTGACGGAGTTCTTGCGGCTGCGGGCGGCGGAGGAATAGGGGTCCCATCTGATCACCAAGCGGTCACCTATCCGACCGGAGTTGCCGAGCTGGAAGGTGTATGCCTCCGGCGCCTTCGGGTATCTGAGAACGGCGCCAGCAGTAATGTCATCCGGCGGGACGACGGCGGCGCGCTGCACCATCGAGGTGAGCACGCATTCGGTTAATTGGCGGACGAAGTCTTTACCGCGGGCGGCGAGCAGCGGGAGTTTGAGGAGGGCATCGATCAGGTCTTCCGGCAGGTCGAAGGTTGGGGCGGCTATCCCGAGACCGGGCATGGTTGAGCGCTGCTTGGTTGAGTAGCAGATGTGTCTGAGGAGGGAGATTTTGACCTCGCGCTTGATCGCGCTTTTGTCTTTGGCAGTCAGGTGGGAGGTTTTCCTGAGTTCAAAATGCTCAAGGCCGGAGTCGTCCCGGGCCCGCACAACAGCCACGGGCGTGGAGGCCGGTTGAAGCTCGCGCAGGTATTGGTCCGCGATTTCGTCGAGCGCCATCGGGCGTTCTTCGCGGGCTTCGGCTTTGAGGAGCGATTGATGGATGGGGCCGAGGTAAGCCGTTTCAGCCATCGTTTGTTTGAGATACGGCGCGAAAAACGCCGCACGTTGTCGGGAGTCGGAAAACACCAAGAGATTGCGGCCGTTTGCCGGCAGTTTGTTCTTGGCCGGGTCGAACGGAATCTGGCGCACGATGACTTCATTCAAAACAGCCGTTGGCGCCTCTTCGCCGCTTGTGAACTCGCGGAGAACCGTCGGGTAGTCGCCAGCTCCCCCGTCACAGCGGGGGCATTTGGTAAGATTTCCGTCCAGGTCGTCCGTGGCTATCCGGTAGAGGGTTTTCAGGACGGGAGTTTGGCAGCATTGGTTCTCCGGTTTGGTCTCCGTGTAGGCCCGGCACGACAGGCAGACCGTTGCGGTCGGCAAGTCCTCCTCGTCGTCAGGCGCGAGGTCGTCAGACCAGGTGAGCAGGATCGCGTGGGATTGGCCGGTTGGATCAGCCGCGCCGTGCCATTTCTTGTCGCTTTCGTGGATGTGGACCTTCATCACGGGCAGACCGCAGTGGATGCAAGTGCTGAGCGGAAGGACGGACTTTTCGCAACTCTGACATAGCTTCCTGTTCTCAAGGAAGAGTTGGCTCCATTGGGCCGTCGGCGGGGACTTTTTGCCTTGGCAGTCCGGGTTGATGCAAATGGTGGCGCCGACTAAGCCGCGGCAGAAATAGTGGAGGCGAACGGGGAGCAGCGGCGCGGCGCTTGGCGAGCGTCTAGCGGACGATCCAAGCGCCACCAGCCAACTCAGCCCGCGGAGGCCGGCGTCGTCCGCATCGAAGCCGAGTTCGTTGCAGACGGTGGGAAGATCGAGGGGCTGCTTCTGGCAGAGCTGGTGCAGGCTGGCGAGAAGTTTGCTTCGCGAAAACAGGTCGTAAAGCATGCGAGAGCCGCTTCGTCCAGTTGGCGGGCTGTCGGCGAAGCCGGCTTGCTTGAAGAGGGAGCAAAGCTGCTCAGGGTTCTCGAGGGCGGCGGTCCAGGCGTCGAAGTCCTGCTCGGTTTTGACGACCGCCCGCAGTTGCTCGACCGTGGGAATCAGCTCCAAGGTATCGCTGAAGGAGTGGACCACGTCTCCGCTAAGAAGGTCTTCGGGTTGGAAAGGGGCACCGGTCAGGTCGGTGGCGAATGTGAGGATCTCGGGCCGATCGTCTGGGCTTCCGATTGTGGCGCTCGTGAGAATAAATTGAACGCTGGAGGGCGGCTTGGCCAGGTACTGCCTGAGGCGGCGCATGAGGTATCCAATCTCGATTCCTTTCGAGCCGTCGTACGAGTGGGCCTCGTCGAGGACAATGAACTTTAGGCGGTTGCTTTTGAACAGGTCGGCATCGCGTGGCCGCAGGAGCAGATACTCCATCATCGCGAAGTTCGTCAGGAGGATGTGGGGTGGTTTGGCGCGGATCTCGTCACGCGAGTAGCGCTCGTTGGCGATGGCGCCGGCGGCGACCTTTTCCTCCGCTGTGACCTCATGAGGTGTATCACTGGTGTAACGACCGAACGTGACTTCCGGACAGGACGCCAGGAGGCGACGCAAACGGTCGAGCTGGTCGTTCGCCAGCGCGTTCATCGGGTAGATGAGGATCGCGCGAAGGCCGGGCGCCGGGTCGGCGAACACGGATTGTATAATGGGCAGGAGAAAGCATTCCGTCTTGCCGCTTCCGGTGCCTGTCGCGACGATGAGGTTGTGGCCTTGTTCGGCGAGGCGAAGGGCCTGGATTTGATGCGAGTACAGGGGGCGGGTAGGATCGAACTGGTCCGCCGGCAGGCTCAGAAACTTGGAAGAGATCTTTGGATCTGTTGCTGCGTCGATGATTTCTTTTAACGTTTGGCCCTGTTTGTAGGAAGGGATGCAGTGGATCAGCGGCCCATGCACGATTCGTTCCGGCTGGTTCAGTTCCGTCCAAAACTGGTCCTGAAGATCGGGCTCGCTATCGGAGGTCATGTTCGCCGTGTAGAGGTAGCGGCGGAAGGTGTTCTTGAGTTCGCTGCTGAACAGGACGGGATCGATTTCGGTCTTCTGAGGCATAGGGTGGTATCCTAGGTTTGTAGTGGCGTCCGAGTTGAGCAGGCCGTTTTTGGGCAACGGCATACGAGTCCTTTCTTTCCCAGACCCCAGGGCTTTTCCCCGGGCGGGCAGTCCACACAGCGGCCGTCGTCCCAGTAGGCCTTTATCTGGGCCTCAGAGACGAGGTGATTATCCAGGAGTATGGCGACGCGTTGTTGGTCGCTGATGGTGGCGCCGTGGGTGAGTTCGGATAGGGCCACTAGGGCCTTTCTGCATCTGATCCTGAGTCGGAACGCGGGGTCGTCAACAACGCCGGTTACCCGCTCGGGGAGGCCCGGAAGATGAACGGTTCTGGCCGTCTTCGTCGGGTAGATGTTGCTGACGACGCTGATGTTGGAGGTGGGTGCGGTCATACTCCATTTGGCAGTTTGTAGCGGAACCGGAGCTTCTCGTAATGCCAGTCGCGGATCTGGGCCTCGCGGCGAGCGCTGTGGCCTCGCACGTTAACGACGAGGTCTTCGTCCACCCAGGTTTTTAGCGCGATTGGCTCGTTGCTGAAGCCGTAGGCCGGGAGGCTCAGGTAGCCGAGCGTTTCGAGGGGGTTGCCATTCTCGTAGCCGCGCCGCCCTTTCGGCTGCACGAAGACAACCCGCGCTTCACGGGCGTCCTCGACGAGGCCGAAGTGATGCTCCTGGCCATCGTTGACAGAAATTGGCTGGCCGTCCTGGATGAGGGGGTAGTAGGAGCCGTCGGAAACGGCGAGGCCGAAGTCCTGGCCGGCTATGTAGGTGCCGGGCTTGGAAGCGTTGATGGCGGCGCCCTGCGCGATGCTCCAGTCGGAGTCGTGAGGGTGGTTGATTAGGCCTGGCCAGCCGTTTGAGCGGAAGAAGTCGAACAGGCCGCGTAGTTTGCTGGTGCCTCCGACCATGAGGAGGCAGCCGATCTCCTCGAAGCTGCACCGGGCGTGGTCGTGTACCGTGTGCTTAAAAGCCTGGAAGGCCTCGGCCATGAAGGGCTCGAAGAGCCGGAGCATGGTTTGGAGGTCGATGGGGACCTTGGCCGGGGAGCCAGCGTAGTCGGTGAGTTGGACGGTGAAGGAGTCTTCTTGGCCGAGGGAGATCTTCGCAAGCTCGGCGCGCTGGACCAGTAGGTCGCGGTACTCAGGCTTCACGCCAGAGAACGGAGTATCCGCGCCGCGGGCGAGCATGATCTGACCGTGCAGGTATTCGGCGAGGGTATGGTCGAGGTTGTCCCCGCCGAGATGTTTTCCAAAGGTAGCGATTTCGGAGACGACGTCGCCGTTTATCTCAACAATGGAGATATCCAGGGTCCCGCCCCCCCAATCGAAAACGGCGACTTTGGGCCAGCGGTGGACTTCGTTGAAGTGGCGGCAGAGTGCGGCCGTGGGCTCGGATATGAAGGAGGTCACCTCTATCTCGGCAAGGCGGGCGGCGCGGCGCAGGGCTCGTCGTTGGGCCATACTGCAGCCGACCGGGATTGAGAACACCGCCGAGTTCATGAGTTGCTCGCCGGGGCCAAGGGTACTGGCTATGTTTCTGCGGAGCTCTTTAATAATGGCCGCCGCGACATGCTCGGGTTTCCACACCCTTGGACCGATAGTCCAGGACGTGTCCGGATTGCTGAGCAGGGCCTTGACGGAGGAGATGACCTCATAATGAGCACCAAGGTTTTCGCGGTGGTCTTTGGCCTCAAGGCCAATGGAGTGGACTTCACCGGTGAGCTTGTGGATGGCAACCACCGAGGGGAGCGGACGTTTGATTCCCCGGCAGCCGAAATACCTCTCGGCGCCGCGGAGAGACCAGCCTACCGCCGCGCTGTTCGTGGTGCCAAAGTCTATGCCGAAACTTTCCATGGTTAGTCTTTCGTGTTGATTCCTTGTTTCTGAAGGTGATCGAAGATGGCGGCGAGGAGATCGCGGAGCGCCTCGCCCAGTTCGGGGGTCATGGGTTTGCCACTGGCCATTTTGAAGTCGGCG
>Ga0181521_10003465_pt1 | contig 18546 bp, 15 predicted proteins | sample PEATcosm2014_Bin_32_FD_119764 | JGI IMG/M metagenome (GOLD analysis project Ga0181521, IMG submission 119764) | Peatland microbial communities from MTU Mesocosm Facility, Houghton, MI, USA - PEATcosm2014_Bin02_60_metaG | ecosystem: Environmental > Terrestrial > Soil > Wetlands > Peat | place... | reverse complement strand
GGCGACCCGGGACGCGTCCTGCAGTGCGTCGGGGACCACGACGCCGTGCAGCTCGATGATCAGCGCCCGCGGCGGCAGATACCGCTCGCCGGCGAAACGGCCATGTCCGTGGACCGCAGCCAACGCCTCCGGATAGACCCTGAAACAGGCGCTGTCGTGAGTGCCGAGGCCGTTGCGGGCCGTGGTGCAGCCACCGACCAACCCGGTCAGCGTCACGACAGCGGCAAGCGCGACGAGCTTCGCCTTCATGAACGCTCCTCCTCCTGCGCCCAGCCCGGCCCGGCCGCCGTCTCGGGGACGCGGCGCGTCATGCGGGTCATCCTTCGAGCTCCGCAGTCCACTCCGGGGGCGGGACCGCCGCGGTCCGCGTCACGGGCCTTTCCGGCGCCAGAGCGAGCGCCTGATCGGCGCGTCGGTTGTGCCAGGTGAGTCCGCCCCAGAAGATCCAACCGACGGGGAGAAACCCCCAGAAGCTCACGATCCTGTACAGCAGGACGGCCGCGACCGTACTGATCTGACCACCTCCGAACGCAACGAGCGCAATGACGAGGCTCCCCTCGACCACGCCGAGGCCGCCGGGCGTTATCGGGAGGTTCGCGGCAAGCTGCCCCGCCCCGTAGGCGAGAAGCAGCCCACGCCAAGGCACGCCCGCACCAACGGCAAGATAGGCGAACACCAGGCAGGCGCAGTCCAGCGCCCAGTTCGCGGCCGACCACGCCAGGACGTCCGCGAGGTCCCTCTTGCTCAGACTGACCTGGCTCATGCTGGCGCCGATGGCCGAGACGATCTCCTCGGCCGGGCGTCGCGGGAATCCTGTGAGGCGGTGCGAGGCCTCGAGTGTCGAGGTGAGGACCTTCGCGAGCACCCGTCGCTGGTACACCACGGCGACCCCGGCGATCGTGATCACGAAGACCGCGACGATGACCCCCACAAGGTCGAATGCCGCACCCTGGCGTTCGGCGACGACCACACCGCCCGTGGCTAGCAGCGCCAGCCCGAGGGCAGAGAACACCAGCGTCGCCAAGAGCGTCCAGGCGGCGAAAGTCTCCGAAGCTCCGAGGCGACGGAACTGCCGGAAACCGAACGCACTCGCGACCAGCGGCCCGGCCGGCAGCGAGCTCGCGATCGCACCGGCGGCAAAGGAGATCGCGGTGCACCGCCCCAGACCCGAGCTGACGCCGCCGCATCGCAGCAGGCGCTGGTCCATGCGGGCGAAGGCCACCAGCGACAGCGCCTCCACCCCGATCGCGACCAGCAGCCATCCCGCGTCGAGATGGGACAGCTCCGTGGACGCGCCTGCCAGCTCGGCACCTTGACCGCTCACCGCCCAAAGGGCAATGCCGCCGAGGGCGATCCCTCCGACAAAGCGGATACGCGACCAGGTCCGTTTGCTCCATCTCGCCCGGTGGGGCGCCCGGGTATCGGTCCCGCTCACAACAGAGCCGGCCTCTTCGTCGCTCCGGCACGCCTCACGAGATCCTGACGGCCGGTGAGGGCGCGACCCCGAGCGAGCGGTGCCGCCTGCTGTCGGGGAAGACGACCGGGATCCAAGGTGCTACAGCTGCAGCGATTTCGTCTCGAGGTACTCCTCGAGCCCGAACCTGCCCAGCTCTCTCCCGTTGCCCGACTGCTTGAAGCCGCCGAAGGGCGCCAACGGGTTGAAGCTCCCGCCGTTGATATCGACCTGACCCGTCCGCAGGCGTCGGGCGACCTCGATCGCGTGCCCGCGGTCTGCCGACCAAACCGCCCCCGCCAGACCGTAGATCGAGTCGTTCGCGACCTCGACGGCCTCGTCCTCGGTGTCGTACGGGATGATCGAGAGCACAGGCCCGAAGATCTCCTCCTGGGCGATCGTCATGTCGCGCCGGACCTCGGAGAACACTGTGGGGCGAACGAAGAAGCCTTTCTCCAGGCCGTCGGGCGCCTCGACCCCGCCCGCCACGAGCTTGGCACCCTCGTCGATGCCTTGGCGGATGTAGGCGCGCACCGTTTCGCGTTGGGCTGCCGAGACGAGCGGTCCGATACGCGTCGCGTCGTCGAAGGGGTCCCCGGGTGTGCACGACGCGGCGGCCCGGGCGGCGATCTCCTCGGCCTGCGCCAACAATTGACGGGGCACGAGCATCCGGGTCAAGGCGTTGCAGGTCTGTCCGGAGTTCAAGAAACACATCGTCGTCCCCGCCGACACCGCCCGATCCAGGTCCGCGTCCGGCAGTATCACCGTGGCGGACTTGCCACCGAGCTCGAGAGTGACCCTCTTCACCGTCGCGGCGGCCAATGCGGCGACCCGTGTGCCGGCCTGGGTCGACCCGGTGAAGGACACCATCTCGACCTCCGGGTGGCGAACGATGACCTCGCCGACATCTGGGCCCGACCCCGAGACCAGGTTGAACACGCCTGGCGGCAATCCGACCTCGTGTATGACCTCGGCGAGGACAAAAGCGTTCAGCGGGGCTACTTTGCTCGGCTTGAGCACGACGGTGCAACCGGCCACCAGAGCCGGTGCCACCTTGGCGGCGATCTGGTGGAGAGGGTAGTTCCACGGCGTGATGGCACCGACGACACCGACCGGCTCGCGAACTACCGTCGAATTGGCGACCTTCTCCTCCCACCGGACCTGCCCGACGAGCTCGGCCATGGAGGCGAACGTCATGATCGGCAGGCCGACTTGGATGATCGTCGAGATATTGACCGGCGTGCCCACCTCGTGCGCGATGAGCCGGCTTAGCTCGGTCATGCGAGCGCCAAGCGCCTCGGCTACTTGCGAGGTGTACCTGGCCCGCTCGGTCGGCGGCGTGCGTGACCATTGACCGAATGCTCCCCGGGCGGCCCGAATAGCTCGGTCGGCATCTTCCGCCGTGCCACTGGGAATGCTGCCGATGACCTCCTCGGTCGTCGAGTCGAGGACGGCGATCGTGTCGGTGCCCGTCGGCACGGTCCAGGTGCCGCCGATGTACAACCTGTCCCTGTCCAAGTCGCCTCCCCGTGGGACCATGCGAGCCTACCTCCGCTCTCTCAAGGGCCGTTGGTGACCCCGAACCAGTCCGAAGAGCAGCCGCCCTGATTGTTGGCGCCGAGCAACGCTTCCAGGGCGGCGACGGGCACGGAGACCACGGCGCCGTTGGTGCCCGCGACGGCGACGGTGTCGACCCGGCCGCCGAGCGACCCGAGACCGTTGCGCTGGGTCACCTCTACCGCCGCGAGCTCGCCGACGGACGGGAACGCCTTCTCGATGGCGCTCACCGGGACGGCGGCCCACCATTTGTGGCACGGGTTGCACGAGTAGAACCCGCTCTTGATGCAGACCGAGTCGCCGCCGTCCGCCACGGCCGGAAACTGGCCGCCCAGGGTGTAGCCGCCGGTGGACGCGGAGTACTCGGCAAACACGGGTGCGCGGGCCGTTCCTGCAGGGGCGTCCTGCAAGAGGATCTGGCCCGTGGTGTCACGCACGGCCGCCTCCAGCATACGGTTCTCGTCCGCCAGGCCCGGGTACGACTGACACGACGCGTCGCAGGCGGTCGCGTACGGTGCCCAGCCCCCGGACGCAAGCTCGGATGCAGCGTACGACCGCGCGGCGACGGCCTGGGCCTCGAGCGCCTGGAATCCCCAGGGATGGTCCTGAGGTGCGCCCGTACGCCCTCCGAAGAGTCCCCAGGACCAGGACATCTCAACGGAGATGACGCTTTGCACGTATTCCTCGAGCGGGAGGATGTTGAGGGTGACCGCGCCACCTGACGCGTCATAGGCCTCGACGGTCCCGGCGACCGGGAGATCGACGCCGTCGTGCTCGCAGATTGTCAGGACCTGGCTCAAGGCGGCGGATGACCGCACCGAGGACGGCACCGCAACGGGATTCACCAGCTGCGACGCGATCGGCGTCCAACTCGTCGACGAGCAACTCGGGGCATCCGAGAGTGTCCAGGTCCCCTGCGAGAGCACCGCCCGGGCGGCTTGGCCGCTTGCGAACCTCTCGCCTCCGAACGAGAACGCGGACTGCGACGTCACGACCACCGGGTCTCCGTCGTTCTCGTTCAGGTCGACCGAGACGGCGGGATCACTCGACGCCGGGTTGTCACTGGTCGACAGCGTCGTCCCGCCGTAGTAGTGGGCGAGGATCCATTGGTAGGTCCTGTGGTCGACGGCCGCATATCCGAAGGCTCCCCACTGGCCCAGGCCGATACCGGAACCGTTGCCGTAGCCCACAAAGTCGACATTCCGCCCTGGGAAACGCGCGACAGCAGAAGGCACCGTCGCTTGGGACCCGGGCGCGAGCACGACCGGCCCGGCGAGGATGCCCAGCGACAGACAGCTGAGGGCGGCGGTATACCGCTTGATGTTGCGGATGTGCGCAATGTTAGTGGCGGGCTCTTTGATACTCAGGGCTTCTCGCTTCCACCCAAGTCTCGTGACCTGGGCAATCGGCCCGCGGCGAGCACATCGCGGCGCAGCTCGGGCCGGGCCTCTCTCGGTCTCAGACGGCCTGCAGCACCTGCTCGACCGCCCGCGCGAAGGCATGCCGGGCGCCCTCGACAGTGAACGAACGGGTACGCCTCAGCCCGGCCCTGACAAGTGAGTCACGCAGATCGTGATCGGTCAGCACGCGCTGGACAGCGGCCGCGACCACGACAGGCGACTTCTCTGGCAGGATGATCCCGGCGTCGAGGAGCGTCTCGGGAATAGCCGTGACCCCGTAGGCGACCACCGGCAGCCGGTGGTACATCGCCTCCAGAAGTGGCACGCAGAAGCCTTCGTGATCCGAGCAGCACACGAGCACGTCTACGTTCGCGTAGTAGGCGGAGAGCTCGGCCGGGCTGACCGAGCCCACGAACTCGACGGCGTCGCTTAAGCCGAGGGCGGAGACGAACCTGCGCAACGCGTCCGCATACGCCGCGCAGCTCTCCCGGCCCACGAGGTGCAGACGTGCCTGTGGGTCGAAGATCCTCCGGGAGCACGCCAGCGCCTTGATGACGTCGTGATGCGCCTTGTGCGGCAGCATCTGGCCTACGAAGAGCCAGTCGTGCCCACCGCTTGCGCGTGCCGCCTGAAGGCGACGCACCACCTGCGGATCGGGGGGAGAGTAGAAGTTCGCCGTGTCGACCATGAGAGGCGCGACGATCGTGTTGCGATAGCCGGCCTCAACAAGCTCCCCGCGGTTGAACTCCGAGTCGGCGAACCCGAGCTCGACGACAGGTGCGAGCTCAGCCAGTTGCCTGCGCCCGAGCCGGACCTCCTCCCCGAGCTGGGGCATCCACCTCTCGATGAGCTCGCCGGGGCTGATGTTGTGGTAGTCGATGAGCTTCAGGCCCGGATGCGAGACAACTGCGTCTGCAGCAGGCGAGCCGATCGAGGCCTGGTAGCACACCCATTGGCGCGCGGGCTCGTGACGAGGGAGCTCCGCAAGCGGGTGCACTCGACCGGCCAGTCCCGGCCCCATGCTGCAGGCGTAGATCTCCGACACGAATCCCATCGAGTGCAGGACCCGCTGGGCCTCCAGTGTGTGGTGACTGACGGCATCTCGCTCGACAATGGAGGGAATGACCTGGTCGATTCGAACCGGTCGGACCCTCACGCACTCCCCCCACCGGCGAAGACGGCCGAAGCCGGGCGCTGCGCCGACACGGCGAAGACGTCTGGTTCACTGGCTTCGGACTCGAACACGGCCAGCACCGACAGCCCGTGACGGGCGAGCAGGTGGCACCACGTGACCGGGTGCAACGGCCGGCGGTGCGCGAGGTCTGCAGCCACCGGGTCCAACGCCACTAGGGCTTCGGGTCGTGCGCTCACGAGCACGACCACTCCTCCTGGCGCGAGACAGCGAGCCACGAGCTGGGCCAGCACGCGGCCCTCGCCCGGCCGCAAGCGATCGACAACGCCCGACAGCAGGAGCCCGTCGAGCGTCCCGCGCGTCGTCGCGCCCAAGTACTCCAAGGCGCCTGCGGCGACGATCCTGGTGTCGCCCTCGGCTCTCACCGGGGCCCGCGGATCAGCACCTCGCGCTGCGAAACCTCGCCCGGCGAGTGCTTCCACGACGTGGCCGTCGCCGCACTCGGCGTGCAGAACCACGGCCGCGGTCTCGCGAACGCCGTCCCGCGCGGCGGCACTGAAGCGCTCCAGCACCCAGGCCAAGAGCGGGCCGTCGATCGAGGGGTGTACGGCTCCGGCAACCGAGGCCGTCGACTCACCCGGCCGAGCGGCAGCAAGGACACGCGAAACCCGCGGAGAGCTCGTGGCGAGGCGTTCCAAGTGATCCGCGGTGACATGCACTCGGATCGAGGCGGCTTCGCCCAGCCTGGCCACGGCGAGGGCTGCCCGTCGCTCGAGACGGCGGAACGAGGGGCCCAACTGCCGCCGGGCCACCGCCGTCGCCTGCCCGCGCAGCTGCGCAAGACCCCTCGCGTCGGCAAGACCGGCCCTCCGGTCGCGGGCACCCAGATAGGGGTCCCGAGCCGGCGAGGCGGCGCTGGCCAAGCTCGCCTCCGCCGCCTCCTCGAAACACTTGTCGAGCTCGCCCTCCAGCTCGGCCGGGACCTGTCCCGTCGCACGCATCTGGCTCACCTGGGCTTCGATCTCAGCGACGACCTCGGAGGTCATCCGGCGACCGCCGCCGCCGAACCGGACACGGGAGACGAGGAGAGCCCGATCCTCAGCGGGAGCGCCACGGATCCCGTGGCGCCGCCTGGGTTAACGACCTCGAAGGTGGCGGCGGGCTCTAGGCGGGCGTGAACGACACCGCCGCCGGCATCCTGGATCCGGGCGTTGATGGTGAACGAACCGTCGAGCAGCGGGAGCTGGTCGAAATCGAATTCCACGCGGTAGCGTCCTGGCAGGAGGTCATGAACCTGTTTGACCTCGGGCATCGCGCTGTCGCAGTTGAACACGGGGGCCCCGCTCGAGTTGATGACCTCGCAGCCGAAGGCCACGTTCGTGAGCGGCTCGTTCACCTGGAACATGAGCTCGAGGCGGAAGGAGTCCCGGGGGATGAGATAGCCCCGCCCGGGCGGGCCGGAGTGGCGGGCGACGGCATCGGTGATCACGACGCGCCTCTCCGGTTGGACGACTTCGACGGCTCCGGTCGGGTCGGGCTCCTCCGGCGGCAACACGACGGGCACTTCCCCGGCGAGCAGGCAGTCGCGGAAGGCCCTGATCGCTTGACCCGGGGGAGCAACGGTCACGACCTTGCCCGTCTCGAGCACCACGACGCGGTCGCAGACCTGGCGCACGACGTCCGCGGAGTGCGACACGAGCACTATCGTCCGGCCCTCGTTCTGGAACTGGTGAACGCGTTCCATGCACTTTTGCTGGAACCTCTCGTCGCCGACGGCCAGCACCTCGTCGATCAGCAGCACGTCCGGCTCGACGTTCACAGCGACGGCAAACCCGAGGCGGACGTACATGCCCGACGAGTAGAAGCGAACCTGGTTGTCGATGAAGTCCTCGAGCTCGGCGAACGCGACGATGGCGTCGAAGCGCCGCTCGATCTCGCGGCGCGAGACTCCCAGCAACGAAGCGTTCAGGAAGATGTTGTCCCTTCCCGACAGCTCGGGTTGGAAGCCGGCACCGAGCTCGAGCATTGCCGCCACCTGCCCCCGGACGACGATCTGGCCCGTGGTGGGCTGCAAGATGCCGGCGATGCATTTGAGCAAGGTCGACTTGCCGGAGCCGTTCCGGCCGATGATCCCGAACGTCTCGCCCGTGTGGACCTCGAACTCGACGTCTCTGAGCGCCCAGAAGTCGTTGAAGGGCACGTGACCTGCGTGCAGAATCCGCTCTTTCAAGGAGGTGTACTTCTCCTTGTAGAGCCGGAATCGTTTCGAGACAGTCTGGACGTCGATCGCGGTTTGCAGGTGGGCTCAGAGCTCCTCGGCGAAGTTGCCCTCGACCCTGCCGAAGATCAGCATCGCGAGCAGGAAGAGCAGCACAGATATGACGAACACGATGCCGAGCACGAGCAGGTACCAGGACTCCCCATAGCTGGCGAGCGGGTACGGGACGTCGCGAGGCGCCACCGTGCCGTAGATGAACCGCTGGAACGAGAGCACGATGGTGACGAGGGGGTTGCAGAAGTAGACCCACAAGATGCCGTGCTGCGCCAGCTTGTGCCCTACGGTGGCGAACGGGTAGACGATCGGGGCACTGAAGAAGCCCGCCACGAGCGCGACCTCGATCAGGTGCTGGACATCGCGCAGGTAGACGGTGATCGCCGAGAGGAAGACGGCGAGCGCGGCTGACAGCACGACGTCACACACGAGGGCGAAGACCATGACGGGCGCGAACCTCCACGCCGGCACGACTCCGAACCCGACGAGGAAGGCCAGCATGATGCAGGCCTGGAAGAAGAAGTAACAAATAGCGGTGCCGACCTGGGCAAGGGCGAGGATCTCGCGGGGGAACGAGACCTTCTTCACGATGCCCGCCTGGGCGACGAGCACCCCTGCCGAGCTCAGAAGTGAGTTGTTGAACAGGTTCCAAGGAAGCAGCCCCGCGAACAGGTAGATCGCGAAGTAGGTGATGTGGTTGTTCAGGAAGTACTTGAACACCACGTAGTAGACGCAAAGGATCAACGCGGGGTTCAGGAACGACCACAAGAACCCGAGGACGCTGTTCTTGTAACGAACCTTCAGCTCTTTGCGAATGAGGAAGACGACCAGTTCGCGCGCCTGCCAGATCTCTAGGAACCGATTACGGAGACTCACCTTGGCGGAGACGACACGCGAGGGGAGCTGCCGCTGGTCGCCGAGATCCGCGGCAACAAGCGGCCCCGTCGGTGGAACTTTCATCCCCAGCACCCTAGCCAAGAACGGCTCTTCCTGGCAGACGGGCAAGCTGCGACCCCACCCACGTCCCCACCCGGCCCGGGCCCGACCCGGTAAGCTCCCCGGCAGATCGAGCGCACCGAAGGAGACGATTGACCGTGGCGTCCATCGGCCGACGAGGTTGGCGCCAGGCGAAGTCGGCCCTGACGACGAAGTTCGACAGGCGTGTCACGCTGCCACTGGCGGACACGCTGGAGCGCGTCACCCGCCTTCAGGACCAGGTTGGAGAACTGACCGAGATCATCAGAGAACAGGTCGGGACGGCCAACGAAACGACCGAGCTCCTGGGGCGTCTTCTCGCTACTGTTTCGGGCCGCCTTGACGCGGTCGAAGAGTCTCTCGGTCAGATCACGACGACCGGGATGACACCAGCCCGAGTGGACCCGCCCGGGGCCGGCGGGAGCACGAAGAACCAGCTTCGCGACGAGGCACGAGCGTCTTCTGCCCCCGAGGACCCTTCCCAGCACTGAGGCTCGGCCTCTCCAGCATGACTCCTGGCCCTGTCCTGTTCGACCTTCAGACACTCCAGAGCCCGGGACTGCGGGAACGGGCGGTTGCCCGGTACGTCTCCGAGCTCGCAGTCGCGCTCGAGCAAAGACATCCGCAGCTCGTGGGCCGCTATCTGCTGAACCCCGACCTGCTGGCGCCCGACGACGTCGGGACTCTTGTCAGCGCGGGAAAAGAAGTCGGATACCTCGACCCGTCTGACCCGGTTGCGGCAGAAGCTCGCGTGCTACATGTGATCTCCCCCTTCGATCCCACTGTCCCGACGGAGCGCATCTGGCCTCGATGGGCCCACGAGCGCGGCTTGCGCTTGTGCGCGACCGTGTGCGACCCGATTCCCGCCCGCCCCGACGACGAGTCCCTCGATGATCTCCGCGAGAGGACGAGGCACTCCGCCGGCCTGGAGGTACTGCGCGCCGCCGACGCTTTGCTCACGACCTCGGTTGCAACCAGTCAGTCGCTCGAGGAGAACCTCCGCATCGAACCCGCAAGGTTGCACATAGTCGGCTCCGGCATCGAGCGGCTGTTCGTGCCTCCTCGGTCGAAAGAGATCGCCTACCTGTCGGCGCAGGCGTCGGTCCCCAATCTCGAGCCCTCCTTTGTCCTGTGCCCGGCCCTAGGCGACGGTCCCGGCAACGTCGAGGTGCTGATCGCCGCCTTCGCCCGCCTACCTGCCCTATTGCGCAGCTCCCGTCAGCTTGTCGTGTGCGGCCCCATCCCTGCGCGGGTCGTGGACCGTCTCAGGGAGGTGGCGGACGCCGAGGGCGTCTCGCGACGAGTCCTGTTCGCGGGACCTTTGCCGACCGAAGGCATGCTGCGGCTCTACCAGGCGGCCGCGCTCGTATGCTTCCCCTGGCTCTCGCGCGAATGCAGCCCTGTCGTGGCAGAAGCGATGGCGTGCGGCGCGGTCGCGCTCGCCGCGAACGTCGGCGTCGCGAGGGAACTGTTCTCTCCCGTGGCTTGCTTCGATCCGGCCAGCCCGGCGGCGATCAGCGCCTCCATCGAACGCGGACTGTGCGACGAGGGGTTCCGGCAGGTGGCGCTTAGGAGCGTCTCGATCACGAACACGACGTGGGTGGAGGTTGCGGATCGGACCGCCGCGGTCTACGAGAAACTGTTGGCCCGGCCCGGCCGGCCGTGGCGCCGGCGGCGGCGCCGGCTGGCGATAGTCTCACCCTTCCCGCCTGTGGTCTCCGGGGTCGCGAACTACAGCTTCCGCCTCGTCGAGGAACTCGCCGCTGTGGGTGGGCTCGACATCGACTGTTTTGCCGACGGCCTCGAGTTCTCACCCGGGCCACCTTGCGCGCCGACGGGACTCGCGGTGTATGACGCCCGCTCTCTTCCTGCGGTGGAAGCGGCCACGGCCGGCTACGACGACATCGTCTACGTCCTCGGCAACAGCGAGTTCCATGCGACGGCACTGGCCCTGCTCCGCCGCCGAAGAGGGACGGTCCTCGCCCACGACGTGAGACTGAGCGGCCTCTACCGTTTTGCCTCTCGCTCGGGAGCCGCCGTTCCAAAAGGTGCTCCCACCCCGCCGCAAAGGATCCGTGAGCCGTTCCTGGAAAAAGGACCGGTCTTGTCGCAGGAGGTTCGCACGACTGAGACGGAGCCCCGTGACCCGCTCATGGCGGGTGAGGTCATCGGCCTCGCGGACCGCTTTCTCGTGACCTCACAGGCCGCGGCTCGTCTCGCGCGAGTCGAAGCCGGACCGCGCCTTGCATCACGCGTCGGGGTCGTGGATTTCGCCACCGAGGCGCTACGAGCCGGGGTCGACTCCGTCACTGCGCCTGTGCCAGTCGAGCCGGGCGTTCGCGTCGTTGCAAGCTTCGGCATCGTCGACCCGATAAAGCAGCCGCACAAGCTCCTGCGCTGCTTTGCGACCCTGGTCGCGAGCCGCCCGGATCTCGTGGTCGCCTTGGTCGGGCCTGTGAGCACCGAGTTGGCCAGCAGCCTCGGAGGTCTCGGGGAGGTACTCGGCCTCGACGGCCGGCTGTTCATCACGGGTCGAGTCGACGCCGGGGTCTATCTGGACTGGCTGCGACGGGCCGAGCTCGCGGTCCAGCTGCGGGCTTCGTTCTCGGGCGAGGCGTCCGCCGCCGTCGGAGACTGCCTCGCCTGCGGGGTGCCAATGGTCGTGACCGACATCGGATGGATGGGCGACCTGCCTGACGACGTTGCCCGCAAGGTCCCGGTGGACGTTACCTCGCTCGACCTGGCGGAGGCGTGCGCGAGCCTTCTCGACGACTCAGCCGCGCGGGGCGTGCTCAGCACGCGAGCGCGTAGCTACGCGAGCGCCCATACCTTCGCGGTCGCCGCGCGCTCGCTCCTCGCGACTCTCGCCGAGACCCCGGCCGCGGCCGGATGATCCCACGCTCCCCAAGACCAGCGAACCGGTCGACGCTCGGTTCGCTCAGGATCGTCCGAAAAAGTCCCTCGCGCTCCGATAACCGACACGAAGAGCCCTCACGACCGGACGGAACACGGGGCGCCTGTCCGCCACCGCGAGAACGGAACGAGCAATGTCGCCGGGCGTGCGCGGTCGTTCTGAGGACCTGGCCGGGGCCAGGTCGAACTCGGCCGCAGCCATCCCGGTAGCCGGAAGCCTCTCCCAACCGGGCAGGTGCGCCGACTCGCCAGCAAGCTCTTGCCGTTCTCGGGCTGCCCTCGTGCGCACGAGCTCGAGCACGTTCTCGGCCGAGATGTCGCCTCCCTCGCCCCATCCACCATCGTCGGCAGTGGCCGCGGGCGCACCGTGCTCAGGACGCGAACCGGTCACAGCGCTCTCCAGCGGAACACCCACCGCGGCCACAAGGGCCGCCCGCTCGGCCTCGCTTCCCACCACGATCCTGTCCGCGCTGCGCCAGAGCAGAAGGGCCCCGCGCCCAGCCGCGCCACCGGGAAGATCGTCCCGGCTTTCGAGGTGAATGACGACATGACGCCCCCGGCGCAGCACTACTGCCAGCGCCACCAGGGACAGCTCCCGCTCCAAGCGTCCGGCTCGCTCCCTTACCGGCAGGCCCGGTTGCAACTGGACGACGACGGAGTCAAAGCCGGAAACCATCCCCCAAAGACGCACACAAGCCGGTATCCCACTCGCAGGGATGTAGCGGTGTGCGGTCGCCACCGGATCCGGCGCGACGACCTCGACCGTGTGCCCTTCGGCGATCAGTCCGACGACCTCCGTGCGCAAAGCCCCCGCGCGGGCAGATTCCGGCGGCGGTAGCGAGCCAACGACGAGGACTCTCACGACCGGTCCCTCACAAGCCCTCGCGCTGGCAGTCTCCCGGTCTCACAACAAGACCTCGAGAGAGCGCTCCATGGCGTCGAGCACCGTTGGCCACCTGTAGTTGGCGAGCACGTAGTCCCTGCCCATACGTGCCAGCCGCGCCGCTTGTGCCGGCGCCTCCGCCACGAACCGCAGGCACTGGCCAAGCTCGAACTCGTCGGCGTAGACGAGACCTCCTCCCGACCGTTCACAGTGCCAGGTGACGACGTCACTCGCCCCGCTCGCGATCACGACTGTGTCGGCCAGCCAGGCCTCCATGATCGTGCGCGAGAAGCTCTCGTTGGCGCTGGGCTGCACGAACGCGGCGGCGGCGGCAAACGCGTCCGGCACTTCGGCGGGCGCGAGGTAGCCGAGGTCCACGATCCTGTGCCCGAGCGACGGCGGGACCTGGGCGTGACCGACACCCGCAGTCACAAGGTCGAAGGGCAGGTGGTGGCGGCGGATCGCCAACGCGAAGCCGGCCATCAGCTCCTGCCAGCCCTTGCCGCCCTCACGTCTGCCCGCGTAGAGCACGTACGGGCGAACCAGGTTGTGGCGTTCGCGGAAACCCTCCGGGTCATAGGACTCGGGTATATCGACCGCCGCACCGATCACCGCATGGTGCGAAGCCACCGGGGCGAGCCGATGGGCCAACTGGTGCTCGGGTTCGGAGAGGAACCACACGACCTCGGCCGAGGCCAACGCGGCGGCTACGGACCGGAGGTAGGCGTACGGCTCATCGTGCAAACAGGGCATGAGAACCGTCCTCTCGGGCGCGATCCCGGCGCAGTACAGGGTCGTCCAGAACAGGTACGGCGAGAACACGATCGCGGCGTACTGCGCCGCATGGCCGGAGAGGTACAGGTACAGGTCAGGCACGCGGAAGCGGCCGTTGCTCCAGGCGAGCTCTTCTAAGTCGTCCAACTGGTCGCCGGACAGGAGCCTTTCCTGCAGGCGGTCCCAAAGGACGTGCTCCCGGTTCTGCACGGTCGGGAACCGCCGAACGGTCACAGACCCGTCTCTGCTCAGGCCCGGAGGGAGCTCGTTTGCCCACGTGAAATGGTCCTGAGCACAGGTCGTCAGCACCTCGACGGCGTATCCGCGCCCAGCGAGACCCTGGGCTGCCTCGCGCATCACGGCCTCCGAGCCACCCACGACAGAGTCTCCGTATCGCGGTGCGACAAAGGCGATTCGAGCCGTACCCGGGGGTAATACCACTTTAAGTGCCGACTTCACCACTAGGAGTGAAAATCCGGTAGTCTGGACCCATGGGCTCTCACCACAGGGGCCATTGTGACATGGGTTGCACTTGGGTGACGAAACGCCAGGGCCTGCTCTGGTGCGTCGTTGCCAGCTGTCTTATCGCGGCTTTCACCGTCCCCGTTTCCTCCGCGGCTTCCGCCGGGGTGAGAAGCCCCGGTGCGCGGGCTCTCGCCTTTCAGGCTCCTGTGTGGACACTGAGAGAGCTCGGCCCGGTGTGGATGAGCGCGCCCGTCGTCGCGACGATCGACGGCGCCAAGGCTGTCATTCTCGCAACGCTCTCGGGCGAGATCTACGTCGTGAACGCGAAGTCCGGCCGCGAGCTGCCGGGTTGGCCGCAGTGGGTTCACATCAACAGCCCAACGCCGACAGCGGTGGACTCGAGCCCCGCGGTCGCGTATCTCGACGGTCCGGACCGGCCTCCCTCGATCATCGTGGGTGCTGGCTCGCTGTGGAGACCCGACCAACAAGGTGGGCTGGAAGCCTTCTACGCGAGCGGCAGGGTGCGATTCGTGTTCCAGACCAAGCGCACGTTCAACCCGTGGTCAAGGAGCGCTCCGAACAATTACTCCGACCCTGTCTTCGCGACGCCAGCCGTCGGCAATGTCACCGGGACAGGCCAACCCGACATCGTCTTCGGCTCCTACGACCACAACATCTACGCGCTGCAGCCGGACGGGCACCTGGTGCCCGGCTTCCCCGTTCAGCGCGCCGACTCGATCTGGTCGTCGCCGACGCTGGTGGACACGAGCCGCACGGGCCGCGACGACATCATCATGGGCGGGGACGCGAGCGGCTTCGACCATTGCCGCGGGGGCTGGATCGTCGACTACCGCTATGTCGGTGCGGGCCCGAAGCTCATGTGGCAACGATGCACCCCGCAGACGATCTGGTCGAGCCCCACGGTCGGGATTCTCAACGACACAGGACGCCCCGCCGTCGTCGTCGGGACCAGCTTCTACTCGGGCTACAAGAGCGCTGCCACCAACGAGATCATCGCCGTCTACGCCGACAACGGTGAGAACGTGCCGGGCTGGCCTGTAACCGCGCGCGGCCCCACCTTCGGCTCACCGGCCATCGGCCGCATCGATGGCCAACAGGCGGTCGTCTCGACATCTTGCGCCCAGTGCATCAACGGCCCCGCCACCGTGAGCGCCTGGAGCGGTTCAGGCCACCAGATCTGGTCCGAGATCTTCGACCCTCACAACGGGGCCACGTCGTCTCCCGTGCTCGCTGACCTCACCAAAGGCGCCGACGACGGGGACGACGTTCTGGTGGGTGCCGGTCGGGGCCTTTACGTGATCGCGGGCAACACCGGCAAGGTCCTGCCCATCGCCGGGAGCAGACAACCCGCCCTCGAGCCGGGCTGCGACATTGCGAACAGCGCGGCTGTCGCCTATGTGCCGGGCACTCCCGGAAGCGGCTGGATGCTCTACTTCGCCTGCGGGGGACCCACCATCCCGGCAAGACTGTTGGCATACCCGTTCCCGGCTGCGCCCGCCGTGTCCGACCCGCCTACGTGGCCCGAATGGAGGGCGAACGCGGATCGAACGGGAATTGCCGACCCCACCGTGGTACCCGGCAAGCCGTGTGCCCCGACCAGCAGCAAGGGCGCGGGTTACCGCCTCGCGACCAGTGACGGCGCGGTGTTCGACTTCGGCAAGCTCTCGTACTGCGGCGGCTTGAACACCGATGTCCTGCCCTCAAGTGTCGTGTCGCTGGCGTCCACTCCAGATGGCGGCGGTTACTGGCTCCTGCTCGAAGACGGCTCCGTGTATGCGTTTGGAGACGCCAAGTGGTTCGGGGACCTTCGCGGCAGTGCCTGGCGCGGCGGACCGGTCCCGCCCGGGGCTCCCGTCGTCGGCCTCGCCGCGACCGTGGACGGGGACGGTTACTTCGTGGTCGCGGCGGACGGCTCCGTGTACGCGTTCGGCAGCGCGAAATACCGCGGCTCTCGAGGTGGCCGGCGAACCGATGGGACCGTCGTCGGGATCGCGGTTGACCCCTCGACCGGCGGCTACTGGGTTGCGACTTCCCAAGGTGCCGTCTACGCCGAGGGTGCCGTGAACTGGGGCTCGGCGGCAGGACTCAAACTGGCTTCGCCGATAGCCTCCATAGCGGCCTGGCCCGACGGAACCGGTTACTGGCTGGCGGCGCAGAACGGCGATGTCTACTCATACGGCGTGGGCGCCGACGGCTCGAAGTCTCACGAGAACGTCCGCTCAACGGTCGTCGGCATCGCGCCGAGCCCGTCCGGGCGCGGCTACTGGCTCGCGGCGGCGAATGGGAGCGTCATCCATTCCGGGACCAGCCGTTCATACGGCGAACTCGCCGCCAAGTCCCACTCCGAGCCGGTAACTGCTCTTGGCTCGGTGCCCTAGGCAGGCCTTCGCCACTGGGGCCTTCTGGTCGCGGAACTTCTCCTGCTTTGCGCCGCCCGGGCCTGGGCCACCCAACCGGGGATCAGGTCGTCGTCTTCAGCGTGGAGCGGTCGATCACGCGGTCGATGAAGCCATAATCCAGCGCCTCTTGGGCGGTGAACCACCGGTCCCGGTCTGAGTCGGCCTCGATTCGTTCGATCGTCTGACCCGTGTGCAGCGCTATGCGCTCCGCCATCATGCGCTTCAGATAGATGATCTGCTCCGCCTGGATGGCGATGTCCGCAGCTTGTCCCTGCATCTGGCCCGACGGCTGGTGCATGAGGATCCGGCTGTGCGGCAAGGCGTACCGCTTGCCAGGTGCGCCGGCACAGAGCAGGAACTGACCCATCGACGCCGCCAAACCCAGGCAGATCGTCGAGACGTCGCAACGGACGTACTGCATCGTGTCGTAGATCGCCAGCCCATCGGTCACCGATCCGCCCGGTGAATTGATGTAGAGCGAGATGTCGCGTTCCCGATCCTCGGCCTCGAGGAGAAGTAGCTGAGCGCAGATCAGGTTCGCCGAGGTCTGATCCACTTGGGTGCCGAGGAACACGATGCGCTCGCGCAGGAGACGCTGGTAGATCTCGCCGGCCCGATCGCCCGCGCTGTATTCCGATCTGACGGTCACCGCTTCGACTCCCTCGGCGATCGGAATCGTGGACATGACATCCTCCTCATCGGACTCGACGCTGGCCGAACCGCTACCGCAGATTACCGGACCGGCCGCCTTGCCCAGGTACGACCAAGTCACCGAGCCGTCGGGAGTACGCTCAAGCGAGCCGCGCGGGCGTGGCGGAATTGGCAGACGCGCCGGGTTTAGGTCCCGGTCCCTTCGGGGGTGGGGGTTCGAGTCCCTTCGCCCGCACAAGACAGCTCTTCCCAGGTAGGACAGGCCGCCGCTGGCGCAACCGAGGCATGACGGGATTGTTGCTTGACTTGGGGGCTCGCGTCGGTGGGTCGATGTCGCGGAGCTCGGCCCTGGGCGCGCGCGGGGCGAGCGGGTCCGGATCGAACGTGCGAAACTGATCCCAGCTATTTGGGGGGGTTGGGATGACTGGACGTTGGCGAGCGGTCCTGGCCGAATGGCAGCGGAGTCGTCGATAGGTAGGAGTCGTGTTCGGCTCGAGCCAGCCGCTCCTCGTCCAGCGTCGCGGCGGCATCGACTCGCAACCGATCAGTGTTGGCGTCGAGCACCTCAGCAAGACGAACACCGGACAGGTACCTGTCCCGGCTATAGCGATCTCCACGTAACCGCTGCACTCGGACCCTGCACAGGGATAGCTCTTGACGACACTCATGAAGGGACTTTCGCAGATATGAAGAGTCAGCTGACCGTCGCGCCTAGGTTCCACGGCGGGCGGCGTCGTTGCCGCCGTAGGCATCCGCTGCCCGGGGGGCCTCGGGCGCCTGCGCATCGAGTTCTCGCTTCACCTGCGAGCTCAGCTCGCCCTCGATGAGCCATCGCTCGGAGAGGAGAACTGAGCCGGGCGACCCGGCCGAGAACCATGCGGTGCTGCTCCGTGGGTCGTTCGGTTTGGTGCCCCATCAGCCGAGCACGACCGAGAGCGTGATGATGACGGCAACGACGCCGATGAACATGAAGGCGACCAGCCCGGCGGACGCCCACGGCCAATGAGCCGGAAGCGGTTGTGGTCCGGTCGGCGAGCGGCTTCTCAGGTTCGTACGCGTCCCCCCTACACTCACATCCGACATCGGACCCCCCTTTTCCCTGATCGCCGTTTATCCGCACGGATCTGAATACCGTGGGACTCCGCGTCACTTGGTAACGATAAGGAATCCCCGTTTCCTCACGATGAGCACAGTGTGAACAGCTCGTTAAGGGGAGCCGGGGGGCCGTGACGAACTCCCGCCTCGGCGGCCGGCTGTTGCCTTCCGCGGGCTCGACACGAACAGCAACACCGCCCCTTAGACAGGTGGGCTTACCGTCATGGCTCGGTTGCGCCAGCGGCGGCCTGTCCTACCTGGGCACAAGACAGCTCTTCGCTCTAATTTGAACCTTTGATGGCTCTTCTCAACGAACTGGGGCGCGTGAACAACTGACCGCGCCCAGATAGGTATCCACCGGCGCGGCAAGGAGCCTCGCCATTCTCGTGGCTGTCGAAAGCTTCGAGAGAGGGAGACCCCCTGCCATGGGTGACGGTACCGAATACGACGACGCGTTGTTGGGACTGCCGGGATTCCGGGTGGTGGCGGTGACCGAAGACGGCGATGAGCTGCTCGTCGGCATCGAGACGATCCGCCGGGTGGCGGGTTGTCCTTC
>Ga0181521_10003464_pt1 | contig 18550 bp, 19 predicted proteins | sample PEATcosm2014_Bin_32_FD_119764 | JGI IMG/M metagenome (GOLD analysis project Ga0181521, IMG submission 119764) | Peatland microbial communities from MTU Mesocosm Facility, Houghton, MI, USA - PEATcosm2014_Bin02_60_metaG | ecosystem: Environmental > Terrestrial > Soil > Wetlands > Peat | place... | reverse complement strand
GCGGGCTTTCTATGTCGAGTGCCATGGCTTCAATCCTCGGCGGGCCGCAACGGCCCTTTCGGTCAGTTTAGGCCAAATTTCGCTGCGCCGCTGCGCCTTCTTTCCCTCTCCCCGCGTGCGGGGGGGGTATAGTGATATCTGCCAAAGTAGGCCACACATTTGAACCAGGGGCCATGGTTCCGGATGAAACTCAGAATTAGGATAGAGCCGTAGCGGGAGGCCTTTTTTCACCAACTAGAATTAGCGCCTATTTCAACCCGTTTTGCCTCAACCTCAGCTACCAATGTTTCCAGAGACTGCTCAAGTTCTTTGTGATCGTGGGCCTTCGAGTATTTTAGAAACTTCAAGTTCCTAGTGTCGCGAAGAAGAGCCTCAACTTCTTCATGGGACGATTCTGCATATGCCATGTAATGAGGTTGCGAGTTCGGGAATCGATAGGCAAAATTTTCAAACATAAGTTGGAAATCAGGATCGTTTAGACCACATCCAAGCATCAGAAAGGTATTAGTCAGAAGAAGCGCATCGATTAAATAGTAGAACGCTGCATATTTTATTCGAGCGGATGCATAATCCCCTCGACCAAAAATCATTCTGTCTGGTGCATCAATCGTGCCATGAACCTTTAAGATAACTCGCCCGCCCGCGCGTATCAGTTGCTGAACATCATCATCATAATAGGTCTTTACAATTGTCGTGCCGTGGGTTTGTTCAATGACATAATTGTCAAATATTTTGTCGAAGTTTGGTGTAACGTAAACGCTCGTATCCAACAAAAAGATTAGTTCGTGTAACTTGTTTGGCCGGTATTCTGGCGTTAGAAACTTGCTAATCAAATACGGATTCCAGTCCTCATCCATTCTTCCTCTAATCCATTCGCAAGCTGATAAATAATCCCCACTCTTTAGCGCATTTCGAATGTGGCGTGATTTTGGAGGTACCTTTTCAAAAGCTTCTGCCATAAACTCTCCCCAAGTTGGGGGTCTGGCTCCGTCATTGCCGATTGAGTTTTTTGAAATGCCGGAACCAAGCATAATAATTGCGCGTCTACGCGCGATATCTTTCACTAATTGTTCGGGCCACTCAATCACCGAATTGTCCCAAATTCTCTTCCAAACGGTCAGCAATAGTACGGAATAGCTCTTCCGCTTCTCGAACCTTGTTGAAATGCGCACCACGAACACCGTCCTTTGCGCGTAAGGCAAAAATCGGTCGCCGCGCAAACTGAGACATTGGAATTAGGCTGTACAAGTTCGGTATCGTTCCAAGGAAATAATCAAAATCGCTTTGTTCCGGCTGCAAGTGTCTGACGAAGTTTGCCCTGATAGTGGGCCACACCTTCTTCATTATTCGCTCATATGCAGCGACAGCTTGTCTCTCACCTTGACCACTTGTCTTAGCTATGTACTGCTGAGTAACATATCCCAAAAATTTGATTGATAGGGCTGTGTCAACTTCTGCAGGTAAACTCTCGGGGTCGTCAAGTTGTGCTAAAGCAGTACTTAGTTGTTTGCGCCATTTTTCGATGGAGACTCTTATATTTTCAATCGCGCGCAGGCTAAAAATATCGATCGACATGGGGCTTACAAAGAAATCGCAACCCAACAGCACCGACCGATTGATCGCTCCAAGTGAAGGTCCGACATCAAAGAATACATAGTCATAATCAGCGCATCTCGTCAGCAACTCGGCGAAAACATAGCTTGTCCTCAATCCTCTAGTATCGCCGCCAATAGACTGCGACCAATCGCGAGCCAACAAATCTTCGCGCAACGATAATTGGGGATCGCCAATGAGGATCTCTAGACCGTATTCTGGTCGGGATATGGGAGAAATTGTCTTCGCGTAGCCCTTACCTGTTGCAAGTGGATGTATGATTTTATCAATCGTAAAGGTTTCTTTGTCGCTGTATAATTTGTCCACTTCGCTGTCCGCAAACATAAGTTGCGTCGCATTGCACTGTGGATCAGCATCCACAATCAGAACTCGGCGCTCTTTTTCTAGAGCAAGGTATGACGCCAAGTTCGCCAGAAGCGTCGTTTTGCCCACTCCACCTTTGTTATTGAAGATAGCGATCGATTTCATGGACAGCGCGCCTGTTATTGTTGTGACAGTTGAGCCGCCCCAGGCGGCAAGGTCAAGAGGGGGCGTCACCAATGAGCGTCAGTGCAGCGTTGATCGAATTGCCTTCGCGATCCGACGGCTCAAGGGGGGCCTCTTACGAGCCACGTGAAACCAAAGCCAAGTGTTATTCCTCGGTAAGATCGCCTGGCGGATCGATGAGAGGATCAATCTCGGGGAAAAGCTCGCGAGATTTGAGCCTCTCAGCAATCCCGTCTGGATCAACAGCGTGATCGAGATATTCGAGCCGGTTGCGTGCCCATTCGACAAATCGTGTGAATTCATCCGACTGTGGCCGCTCAGGCCAACGTTTAACCTCCTCAAGCCACGTCCGCAGCTTGCCTGCCTCTGCGGATATCGCAACAAGCTCATCCAAAATCTGTTTTCGTTTGCTCTCTCGTTGCTGCCGAGCGTCGCGACGCGCCTCAACCCGTCGCCGGCGCTCATAATTGCGTTGCCAGCGCGCACGTTCGTCCTCCTTGAGCTTTAAAGCCACTCCGTAAGCAATAATTCCAGCCACGATTTCGTCGATTAGATTCTCTAGGCGCTGGTGCTTTCCGTCTTTCCAACTCCGCCTTAAACCATTCGCATACTGGTTTTCAATTTCGATCATTAATTGGCCGGTACGCACAAAGTCCCACTCCGGATACCCACGTCCGTAAGGTGAGTCCCATGTGATCGCCAAACGCTTTCGCCTGCGATCCTCGGCAGCCAGCTCGTCCAGGGTCGGTACGTGCTTTTGGCGTTGGACGTGTTCGCTCAACCGAAATGCAACTCTCTGCCCGCTTGTAGTGACGGCCATGCCTTTACCGGTAGCGACGAGCGAGAGATCCTGAATATCCAGTGATCGGGCCAGCGCATCTAGAATGCAAATGCATCTTTCAACGCTGTCGATGCCAACCTCAATCCCAAAAAGGCCATCTGCGATAGCGGACACGACACCGTCCTTGTCCGGCCGTTGCTTTCGAAGCTTTCTTGCGGTCGCCGCAACAGCCGGATGGACTTGCTCTATTGGGACGGGCGATGATAATTGTGAATCGGGCGGCGCCCCCGTGGGCGGGCGCGCAATTCGGGATGCACGCGCTGCCTGAAGAATTTCCCTGACCGGTGCTGGCAAGTCGGCTTGGTTGCTTCCGTGGATCGAAATGCGCTCATCCTGAGGATCGTCGGTTTCGACAAAGCGGAACTGCTTCACGGGCTTGTCAGCTTCCTTTTTGGCCCAATATCCGCGGGGCGGGCTTGGAACGCGGTGCTTCTGGCAGATCTTCTTGAGCGCAACGTCCGAAATGCCGAAATCCTGAGCCACCTTGCTCATCGGCTTGGACCAGACCAGATCGTACATTGCTTTGCGAGTAAGGACCGTCGGCGCCATTTCAAAACCCTAAGTGACCTCCTTTCCTATCCTCTGGAGGGCCTTCTGTATCTTCGCCAAAACGCTTAGCCGAATTTTGTCGCCCTTCAGTAGTCGCTCTATCGTTCGCCTCGAGACGCCGCTCTTCCTTGCGACTCGGCGCTGACCCGCTGCGATTATCTCGGCACGGAGAGCGTTGTCTATTGCTTCAGCTTTCGTTGCCGCCCCGTAATCGACTTCCGCGCCATCATCGTCGCCGACAAAGGAGCGCTCTTCCCAGCGATTCGATTCCTTGCCGATCTGGCGAATCATGAGCGGGGTTACGTGGCGCCGCATTGTGATTCCCCGATCAGTGTAATTGCCGTTCCGGAATTTGTGCTCCGGCCGCAGAGGATATTGCGCGAGCGCCTCCCCGTAGGTCTTTAGCGCCATGGGCGAGACGGGCGTCCCGGTATCGCGATCGAAGCAATTCTTGGCCGCCCTTGCGGGGTCGGTATCGTACGGGGCTACGGGCTTTGGCCAGCGGATAGGAGTAGGCCGATCTGACGTCACATCCGTGAGCGCCTCTAACAGCTCCGGACACTCATGAACCCTGTCGGTAGCAATCTGATAGGCCAAAAGGAAATTGCTCGGCTTCACCTGTTCAGGGTAAGGCCGATTTTGATTGTGCTTTCCAAACCACCGGAGAAGCTTGGGAGTGGTCGCCGCATAGCGGCTTGCCGCCGGAAGCGCCAGCGCCGGGTGATAGGTCAGGTCCACTTGATCGGGATGGTCGTCCAAAGCGGCCCGGATGATTTGGTGCCAGAAGTCGTATTGCCAGCGCTCTACCCCGATTTCCGCAAGCGATGTCGCAGGCGGGGGAATACATGCCGGCGCGTCAGCGTCCTCGTAGGGCGGCAATAGGTGACCTAAGCCATGGGCGGAAGCCTTTCGGAGGATGATCCTCCCGCCAGGCCCAAAATTGAACAGCGCGTAGCGTTTGGCTGAAACCGCAAAGCAATAGAGCGGTTCGGTGTCTTGCGTCAGCTTACCGCCCACAATGCGGTAATTGGCGTCCTCCAGCTTGAGAATTGAACCTTTCGCCGCATAGGGATTTAGCGGTTCGAACCACCTCCGAATTGCACTGACCTTTTCGGCGAAGTCTGCTTCGACCATTCCAGCCGGCCGGGCTATCGCCATGCTGTCGGTGTCGCAGAAGGCCCAGTCCAGCCTATAATCCAACGACAGGCGTTCGGTGATGGCCAGCATGAGGCGGGCCGCGCCGGTAATGAGCGTCGCGATCAGGGGGTGAAAATACCGGCCTGGCTGTTCGCTCTTATCGGTGGATATTTCGAGCGGGTCTCCGCTGTAGCCATGCAGCGTGCGTTGCCGCGGTCGGGAAAGATCTTCGACGTTTATTTCGACGAAATTGCCGTAGCTCGTAGCATTGGCAAGAATTTTAAGGCTCAGCTGCTCGCTGTCCAAGACAGCCCGGTCGGCTGGAGCCGCATTTTTCAAACGCGCCTTGATCGAAGCCCGCAGGTCGATGACACGGCGGTAGAAATCATCCTTGTACGGATCAATTCGATAATCCGGATTTCCGGCGATTTTGACCTGCCGAAGGCCCGATTGCGGCTCACCGGGTTCGAAGGTGATCGCTCTGAGCACATAGAGCGTCTTGGCGGCCAATAGTTTCGACGCGATGCAGTCCGCCAGCGTGAACCAGAATGGAATTTCCGAAGACAGGAAATTCAGTCCGATCGTAAACTGGTCATCCTCTCCGTAGTTGGCTCTCACCGGGAAAATATCGGCATCCGGCCTGACCTGCACAATTGTGGTGAGCTGGTGCCAGGTATTCTGGCTCTGCAGTTGTTCGAGGGTAATTGATTCGAGGAAAGCCGTCGTCTCGGCGGTGCTGTCCTGCCACCGGACGCCGCTGGCGGTAACGAACTGCCACAAGCCCATGAGGGTGCAGACGGTAGGATACATCGACAGGAAGTCGCAATAGCGCACCTGCGAATTTATCCGCCGATGGTGCACCTCGGCGCGGCCGCCAAAATAGGCGCTCATAATAATTCCGGTGAGATGTTCAGGAAAATCCGGCTGTACCTCGCGCCATGACCGAATATTCATTTCCTTGAAATAGGCTTTGCCAATGCTTGCTTCGCTGAATATCCGGTGCGGCTGCGTCGCTGTGAATTCGTGCTCTTCGAATTTGCGCAGCAATGCACAATAGCACTCCCAAGTGACCTGCACGTCCTGCTTGGCATAGACCAGGTAATTAGCAGTGACGGACTGGCCATGCTCGGCAGTTCGCAGCTTCCGGCTCTGGGTGCCCAGGAAATCGGCCAGTCCGGCTAGATCGAACGGTCGGCTGGTCAGGGCAGCCGCAAGGGTCCTCAGATCGATAAAACAGCCCTGTCGGGGCAAAGGCTTAAGCCTGCGTTTGCGCATGCCCCGCCCGGCAATAAAGCCCGGACGCGTCGTGAAGCGAATTAGAGAGACCCGACTATTTAGATGCTTGATTTGAATATTCGGCCAATTTCGGTTCGCGGATAATCGGAACGAAAATCCCCCCTTCATTGTCCGGCCGCGTGCCGGCGCGTGATTAATTGCCAGTCGGGAAATATCGAATGGCAGATTAAAGCCGATTATTGTCGCTCGAAGCTCATACCCAATTCGGAAAAAGACATTTTCGATGAATTCGGCAGCCGTCATGCAGCGATAATTATGTTTCGCTGCAAAGCACCGAATTACGGATACCTCCGCATTGGTCAGAATTTCGGGATTGAGAAATAAGCCGGCCTCCCATAATTCCGGTCCCTTACGGACCTGGTAGACGCCGAATTTCAGGGTTTGGCGGGCATCGGTCGTGGTCTCGCAGTCGAGAACGAGGGTCCAATCCGAGGGGCCTAATTCAGCCCTCCGCCATCTGCTAGCCGGTCTCCCAGTGGGGACGTAAGCCCGCAGGGCAATTTCCAGGAATTCGGGGTCGTCCGGCCCATCCGAATCCTGACTGGAGCTCACGGCCGCGGCTCCACATTGTCGCGGTTCGGGTCAGCGCGCTCCATTAATTGGGCTGCGAATTCACGTAATTTCTTGATCAGAAATTCGAAGAAATCGGCGAGCCCCATTAAAAAATGAGCGGTCGCCTCAATTGAATCAGGCGGATTTGCAATTTTTTCCGGATGGTCCTTTTGAAGGCCACTTAATTTGCGATGGCAATTTCGGCAGACGATAACAAGGCTGTTGCCAAATGCTTGTCCCTCTAAGTGGTGCATTTCTAAGACAAGTGGATCATTTTCGACGCAGATGACACATTTTGGATTTTGTGTGCCGAGTCGCTCAAAGGCCCGCTGCCGCCGAGCCTCGCGGCGTAGTTCAGAGTCCTGTCCGGGATTGCGCGCGAACTTGGATTCGCCGTCAGGGTTATCGCCCATACGAGCCTCCATCCGTTAAATGACAATTCGATACATTTCCTCGAACGGCTCACCGCCCGCGGACAAAAGTCGATAAAGGACATTGGGATCGGTCTCGAATTGATATGCTTTGCCATTAACGTCCTTGACGCTAAGGTCCTTGAATTCGGCCAGGAACTTTGCGTCGTTGGTTTTCAGAAATTGGCCGACCGCCGACATGTAACGGCCGATTAGCGAGGCGGATTTGCTACGGACTCTGACCGCTAATTGTTTGCCGCCTGTGAAAATCGGCATTTTTCGCTGCAGACGGCGTACGACTATCCAGTTGCGTTCCTGCCTTCGAATTGCGTTCCTGCGTTTTGCCGCTCGTTTGAAGCGCTCAACCGAAACACGGATTGAACGAGCTGCGGCATTGATGTCTTTGGTTTCGCTGAGAACACCCAATCCACGTTCTAGCCGGGCATCGCTGATGCCCGGTCTTCTGCGAGCGCGAACAATGGGCCCCGGCCGGGTCCGCTTTGCGGGCCGCCGCTTTGCTTTACGGCTTTGAACAACTTCATTGCGGCTCGCTTTCCTCCGTGAACTCCGCATTGGCATCGCTCCGGCACGTTGGCGAAACATGATTGTCTCGGGCCACGTCGGAGCAGAGCGGATTCACCCCCGCCGAGTCGAAATGTCTTTATGGTTTTGACTTAAAGAAATTTAGAGACAGATCGCCGCCCTCACGACCGCTTTCCAAAGCGTCCCCGTAAGTGGCGCTGCAGGACTGGATCGGAATACCCGATCTCGATATTTGCCCCTAATTCCCTTTTGGCAAATTTTTTAATTTCGGCACGCGCACGTCGACGCTCCATTTTTCCAAGGTCAATGCCATTTGCTATTAGCCCATCAATTGCTTTGTTAATCTCTGGGTCCTTCGTTGGTCGACCTCGCAAAATCACATTCGTGGTTCGCACAGGTGGAGTGGCCACGATCGATCGCCGTACTTTTACCGCCTCAAATTTATGCCCAAAGTTTTCGATCGTACCTTTAGCCCAGCTGACCTTTGGCCGACTTTTGAAAATAAACTCAGGGAGCCTTTCGGGTGTGTGTCCGAGCTCGGGCTTGGTCCTAATACCAAACGCCTCGAAGCTGCCTTCGTTAAGCAGCCGAATTAACCGACGCATCATCTCTGGTGTGGGCGCGCGAGGGTTACGCACGTGATCGATAAAGTCTAATACATGCTCGGAAACCGCGTTGATTGCTTGTGCAGCTCGTTGGACACGGTCGTCATCAAAATTCCTGATTGGCACTTTCGCCCTGGGCTCTGCTCTTTCCTTAATCGCATCGGCTCTCATAGCTGGCGTGGCAAACCGCCACGCTGCCTCATACAACGGCATTAGCCGCCCGTGACGCTTAGCCATCGTCACACCCGAATCATTCTGAGCGCGTCAAAAATTGTAAACGTAAGGATTCTGGTGGGAATAGAAATCTGCTACACTAGGTTGCTATGGGGTCCAAGCTTTGGGAACTGATGCCGCTCTCGGATGACCTGGGCTGGGCCGAACGCTGCGACTATTGGCTGACGACCCCGGCAGGAAACCGCCGGCCCCTACGCCACAGGCGCCAGACCCACGAGCCGCTCGTCCTAGCGGGCCATGGCATGTGCCTGCGGGTCGATCATGGTGCCCTGGTCGTCCGCAACGGCTTTACGCACTATCCGCAGCGCGTTGAGGAGTACCGCTTCTTCCGGGGAGACCGAGCGCTACCCTCAAGGATTATAGTCCTTGATGGCAGCGGTACCCTCTCGTTTGAGGTGCTCTCATGGCTCTCCGAGCAAAACGTCCCTCTCATCCGCATCAACTGGCGGGGAGAGGTCGTTACGGCATTGGGCGCTGGTCATTCCGCAGACCCGAAGCGCGTGGCGGCACAATTGGAGGCCCAGCGAAATGGCCACGCGCTGCCTTTCGCGGTTTCGCTCATACGTCAGAAAATTCGCAACAGCATCGAGACACTAACCGGTGCGCTGCCGCAATCGCCCGCACGCGAACGCGCGATCACGAAACTGCACCAGGAAGCGGCCGAACTGGCCATGCGGCCTCCCAAATCGATAAGCGCATTGCTTGCGATTGAAGGGCGTGGGGCATTTTCATATTTCAATGCGTGGCAGTCCTTGCCGCTGCGCTGGAAGGGGATCGGACGGCACCCGATACCATGTGATTGGCATCGGGTCGGGCAGCGACAATCCTTTGCTCGTAAGAAGGGCAGGAATCGCAACGCATCACATCCGGTGAATGCAATCCTGAATTACGCGTACGCTGTGCTGGAAGGTCAGGTGCGCACTGAAGTTGTTGCTGCCGGCTTTGATCCGACGATTGGCTTGCTGCATGCCTATCAGCCCGAAAGGCCCACCTTTGTATTGGATCTCATGGAGCCGCTGCGGCCGATCGTCGACAGAAAGGTTATTGAATTCGTGCATGAGCACACGTTTCATCCGGCCGATTTTACAATACGCTCGGACGGGGTGTGCAGGCTTAATCCGGAAATGGCACGGCACGTAGTTCGCCTAAATACCGATCGCCTTTTCCACCTCATCGCGTTTCCGGCAAATCTGGGCCGCCGCTTGAGCGCACCGTCTTGAAGCGTGCAATCAGTTCGCATCTTGGGTTACCGTCTAAAGCGCTGATTGACGTCGCGGACGAGCTAACCGGTCTATTTCAATACCCCGTGCTCGACGCGGGATGTGGGCTTGGTCGAAACGCTGTAGCTTTGGCATCGCGTGGCCTGTCTGTGGTGTGCGTTGATCAAAACCTAGGTCGTTTGCACGCACTTGTTCGCCTCGCATCAACTCACATTGCTGAACTTGAGCAGCATGACGCTGGAGCAGGCCAGCTGTACCCAGTACTTGCCAACCTAAACCACTCTCAATGGCCGTTTGCTCAAGAGTGTTTTGGAGCTATCGTCTGCGTTCATTTTCTCGATATCGAACTTTTAGATGCCTTTAGAGCATCGCTCATTACGGGAGGCCACCTCTACATAGAGACGTTCGGGGGGCATGGAGGGAACTATCTTGACCTGCCCAAGGCAGGACAGCTCTGTGAGTTGCTGTCGCCACACTTCCAGCTGTCATTTTATCGAGAGCACAGGGTCGGACCGATTGAGTATCAAGCGGTTTCAGTCCGGCTATTCGGAACGAAAGCATGAGAATAATTGTCGGGCGGCAGGACAACTTGTGAACGTCCGCTGGACAACCGGCAATTTAGGGGATAAGATTTGCAATCTATCAGCGGGGAGGATTAAAAATGAAACGTAAGTCCTCAGTCATTCTTCCATTAGCCAGCGCGTTAGGGGCGCTTGCGGGGACTACAATGGCCGCCACGGAAACTCGTTCGGCAGCTCCCCCCACTGACCCTACCAGTTCCACGACACCTCAAAGGACGGCTACTCAAGCCGTGCCGAACACCCTCGTTTCAACCGGCGAAACACTTCTTGGTTTCGTCATGACTGATCAGCCTGATGGGACGGTTGTTGCTGACCACGTTTCGCACGCTTCCCATGCATCGCATGCGTCACACGCGTCGCACTATTCAAGCCGTTGATGGACGTCACTACCTCCGACGTCTTGGTCGAATTTTCTGTTGCTGTGCAAAGCCTCGGAGCTTTGCAGGCAGCAGCATATAGGCTTATTGGTACAGCGACTTGCCAGATCGACCGAATTGCGGATCGCTGGGTTTGCACACTCACACCCGTTAGCGGTTCTAAGAAAGCCCCTCAGGGTTCCGCTGCACTAGAAATTCATTTCCTGGATTTGGTCACTGATGAAAATTTGCGGGAAAGAATTGCCCTGCGAACGGACAGCGTGCGCAATGTCATCCTGTCCCTAGCATTCGGTTCGCTGGCTGGTTCGTCGAACAACGACCATTAATTCAGCCTTGGGGCTACAATGGCTCGCTTCCAGCCTGTCGAAGCATTCCACCCGGCAGAGGATACGCTCCAGCTTTTGCCGTTTCGCTTCGAGCGTGCCGAAGGACACTACCTTGTTTCCAATATGGTTGGCGACTTCGTTCGTCTTTCAAGCGATGAGTTAACCCGCATATTAGACCTCCGTGTTCGCCCAGGGGACGGGCTTTACGAAAAGGCTTATGCGGCACACTTGATCAGCGGGGCCGATCAAAACGCTCAACGGCAACTGCTGGCCTTCCGGCTCCGTAGCCGGCTCGCCTTCCTTCGAGAAACCACACCCCTTCACATTTTCGTCGTGACGCTGCGCTGCGAGCATTCCTGTCCCTATTGCCAAGTTTCTCGCCAAAGCACCGATCGATCGCGATTTGATATGAGTAAGGAAACTGCTAGGCGCGCCTTGGATATCGCGTTCGAAAGCCCCGCCAGAAGGATTAAGATTGAGTTTCAAGGTGGGGAGCCGTTGCTCAACTTTGCACTGATCTCAACAATTGTCTCGGCGGCCAAAGCCAGAGCCGCGACAGCGGACAAGAAAGTAGATTTTGTGATCGCTTCGAACCTCGCTCTTTTGGACGATGCAATTCTTGCCTTTTGCAAGGCAAACGATGTGCTTTTGTCTACTTCACTCGATGGACCTGCTGACCTTCATAACAAGAATCGTCCGCGTCCCGGTGGGAATAGCTACGAATTGGCGACGAAAGGTATCCGCCGCGCCCAAGCGGTTCTTGGACCAGAGCGTGTCGGAGCGTTAATGACAACAACAGAAGCGAGTCTCGACCGTGTCGAGGACATAGTAGACGAATATCTGCGCCTTAATCTTGATGGTATTTTTCTGCGCCCGCTTTCGCCATATGGTTTTGCGGTTAAAACAAAGGCCTTTCGAAAATATGATGCAACAGATTGGCTGACCTTTTATGAGCGTGGATTGAAATATATTCTCGAAATAAATCGGTGCGGGCGGCACTTTCCTGAATTTTACGCGACCCTGATCTTAAAACGAATGCTGACTGACCGCCCGCTTGGGTACGTTGATTTGAGAAGCCCCGCCGGCATTGGCCTGGGTGCATTGGTGTATAACTATGATGGAAAGGTGTTTGCGTCGGATGAAGGCCGGATGCTCGCGGAAATGGGCGATAAGACCTTTGAACTTGGCCATGTCACGGATAGCTATCGCTCTTTGGTGCTGTCAGACAAATTGATAGAATTAATCGGATCATCTCTAACTCAATGCGCGCCAGAATGCGCGGATTGTGTATTTGAGACCCATTGTGGCGCTGACCCGGTTTATCATCATGCCACTCAGGCAGACCCGATTGGAATTAAGCCACTATCGGAATTCTGTGCGCGCCAGAAAGGCGTTATGAGGCTCTTACTAAGACTCTTGGAAAGCTCACCGCAGGATGCTGCGATCCTGAGGCGATGGGGTGGTATGTGACGCTTGCACTGCATGGGATCGCAAATTTCTCTCGCGGGGTTTCTACGTCAGAACCATCTTCTGTCGTGCGTCTGCGATCTGAGCCCAATCCAAAAGAATGGATGACAACAGATTTTGTAATTGTTCGTTCCCGAGAAGAGCTTCAACACGCCGTTGATGCCCGGCTCAATGGGGTAATGATTATCGGCGATGATTGCGTCGAGAGCCTTCAGGAAATCGCCGAGCTTCCTCGCCTTATCAGTGTTTCTGGGAAATTCGATTATTTATCCGACGGAGATATAATTGGATTTCATCCTGCATCGAAACGATTTCGGACTCTGTATCGGCGAACCTCAAGACACAATTCCTTTCTTGTGACCGATCGTTGCAACCACTACTGCCTCATGTGTTCCCAACCTCCAAAGGATATTGATGACCGGTGGATCTTAGGTGAAATAAAGAGCGCGTTGCCTCTTATCGACAAAAACACGCGTTCGCTTGGCTTTACGGGTGGAGAGCCACTGCTAGACTGGTGTGAGTTTATGGATGTGTTGACCATTTGCCGGGGCGAATTACCTCACACGGCCATACATGTCCTGAGTAATGGACGCGCCTTTGCGCGCGACGAGGTGGTCGCAGCTTGGGCCGGAATTCGGCACCCAAACCTCACCGTTGGGATTCCCATATATGCGGCGGTTGATCACATTCACGATCATGTCGTTCAAGCCCGCGGAGCATTTGACGAGACGGTGTTGGGTGTTCTCAAGCTGAAGGATAAGGGACAACGGGTGGAAATCCGTGTGGTGCTGCACGCACTGACGGCCCCAAGGATTGTGGAAACGTGTAAATGGTTTGCCCGTAATCTGCCCTTCGTCGATCATGTTGCTCTAATGGGCCTTGAGAATACGGGATTTGCCATTGCAAACGCAGAGGCGCTTTGGATCGATCCTATCGATTATCAGTCTCAATTGGCTACTGCAGTGGATCTGCTCGTTTCCGCCAAATTGAATGTCTCAGTTTATAATTTACAACGTTGCGTTCTTGACCAGTCTGTTTGGCCATATGCCGTACAATCGATTTCTGATTGGAAGAGCGGATACGCTGAGGAGTGCGACCGCTGCATCGAAAAAGATCGGTGCAGCGGCTTTTTTACATCAGGGCGCCCACGCCGAAGCCGTGGCATTAGTCCGATACTTGCATCCTAGATCGTTTCATGGGTGCGTTTCATTTTTGGCAGCGCGCATTCCGGCTGCCGCGGTATCACGTTCGCACATATACGCACCGTTCTCTGTATTTCCGTAAAATCGCGTTCCACTGAAGTGATAGATTTTGGACTTCAAGTTCACCCACACAACGGTGTCAGAGGGGCAGCGAGCCTTGGCCTGCGCTTCGGTTGAAAATTCGTTCGCTCCGGTGGGACTTGCCGGAACGCTGGGAGCCCGTTCAGCGGTCGGGGGCGGTGGTGGACCGGGCCTGGACGGGGGAGCCGGTGCTGCCGTCGGAGCAGGGGCAGGAGCCGGCTGAGGTGTCGGAGCCGCAGTGGTTTGAGCAGGTGCAGCGCCGCCGCGGCATTGAGCTACGTAAGCCTTTTCCGTAACGCCGTTGGCCTGATTGGCGGCCTTGTTGGCTCTCCACTCTTCCCGACATTCCTTGGCAGTCTTTTGTCCCGGAGCCGCTGCCGTCGGAGCAGGGGCAGGAGCCGGCTGAGGTGTCGGGGCCGCAGTAGTTTGAGCAGGTGCAGCGCCGCCGCGGCATTGAGCTACGTAAGCCTTTTCGGTAACGCCGTTGGCCTGATTGGCGGCCTTGTTGGCTCTCCACTCTTCCCGGCATTCCTTGGCAGTCTTTTGTTGCGCAATGGCGTGCGAAGACACCGTCATTAGTCCCAAAACCGCCGCACACATGACAACCACGATTTTTCGACTCATTTTGTCGTCTCCTTTAAAGTGCCGGAACAGTTCAAGCCTTGCCGAGCTCGGGAAAAAGCTTCGATTCTATGCTAGCAGTCTGCGGAAGCGTTCGGAAGCCTTCGCGCGGCATCAGGCCGATTCATTCCGTCCAGCAAGGGCGGTGACCTCAGTCTTGAATTTCTCATATGTGTCGAATTTTCGGACGCCGGCTGCAAATTCAGCCTCAAGGTAACCGTCGTCGCGGACCCGAAATCCAACGCCAAAGAGGTAACCTGTGGGCTGGCCTAGCGCCCGTCCTATCAGAACGGTCTCCACATGAAGCGGTGGCCGCAACGGATTGGTCTGTCCCTTTAGGCGAGATTGTTTGAACGGAACATAGTCGCCGACCTTACTGGCACCGTCTGTTGCGGGCACAAGGTTCGCAGTGGCCGGCGGCAGCGACGTAAGTGGTACTGATGCCGCATCGTTGCGAGGTGACGTCTGGGGAACTGTGCCGGGATGTGCATTTTTCGTTTTTTCTCCCATCTTCGCCAAAAAGGCACGATGAGGATCAACTTCGTAATCAAAATAAAGACCGTTTTGGATTGACACTCGGCGTTTAATTCGTTTCCACATCGGTCCCTGCCTAATAGCGTCACGGTTTAAAGCTTAAAAGCACCGCCACCGCCCAAAAAACGACCGCTCTCACATTAAACGACGTAAATTATAGCACGCCCTAGGGGCTCTAAACCTCCTGCCTCCTTTACCCTCTCCTAGTCCGATGCCCGTCACCCTCTCCTAGCCCGATGCTCGTCCTGCCTGTGCGTGCCGCCAGCGATGGTAGACGCCCTACGGTTGTGATATTAGATAGTGGCAAAAAGGGGGTTGATTCCAGTGGGAATCGGCAGAACGAGATGGGGCCTTAACTCGCCATGCCACTATGACCGAGTCGAACAGCAATCCGGACGATGAATTTCCCAAGGGGATTCGTGGCGGCCTTGCGATTCGAGCGGTGCTAAACGCTGCGGGTGGCGCTATTCCACTCGTTGGCGGGGTTCTATCGGCGGCGTCGGGCGCATGGTCAGAAAGAGAACAGGAGAAGATAAATAGCTTCTTCGAGCATTGGCTCAAAATGCTCCAGGATGAAATGAGGGAGAAGGCACAGACGATACTTGAGATAATGGCTCGTCTTGATATGAACGATGAGAAGACTGCCGAGCGTGTCGCAAGTCCTGAATATCAGGCCCTATTACGGAAAGCCTTTCGGGACTGGGCGGGTGCTGAAAGTGAAAAGAAGCGCATGTTTATCAGGAATATTCTCGCTCATGCCGCTGACAAAAACATTACAACTGATGACGTCGTGCGCATGTTTCTTCAGTGGATCAACATGTATAGCGAATTGCATTTCGCGGTCGTCGCGTCGATCTACAATGACTCTGGCGTCACTCGCGCACGGATTTGGGAAAAAGTCGGAAAAGAGGAAGTTCGAGAAGATTCGGCAGAGGCTGATTTGTTCAGGCTATTTATTCGCGACTTGAGTACCGGCGGCATAATACGGCAACATCGAGATAAGGACTACGCTGGCAACTTTCTTCGCAAGCCGGCACAGAGACGTCGCAAGGGCGTGCCCGCACAAACAACTATGGAGTCGGCCTTCGAGGATACGAAGGGATATGAACTTACGGAATTGGGCCAGCAATTTGTCCACTACGCAATGACGGACCTCCCGATTCGGATTGAATTCAAACCAACTAAAAATACGATCGATGGAGCTGCCGAATAGACGTAAGTCATCTAATCAAATTAGCCGCCAAATTGGTTAACCGGAGAATACTCGCAAATGACCGACTCATTTTCACAGCGCTACGGCATCGGAGAACCTGATGTCCCGATAACCATTCGCACGGATGCACCAGTCCAGCTACGCAACGCTCTCTGGGCCCTTGCATTGAAAGCCGGCGCAGACGTTTTAATATTGGCCAAGGTCATTTTGGATAATGTGTTTTATCCTCACTACGATGTTCGCATCCCGCTTGCTGCGATGGCGCAAGATGCATTGAACACCTGCCTCTGGAATGAAGTCTATGATGCTGCTGAACGTATCTATCAGCTCTTGGACAAGCGACGAGGCGCAGACCAATTTGAGAGAGACCTAAATACGTTGTTTCACCGATCAGGAATCGGTTGGAAAATGATGGACGGCTTGGTTCATGCGCGCGGATCTGAATCGGTAGAGTACGTTGTACACGAAGCAGCAGAATCTCTTAAGCGACACGGACGTGAAACGGCTGAAGGAGAGCTTCGCGAAGCAATACGGGATTTGTCCCGACGTCCTCAACCAGACACCACGGGTGCCGTCCAGCATGCCGGCGCAGCGCTTGAGTGTGTAGCTAGGGATGTGACCAAAAATCCAACGAAAACATTTGGTGACGTTCTCAGAGCGACGCCAAGTTTATTTCCTAAGCCTCTTGACGAGGCTGCATCGAAATTCTGGGGATATGTCTCAACCTATGGGCGGCACGTTCGGGAAGGGCATGCACCCACTATTGAGGAAGCTTTTCTAACTACAGGCATCGCTGCCGCGTTGGCGGGGTATCTCACAAACGCTTCGTCTGACGCGTGACGTGCGCAAATTGCCCAATGAGTCACTGAATTGAACACGAACAAGGTCCCTTCCGTTATGCTGACAGCCCAGAGACAACTCTGTCACTAGGTCGATGCAAGACTGGGCGAGATTCGTTTTGCTAGGGAGAATTTACTCATGAAAAGCCTTGATGAGATTGCAGAACTACTCCGGCGCTGGGACGTTTGGAAGCGTGTCGAAGCGGCTCCGAATAGAATCGATGACCTTGAAAAGCGCATTGCAGCTTTGGAGCGAAGGCCACATCTTCCGCTGTGCGAAAAGTGTGGCGTCGGCTATTTGCGCCTCGACCGCACGGAGGCACCAAGCGGACCATTTAATGTGTTTGCTGGGGCTGGATTGCAGCTCAAAATCTATAAATGTGACAACTGTGGAATGGAAGTTAAAAAGCAGCCCGAGACACCGTAGCAACGCCGCATCCAATTCACACTCGCAGACTGCGCATATACAATTAGGGGCATTAGATTTAATTCTTGCGCCTAGCTAGCCGTCTGAAGAAGAAGGGACGCGCCGAGCGATCCTAAAGAGATGGCAACTCTATTACCTTAGTCAAAACGATGGGTGTTGTAGCTTGGAAAGAATAATCGGACTCCCATTTGGAGCGATCCAACTGAACAGAGGCAGTAGTGTAGATTAACATGAGCAAGCAAACGACGTTCGCATTTCGCGAGTAAAACCTGGATAGCCCATCGAGTGTTTTCACAACCTCTCGCTTTTTGTCGTCCGAGTCGATGTACTTTATTTCAATGATCAACTTTCCCTCAAACAAGCTGAAATCGGACATCTTCCTTTGGTTGTCGTATACTATTTCCGTCTCTTCACGCGCCAAGTTAGGTATCCAGGGTTTGACGACCGTGAAAAAAAGATTTTGACAGTCATATTCTGAGGATAGATGGACGGTCCAACCCGACTTGGCAGATCCTCTCTGTCCAAGGTCGGACGCGCGCATAATCATTCTTTGAGCGATTTCTATAATCTGGACAGTCGCCTTGTCGACCGTTTCTCCAATAAATGGCCTTACGGGTAAGCCTTCCTGCTCAGTGCGTTTGATTATGGCAGGCCAGCTCGGCTCACTGGCCGGGCCGCTGGGCAGCACCGTGGGTCTGAAACTGGCGTTGGCGCTGACGGAGAAAATCCATTTTACGTCTGGATCGAACTGAAAATCCGTGAACCCAGCCGCTTTTGTCCAGAGCTTGAGTGCGTCTAATTTTCTAATGAGTTCATCAAATGACTCGGCATAAACAAAACTATCATTCATGCAGCTGACTGCCCGCCCATCAATTGCGACGAAAAAGTCTAAAGCTGGGCAATTGTTCATGGCGAAATCGCGCAAATCGCTTGACCGGACGTTCTCCTTCGGCTTGGTCCTGACTAATAAGTCGCAATCCGAGCGGAGGCTTCCCGTTCGGTAGGCGCGAGAGCCAAACAGATAGATTTCGTCAATCTTAGGCTGTACGCTGATGATGCGTTCCAGCAATGCTTTGAGATCAAAAGATTTGGTTTCTTGATACAAAGGCGTCCCGTTGGTGGATGGGTTCCTACGTCAAATCGCACATTTCTCGATCCATCGCCAGTTCTCGGGAGCTGTCGTGGGCGGTAGTCGCGAAAGCGCAGTACGTTGTTCCATATACTCATTGTCATGGTGGTAGTGGCCTACTTTACCCGATATCATTATACCCCCCCCGCGTGCGGGGAGAGGTGAAATAAATCTCATTCTCGCAACGCGATGCGCGCCCGAGGTTTGCCGTACAACGTGACAACCACGTCACCGAGCACCATCGCGTCACGCCTGAACCGGCGGTG
>Ga0181521_10003461_pt1 | contig 18563 bp, 12 predicted proteins | sample PEATcosm2014_Bin_32_FD_119764 | JGI IMG/M metagenome (GOLD analysis project Ga0181521, IMG submission 119764) | Peatland microbial communities from MTU Mesocosm Facility, Houghton, MI, USA - PEATcosm2014_Bin02_60_metaG | ecosystem: Environmental > Terrestrial > Soil > Wetlands > Peat | place... | reverse complement strand
TTATCCGTTTTCATCCGTTTTAATCCGAGCCAAAAGGTTTTAAGATGCGCATTCACACTTTCGATACCACTCTTCGCGACGGCACCCAGGGCGAAGCCATCTCCTTCTCGGTCGACGACAAAATGCTCGTCGCCCGCAAACTCGATGATCTCGGTATCGACTACATTGAAGGCGGATGGCCCGGCTCCAACCCCAAAGACAAAGAATTCTTCGAACAGGCGCGCGGCCTCAAGCTGAAACATGCCAAACTCACCGCCTTCGGATCCACGCGCTTCGCGAAGAACTCCGTGCAGGAAGACCGCAACGTCCGTGAGTTGATCGATGCCGGAACCCCCGTCATCACCATCTTCGGCAAAAGTTGGGACCTCCACGTTTCCCGCGCTCTCAACATCACCGAAAACGAAAACCTCGCCATCATCGCCGAAACCGTCCGCTACCTGAAGGACCACGGCAAAGAAGTCGTCTACGACGCCGAGCACTTCTTCGACGGCTACATCCATAACCGCGACTTCGCCCTTCGTACCCTCGAAGCCGCCAAACTCGCCGGCGCCGACGTACTCTGCCTCTGCGACACCAACGGCGGCACCATGACCGGCCCTCTCGCACAGATCGTCGCCGACGTTCGTTCCCGCTTCGACGGCATCATCGGGATCCACACCCATAACGATTCCGAAGTTGCCGTCGCCAACGCCCTCGCCGCCATCGAGCGGGGCGCATCGCACGTGCAGGGCTGCCTCAACGGCTATGGAGAGCGCTGCGGCAATTCGAACCTCGCCTCCATCATCGCCAATCTCGAACTGAAACTCGGCCACACCACCATCGGTCCCGACAAGCTCCAGTCGCTCACCTCCGTCTGCCGCTATATCGCCGAACTGGCCAACCTGCCTCTTCGAAAGGACCAGGCCTACGTCGGTCAAAGCGCCTTCGCCCACAAAGGCGGCGTGCACGTCAGCGCCGTTATGAAGGATTCTTCCACGTACGAACACGTCGCCCCCGAGCTCGTCGGCAATCGCCAGCGCGTTCTGGTCAGCGATCTCTCCGGACGCAGCAACGTCCTCTATCAGCTTCAGCAGCAAGGCCTCGCCGATCGCATGACGGAGCAAGCCCGCCGCGAACTGCTCGAACGCGTCAAAGAAATGGAATTTCAGGGCTACGATCTCGAAGCCGCCGACGGAACCTTCGAACTCTTCGTGCGCCAATCCCTGCAACCGGACGTAAGTTTCTTCGAAGTGCGCGATTACTACGTCGCGATCAAATCCGGCCACGCGACTGCGGCGGTCACGGTCTCGACGGACGAGGGAATCCAGACCTCGACTGCCGAAGGCAACGGACCGATGAACGCGCTCGACGTCGCTCTGCGCAAATGCCTTTCGTCGCGCTATCCAAGACTCGCCGATGTCCGCCTGACCGATTACAAGGTGCGCGTCCTCGATTCGAAAAAAGGCACCGCCGCCAAAGTCCGCGTGCTCGTCGAATGGTCCGACCACGAAAAAAGCTGGCAGACTGTGGGTGTCTCGGACGACGTCATCGAAGCCAGCTGGAACGCCCTCGTCGATGCTCTCCGCCTCGAACTGATGCGTCTGACGGAAGCCCATGCAGGCAGCAGTGAACCTGTTGAAGTCCGCCGCTAAGGTAGCCGTACTCACCGGCGCGGGCGTATCGGCGGAAAGCGGCATCCCTACTTTCCGGAGCAACGGTGGCTACTGGCGTCGGCATCGCTTCGAAGACCTCGCCACCCCCGAAGGCTTCGGACGCGATCCCAAGTTCGTCTGGACCTGGTACGAAGAACGCCGTCGGGCCATCGCACTGGCGAAGCCGAACCCCGGCCACCATGCCCTGGCAGCACTCGAAAAGCAGAAGCCGGTCTTCACGCTCATCACGCAGAACGTCGACGGTCTCCACGATCTCGCCGGCTCGAAGAACGTGATCAAGCTGCACGGCGATATCTGGACAATCCGCTGTCTCAAGTGCGGCAAAGAACGAATCGACCGCACCGAACTCAACAACCTCCCGCCCCACTGCGCATGCGGAGGCATGCTGCGCCCGGGAGTCGTCTGGTTCGGCGAAGCCTTGCCCGAAGGCGCAATGGAACGAGCCACCGAAGCAGTCCGCGCCGCCGATGTCCTGATCGTCGCCGGAACCTCGGCCCAAGTCTACCCTGCAGCGGGCCTGATATCACTGGCCTCCGCCGTCATCGAAATCAATCCCGAAGAAACGCCGTTCTCCGGCGACGTCACCTTCTCCCTGCGCGGAACCTCCGCCGAAGTCCTACCTCAGTTAGTAGCATGACCGGCCGCTTCGCACCGTCCCCCACCGGCCCGCTCCACTTCGGATCACTGGTCACCGCTGTCGCCAGTTACCTCGATGCCCGCGCGAAAGGCGGCCAGTGGCTCGTCCGTATGGAAGACCTTGACACCCCTCGGAACGTCCCCGGCTCGGACACAAATATCCTCCAAACGCTCGAGCGCTTCGGCTTCGAGTGGGATGGCCCGGTGCTCTACCAAAGCCTACGCCTCGAAGCCTACCGCGAAGCCCTGGATCAACTCCGCCGCGCCGGCCACGCGTATCCATGCTCATGCACCAGAACCACCACCGCGCCCTGCACCTGCACCACGGGCCCGCGCTGGAGAGTCCGATTCCCAAGCGATGATTTCACCGTCCTGCGCGCCGATGGAATCTTCGCCTATCAATTGGCCGTTGTCGTCGATGACGCTTACCAGGGCATCACCGACGTTGTGCGCGGAGCCGATCTTCTCGATTCCACTCCACGCCAGATCCACCTGCAGAAGCTTCTCGGATTGCCGTCACCCAACTATCGGCATGTGCCCGTCGTGACCAATGAGAAGGGCGAGAAGCTGAGCAAGCAAACGCTCGCCCCGCCGTTGGACTTAGGCGCGGCACCGGACTTGCTCTCGAGCGCGCTTCGCTTCCTCGGCCTGCCAGTCCCCGCGGACGCAACCGAACTGCATTCCATCTGGGGGTGGGCCATGGCGCATTCACAACCGGCGGAAATATTCCTATCCCGCTGAGCGCCGAGGACTTCACCCGGTTCCAACCAGTGCCTCCGCGCGGCTTTCCCGCATCCCTGCGCTATTGTGTTGCCAGGAAGACGGCTTTTTGCCGACTTCCCACGCTTTCGCCAAATTCCTGGCGAAGGCGCGCACTCTGCCATATAGACCTTTTCGGCAGCGCGTCGATTATTTAGAGGGATTTATCCGGAATTCTTCGTTTCGGACTCACGGCTGCATTCAAGGACGGCAAAAAACATGGGAGCTATTTCAATTTTCCCCGCCAGCGTGCGGGGCCGCCGCGGCCGCTCGCAATCGGCGGCTGGAGACGTCCAGACAATGTTGGACGACGGCCTGCGCTACCATCTGGCCGGACGTATCGATGACGCCGTGGCGCGATATAAGCGTGCCCTTGCCCTCAAACCGGATAATGCCGACGTCCACAACAATCTGGGCGTCGCGCTGGCGGCAAAGGGCAGACTGGATGACGCCGTGGTGCGATACAGGCGCGCCGTTTCCCTCAACCCGGATCATGCCGCCGCCCACGGTAATTTAGGCGTCGCGCTGGCAGCCAAGGGCCGGATTGCGGATGCCGTGACCCACTACGAACGAGCCCTCCTCCTTAGCCCCGGTCAGGCCGGCATTCACTACAATCTGGGCATCGCACTGGCGGCGCAGGGTAAGACGGATGAGGCCGCGGCGCAGTACCGGCACGCCATCGCTCTCAAACCGGACTATGCCGACGCCCATAACAATCTGGGCAACTGGTACGCGGCCCAGGGCAAATCCGACGACGCGGTATTGCATTTCAGGCGGGCGATCGCCATCAATCCCGATCATGCCGAGGCGCACAACAATCTGGGAAACATTTTCCTCGAAAAGGGTGAGTTCGACGGCGCAATGGCGCATTATGACAGGGCGATCGCCATCAAACCGGCCGACACGGGGGCGCACTACCACCGCGCGGAAATCAAGGTGTTCCAGCGGGGCGATGCCGATCTGGCGGTGCTGGAAGGGTTGGCCCGCCGGCGTGATTTGCCGGTGAACAAAGCGCCGTTTATCCATCTGGCCCTCGCCAAGGCCCTCGAAGACTGTGGAGATTACCCAAGGGCGTTTGAACACCTGCGCAAAGGCAACGATTTGAAACGCAGTCAGATTCGTTACGATGAACCGGCGGAGGTCAAAGGTTTTCGACGCACGTCCGCTGTATTCGATCGGAGGCTGTTCGATCGCTTTCAGGGACAAGGCGACCCTTCGTCGGTGCCGGTTTTCGTGGTTGGCATGCCGCGCTCCGGCAGCACTCTGATCGAGCAGATTCTTGCCAGCCATCCCCAAATTCATGGCGCCGGCGAGCTGACGGATATTGAAATAGCCACCCGCACCGTATTAAATGAAGGCTGTCAGCCGCTTCCGTATCCGGAGTGTATTCTCGGTCTCGATGGCCTTACCTTGCGGCGAATTGGCCAGCGTTATCTTGCGCGCCTGCCGGCTCTCGCGGATGGCAACGTCCGGATCGTCGACAAGCTGCCTGGCAACTTTCTCAGAATCGGCCTGATCCGCCTGATCCTGCCCAACGCCAGGATTATTCACACCGTGCGCGACCCGATCGATACCTGCGTGTCCTGCTATTCCAAACTGTTCGCGGCCGGCCAACATTTCACCTACGACCTGGCGGAATTGGGCCGCTATTACCGCCGCTACAGAGATCTGATGACTTATTGGAAGTCCGTGATTCCGCCGGGCGTCATGCTCGACGTCGCCTACGAAGACGTGGTTGAGGACCTCGAAGGCCAGGCCCGCCGGTTGATCGATTATTGCGGATTGGCCTGGGACGATCGCTGCCTGAGTTTCAATAAAACCGACCGGCCGGTGAAAACCGCCAGTGCGGTGCAGATCCGCAAACCCCTGTTCCGCAGCTCGCTCGAGCGCTGGCGAAAGTACGAATCCGGCATAGGTCCGTTACTGAAGGAGTTGGGGGACCTAACTGCCAAGGATCTCCATCATGTCCGGCCCGCAGATGCGGGTAAGCTCGGCGACGAATTCGCGGTCCGGCCGGACCTTTGAAGGCACGTCGAGAATCACCGAGAAGTCGCGCGCGGCTTCGAGGCGCAATCGTACCTGCGTCTCGCCGGGCTTGCGTTCGAAGAGTTGTCTCAGCTCGGCGGCGCGGTCGATGCCGTTGCGCCCCACGAACACCTTCACGCTGATCAGGCTCGGCAGCGCAATGCGCGCCACATCGAGCGGCACGATCTCCTGCACCGAAACCTTCGTCGGGCTGCCTTCCTCGGGCAGCGCCGAACCCCGGATCAGCACGGCCTGATCTTCCACCAGCAAGGCGACCAGCCGCTCGTACTGCGTGGTGAACACCATGGCGTCGATACTGCCGCTGCGATCTTCAATCACGAGCGAGGCCCATGGTTTACCTTCGCGGTTGCGGCGCTTCTGGACGCCCGTGATCATCCCGCAGAGAGCCACTTCGGCGCCCTTATCGAGACCTTCGAGGCGGCTGGAATCGTGGGTCGCCAGCTCGGCGATCTTCTCTTCATAGCTGTCAAGAGGATGTCCGGTCACATAGAAGCCGAGCAGTTCCTTCTCGCCCTGCAGTTTCTCTTTGAGAGTCCAGTCGTTGGCCTTCGGAAGCGCCGGCTCGGGATGCTCTTCCGCGGAACTGGCCCCGAACAAACCTGCCTGCCCGCTGTCGCGATCCTTCGCCGCGCGATTGCCCGTCTCGATGGCGGCATCGAGCGCAAGCAGAAGCTGCGCGCGCGTGCCCTCGAGCGAATCCATCGCGCCGGCCTTCACCAGGCTTTCCATCACGCGGCGGTTGATGGAAGTCATGTCGGCGTGTTCGCAGAACTGGTAGATGGAGCGGAAACGGCCCAGTTCGGTGCGCGCTTTGATGATCGCCTCCACCGCATTCTGTCCGACGTTCTTCACCGCGCCCAGACCGAAACGAATAGCATCGCCCTGCTCGTCGCGAACCGGCGTGAACGTATACTCGCTGGCATTGACATCGGGAGGCAGCACGCGAATATTCATCTCGCGGCATTCGTTGATGTACTTAACGACCTTCGCCACGTTGCCGGTTTCGGACGTGAGCAGCGCGGCCATGAAATCGACCGGATAGTGCGCTTTCAGATAAGCCGTTACGAATGCCAGAAACGCATAAGCCGCCGAGTGCGACTTGTTGAACCCGTATCCGGCGAACTGTTCCATCAGGTCGAAGATCTTCTCGGCTTTCTTTGCCGGATGACCCCGCTCCGTCGCGCCCTGCATGAAACGGCCGCGCTGTTTGGCCATTTCTTCCGCTTTCTTCTTGCCCATCGCGCGGCGCAGCACGTCCGCCTCGCCCAGCGTGTATCCCGCCACGCGATTCGAGATCTGCATCACCTGCTCCTGGTAGACCATTACCCCGTAGGTCTCGGCCAGGATTTCCTTCATCACCGGAAGATCGTAGACCACCTCCCGGCGCCCGTGTCTGCGCTCGATGAAGTCGTCGATCATGGCCATCGGACCGGGCCGGTACAGTGCGTTCAGCGCCGTCAGGTCTTCCAGCCGCGTGGGCTGGTAACGGCGCAGAATGTCGCGCATGCCGGGCGATTCGAACTGGAACACGCCGCTGGTGAAACTCTTGCTGAAGATCTCGTAGGCCCCGGGGTCTTCGAGCGGCAGATCCTCGGGAACGATGTGAACGCCGTGGCGCTTCTCGATCATCTTGAGCGCGTCGTCGATGAGCGTGAGCGTGGTGAGGCCGAGGAAATCCATCTTGAGAAGAGCGAGCTTGTCAAGACCGTTCATGTCGTACTGGGTGACGATTTCCTCGCGGTTGGTGCGGTAGAGAGGGACGATATTACGGAGCGGTTCGGGGGAAATCACAACGCCCGCCGCGTGCACGGATGAGTTGCGCGCGAAGCCTTCGAGGCGCGTGGCAACGTCGAGGACTTCCTGCACGCGCGGGTCCTGTTTTGCGAGCGTGGCAAAACCGGGTTCCGAAGCGATGGCGTCTTTGAGCTTGATGTTCAGGACGTTCGGCACCAATTTCGTGATGCGGTCGACATCGGCGAAGCTCATGTCGAGCACGCGGCCTACGTCCTTGATCGCGGCCCGGGCGGCCAGGGTATTGAACGTGATGATCTGCGCGACCTGTTCGCGGCCGTATTTTTCGGTGACGTACTGGATGACCTCGCCGCGCCGGTTCATGCAGAAATCGATGTCGATATCCGGCATGCTGATGCGCTCCGGATTCAGGAAGCGTTCGAAGAGAAGCCCGTACTGCAGTGGGTCGATATCGGTGATCTGCATCGCATAACTGACCAGGCTCCCGGCGGCGGAGCCGCGCCCCGGGCCCACCGGAATGTTCTTCGATCGCGAGAAACGGATGAAGTCCCAGACGATGAGGAAGTAGCCGGAGAACTTCATCTGCTGGATCATCCCGATCTCGAAGTTGAGACGATCGACGTATTCGGCGAGATCGTGCTTGAGATGGCCGGAGGCATGGAGCGCTTCGAGGCGCGGCCGGCGCTTCTCGAAGCCCTGGCGGGCGACGTAAGCGAAGTAGGAATCGGTGGTGTGATCGGCCGGAATATCGAAGCGCGGGAAGGGATCGGTCACCTTTTCGAGCTTGACGCTGCAGCGCTGCGCGATCTCCCAGGGGCGATTGACGGCGTCTTCCAGCTCGCCGAACAATGCCATCATTTCGTCGCGCGACTTCAGGTAGAAATCCGGATGGTCCCAGTGCATCCGGTTGGGGTCGGACATGGTCTTGCCCGTCTGAATGCACATGAGGATTTCGTGCGCACGGGCGTCTTCGCGGCGCAGATAATGCGAGTCGTTGGTGGCGACGAGCGGGATGCCGGTTTCGATGGACAGGCGATTGACCTGCGGGGTGAGACGCTTGTCCTGTTCCAGTCCGTGGTCCTGAATTTCGAGGAAGAAATTCTCCCTGCCGAAGATGTCGCGGTAGGTGTACGCCAGACGGCGGGCGTCTTCGTATTTATCGTTGAGGATGGTTTCGTTGAGGTCGCCGCGCAGGCAGGCCGAGAGGCAGATTAGGCCTTTCGAATGGGCGGCGAGGAGATCTTTGTCGATGCGCGGCTTGTAGTAGAAGCCTTCGAGGAAGGATGTCGAAACCATCTTGATGAGGTTTTTGTAGCCTTCCTGGTTTTCGCAAAGCAGAATGAGATGGTTGTAGCGGTCGGAATCGGAACGGGTTTTGAAACCCTGCTGCGAAACGTACATTTCGCAGCCGATGACGGGATGAATCCCCTGCGCCCTGGCGGCGTTGTAGAAGCTGACCGCGCCGAAGAGGTTGCCGTGATCCGTCATGGCGACGGCGGGCATCTTCTGCTGGGCGACGACTTCCATGAGCTGGTCGATTTCGCACGCGCCGTCGAGCAGGGAATAGTCGGTGTGGTTATGGAGGTGAACGAATGGAATTTCGGCCATAGAAAAACAGCTATTCGGTTGTCGGGGGAGACGACTACTATTCTAACCGGAGGCCGCGTGCGCATGCGCCGATCCGGCTTCAGCACGCGGCAGGCTGCTGAAAGGGGCTGGCGTAAAATGGATTGTGCTCCGCGATCCTTCACGGCAAAATCCAAAGCACGGGCCTATCAACGCTCTGACGAGCGTGCGATTTTTTGCCGCCGCAGCGGTTGTGTTCTATCATTTCGGCAAACAACACGTTGGGCACGTGCCGGACTTCGTGAGGAATGTCGCCGGCGGGGGCGCCAACGGTGTAGCCCTCTTTTTCATACTGTCGGGGTTCGTTCTGGCTTACAATTACGCGGACTCGGCCCAGGCCGGCAGGCTTGACAAAGCGGAATTCTGGAAGGCCCGTATCGCGCGGGTTTATCCCGTCTACCTCTTGTCTCTGGTGCTCACTGTCTCCAGATTCGCGAACTATCTTCATTACGCGCTTCACCCGGTTTCGCCCGCCAACGTCCTGCGGGCTTTGACGTCTTTCGCGATGGTCGTAACTCTGACCCAGGCTTGGGACGCGAGCCGGAGCTTTCTCTGGAATTTTCCTTCATGGACTTTATCGGTGGAAATGCTCTTCTACCTGACATTTCCGTGGGCGTGCGCGGCTGTTTGCAGGTTAAAGCCCACCAAGCTGTTGACGGCTGCCTGCGCGCTGGTGATCCTCAGCTTCCTTCGATTCGTCCTTATCTCGAAGCTTCCGCCGGCCGACGGCTTCTGGATTTGGGCAGGTTCAGAGTGGCCGCCCATGCGACTGCCGGAGTTTTTTCTCGGTCTGGTGCTTGGCAGGATGTACCTGGTGCGCTCCGATATCAGAATAAGACATCGCGATGCCGCGGCGATGCTGGCGACGGCCGGAATCGTGACAGTTGTCGGTTTCGGTCCGCAACTGGGAATATTTGTGGCGCCGCTGCTGGATCCGCTGTTCGCGGTGCTGATATACGCGCTGGCCTCGGGGCCTGGGTTTGTGGCCCGCTGCCTTTCGCTTCCTTTGCTGGTCCTGTTGGGAAATGCGAGTTATGCGGTCTATATCCTGCAGGTGCCGATCATGAATGCCGTGAACAAAATATTCGGGTTTTATGGGCTTACGTTTTTCGCGGGGCTTCTGGCGCTGACGGGCATCTCGACAGCCAGCTACTTGTATTTTGAAACGCCGGCTCGAAGGTGGATCAGAAAACGATGGGTCGATCGGAACGAGCCACTGCCGGCCGAAGCGGCGCTTGTGAGGTGATGCGCCCGCATTTTTCCTCTTCGCGCTGCGAAACGTAGCCTCCACATTGCTGAAGACAAGTCCCGAAGCAGATCTCAATACCGTCCGAGCCATCTTTGAGCGTATCGAAATGCCATACATCGTCGTGTACCGCGTGAAGGACACCACAATTGAAATCCTGCAAATCCGGCACGGCGCTCGGGACAGGGGCTGAGAACCGTGAGTGTATACTTCCACCGTCCGACACGGAGCGTTTGCCGCACAATGGAACCAACGGCGAAAACCATATGAGCGGCAGCCCCAGCGACTACCTTGCGGCGGAGAGAACGTTTCTCGCGTGGATCCGAACCGGATTGGCGCTGATGGGATTCGGCTTTGTAGTCGCCCGTTTCGGCTTATTTCTGCGGGCGCTGCAGCCCAGTGTGCCGTCCCAATCGTACGGGCTCTCGGTCTGGTTCGGTACGGCGCTCATTATCGTTGGAGTTATCGTCAATATCTGGTCCGTGAGACATCACGTACGTTTGGTGCAGGACTTGAACCGAGGCGGCTCCGCCTTCAATCGGCCGTCCTCGCTCGCCATAATCGTTGCACTGATTCTGGCTGTAGTCGGATTGGCGATGGCGATCTACCTGATTTCGGTTGGTGAACCGAAAGGAAGTGCGGGCGCGCTTCAGGAGAAAATCATGACATCGAATCGAGACACCGGAATCGTGAGCATATCCAGTAACCACACGGTCGATCGGACCGTTGAAAAACTGGAGGCGATACTTCAGGCCAAAGGAGTCAAACTGTTTGCCCTGATCGATCACAGCGGCGAAGCGGAAAAAGCCGGAATGAAAATGCGGCCCACAAAGCTTTTGATATTCGGCAATCCGAAAGCCGGAACGCCACTGATGGTGGCTTCGCCGGGCATTGCGATCGATCTGCCCCTCAAGATTCTGGTTGCGGAGGGTGACGACGGAAAAGTCGAGGTTTCCTGGAACAGCCCTGGGTATCTTCAGGCACGGCATAATTTGCCGACGGAACTCGTTCAGAACATCGCAGTCGCGGAAGCACTGGCGGCGAAAGCGGCTGAGTGAGGGTCTCAACTCAAGAGAGTGCCTACAATCGCCAGCGCCACTTCCTTCCCGCGTTCCCCAACCTCCCCCACCGGCCCAACGCACGCCGGGCAACCCGCTTCGCATTCGCAGCCCTCGATCAACTCGCGGGTCTGCGCGAGCAGACGATCGCTGAGCCGGAACAGCGGAGCGCTCAGCCCAACCCCGCCCGCGTAGCTGTCATAGAGGTAAAGGTCCGGCTCCCAGACGAGCAGGCCGCCGGAAATGTCCTCCGTCAGCGCCACTCCCAGATCCCGCGGGTCGCACATCAACAGCAATGAGGCGATCGTGCGAAACGCGTTGCCCAGTCCGGTGAGCCCGTTCTGCCGTTCGGTGGGCGTGTACTGCTCGAATGCGCCGAGAAACGGGGCGGGGAAGTGCAGCCAGAACGCCGTCGTATGCATCTGCTGCTCGGGCATGGAGAGTTTGCCCGCACCCACGTTCTCATTCGTATAGAACTTGATCTTCTTGAAGCCGACAATCTGGCGGTTGACTTGTACATCGCCGTGCACTTTCTCCACGCCGCCGGCAATCGGCGCTTTCTCGAACTCCCGCAGCGCCTTCACCTGCGTGTAGTCGATGGCATCCGTGTAGTAATCGCTGTCCACGCGCTTCACGTAAGCTTTGCGCTCTTTGAAGTCGAACCGCTCGACGTGGAACTGTTTCGCCTCGTGCAGGTAGATGGCTTTTTCGTGCAGCGTGGTCAACGCGGCGGTGTAGGAAACCTCGCCGATGATTTTCGACTCGCCCGTGATATCGACGACCACGAAATTGTCGCTCGACACGGATCGCAGACTGACCGCGTCGGCGGGGTAGCTGTCCGACGTCCAGTGCCAGCAATCGCCTGACGAGTGCAGCAGGGCCGCGTCGCGAAGAAACGCGCACAATTCCGGCACCTCATGCGGTCCAAACCGCTCGGCATTTCTGATCGGCAATTCAAATGCCGCGCACTTCAGATGGTTCAGGAGGATTTCGAGATTGTCCGGGTTAACATAAGCGTGCTCGGGCGAGCGCTCGAACAGATATTCGGGATGCTCGACCACGTACTGATCGACGGGCGCGCTGGAGGCCACCATGATGGCGAGCGACCCGGCGTTTCGGCGTCCCGCGCGCCCCGCCCGCTGCCAGGTCGAGGCGATTGTTCCGGGATAGCCGGCCATCACGACCGCATCGAGCGATCCCACGTCGATTCCAAGCTCGAGCGCGTTCGTCGCCACCACCGCGCGAATATCGCCGGAGCGCAGGCGTTTCTCGATCTCGCGGCGCTCGCGCGGAAGATAACCGCCCCGATAGCCACGCACGGATTCGGTTGGCAATCGCCCCTTATCGCAGGAATCTTTGAGATAGGTCAGGAGGATTTCGGTGGCCAGCCGGTTATTGGCGAAAACGAGCGTCTGCTGATTGCAGTCGAGCAATTCCAGAGCGATTCTGCGCGTCTCGTTGATGTAGCTGCGTCTGATGCCAAGCTGCCGGTTGACGACCGGAGGGTTGTAGCAGACGAACACTTTTTCACCCGCGGGCGCGCCGTTGCGGTCGACCAGTTCGAAGGGAGACTCGACGAGCGTCTCGGCCAGCTCTTTCGGATTGGCGATGGTCGCGGAGCAGGCGATGAACTGCGGCTTCGATCCGTAGAATTCGCAAAGGCGCCGCAGCCGCCGCATGATGTTGGCCAGATGGCTGCCGTAGACGCCGCGATAGTAATGCAGTTCGTCGACGACGATGTAGCGCAGGTTCTCGAACAGCTTCGCCCACTTGGTGTGGTGGGGCAGGATGCCGGTGTGCAGCATGTCCGGATTGGTCAGCACGATATTGGCACGCTGCCGGATCGCGCGCCGCGCGTCCTGCGGCGTGTCGCCATCGTAGGTGAAGGCGCAGAGGCCGGAGCCCTGATTTGATCCGAGGGCTTCGATGAGGCCATGCAGTTCGTCGAGCTGGTCCCCGGCCAGCGCTTTGGTGGGGAACAGGTACATCGCACGCGCGCCCGGCTCGGCGATCATGCGGTTCAGCACCGGCAGGTTGTAGCAAAGCGTTTTACCGCTGGCGGTCGGGGTCACGATTACGGCGTTGGAGCCGGCATCGATTAGCCGGCAAGCCTCTGCCTGATGTGTGTACAGCCGTTCAATTCCACGCCGGACGAGCACCTCGCGCAGCCCGGGATCGAGGTCCGCCGGAAAATCGGCGTATTCGGCCGGTCGCGCGGGAGTGCGGCGTATGGCGCGGATCGGCCCGTCGGGATCCGCAGCCATGCGCTCGAACTTGTTCAGTACCGGGGTGGCGTCGCCTTTAGCGGGTGAGACGGGAAGTTCGGGAAACAGAAGAGAGAGTGTTTCGGACATTCGCCTTTTGTTTGCCTCGGCTTATTACCTTAGCACAATAGGGATATGCGTGCTACATCCACGGCAAATAAGCGGCTCCATAGAGGCCAGCCTCGTTCCCCAATGCGGCTTTCTCGATCCGCGTGTCCGTGGTCCGAAACGTAAACGACCTGCGGCGCGTTTCCTCGAACATCGCGGGCGCAAACAGATCCCACGCCCCAAGCACTCCGCCGCTCAGCAGATACAAAGGAAAATTGAAGGTATTCACCAGCATGGCGAGCGCAATCCCAAGTGCCTCTCCCATCGAGACGAAGATCGCTCCGGCTTTTTCGCTGCCAGCCAGCGCGAGGTCGTAAACCTGCTTTGCAGTCAGCCCATCGCCCAGCCCGAGCAGCTTCGCCATCGCCGTTACCGCCGTGGCCGAGGCATGCTTCTCGACGCATCCGCGATTCCCGCAGCCGCAAGGATTTCCGTTCGGAACAACGGTGATGTGCCCCAGTTCGCCCGCCATCCCGAGAAAGCCGTGCAGCACTTTTCCGTTGGAAACGATGCCGCCTCCGATACCCGTCCCGAGAGTCAGGAGGACGAGGTCCTCCACGCCGCGGCCGGCGCCGATCCATTTCTCGCCCAGCGCCGCGGCGTTCGCATCGTTTTCGAGAATCACCTGGGTTCCCAGAAGCCGGCTTATCTCGTCCCGAATGGGAAAGTCCTCCAGCGATGCCAAGTTGTTGGAATTGCGAATTACGCCTTCTTCAAGCAGGATGAAGCCGGGTACCGCGACCCCAATCCCCGCCAGTCCGGCCGCCCCCAATCTTTCCCGAAGGGTCAGGATCGCCTCCACCATGTCGCCGACGATCGCCTCGCGGCCAGCCGAGTACGCTGTCTTGCCCGAGACGCGGTCGAGCATCCTGCCATCCCGCGCGACGGCGGCGGCTCGCAGATTCGTCCCTCCCAGATCGAGGCCAATGCTGTAGGATCCCGCTGGCATAAATGTAGATTGCGAATGATAGCATTTGCAGCCGATAAGGATATATGATCGACTACATTACAAGTTTGATCGAAAATGATTTTCGGTTCGTGTTATACACGAAACAGGGTAGTTGAGTCCGTACGTCAAAGAAGGTAGCAGGAGTCAATGATGGGCCGGTCGTACATCGAGGTTCCGGGGTTTGGAATGCACGAGCTGCCGCCGTTGCTCGTGCACGGCATTCCGGAAGATGCCAGCCGCGCGGATCTGGTGGAGCGCGCCGCGGCAATCGTCGAGACTGAAGGCATGATCGCGGATGTCGCGCAGGACGCTTTGGGCGGGTACAGCATGGAAGATCGCAAGCTGGATCTGGCGCTGCACCTGACGGATCAATACTTTGGTCTTCTGTCGCACTGGGCATGGGGAGATTCGGTTCTGGAATGGATTCGCCAGTGCGAGATCACTTTCGCGGCCACCAGCGCCCTGCGTCCTTTGCTGAGCGGCGACGTGTGGCCGCATGCCGCGCGCAGCAGCTTTGTGGATCTGCTGGTCGATAAACATGTGCCCACACCCGGCGTGACGATCGACAAGGCCGTCGGAATGCGACTGACTTTTCGGCAGCCACCCCCCATAGACTGCTGCTCCAACCAGTTCCTGTTTTTCCTGAACAGCCGGCTGGCCGGAACCGCCTACGAAACCTGGGCGCGGATGTCGCCGGAATCGACCCACCATCTGCCTCCAAACCGGTTTCATTTCGAGATTCACGATCTGCGCCCGCAATAGGCCCCGGAGATGCGGCCAGGGGCCGCGTTGCTCCCTCAAGTTTTCTCCTTGTTCTGCCGATTCAACGGGCAGGACATGTTTGCAATCATCGGCATACTGATCGTCTTCGGGTCTGTGATTGGTGGATTCCTGATGGAAAAAGGGAAACTGCCGGTCCTGGCACAACCAGCGGAACTGATCATTGTGGGCGGAGCCGCCCTGGGCACCTTGCTCGCGGCCAACCCGCTGCCTCTGATTATCAAAATCTTCAAGAGCATGACGTCAATCGTCGGCGGCAGCCGGCTCACTTCGGCCTTCTATCTGGAGAGTCTCAAGATGTTGAGCGATATCTTCCAGTTTGCCCGCAAGAGCGGGATGGCGAAGCTGGAAGAGGATATCGAGAACCCGGAGAAAAGCGCGGTTTTTTCAAAGTATCCGAAACTGGTCAAAGACCATCACGTTCTATACTTCATCTGCGACACTCTGCGCACGGCGGTGGCCGGCGTAGTCGCTCCGCACGATCTGGACGCCCTGGTTGAGGCTGACATCGAAATCCACCATCACGCGAGTTCAGCTCCGGTGCGCGCGCTCACCACGGTTGCCGACGCCCTCCCGGGCTTGGGTATAGTGGCTGCCGTTCTCGGAATCGTGATCACCATGGGTGCACTGGGTGGCCCGCCGGACCAGATTGGCGAGAAGGTAGCCGCGGCGCTGGTAGGCACGTTCCTCGGAATTCTGCTTTCCTACGGGATGGTCGGGCCGCTGGCGGCGAACCTCGACAAAATAATCGAAGCGGATTCCCAGTATTATCAGATGCTTCGCGCGGGCCTTATGGCTTTTGCCAAAGGTATGGCGCCGATGATTTCCGTCGAGTTTGCGCGCCGGGCGATCCCTCATGACATGAGGCCGACATTCGCGGAGATGGAAGCGACCTGTAAAGGCCGGCCGCTCGCAGGGGCCAAAGGCGCGCCCGCGGCAGGCGCGCCCGCGTCCAAGGGCGCGCCCCCGCCTAAGGGCGCGACAGCGTCGAAAGCTGCATAGGCGCGAAAAGTATGCCGGGTCAAACTCCTCAACCCATCATTATCGTCAGAAGGAACAAAGGGCACGGCGGACATCATGGAGGCGCCTGGAAAGTCGCGTACGCCGACTTCGTGACCGCGATGTTGTCGCTTTTTATTGTTCTTTGGCTCTCGAGCAGTAGTGAACAGGTAAAGAAGGCGGTCGGAGGCTATTTCGTCGATCCGACGGGGAAAGGGAAAGAGGCCGGAAATGGACTGAAGGGTGTCGGGAGCGAGACCCTCTCGATTCGCAAAGACGATATGAGCAGCCTCAAGGAAAAACTGGCGCAGGCGGTCAAAAACTCAACCTCCCTGCAAAAGATCAAAGAGCACGTAGTCTTTACAGTCACCGGCGAAGGCCTGCGAGTCGAACTGCTCGAAGGGGAGGGTTCGACGTTCTTTGAATCGGCCAGCAGCCATCCAACTGCGTTGGGCAAAGATCTCCTGAAGAAACTGGCTGAAGAAATCGGCAAACTTCCCAATCGAGTCACGATGGAAGGTCACACGGATTCGCGTCCTTATCGGGGCGGTGCTGAGTATTCGAATTGGGAACTGTCTTCCGACCGCGCAAACGCGGCACGACGCTGGATGCAGCAAACTGGCATGCGGGACGACCAGGTCACGCAGGTTCGCGGTTTCGCCGATCAGAGTCTCAGGGTGCCGGATCATCCCGAGGACGGTACAAACCGGCGCGTGACTTTGGTCATTATGTATCAGTCCAGCCAATCGCCGGACGCACCAGCAACAAAAACACCGCCCGCTGCGCCTGGCCGATCTTCCTCTCCGCCGGCAGGCGCCCAAAAGGCACCCGTGGCGACCTCCGTGGCGAAGAACTCCGCTGGCGCCGGCAGTGTGGTTGCGCCTCGCGGTACCGCTGTCGCGCGTCCGGGCAAATTTTCCCCAGGCAAGGCTCCGTAACCGGAGCCTTCGCCGCCACAGCATTAGCGTCTGCCTTCGCGGCTGCTTCATTTCAAAGAACGGGCAAGCGGCGCAGCGCCGCTATAATGAGAAGCATCCCCGAGATGAATCCCTCGAATCCGGACGTTAAGCAGACGGTCAATCTGCCTCGCACAAACTTTTCCATGAAGGCGAACTTGGCCCAGGCCGAGCCGAAGATGCTCGCGCGCTGGGAGCAGGAGGATCTCTACGGCCGGATTCGTCATGCGCGCGCGGGCAAACCTGTTTACATCCTGCATGATGGACCTCCCTATGCCAACGGGCGCATCCATCTTGGTACTGCCTTCAATAAAATCGTTAAGGATTTCATTGTAAAGTCAAGAACCATGGCTGGTTACGACTCGCCATATGTTCCCGGATGGGATTGCCACGGCCTGCCCATCGAACACAAAGTAGATCAGGAGCTGGGACCCAAAAAAGCACAAATGACAGCCGGTCAGGTCCGCAAGGTCTGCCGCAAATATGCCGAGAATTGGGTCAATCTTCAGCGGGAGGATTTCAAGCGCTTGGGCATTCTGGGCCGGTGGGACGACCCCTACCTGACGATGAAACCTGCCTACCAGGCCGTTATCGCCCGCACGTTTGTGGATTTTCTCGACAAGGGTTACGTATATAAGGGCCTCAAGCCCGTCAACTGGTGCATTCACGACCGCACAGCGCTTGCCGAAGCTGAAGTTGAGTACGAGAACCACAAGAGCCCGTCGGTTTGGGTGCGATTTGCGCTGACCTCTGATCCCGCGCTCATTGACCCCGTTCTCGCCGGTAAGAAGGTCTACGGCCTCATCTGGACGACGACGCCCTGGACCCTTCCGGCGAACTTGGGCATCGCTTTTCATCCGAAGTTCGAGTATGTCGCGGTTGCGGTCGGAGAGTGTGTTTACATCGTTGCCGCGGAGCTTCTCGCCGCCACGGCGGAAAAGTGCGGCTGGTTGGAGATTACCGAACTCGCCCGCTTCAACGGCCACCAACTGGATCGAGCCGTCTTCCAGCATCCGTTTATCGAACGCGAATCACTCGGAATTCTCGGCGACCACGTCACCCTGGAGCAGGGAACCGGCGCGGTCCATACAGCCCCGGGCCATGGCCAGGAAGACTATGTTGTCGGCGTGCAGTACGGATTGCCGGTCTACTGCCCCGTCGATCCCACTGGCGGTTTCTTCGACGCGGAAGGCGCACCGGGGAGCATCCCCGCCCAACTCATCGGCAAAACCGTGTGGGAAGGCAATCCGCTTGTGGTCGAGATTCTGAAAGAACACGGCGCCCTGCTTGCGATGGAGCAGATCGAACATTCTTATCCCCACTGCTGGCGCTGCCACAATGCAACCATCTTCCGCGCCACCGACCAATGGTTCATCGGGATGGACAGTAACAGCCTTCGCCAGAGAGCGCTCGACGCGATCAAGGGCGTCAAATGGATGCCGGAATGGGGCGAAGAACGCATTTCCAACATGGTCTCCAGCCGGCCCGACTGGTGTATTTCGCGTCAGCGCGTCTGGGGCGTGCCGATCGTCGTCTTCTACTGTTCGGCGTGCCGTGAACCTCTGACCGATCGGAAAATCCTCGACAGCGTGGTCGACCTTTTCGAACAGCACTCCGCCGATGTGTGGTTTGAACGCACGGCCGCTGAACTGGTGCCGTCCGGGACGGTCTGCCGTAAGTGCGGCCACGGGGAATTTTCCAAAGAAAACGACATTCTCGACGTATGGTTCGA
>Ga0181521_10003459_pt1 | contig 18574 bp, 13 predicted proteins | sample PEATcosm2014_Bin_32_FD_119764 | JGI IMG/M metagenome (GOLD analysis project Ga0181521, IMG submission 119764) | Peatland microbial communities from MTU Mesocosm Facility, Houghton, MI, USA - PEATcosm2014_Bin02_60_metaG | ecosystem: Environmental > Terrestrial > Soil > Wetlands > Peat | place... | reverse complement strand
TTGGAACAAAATACTGCAGAAAAGTCAATCATCAGGCCAAACATGGGGATTTTGGGGTAATGGCGGAGAGGGAGGGATTCGAACCCTCGGTCCCCCGTAAGAGGGACAACGGTTTTCGAGACCGCCCCGATCGACCGCTCCGGCACCTCTCCATCTGAGCGGGGGCAACGACTTATCACGGCGCCCGGCAAAGCATCAACCGCGCAGCGACAAAACTCCGCTCAGATTGGATTTGGCGCCGGTAATGCCGAGCGCGCCGCCACTTCTCGGACAGCGAGCGTTGGGCTATGGTGCGCCGACGGTCGGTGGGTGGCGCTGGCCATCCGGCAAATATCGGTTAATGAAATTCCGATAATGATCGTCGTTCGGACGGCCGCCAATCTGCCGCCGCCGCGATCGGTGAGGGTATGGATCAGGTTGAATGGACGGCGCCGATAGCCGCAGGCGGAAATAAGAGCGAAGCTGCTCCCTTCGACGTGCGCCTGATCGCGTTCTATCTGCCGCAGTTTCACCCGATCGAAGAGAACGACCGCTGGTGGGGGCCCGGCTTTACCGACTGGCGCAACGTTGTGCGCGCGACGCCGCTCTTCGACGGGCATTACCAGCCGCATCTGCCGGGCGCGCTGGGGTTTTACGATCTGCGCATCGACGAGGTGCGGCGCAAGCAGGTCGAGATGGCCCGCGCCCATGGGATCCACGGGTTCTGCTATTACTATTACTGGTTCAACGGCCGGCGCATCTTGGAACGCCCGCTCAACAGCTACGTCGCCGATACGTCGATAGACTTCCCGTTCTGTATCTGCTGGGCCAACGAGAATTGGAGCCGGCGCTGGGACGGTGGCAACCGCGAAGTGCTGCTCGTACAGGAGCACGATTTCGCCTCGGACATGCAGTTTATCCGCGAGGTGATCCCGCTGTTCAAGGACCCTCGCTACATCCACGTCAACGGCATGCCGCTCCTCGTACTCTATCGCGCCGATCTTCTGAAGAACCCCGCAGCGACTGCGGCGGGATGGCGCGAGGAGTGCGAGAAGGCGGGGCTGCCCGGCATTCACCTGTGCGCGGCGCAGACCTTCGAGATTTCCGACCCGCGACCCCTTGGTTTTGATTCGGCGTGCGAATTTCCGCCGCACCGGCACGCAGTTGGCCAGATCACCCAGGATCTGCGCGGTTTGCCAGGGGATTTTAACGGCTGGGTGTGCGATTACGAGCTGGTCGCCCGCCACTCGTTGACCGCGCCGGCGCCGGATTATCCGCTCTATCGCGGTCTGTTTCCGAGCTGGGACAACACCGCGCGCAAGCGCCAGCAGGCGCTGATCTTCCACAATGCCGATCCGCACCGCTATGAGTATTGGCTGCGCGGGCTGGTCGAGTACACGCGACAGCACATGGTCGGCGACCAGCGGATCATCTTTATCAACGCATGGAACGAGTGGGCCGAGGGCGCGCATCTTGAACCCGATCTGAAATACGGGTCCGCCTATCTCGAAGCAACGCTGCGCGCGTTGAGCGGCCAGACCGATCCGGAGCAGCTCTTCCACCTGTTGAGCGACGAGATCCGGTTGATCGGCAACCCGGACCTGCGCGAGCGGATCGACGGCTACGCGCGCGAAATCCGCGCGCAGCTTCAACATCTCGGCCGAACGGTCGACTATTTCACGCGCGAACGGCAAATCGTCGAGCGCCTGCGCCAGGAGCGCGAGGCGACGGTGTTCTATCCGCACTCGGTGGAGGAGCTGTTCAGCACCGCTCAAGGCACCGACATCGAAGGCTGGTTCGAGCGGATCAACGGCCGCGTGATGCGCAGCGACGTGATCATCGATGTCCGGACGACGGTTCATCTCGAGGGCTGGATGGTCAGCCCCGGCATCGTTCCCGACGCTGAAAACACCGCCCGTTTTATTCTCCTCAAGAACATCACCGGCGGTGCCGTCTACGCCGCCCCGGTCTACCAGTATTGGGCGCGCCAGGATGTCGTCGGGGCCCGCTCGCATCTCGATGCCTCGTACACCGCGAATTCGGGATTTGGCTCGCTGTTCTCGCTGTCCAAGGTGCCGCCCGGCACCTACCAGCTCGGCTGCGGCATCAAGAACAGTACCAAGGCGGCCCATGCATGGTCGGATTACCGGGTCCAGTTGCTCAGCACCGACCGGCGCCGCGGCGGCTCGCGTGATCCAGGCCGCAAGCGACGGTCGGTCGAACGTCAGGACGCGTGACCACGGCAAACGCATCGGACGGGCAAAGCTCGCGCATGGAAGCTCGGCGTCGCCAACGGCGGCTACCCCAACAGCCGGCCGAAATCGCTGCTGTCGCGCCGTTACCGGCCGCGGAGCCGGTTGTCGGCTTCGCTGAGGGCGGCACCCAACGGGGGCGCTTCAACACGATCGGCGCGATCGATGGGCTGCTCGGCGGGTCGATCTTCGGTTGGGCTTACGACCGCGATTTCGGACGGCGGCGGGTCAAGATCACGATGTACGTCAACGGCAGGCTCGCGGCGGAAACGACCGCCAACGGGTTACGCCGGGAGCTGGTCGGGAAGGGCAATCACGACGGGTTTAGCGGCTTTGTCTGCACCATCCCGCCGGAAGCATTTCTCTCCGGAGCCGTAGTCCGCGTCTTTGCCGACGGGATCGAGCTGACCACCGCGCCGCTGGTCCTCGGACCGAACCGGATCGACGGTATCTTTGAGCCGATCGAAGGCATTGTCGCGGGCGGCTGGGTGCGCGAGCGCACCCGCGAACCGACCCGCGCCGTGCTCGACATGCTCGTCGACGGAAAACTGGCACGCACGATTACCGCCGACCGACTGCGCAACGAATTGAAGGCGCACGGCGTCGGCGACGGCCGCTTCGGTTTCGCCGAGACGCTTCCGGCGTCGTGCTTCGACGGCGGCGAGCATGAGATCATGTTCCGCCATCATACTTCCGACGCAACCCTCGTGCCGGGTGGGCGGCGCTTCCAAGCCAGCTATGGCGGGGCGCTCGAGCGGCTCGACCAGTACGGCGGCGGTGGCTGGGTGTTCTGCCGCGAGACCCCCGGCCGGCCGATCGGCCTCGACATCGTCGCCAATGGCGAACGGATCGCCGTCGTCGCCGAACGGCCGCGACCCGATGTGCGCGCAGTTCGCGGCGTCGAGGCGCGCGGTTTCGAGTTCCGCATGCCGGATACGGTCTCGCGCCACCGTGAGATCGCGGTCGAAATCTGCGTCGCCGGCACCGACAACCCGGCGATCCCCGGCTCATACGCGTTCACGCCGATGTCGCGGGTCATCGAGCAGCTTGAAGGCTTCGCCGCCGCGGTCGGCGATCGGGAAGCGGCACCCGATCCGGCGGTCGATCGGCCGTATTCGGCGATCCGCGACTCGATCGTGCCGAGCCTTGTCGCGGCGCTCCGCTCGTATGACCCGCAAGGCGGCCCACTCGAAGTCACACTGCGCGTCGATCCGACCGGGTTTCAGGGGCAGTCGCCGCGCATCGCCGATATCGTCGATGTCGTGATCCCGGTCTATTCCGGGCATGACGAAACGATCGCCTGCATCGAGTCGGTGATCCGGTCGGTCAATTCGACCCGCCGCGAGATCGTCGTCGTCGATGATTGCGGGCCCGACCCGAAGCTGCGCTCGGCGCTGCAAGTCTTCGAGCGGGCGGGTGCGATCACGCTGCTGACAAACCCGCGCAATTTGGGTTTCCCGGCCTCGGCCAACGCTGGGATGTCGCTGCACCCCGACCGGGACGTGATCCTCTTGAACGCGGATACGCTGGTGCCGCGCGGCTGGGTCGATCGACTGCGCGGCGCGGCCTACCGCGCCGGCAATACCGGAACGGTAACGCCGCTGTCGAACCGGGCGACGATTTGCTCCTATCCCGAGATCAACAAGGACAACGACCTGCCTCGCGATGTCGGCTGGGAGGCGCTCGACCGGCTCTGCGTCGAGGTGAATGGCGGGGTTGCGGTGGAAATCCCGACCGCGGTCGGGTTCTGCGCCTATTTGAAGCGCGCGATGCTGCGCGAGGTCGGGCTCCTCAACGCCGAGCGCTGGAAGCGCGGCTATGGCGAGGAGAACGAACTATGCATCCTTTCCGCGGCGCGCGGCTGGAAGCACCTGCTCGCCGCCGACGTCTTTGTCGTCCACCACGGTGCGGTGTCATTCGGCGTCAACGACCGCAGGGCGCTGCTTGAGGCCAATCTCGGCACCCTGAACCGGCTCTACCCCGACTACATCCCGCGGGTCATGGAGTTCCTGCGCGAGGATCCGGTGGCGGCGGCGCGTCGCGCCATCGACTGGGCGCGGCTCAAGCGGTTTAGCAGCCGGTTCATGCTGTTCGTCTCGCATCGCTATGGCGGCGGCACTGCCGTCCATGTCGAGGACATGGCGAGCCGGCTGGCCGAGCAGGGTTGCCATGTGCTGATCCTCGAGGCGAATTCCGACAGTCGCGGCATCGTGACGATCCGCAACCTCGCGCTCGGTACGCATAGCGTCTACACCCTGCCGCGCGAGGCCGACGTGCTGATCCGCGATCTGCGCGGGTGCGGCATCTGGTACGTTCATATCCATCAGATCATGGGCGGCGAGCGTTGGGCCGCTTTGCCGGCGCAGCTCGGCTGCCCCTATGACGTGACCGTGCACGACTATTCGTTCTTCTGCCCGCGGATCGATCTGATCGACGAGCAGCGCCAGTATTGCGGCGAGCCGGCGGTCGAGGTGTGCGCGCGCTGCATCGCGCTCAACCATCCGAACCCGCAGCTGGCAGACGCGTTTCGCGACCGTGGCGGCATCGAAGAATGGCTGCGCATGCATCAGGCGCTGCTGAGCGGCGCGCGGCGCGTCTTCGCGCCGAGCCGCGACGTCGCGACCCGCATGCAGCAGCACATGCCGGGCATCGAGTATTGCGTCCGGTCGCATCTCGAGACGTCGCGCACCGTTCCGATTCGTCGACCCGCCACGACCGCCGCGGTGCGGGTCGCCGTGATCGGCGCGATCGGCCCCAACAAAGGCTACGATCTGCTGGTCGCCTGCGCCCGCGATGCCCTGAAGCAGGCGTTGCCGCTGCAGTTTCAGGTCCTTGGCTATACCGCCGACGAAACGCCATTGCAGGCTCTCGCAAATGTGCGCCTGCTCGGCGAGTACAAGCGAGCCGACCTGTCCCGCCTGGTCGCGGAAAATCCGTGCGATGTCGCGCTGTTCCTCAGCATCTGGCCAGAGACCTACTGCTACGCGCTGTCGGATGCCTATGGTGTCGGCCTTTATCCGATCGCGCTGCGTTTTGGCGCGCTCGAAGAGCGCATTGAGCGCAGCAAGGTCGGTTTGCTGCTGCCGCTCGGCAGCACGGTTTCGCAGATCAACGCCGCGGTCCTCGCCGCGGTCGCCAACGCCGACAAATGGCCCGCCTTGGTCCAGATCGGCGAGAGCGCCGAGGACATTCTCGGCGATTATTACGGGCTGCGTCCGCCGCCCGACCCGCGCCGGAAAACCGCTAAACGACGTAACACGTCGAAACAGATTGATAGCGGACTCCGCGAAATTTAGCCGATAGAATGCGCCTCGATCGCTTGTCGAAGGCGCTTAAAAGTCAAGGAAAAGCGCGGCGAAAGAGGCAGCCTGAGGGGGTGCGGCATTTTAGGACTTTTTTAACCAGCTTTGTAACGGACGACGGTTGCGTCTTAGTGTATGGAATGCGTCTCGAATACGCGTAAAGTTTGAGGCAAATGAACGGTAGACGCGGCGATCTTCGTCGCTCCTGCCGATGCCGCGCTGAGGAGCGTTAATGGCGACGGTTCCAGGATCGCAGTTTTCGGTGACGGCAGTCGGGGCGTTTGGGGCGATCTCCGGGGACGCGAACCTTGCGGTGCTCGTCGGCAGCAACGCCAACGCGCCGGCAGTCGCCGCGGGATCCCCCGTTCTCAGCCCGAGCGGCCTTGAGCTCGACCTGATAGGTGGCGCGTTTGCCGTCACCGATAACGGCAGCGGAAACGATACCGCGCTGGGCAGCAGCGGCCCGGATACGATCACGGTCTTCGATAATTTTGACTCCGTCAGCGGCGGCAGCGGCAACGACACAATCAGCGTGACCGGCATGAACGACACGGTCACCGTCAGCAGCGGCAACGATCTGATCAACGTCACCAATAGCTCCGACGTCATCAATGGCGGCAGCGGCAGCGACACGATCACCGCGCTGGCCAGCTTCGACACGATCAACGGCGGCAGCGGCACCGATTCGATTTCGGTAACCGGCACGTTCGACCTGATCAGGACGGGCATTGGCAGCGATACGGTCAACGTTACCGGCAGCAACGACACGGTGATGTCGGGCGCCAGCGCGGGTCCGGGCCAGAACGCCCTGATCAACCTGACCGGCGGCAACATGACCATCGTCGATGGGCCAAACACCTACAGCGACACGGTGGTTGGCTTCGACCAGTCGGCGGGCGACGCGATCCAGTTGACCGGCACCGATACATCGGTCTATGCGGTCGCCCACCAGACCCCGGAAAACGGCGGTCAGGATACGCTGATCACGCTGAACGACGGCTCGACGATCCTGTTGAAGGGCGTCAGCCATATCGACAGCACGTTCTTCAGCTAGGGCGCGACTTAATCGTTAGGGGCAAAGCGCGGGGATCGTCCCCGCGTTTTTTGTTTGGGCCTAGATCAGCGACAGACTCTTGCCGCGCATCCGCAGCAGGTCGTCGAGGCTGAAATCATCGGGCAGCGGCTTCGAGCCCTTCTGCAGCGCGACAAACCAGTCGCGCACGACGATGTTCCAGAACAGATCGGGGTGGCTGCCATAGGCGATCAGCAGCTCGAAGATGAAGTTGGTCAGCGCCGGTTTGTCGCCAAAGATCTCGCCGTTCTGATATCGCGCATCGTTCATATGCGCCCATTGCCAGTCTTCGATGATGTAGAGGCCGCCCTCGCGCAGCCGGGGGAAGATGATCTCGAAGCTCTTGCGGCTCAAATCGTAGTAATGCGAAGCGTCGTCGATTACCAGGTCAATCGTCTCGCCGGAAAAATCGTTGTCGATGATCGCCTTCACCGCGACGGGATCGGCCTGGGAAGTGCCGAAATGCAGCTTCACCTTGTCGCCGAGGCCGCGGCTTTGGACGATTTCGCCGATCGCCGGGTTTCTGTGCGAGAGCAGCTGGACGGGGTCGACCCCTGGCTGATCGAGGGCCGGTTCGTTGTTGAGGATGTCGAGCGCGACCACTCGCTTCGCATCGGTCGCCAAGCCGTAGAATAGCGGGCTGCCGCCTTGCCAGATGCCGAGCTCGAGCAGGTTTTCGGTCTGGTGCGGCGCAAGAAAATCGAGGTATTGGCGCAAGAGCCTCGAATCCTTGAGGATCACGACGCGATCGCGGGTGGTCCGCTCGGTGTAGGATTTCAGGTCGCCGTGGAACTCCAGACCGTCGACGACGAAGCTGGTCTCCGACTTCCAGTCGACCGGCTTGATCAGCTGCATGGAGGTTCTGCCATTTAGCTCTTGCTGGCGATCAGATGGACCAGGTCGCCGACATTGTTGAGGCTGTCCATGTCCCGCGTGCGAAACTTTATGCCGAAATGTTCCTCGACGGCGATGATGATCTCGATCTGCTTGAACGAGTCCCAATCGTCGACCTCCTTGGCGCTCAGCGCGGGGGTCAGAACCAGGTCGTCGCGCAAAAAAACGTCTTGAAAGATCGTCGACAGGGCCTGGTAGATTTCCGGCTCAGTCATCGATGCGTTCCTCCCTGACTTCGATAAAGGTGTCGCGGGGGGTGAAGTCCACCAGATCGAGACCGTAACGCGCCGCCTCGCCGGTATCGCCGTCGATCGGGCTGAAGCCCAGCTTGGCGTAGTGATCCTTGACCATACCGTTCTTGGCTGTCGGAATGTATTCGCCGATCAGGCGCCGCGCGCCGAGGTCTTTGGCGAGCGCCGCGGCGAGGTTGAGGGTAGTCGGCTCGACCTGTCGGCCGAGCACGCGGCAGCTCATCAGCCAGGTGTCGAGCAGCACGTCCTCTTTCTCGGCGAGCCGGCCGATGACGATCGCGATGATGCCGTTGTCGCCGAACCGGTCGACAAGGCGAAGCTGTACGCCGAACGCGCTGTTGTCCTGCATGACGCTGAGCACATCCGCCTCGGTGTAGCGGCGGGTCGTCAGGTTGAACTGGTTGGTCTTGTTGATCAGCTGTACGGTGCGGTTGAGACCGACGCGATCGAAGCGGCGCCACAGCAGCTGCATTTCGAGGCTGCGCAAATAAGCACCGAGATCGGTAACCGACGCCTTCAATTGGTCGCGCCGGCGGTTGCCTTGGTATTGCGCCGAGCGGGCGCGGTCCTCGTCGGTGATCGCCACCGCCTCGAAATAGCCGGCGTCGGCGAGGGTTTGGGCGTAGTTCGTCGGGTCGTCCGAGACTTCGGGCACCGCGACCATCGGCAATTCGCGTCTCACGAGCTCGCGCTCGAACGGGTTGTCGTCGACAAAGACCAGCGCGTCGATGCCGATATTGAGCTCGTCGGCGATCGCTCGCAGGTTCGAGGGCTTGTCGTTCCAATTGGCGACGAAGCTGGCGATGTCGTCGCGCTTCAACACCATTTCGGGATGCCGCTCGAACGGTTCGAGGGCGTTCTTCTCATCGTTCTTCGAGACGACCGCGAGGATCACGCCGCGCCGCGACAGCTCGCGCGCATAGTGTTGGAAATCGGCGAACGCCTCGCCGAGCGGGCTGCCCTGGCCGAGCACCAGGCCCTCGACTCCGTCGTCGCCGACAACGCCGCCCCAGATCGTGTTGTCGAGGTCGAGCACCAGGGCCTTGTAGGAGCGACCGCGATGCGCAGCGACCAGCCGCATGACGAGTTCGCCGTACATCGGCGCCGCCGCGGGGGTCACCTCCTGCTTGGCGCGATGCCATAGCTCACGATTGTGCCACGCGCCGATCCCGTCGCGCGCCGCCCGCGCGTCGAGCGCCAGCACATCGACGCCCTCCGCGTCGGCCATCCCCCGCAGCTCGGCATTGAGCGCGGCGATGAAGCCGGCGCGCGATCCGCTGAGGCGGTGCTCGTTGTTGCCGATCAGCGGCGGGTGCACCGGCAAGGCCAGCTGGTGGATGACGGGGCAACGAAAGGCCTCCCGCGCCAGCCGCCAGCAGCTTCGGACTCGCTCGCCAGTCTCGCTCAGTGCGGCCTTAATTTCCGTCGCGCTCGACGCGGCGCTAATTCCGGCTGCGAGATGATGGGCGTCGAGCGCGAGCAGGATCGCATTCGGCTTGAAGCGATGCAGCGGCGACTCCGGGTCGGCCAATTCCTGCCAATACTGGCCGTAATCGCTTTCGTAGGTCTCGACCCAGAGGCGGCGCCGCAGACCGGCCACGCGGATCGCCGGGTGGAGGTGCGCCAGCGTGCTCGACCCCAATAGCGCCAAGCGCACCGGCTTGTCGGGCCGCGATTTCGGCGGTCCGGCGAGGACGCGGCGCAGCATCGTGTCGAGCGCATTGGTTTGCACGGGATCGAGGCGGGACGCGGCCAGCATCACCGCTTCGTCCCACGCGTCGCCGCCGGCTTCACCGAGCCGACGAAGCCGCTCGCGCCACTGCTCGATCTTGGGCAGCCAATACAAGTCAATCATCGCCCGTGCTCAAAGGCGGCTACGAAAGGTTTAGCCGCGACAAGCGGAAGGTCTTTTCGCACAGTTGGCGCCACAGTTCGAACGGCGGCTGGACACCGCTGACAAAGTCGGTGAGCCCCCCGAAATAGCCTGCGAACAAGCCGTCATCGATGATTTCGACTGTCCCTTCGGGGCGGCTTGCGGTGGCCGGCCTTACATAGAGCAACGAATTGGGGCCGTAGGCCCGCAGCGCCGCGAACAAGCGGCGGGCATCGGCGTCGGCGGTCCGGTCATCGGTCGAATAGATGTAGATTTTCTGCGGTTCTTCGAGGTCGGCGACCAGCTTGTCCCTGAGGAATGCCAGCCGACGCCGTTGCTGCTGCCGAAATGCGTCACGCTTGGCCTCGGTGGGCAGCTCGCTTTGATAGACAAACGTGTGAAAGACGAGCCCATATTTCCTCATATAGAGGATGGTTTCCTCATTATAGAGCTCGTAGCTCGTATCCTCGACGGTGCCGATCGCCGCGAAGCGATCCTCGAGAGCAGTGATCAGCGGATCGTATCGGGTAAGGGCAAAGCGCAAGAGCCCCAGCGGCTCGACACCATATTTGCGCTGCACCGCACCAAAATCGCAGCGTTCTCCGAGGCTCTCGAAGGCCAGCATCAGATCGCTGACGGAAATCTCGTCGCTTGGCGGCGCGGCGCCGTTGCGCGCCGGTTTGGTGGCGCCGGCCGGCTCCAGTTGCGAGCGCACCTGGATTTCGACGGAGCCGAGTGCCCGCTCGAACTGCTCCGCATCTCGAAACCCGGCGCGCGCGGCGTCGAGCCGCGCCGCCGCGGCCGGCCAATTCTCGCGGGCGACAGCGGTCCAAACATGCTCGACTAAAACGTCGGTATTTTCCGGAAAGCGGGCGAGGGCGGCGCGCGATAGCGCTTCGGCGTCGTCGAGCCGGCCGACCATCCGCGTCGCCTGAATGGCACCGATATGCGCATCGGCGCGCTCCGGAGACCGCCTGATCACCTCTGTCCAGCGTCGCAGCGCCTCGTTCCAATCGCGCCGCGCCACCGCAACCCAGGCGCATTCGATCGGCGGCTCGATGCTGTCGGGAAAGCGCTCGATCGCATCCTTGACCATCGCTTCGGCGTCATCGAGCCGGCCCGTTTGCCACAATGCGCGGGCCGCCCAGATGTATGCGTCCGCCCGCTCCGGAGCGCGTGACCGTGCCTTCCCCCACCAGGTCAGCGCCTCGTCCCAGCGCTCGCGCTGCATCGCGATCCAAGCGTACTGCACGAGCAGCTCGGGATCGTCCGGAAAGCGCGCAAACGCCTCGGCCGCCACCGCCTCGGCTTCGCCCAGCCGCCCGGCCTGCCACAAAACCTGGACCGGGCACACATGCCCTTCGGCACGCTCGGGAAAATACTCCCGCAGCCGCTGCCACAGCCGCAGCGCTTCGTCGGGATCCTGCCGACTCATGGCCGCCCAGGCTTCGGCCGCCATCTCGTCGGCGTTGATCAATGGATGCTCGATGATGCCGTCCACCGACTCTTCCTTACTCTTCCTAAGCTCCAGGGGTTTATCCGCACCGCGCGGGCGGCCGCCAGATGGGAGCTACGTCGCACTTTGCGTCATCGCCGCCATGCTAGCGGCGACAGCTTTAGACCACATTACCAGATCGGCGGGCCATTGACCCAGCGCCGCAGCCTGGCTGGCCCCGCCTCTCAGAACTCGACGTGAAAGCGCATGCCAAAAATCGAGACCGGCCCGCGATCGCGGTTGTAGGCGGGGTTGTTGACAAACTGATAGTCGAGCGTCATGTGCGCGAAGCTGAATATGGGGATGCTGTAATACGCTTCGAGGATCTGCTCCGGACCAGCGTTCGGCAATTGGCCGTCGCCGATAATTCCACCCAGGCCGCCGGCGGCAAGGTAGAGCTTGCCGTCATGCGAGATGCGGTTGACGACGCCGGCCAAACCCACCGTGTCGTCGGATCGCCCCCAGCGCGAGCCGGCCAGCGAGAGGCCCGCCGAGATCGACTGGTTGATGTCGGTGAAATCGACTTCCTCGACGTTGCCTTGCGACATGCTGGCGCGCGCAAAGGCGCCAAGGTCGGTGGTGATTTGCTGCTCGAGATTGAGCCCGACGCCGTCCTTGGTTCGCGGATTGCGGACAGCGGCGGTTGACGGCGTCTGGCCGGTCGCTTCTCCCTGGGCGATCGCGTCGAGATAGGTGCCCAACCTGGCCCAGGTGAGCCAATAGAGGAGCTTGAGCTTCCCCGGCTGAGCCCAAAGACTATGCCGCTCCTCCAGCTCCATAACAAATTGCCCCTGACTGATGCCGGGGGAGAGGTTGGCGCTGTTCGGTGCGATCGACGAGTCGAATACCCCGGTCCTGATCGTCCACCAATCCTGGTACCATTCGGCTGCGGCGCCGTAAGTGTAGCCCCAGGCATTCGCCGCGTAGTCGAACGCGCCCTGGTCGATGATTGACCAGTTCAGGAAGTCGTTGCGCGGATCATGCGCGTATTTGTTGGTGTCGAAGACATCGACGACCGAGTATTTGCCAATTGTGAGTACCAGCCGGTCGGCGGTCTGAGTTCCCGCGAGCTGGTTCAGGTCGGGATCGAGTTTTTCCGTGTCGCCGCCGAGATCGACCGTTTGGCGCAGAAACGCGCGCTGAATGATGAAGTAAGGATCGACCTTGCCGACCTTGTAGGCCTCGCCGCTGGGGTAACCCGCCACACCGAAGGTGTCGCTGAGCCCGAACCCCTGGTCGATCTCTGGGTTGAACCAGAATTCCGCGCCCGACCACGGTCGGATGCCGGCGTAGAGGGTTGCGTCGACCGTTTCCCTGGCGTTGCTGGCCGCGCGCAGGCTCTGGGAATCCTCGTAGGGCGACCGGAAGCCAGGTTGCAGCATCCAGGTATTCGTCGACTGGCCGTGAATGGCCCAGTTCTCCGGCTGCACCTGCTCCGCCTCTTCCGGGCTGACCGGGATGCCGGGTGGTTGCGGCGTCGGACCGACCATTTGGGCGTCGCATAGTGTCGGCCAACACAGCAGACCGCTCGCCGCCATCGGCATGAGCCGAGCCTTTAGCGAGGACATGGTCTGCTTCCGCTCATGGCTTGGTTGATTGACCTGCTGCCTGCCGTCGCGCAGGACGTCCGGCCGGCCGCGCTTTAGCATCAAATCCCGGTTCGCACTACCGGCACTCGATTAGGTCGTGCCGCAATCGCCAATCTGGTTCGGATTGATGACAGTCCGATGACCGCGGCGCGTCAGGGCTAATTCGCAGGCGGTTTCGCCGGAAGCGCGAGGATGCTTGGTTAAATTTAGGCGATTAACTATCAAATGCTTTGCAACGTTGCGGGCTGCGGCGGTTTCATCGCGGCGATGATGAACCCGACCCGGATGTTCCAGCATTATGCCGACGGCGCCAAGGCAGCCGACTGTTCGACCTGCCGTACTGTCAACATGCTGGGAATGATGTGCGCCGCCGCGGTCGACAATGGCGGTTTCCTCGCCTTTGTCGGACAGGGCTATGGCGGGGATTGGCCCGATCCGCGCGACGCCGCCGGCGGGTCGCGCCGCGACGGGCGCTCCCCCGGCACGCTCAAAACATGAGCTGATCCACCGCGGCGATCGCACCGCGATATTGCCGGTGTCGGCTGTTCGCGTTCCTGGCTTGCCAAAAGTGTGAGCGACGTGTTAGGAACAGAATTGTTAATTTTGTGATTCGCCAAGTATTCGGATTGTCTTCGTGGGGGAAGGGGACCGATTCATCATGGCGACCAGCCGCGATGATGGCTTGGCGAGTGTTTTGAACGATCGTTTTGGGGCGATCGATTTTGTTCCCGAGCGTGACTCTTTCGCCCACCTGCTGCGGTCGTTGTGCGACCGGGCCCCACCCGTCTCGGCAATCCTGATTGCGAGCATCATCGTTGCCGCCGCGCTGACGGTGGTGCTGATCTGGCCGCGGCAGCCGCTGGTCGGCGGCGGCGCCGCGGCAGGGCTGGCGCTCGTGTTTGGAGTCGGTTGGATCGGCTGGCGGCTCAACACGGCGAAGGCGCGCGCCGAGGCCGCGGACGCGGCGAAAACCCGGCTTCTCGCCGCGCTCGGTGAGGATTTGCGTAAGCCGCTGCGCGCGATTGCGCGGGCCGGCGCCGCGATCGACCGCAGCGGCCTCGATCCCGGCGAATGGGACAAGATCGCCCGGATGCGGCTCGACGCGCGGGCGATGCTGCTGCAGCTCGAGGACATCCGCACCTGCCTCGATATCGAGGCCGGCGCGTTCGCGCCCGAGACGCGCTCCTTCGACCTCTTTCGGCTGGCCAACGGCGTCGTCGCCTCGCTGCGCCCGCAAGCCGCCGAGCGTGGCATCGTCCTCGCGCTGCGGATCGACCCGCTGCTGCCGTACCAGCTGCGCGGCTGGCCTCATCAGCTGCGCCAGATCCTGGTCGGCCTGTTGACCCATGCGGTGCAGCAAGCGGGCAAGGCCAAGCTGCGGCTTGTCTTTACTGTGGCCGACCTCGAGGCCGAGCGGGCGCAGGTGCGCATCACCGTGGCGAGCGGCGCCGCTGAGACGCCCGCTCCTGACCCCGACTTGCTCCTGCCTGAGAGCGTGCCGGGCCGGCCATTCGGTCTGGCGATGGTCGAGCGACTGGTCTTGCTGATGGGCGGGCACCTCGCCACCGAGCGCGACGCGCGGGGCGGCCGCCATTTCGTCGTCGAGCTGCCGCTTTCGGTCGATCGGGCCGCCTCGGCCTTGCCGCTCGATCTCGCGCACCTCCCGGCGCTGATCGTCACCAAGGACCAGAACTTTGTCGGCGAGCTGGTCGAGCCGCTCGACGCCTGGCGCGCCGACGCGCGCTGGATTAGCGCGGGCGACACCGCGCTCGACTACCTTGCGGCGTTCGACGCGGGCGGACGCCGACCGCTGCTCGTCGTCGACGGGCGCGGCGATGTGCTGCGGGCGCTGAGCTTTGCGCAGCGCGCGGTGAGCCTGCCCGCGGGCCCGCCGCCCTATTTGCTGTTCATCGCCGACGAGGCGCGGATGGACAGCGTCATCGGCCTCGCCGACGAGGATTTCGACGGCATCCTGCCCTTCCCATTCACGGCTGGCGCGTTGCGCGGGGTGCTGCACACGATGCGCGTCGAGCCGGCCGACTGGTTCCTCGCCGATCCGCTGCCCGGCGTGCTCAGCGATGACCCGCCGGAACCCGCACCGGTTCGCGCGCCGCCTCCGCGGCCCGAACCGGCGCCGCGTCCGGCGCCCGCCGCGATCGTCACCGAGATCGCCTCGCACCCGCGCTTTGCCGCCGACGCTGCCGCGGTGATCGATGAGCGCGCCGTTGCGGCGCTGTGGTCATTGGGCGACGGCAGCGAGTTCTTCGCTGGGGTCATCGAGGCGTTCCGCACCGACTCGCGCCGCGTGGTGGCCGATCTCACCGCCGCTGCCACCGACGTCGACACCGGCCGGTTCGAGGAAGGCGTGCAGGCGCTGCGCCGCTGCACGGCGAATTTCGGCAATGGGCGGTTGCGCGAATTGCTGCTGTCGCTGCGCAATCTGGCCCCGGCCGAGTTGCAACGCCAGGGCGCCGCCTACGTGCAGCGCCTCGAAGCCGAGCTCGGCAAGCTCGAGGCGATGCTCGTCGATTACGCGAAGACCGCCGGGTAGCGGGGGATGGCGGCGACGGCGCGGCGCGTCGGGGTGATTGGCGCCGGCATGGTCGGGGTCTGCGCCGCGAGCTATCTGCAGCGCGACGGGCATAGCGTCTTTCTCGTCGATCCGGGCATCCCGGGCGAGGGCGCATCGTTTGGCAATGCCGGCGCGTTCAACGCCTCGTCGGTGACGCCGATGGCGATGCCGGGCATCGTCAAGAAGGTTCCGGGATGGCTGCGTGACCCGCTGGGGCCGCTGTCGCTGCGCTGGAGCTACCTGCCGGCGATCCTGCCGTATCTCGTCCGCTTCATCCGCGCCGGCACCGAAGAGAAGGTGCACGCCCAGGCTCGCGCCCTGCGGCCGTTGGTGGGCGCGACCTTGTCGGCGCTGGATCCGCTGGTCAAGGACGCCGGCGCCGAGCGCCTCGTTCACCAGCGTGGCCATCTCTACGTCTACCGCTCGGCGCAATCCTTGGAGAAGGACGGGCTCGCCTGGGCGCTGCGGCGCGAGAACGGGGTCGCGGTCGACGAGTTCGACGCCGACGAGTTGCGCCAGCTCGAACCGGCGCTGTCGCGCGAGTATGTCCGCGGCCTGCTGGTGCGCGAGAACGGCCACACCAGCAATCCCTTTGGCCTAGTCAGCGCGCTGGTCGAGCATTTCCGCCGCCAGGGCGGCGTCGTGCTGCGCGCCCGTGCGACCGGGTTTCGCCTTGATGGCGGGAAACTGACCGCGATCCAGACCGATGCCGGCGAGCTTGCCGCCGATGCCGCGGTGGTTGCCGCCGGCGCCTGGTCGAAGCCGCTCGCCGCCACGCTCGGCGACCGGGTGCCGCTCGAGACCGAGCGCGGCTATCACCTGATGATTAGCGACCCTGAGGCGGCGCCGCGCATCCCGACCGCCGATGGCGATGGCAAGTTCGTGGCGACGCCGATGGATACCGGCCTGCGCCTCGCCGGCAACATCGAGCTCGCCGGGCTCAACGCTGCCCCCGATTGGCGGCGCGCCCGCATCCTGCTGGAGCAGGGCCGGCGCATGCTGCCGGGCCTCGCCCGCGAGCACCCCGAGGAGCGCGTCTCGGTGTGGATGGGCCATCGCCCGTCGATGCCCGACTCGCTGCCGGTGCTGGGTCCGTCGCGCGCCAGCCCCGACGTAATCTACGCCTTCGGCCACGGCCATGTCGGCATGACCGCGGCGCCGATGACCGGCCGCCTCGTCGCCGATCTCCTCGCTGGGCGCAAGCCGGCGATCGACATCGCGCCGTTTGCCGCGAGCCGCTTCTGATGGATCAGCTGCTCAACGCGCTCCTCGCGCAAAACATCCTGCATGGGCTCAACCTCTTGACCATCTTCGGCTTTGTCGCGATGGGCGTGGGGCTGAACCAAAGCCGGCAGGGCCGGTCGCGCGCGCCGGTGGCCTTCGCGCTGATGGGGCTCGGCACCGGGCTCGTCATCCTGGGGATGTACTTCGCCATCCCGGCAGAATGAGCGGCGGCATGGGGCAGCAATCCAGGAGAAGGCGCTGGCTCGCTATGAATTACCAGCTGCGCGTCCCCGTGCGCGAATCTCGGATGAGGAGGTGTCAAGACGGAAACGGTGCTCGGGGATTTCGGTGAAGAGATCGGTATAGCGCCGCGGCACGGGGATGTCGTTCAGCGCGCGCACGCGCCCCGCCGCGTCGATGCGCACGGCCACCAGAAAGCTGCCCCCGGAATTAGCGATTTCCTCGAGCGCCATGTGCATTCGAACCTCGTCATCGCCATAATACTTCGGCCCAAACAGCCGCTCTGCCGTATCCGCGCCGACCACAAACGTCGTCCCCGGAAACAAGCGCGACTTTTCGACGAAGGTGGGCGCCCTGGTGAGTTCGACCGGCGACTTCCAGGCGAATTGCGCGAGCCGGTGTCTCACCGTCTCGCCCGGCAGCGGCGGCTTGTCGACGTTTGTGACAGAGATTTCGAATGCCAAGGGCTGCTGCCTGAGCTCTTCGGCAACCCGCGCCAGCAATACGTGTCCCTCGTGCACCGGGTTGAAAGAACCTGGGAACAGCACAACGGGCTGCGGCGCCGACAGCATCATTTGGCCATCGGGCTGGACGGTGACGCGATCGAGTTCGCCCGCCAAGAGCTGATCGATCGTATGCACGGCCGTGACGACCGTCTCCGCATAATGTTCATCCGCATCGAGCAGGCTGCGCGGCGACAGTGCGGCAATCCCGCATGCGCGGGCCAGCCACAGGACGATCGCGCGCGAAACGAGGTCTTCTTCAGCGGCGCGATCACGTCGGCCCTTGGCCATCACGCAAGTGCAGTGCGCGATGCCGGCGGAGTTGGCGAATGCGATGTGAAATCGATGCTCGCCTTTACGCGGACGATCGCTCACCAGTGCCGCCGTCGCGCCGAGGCCAACCAGATCGGTGCCCGCCGGCACCAGCCTGGCTGCGCGCGCCCGTACGGTTCCTGCCATCGCGATTGCGGTGTCAGAGCTGCACGCCTGTGCCGGCGCAAAGCCGAGAAACGCCGCAAGCGCCAGCGCGTCGTAGGGAACCTGCGCCTCGATCAGCAGCCGAGAGCCGCCGGGAACACGAAGCAACTCACCGACCGCCCCACTGCCGCCCCCGGTGATCGCGAGTGCGGCCTTGCGGCCGGACGCGTGCACTGTGGAGATCAATTTTTGCCACGCGGCGTCCGACGGGCTCATGGGGCGTGTGTGGTCCGAAGCTGAAAAATACCTCGCGAACGGTGAAAGACAGTTCGGCCAGAGTCAACAGAATGCATGGGCGTGCCAGCAAAGCTGCCGAGGCCAGTGGTGTCCGGCAGGATCGGTATGACGCGCGTTGGTGGCTTTCGCGCTGATGGGGCTCGTCATCCTCGGGATGTATTTCAGCATCCGGCGGGCTGACGATCGCCTCCCGTACCGGCGCCACTTTTAACAGGTGGTCCACCACCTGTTATCCACCTATTATGCAGCCAATTAACAGGTGGTGGCTCACCTCCTGTTGTCCTCCTGTTACCGCTTGCAGCCCTCCTTCGTTATCCGCCTGCCATTTCTCCTTTTAGGCCCCGAGGGCGACAAGCCGGACACTCCATCCCGTCGTCACCAACGCGAGTGGCGGTCACGATCGGGTTTTTGGCGCGCTCCAATAAAGTACAAAACAGGAACATTTTAAGGCGATAGAGCGCTGAAGTTGTCGGGCCTCTAAATTCGGCTCATGCCCCATTTGTATGGACCTCGGGTAATCGCGGGTCGGCGGGGTAAAGCCGTCGATAGTGCCGCGATCCGGGCATGGCGCCCGGTGGTTTGCGCCATCGGAGGTTTCAATGCAGCACTATGTT
>Ga0181521_10003458_pt1 | contig 18574 bp, 12 predicted proteins | sample PEATcosm2014_Bin_32_FD_119764 | JGI IMG/M metagenome (GOLD analysis project Ga0181521, IMG submission 119764) | Peatland microbial communities from MTU Mesocosm Facility, Houghton, MI, USA - PEATcosm2014_Bin02_60_metaG | ecosystem: Environmental > Terrestrial > Soil > Wetlands > Peat | place... | reverse complement strand
GACGTATCGCGCAGCAGAAACCCGAGCGTCCGGCGCACCGGCGAAGCGGAGGGACCGTGCATCAATCGGCACTCCCCGGCGCATGTTCTGGCGCGGCAACGCCGGCGCGGCGCCGGCGCGGCGCCAGCCAGTGCGATAGCCGGTCGAGATACAGATAGATCACCGGCGTGGTGTACAGCGTCAGCCATTGCGACACGAGCAACCCGCCGACGATCGCGATGCCCAGCGGACGGCGCAGTTCCGAACCGGCACCATGACCGAGCGCCAGCGGCAGCCCACCGAACAACGCGCACATCGTCGTCATCATGATCGGCCGAAAGCGCAGCAGGCACGCCTCGTGGATCGCCTCCAGCGAGCTCTTGCCATGTTCGCGCTCGGCCACCAGCGCGAAGTCGATCATCATGATGGCGTTCTTTTTCACGATGCCGATCAGCAGGATGATGCCAATCAGCGCCACCAGGCTGAGATCATAACCGAACAGCATCAGCATCAGCAGTGCGCCGACACCGGCCGAGGGCAGCGCGGACAGGATGGTGATCGGATGGATGAAGCTCTCATAGAGCATGCCCAGCACGATGTACACCACCAGGATTGCCGCCGCGACCAGCAGCGGTGTGGACGACAGCGAAGCCTGGAACGCCTGCGCCGTGCCTTCGAAATCGCCTGCTACCGTAGCCGGCACATGTTGCGCCGCCTGCATCGCCTGGATCGCATCCACTGCCTGGCCGAGCGCAACGCCCGGCGCCAGGTTGAACGACAGCGTCACCGCCGGGAACACGCCCTGGTGGTTGACCGTCTGCGGCTCCACCGTGGCCGTGTAATGTGCGATCGCCGACAGCGGCACCTGCGCGCCCGACGCGGACGCCACAAAGATATGCGACAGCGCCGACGGATCGTCCTGGAAGCGCGGCTCGACCTCCAAAATCACCTTATGCTGCGACGTATCCGTATAAACCGTCGTCACCTGTTCTTCGCCGAACGCATCGTACAGTGTCTGGTCGATCAGCCCCATCGACAGGCCAAGTCGGTAGGCCGCATCGCGATCCACCGTGATGGAAATGTTCGGCGAGGCGATCTGTTGGTCGGACGCCACATCGGTCAGTTCATGCATGCGACTCATCTGCCGCAGCAGGATCGGCGCCCAATGGTTCAGTTCCGCCGCGTTGTTGTCGGTCAGCGTGTATTGGTACTGCGCCTGTTCCAGCCGGCCGCCGACGGTCACGTCCTGGCCCGCCTGCATGAAAAACTTCACGCCCTGCAGCTTGGCGATCTGCGGCTTCAGCCGGTCGATCACCACCTGCACTCCGTCGCGCTCGCCGAACGGCTTGAGCTGGATGAACATCCGCGCGGTGCTCTCGCTGGGGTTGGCGCCGCCCGCGCCGGCGAATCCCACCACGCCGGACACCGCGGGATCCTTCAGGATGACCGCGGAAACCTCGTTCTCCATCTGGCCCACCGAGGCGAACGACGCATCCAGCCGCGCCTGCAATGCACCGAAGATGAAGCCGGTGTCCTGCTGCGGAATGAACCCCTTGGGGATTGCCACGTAGAGAAAGCCGGTCAGCACGATCAGCCCCAGTGTGGCGGCCAGCATCAGCGGCTGGTGGCGGAACACCCAGACCAGGCCTCGGTCATAGCCGCGCAGCATGGCGTTGAAGAAACCCTCGGCCATGCGATTCAGCCGGCCCTGCTGCTTGGATGCGTCCTCGTGCGCCAGGAAGCGCGAGCACATCATCGGCGTCAGGGTCAGCGAGACAAACGCCGACGCGACCACGGCCACGCTGACGGTGACGGCGAATTCGCGGAACAGCCGGCCGATGATGCCGCCCATGAACAGCAGCGGAATGAACACGGCAATCAGGGAAAAAGTGATCGACACGATGGTGAAGCCGATCTGTCCGGCGCCCTTGATCGCCGCCTCGAACGGCGAGGCGCCTTCCTCGATGTAGCGCACGATGTTCTCGATCATCACGATTGCATCGTCCACCACGAAGCCCACCGCGATGGTCAGCGCCATCAGCGAGATATTGTCGAGGTTGAACCCCACCACGTACATCACGCCGGCGGTCGCCACCAAGGCCAGCGGCACGGTCACGCTGGGGATGATCGTCGCCCAGATCTTGCGCAGGAACACGAAGATGGTCAGCACCACCAGGCCGATGGTGATCATCAGCGTCAGCTCGACGTCGGACACCGAATCACGGATGTTCGTTGACCGGTCGGACACCAGGTCCACATGCACCGAGCGGGGGATCGACGCCTCCAAGCCCGGCATCATCGCCTTGATCTGGTCCACCACCTTGATGGTGTTGGCACCCGGCTCACGCTCTATCAGCAGCAGCTCGATCCGCTTGCCGTCGAACCATGCGCCGGTGCGTGCCGACTGCGAGGAGTTGATGACCTCACCGACATCCTTGATCTGCACCGGCGCACCGTTGCGATACGCCGCGATGACGTTGCGGAACGCGCTCGCATCGAACAACTGGTCGTTGGTGTCGAGCGTGAACTCCTGCGTCTTGCCTTCCAGGTTGCCCTTCGGCGAGTCCGTCGTGGCATTCACCAGGGCAGTGCGGACATCCTCCAGGCTGATGCCGCGCGACGCCAGCGCGTCCGGATTGACCTGCACATGCACCGCCGGGATTTGTTCCCCGGCGATATTCACCTGCGCCACGCCGTTCACCCGCGACAGCGACTCGGCGATGACGTTGTAGGCGTACTGGTCCAGGTCCTGGATCGGCATGGCGTCGGAACTGACGGCGTAGATCAGGATCGCCCGGTCCGCCGGATTGGTCTTCTTGAAGGTCGGCGGCGAGGGCAGGTTCTTCGGCAGCAGCCCGCTGGCGGCATTGATCGCGGTCTGCACATCCTCCGCCGCGCCGTCGATGTTGCGCGCCAGGTCGAATTGCAGTGTGATGGAGGTCGTGCCCAGTCCGCTGGTCGACGACATCTGCGACAGCCCCGGAATGGCAGCGAACTGCTGTTCCAGCGGCGTCGCGACCGAGGCAGCCATGGTCTGCGGGTTTGCCCCCGGGAATGTCGCCGACACCACGATGGTGGGAAAATCGACGTTCGGCAGCGCGGCGATCGGCAGCAGCGTGAACACCGCCATGCCGAACACCAGAATGCCCACCATCAGCAGAGCGGTGGCGATTGGCCGGCGGATGAAGGTCTCGGAAATGCTCATGTCGGGTCAACCGGCCTGCTGCGCGGTGGCGGCCGCAGTGCCGGCGGTTTCGATCTTCACCTTGACGTTGTTGGCCAGCCGGTATTGTCCGCCGATCACCACCTCTTCCCCGGCGGTGAGCCCCTTGGCGATTACCGCCAATCCGTCCTGCCGGCTGGCAAGCTGCACGTCGCGCCGCTGCGCCGTGTCGTTCGGACCGATGACATAGACATAGTCGCCGTTCGACCCTGCCATCACCGTCTGTGCCGGTACCGTAATGGCATTGTGCCGTGTCGCGAGGATCAGCCGGGCGTTGACGAATTCCCCGGGCCACAACCGCTCATCGGTGTTGGTGAAGGTGCCCTTCAGTGCGATCGTGCCGGTCGTGGTATCGACGTGGTTGTCGATGAAGCTCAGTGTGCCCTTGCCGAGCAGGGTCGTGCCGTCGGCGGCATAGGCGTCCACTTCGAGCGGGTGCGCGGCCTGGTTCTGCCGGATCGCGTCCAGCTTGGTCGCCGGCAGGGTGAAGGCGAGAAAGATCGGCTTCATCTGCGTGATCGACACCAGCGGCGTGGCGGCGCTGGCCTGCACGAAGTTGCCGGGATCGACCAGCAGCGCGCCGGTGCGCCCGCCGATCGGCGAGCGGATCATGGTGAAGCCGAGATTGAGCTGCGCCGTTTCGATCGCGGCATTGTCGGCCTGCACCGCGCCCTGCAACTGGCCCACAGTCGCCTGCTGGTCCTCGAAGCTCTGGCGGGTCTGGAAGCCGGTGCCGACCAGCTTGCCGTAGCGTGCCAGATCGCGCTGCGCGCCTTGCAATTGGGCGGTATCCTTGGCCGCGTTGGCCTTGGCCTGGTCGAGCGTCGCCTGAAACGGCCGCGGATCGATCAGGAACAATGGCGCGTTCTGCTGCACCTCCTGCCCCTGGGTGAAGAAGGTCTGCATGATCTGGCCGTCCACCCGCGTCTTCACGTTCACCGTGCTGATGGCCTGAATCGTGCCGATGCCCTGAATATAGACCGGCACGTCCTGCGCCTGGGCGGTGCCGGCGGTGACCGGAATGGCCGGATCGGGCGGCGCGGCGGCCGAGTGCGCCGTGTCATGGCGGCTGAACAGCCAACCCGCCAGCACGACGCCGCCGCTGACGACCGCAATCGCGGCGATCCGCCCTGTTCGCATGTATTGTGCTTCCTGATTCCCGACATAGCCTGGCCGCGCGGTTGTCGCGGGCGACGCAGTGCCGAATATAGACCTTGCATCTGACAGGTCTTGCTTACCTTTTCGTCAGGTGCGGGATTGTGAAGATTCTGTCAGCCAGTTAATCGCGGTGTCATCTGTTTCGCATGGTCTTGCCGGCGCGGCCATATCTGGCTCGACATGGAACCGACCGTTACCCGGGCTCGGCAGCGAGCCGGCAGAAGGTCTGAGGACACCCCGCGCGATGCTCGTGGTTTTTGCTCAAGGCCCGATTCTCCATCTTTGCCAAAGACGCACACCCTTTGTCGCCGAGTCACCGCTTCACCTTGATTGGTCGTCCAAGAGCAGGAGACTGAGGCTCTGCACCAAGGCCCCACATGCCGGCAAACTGGGAATGCGGTCGTTGGGGACCTATCGCGCGGACTATACCGATCGGTATAGATTTGCTGGCACGGTGCAGTTGTGTCAGCCGCTTCACGACTGCCCTTGAAGTCGATGATTCAATCCGCCTGAGGGCCGCACTGGATTGGCGTCGCAGCGCGCGACGGTACGGCAGTGTCTGGGCTTCTTGCCGCTCAACAGCCTGTCAATCGTCGAAACCGGTCCAACCCGCGCCGCCACGCGCGCGCCGCCACACCACGTGCACGGAACGAGGCCTCAGGCGCGTGTGCGACAGGCGATGGCCGCCGCGGTGTCACCGCTTCGATCGCCAGGAGCGCTCGATCGTCCACCTTCCCGCCCGGCAGGAGGGGTAGCCGATCAATCAGAAGCACGCGCGCCGGCTGCATATAATTTGGCAACGCCATCCTGACAGCGGCGCGCACCCGGTCCAACAGAGCCGTATCGCCCGGAGCGTCGGCAACGATGAACGCGAGAAGACTGGTTTCCTCGCCGCGGCATTTCGTGGCAATCGCCGCATCGGCCACGCCGGACACCCGACGCAGGGCGTCCTCGATCTCTGCCGGCTCAACCCGTTGGCCGCGTATCTTTACCTGGCGGTCGCGCCGGCCGATGACTTGCAGCAGACCATCCGGGCGGAGCCGCACGAGATCTCCCGTCGGAAGAACGCGCAAATGCGGCTCGGATGGATCGGGCCGGGCGCGCCCAGTGGCGCATCGTCCATGCTCCCACGTGCCCAGCGCGACGTACCGGCTGCGCAGGACAAGTTCGCCGATCCCGCCGTCGTCCACGGGACGGCCGGCTGCATCGACGACGGCGAACTGATGCTCGGGCAACAGATAGCCCGTGGGCAACGCGGCCTCGTCACTGGCGAACATCGTCGGAACAAACCACTGTGCAGCGGTAACCTCGGTCTGACCGTAGGTGATGGCGATGTGACAAGAGTTCGGCAGCACCGCGCGCCATCTCTGGAGATCGGCTTGCAGCAACCGGTCGCCGAAAGTCCGGACCAGGCGAAGGCTGCCGAGAGCATCGCGGGCACCGTCAACCTCAAAGAGCAAGCGCAAGAGCGCCGGCACACCCCAGAGAATCGTCATTCTCTCGTTGCGAACAAGCAAGAGAAGGGAGGTTACGCCCGACGCGGAGGCCGATGTGACGAACTGCATCGACCCGCCCAACAGCGCCACAACGCTCGCGACCAGGCCGGCCGTGGTGCCGAGCGCGCCCAGCGACAGGAAACGATCGCCGCTGTTGAGATGCATGGACAGGATGTTGTTGCGTACGCGCGTCAGGATCGTAGCTTGCGAGAGGACCACGCCCTTCGGCTGTCCAGTACTTCCCGAGGTGTAAAGCACGATTGCCGGCTCATCCGGTCCGACCGGCGTTGGCCGCCACGATGCGGCGGCAGCATCGCCTGGTACGTTGCGAGCACCAGCGATAACAATGCGAGCGACGTCATCAGGCACCAGCGAGAGTTCGACGCAGGTGTGGTCCTTGACAACGACCGCGCGGACATCGGCGTCCCGCAGGATCGCGGCGTTGCGTTCCGCGGGATGATCGGCATTCAGTACGAGACAGCAGCGACCGGCGGCAAGGCAGGCCAGAACGCCAATCACACTTGCCGCAACGTTCGGCAGCAGCACCGCAACAGCACTGCCGCGGGGAATGCGCGTGGCGATCTCGCCGGCCAGCAGGGAAACCGCTGACTGGACCTCGGCGTAGGTCAGTTTCCCGAAACCGTCCGCCAGCGCAAAGGCAGCCGCGTGGCGCGCCGCAACGATCTCGAACAGTGCATGGATCGGCCGCTCGACGAAATCGGCGGGTGGGGGATCAAAGGGCACTTCCGCAGGACCATCGCGGTCGAGCGGCACCTCGGCCGGCTCGATCCAAGCCGAGCCAGCCGCCATGCGTTCAGGGGTACGGAGCGGTTCCAGCATCGGCGGCACCAAGCTCCTCCACGAGACATGCGGTATTGGCAGTTGGCATAGATGGTTTGGATGTTTGCACGGTGGAATGACACGGTCAATTTACAGTCTACCTGGCGAACCTGACAAGCACATCGGCTCTTTGGATCGCGACACAGTCCGGGAGCAAGGCGGGAAAGGCCAATATTCGCTGCGGCTGCGCCGCCATGGCAGTGCTGCGCTGCTACGGCGTTCAATCGAGCGGCGTCCAGATCGCAGGCATCGTACGGGGAGCCGACAGGCGCGATGAGCCGTCCCGGCACGCGCCACCGACGCCGAGCCGCCGCAAGCCGATCGGCCGGCTGGGAACCGGCCGCCGCCTGATGTAAAGCTCCGTCACATGAGCTGGGCAGGGCAGGGCGGATTCGAGCGGCGCGGCTATCACCACGGCAATCTGCGCGAGGCGCTGGTCGAGGCCGCCACGGCATTGATCGCGGAGAAAGGTCCCGCCGGCTTCACCATCGCCGAGGCGGCGCGACTGGCCGGCGTCAGTCCTGCCGCCCCCTACCGGCATTTCCGCGACGCCGAGGCCCTGCTGGCGGAGGTCGCACTGCGCGGCCTGGAGCGCTTCGCCGTCGCGCTCGCCGCCGCCTGGAACGGCGGCCGTCCCGACAAGCTGCGCGCGTTCGAAGCGATCGGCCGCGCCTACCTGGCCTTCGCGCGGAACGAACCCGCCCACTACGCCGCCATGTTCGAGGCGCATATCTCCTTCGACGCCCACCCCGCCCTGCTGTCCGCCGGCGACCGCGCCTTCGCGGTGCTGCGCGAGGCCGCGGACCAACTGGTCGCCGCGCTGCCGCGGGAACGCCGCCCGCCGTCGCTGATGATCGCGCTGCATATCTGGGGGTTGGCACACGGCATCGCCGCGTTGTTCGTGCGCGGCGGCCCGTCACGGCGGAAGCTGCCGATGTCGCCGGAGGAACTGCTGGAGGCCGGAGTGCTGGTGTATTTGCAGGGGCTTGGTCTGGCGGGCGGCAAACCGGCAGCCGGGTGAGGGCGGTGCACGCCGCTTGGGCGCGGCCGCGGTTCTGACGACGCGTTGCGAAAGTGCTTGACGGGCGGATCGGCCAGCGTATATGTAAATGTATCTTACATTCACATGAGGTCTTCCATGGCCACAGCGACGGACCACTCTGGGTACGGCAACCCGGGCGTGGGAGGTGCGCCCTGGGGCCCCGGTGCCGGCTCCGGGCCGGATGCTCCTTGGGGCAATGCTGGTGGCTATCAGGACGCGGCAACCTGGTACTGGAACGGACAATGGCGCTATGCCACGCGGCCGCTTTGGATCGTCGCGATGATCCTGGGCTTCATGTTCTGGTGGCCGGTCGGGCTGGCCGTGCTGTTGTGCACAATGGGGAGTCGACGCATGGGTTGTTGGGGATATGGCCGCCGCGGAGGCTTCCCGGGAGGCGGATGGCAGGGGGGTGGCGCACCGCCATGGGCCAGTTGGAAGGGCTTCTGGGGTGGTGGCGGTGGCGCACCGGCGCCTGCGCAGTCGGCGCCGCCGAGCAGCGGCAACCGGGCGTTCGACGAGTATCGCGCCGAGACGCTGCGCCGGCTGGAGGAAGAGCAAAAGGAGTTCGGGACGTTCCTCGACCGGCTGCGCTTCGCCAAGGACAAGGCCGAGTTCGATCAGTTCATGGCCGAGCTGCGCCAGCGTCCGTCCGCGCCGCAGCAGCAATCGTACGGGCCGTCGCCGCAAGGGTAAGACAAGACCTCTCCCGCGCGTGGTTTGCACGGGAGAGTGGGGCATTCCCCCGGGCGCTTGACCCGGGGGTCGCCGCGCAGCGGCGGGTGAGGCCGCGGCGCCCGTCGGCCGACCTGCAAGGCGGTGTGCGGCAAGACGGTGCAAACCCGCCGCACCCGCATCCTCGGCGCTGTAGCGCCTCGACCTCTCTCGCAACGCGGGAGAGGTTGTTTGCGGTTGCTTGAAATGCCGAGATCCCGTCGCATCTGAAACAGCACGCTCTTCACCGCCTGTTACCCACCGTCAGGCCAGCCCGTCTCTCCACGCACCAACAGCCCCTGCTCCTGGCGCGCTTGGCGTGGCGGAACGGTGACATGCGACGGGAGCAATCCAGCGCGGGTCCGGGCGGGGTTCCGCCCCCGGGCGCGCGGGCTTATGCAGCGGCGGCCAAGCAGATAGGGGTCCATAACGAATGGCTGGCGTCGATATCCTCGCCTCCGCGTTCAGCGGGGCGAATGCGGCCTTTCTCGGCGAGCAATACGCACGCTGGGCGACCGACCCGGGCTCGGTCGATCCGACCTTCGCGGAGCTGTTCGGCGCGCTGAACGACGACGCGCGCGCGGTGCTGGAGGAGGCGACCGGCGCCTCCTGGGCGCCGCATACCATCGAGCCATCGGGTGCCGAGCCCGGCGGCATACTGGCGGAGACGGCCGCGCCGCCGCAGCTCCAACCGCGCGCCCGGCCGGCCTCCGCCGAGGCGCTGTCACGCGAGCAAATCCGCGCCGCCACCATCGCCAGCCTGCGCGCATTGATGCTGATTCGTTCGTATCGCGTGCGCGGGCACCTGGAAGCGCGGCTCGATCCGCTCGGCCTGGTGGTGCCGCCGCCGCATCCGGAACTCGACCCGCGCACCTATGGCTTCACCGACGCCGACCTCGACAAGCCGATCTTCATTGACAACGTGCTGGGCCACGAAACCGCCACGCTGCGCGAGATCGTGCAGATTCTGCGCGACACCTATTGCGGCTCGATCGCCGTCGAGTTCATGCATATCCAGGACCCCGACCAGAAGTCGTGGATCCAGCGCCGGGTGGAAGGCGCGCCCTGGCGCACCGCGTTCGATGCCCCGGCCAAGCGCCGTATCCTGCGGCAGCTTACTGAGGCGGAAGGCTTCGAGGCGTTCTGCCAGAAGCGCTACACCACCACCAAGCGCTTCGGCCTTGACGGCGGCGAGGTCACCATCCCCGCCACCCATACCATCATCGAGACGGTGGCGGCACAGGGGGTGAAAGAGATCGCCATCGGCATGCCGCATCGCGGCCGGCTCAACACGCTGGTGAACATCGTGAAGAAGCCGTTCGTCGCGGTGTTCTCCGAATTCACCGGCGAGAGTTCCAAGCCCGACGAGGTGCAGGGTTCGGGCGACGTGAAATACCATCTGGGCACCTCGACCGACCTGGAGATCGCCGGCCACAGCGTGCACCTGTCGTTGCAGCCGAATCCCTCGCATCTGGAAGCGGTGGACCCGGTGGTGGTGGGCAAGGTGCGCGCCCGGCAGGATACCGAGGGCGACACCCAGCGGCGCCGATCGGTGATGGCGATCCTGATGCATGGCGACGCGGCGTTCGCCGGCCAGGGCCTGGTATACGAGACGCTGGCGATGAGCCAGCTCATCGGCTACCGCACCGGCGGCACGATCCACGTGATCGTCAACAACCAGATCGGCTTCACCACCGTGCCGGCGCACGCCTATTCGGGCCTGTATTGCACGGATGTGGCAAAATCCATCCAGGCGCCGATCCTGCACGTCAACGGCGACGACCCCGAGGCGGTGATGTTCTGCGCCCGGATGGCGGCGGAATTTCGTATGCGCTTCGCCACCGACATCGTGCTGGACATCGTCTGCTACCGCCGCCACGGCCATAACGAGACCGACGAGCCGGCCTTCACCCAGCCGCTGATGTATCGCGCGATCGGCAAGCAGAAGACCACGCGCACGCTGTATGCCGAGCGGCTGGCCGGGGAAGGCGTGGTGCCGGCGGAGGAAGCCAAGGCGATGTGGGACGATTTTGCCCGGGCCATGGAGGAAGCCAACCAGGCGGCGCAATCCTACAGGCCGAACAAGGCCGACTGGCTGGAGGGTCATTGGGCGGGCTTCCATCCGCCGGAGCCCGAGTTCGAGTTCCAGGAGGCAGCTACCGCCGTTCCCGAGGCCACGCTGAAGCAGATCGGCATTGCGCTCTCGCGCGTGCCCGCCGGGTTCGCGGCGCATCCGCGCATCGCCCGGCAGCTCGAAGCCAAGCAGGCGATGCTGGATTCCGGCCAGGGCATCGACTGGGCCACCGGCGAGGCGCTGGCCTTCGGTTCGCTGCTGCTGGAAGGCAGCCGGGTGCGACTGTCCGGCGAAGACGTGCAGCGCGGCACGTTCAGCCAGCGCCACGCGGTGCTGATCGACCAGACCAACCAGCACGAATACGTGCCGCTGAACAACATCGCGCCGGACCAGGCGAAGATCGAGATCTACAATTCGCTGCTGTCGGAAGCCGGCGTGCTGGGGTTCGAATACGGCTACTCGCTGGCCGACCCGCGCTCTCTGGTGTTGTGGGAGGGGCAGTTCGGCGACTTCGCCAACGGCGCACAGGTGATTATCGACCAGTTCCTCGCGTCGGGCGAGACGAAGTGGCTGCGCATGTCGGGCCTGACTCTGCTGCTGCCGCACGGTTATGAAGGGCAGGGGCCAGAACACTCTTCGGCGCGGATCGAGCGCTATCTGCAGCTTTGCGCCGAGCGCAACATGTGGGTGTGCAACCTGACCACGCCGGCGAACTACTTTCATGCGCTGCGCCGGCAGTTGCACCGCAATTTCCGCAAGCCGCTGATCGTGTTCACGCCGAAATCGCTGTTGCGGCACAAGCTGGCGGTGTCGCCGTTGGCAGACCTGACGGAGGGCAGTCGGTTCCGCTTCGTGATTCCGGAGATCGACGCGATCGAGCCGCCCGAGAAGGTGCGGCGCGTGGTGCTGTGTACCGGCAAGGTCTATTACGATCTGCTGACGGAGCGGCGCGCGCATGAGGAGAACGACGTGGCGATCGTCCGGCTGGAACAGATTTATCCGTTCCCGGAGAACACGCTGGGCCGGGTGCTGGCGCCGTACCACAATGCGGATGTGGTGTGGTGCCAGGAGGAACCGGAGAACATGGGCGCCTGGAATTTCGTCGATCGCCGCATCGAGAAGGTGTTGAGCCGGCTGGACATGCGGGTGATGCGGGCGGTCTATGTCGGGCGCGAGGCGGCGGCGAGCCCGGCGACTGGCTCGGCGCGTACGCACGGTCGCGAGCAAGCGACGCTGGTCGCGGCGGCGATCGGGATCGGGTGAGGGACGACCACCGTCATTGCCAGCCAGGCGAAGCAATCTCCCCGCGGTAACCAACCAATGCAAGCAGGAGATTGCTTCGCCTGGCGCGCAATGACATCTACAGGGTCAGGTTGAGCAGCGGCTGAGGAGCAGGGGATGGCGACGGAGATCAAGGTGCCCACGCTGGGTGAGAGCGTCACCTCGGCTACCGTTGCGCGTTGGATGAAGCATGCAGGCGATGCGGTCGCCGTGGACGAGCCACTGGTGGAGCTGGAGACCGACAAGGTCACGGTGGAAGTGACTGCGCCGGCGGCGGGCGTGCTGACCTCGATCGCGGTGCCCGAAGGCGGCGAGGTGGAGGTGGGTGCGCTGTTGGCGTTGCTGGAAGCCGGGGCGACAGCGGCTGCACCGTCTGGTGCGTTGGCGCGGCCGGCACCGCCGCCACAGGCGCCGGCGGCGAGCCCAGCCCGGACCGTGCCGGCGCAGCAGGCTGGATCGGCTCCGGCCGCGCAACAACGTGATGCAGGCGTGGCGGCCGGGACATCCCGACCAGTCGAAGCGGCGGACTCCGAGCCGGTGTCCGAGGGACGCGCGGCGGCCAATCCGCCGGCGGGGGTGCTTCCGCCGCCTCGGCCACTGGGGCCGGTGTCGCGTCCGGCTGGCGCTGCCGCACAGCCGCTGCCGGCGGCGGCCAAGCTGATGGAAGAGCAGCACGTTGCGTCGGCGCAGGTCGGCGAGGGCAGCGGCAAGGATGGGCGGATCACCAAGGGCGACGTGCTGGCGTTCCTGAACCGTCCCGCCCCAGCCCCCGCCCAGGCCGCGCCGCCCGCCGCCGCGAAGCCGCCGCGGCGGGAAGAACCGCGCGAGCAGCGGGTGCGGATGACGCGCCTGCGGCGCACCATCGCGGCGCGGCTGAAGGAGGCGCAGAATACCGCGGCGATGCTGACCACCTTCAACGAGGTGGACATGTCGGCGGTGATGGCGATGCGCTCCACCTATCGCGAGGCGTTCGAGAAGAAGCATGCGGGTGCGCGGCTGGGGTTCATGTCGTTCTTCGTGCGGGCCTGCTGCGTCGCGCTGAAGGAGTTCCCCGCGGTCAATGCCGAGATCGACGGCGACGACATCGTCTATAAGAACTTTGTGCATATGGGCATCGCGGTGGGCGGGCCGGCCGGGCTGGTGGTGCCGGTGATCCGCGACGCCGACGCGATGAGCTTCGCCGAGATCGAGCGCGCCATTGCCGATTTCGGCAAGCGTGTGCGCGAGGGTGCGCTGAAGCTGGAAGAACTGACCGGGGGCACGTTCAGTATCACCAACGGGGGCGTGTACGGCTCGCTGATGTCCACGCCGATCCTGAACCCGCCGCAGTCGGCGATCCTGGGCATGCACAAGATCCAGGAGCGGCCGATCGCGGTGGCGGGGAAGGTGGAGATCCGGCCGATGATGTACTTGGCGGTGTCATACGATCACCGCATCGTTGACGGGTCGGAGGCGGTGTCGTTCCTGGTGCGGGTGAAGGAAGGGATCGAGGATCCGCGGCGGCTGTTGCTGGGGGTATGATGCGAGAAGCAAGCAAGCAAGAATCAACACAGATTTCCACAGCTTAAGTCACAGATTAAGGCACAGATAAGGGCAGGCATATTGGGTCCCAGGCATCGTACTCCAGGCGTATAAATTCTCTTTCTGTGCCTTAATCTGTGCCTTAATCTGTGCGAATCTGTGTTGATTCTTGCTTGCTTCCTGTTCAGCGAGGAGACGCGACAAGTTGGAGTGTTCGCCATGACCTTGGACCACATCAGTCTGCATGTCGGCGACCTCGCGCGCAGCCGCGCTTTCTACACGGCGGCGTTGGCGCCGCTTGGGATCTCGATCCTGATGGAAGGCGGCAGTTGGTTCGGTTTCGGGAAACCCGGGAAGCCGCAATTCTGGCTCGGTCCGGGCGACGCGCCATCAGGGCCGATGCATGTCGCGTTCGTCGCAGCGAACCGTGCCCAGGTGCGCGCGTTCTACGACGCCGCGCTGGCGGCGGGTGGCAAGGGTAATGGCGAACCCGGGCTGCGTCCGCACTATCATGCGAACTACTACGGCGCGTTCGTGCTTGACCCGGACGGCAATAATGCCGAAGCCGTCTGTCACCTTGCCGAGGATTGAATGAGCGAACCCTTCGACGTCATTGTCATCGGCTCCGGCCCCGGCGGCTATGTCTGCGCGTTGCGCGCGGCGCAGCTCGGCATGAAGGTCGGCTGCGTGGAAAAGCGCGCCACGCTCGGTGGCACCTGCCTGAATGTCGGCTGCATTCCGTCCAAGGCGCTGCTGCAATCGTCGGAGGAATTCGACCACACGCGCCACGCCTTGGCGGATCATGGCGTGCTGGTGGACGGCGTGACGCTGGACCTGGCGCGCATGCAGGCACGCAAGGCCGAGGTGGTGTCGGCCAACGTCAAAGGCGTGGAGTTCCTGTTCCGCAAGAACAAGGTGACGTGGCTGAAAGGCACCGGCCGCATCGTCGCCCCCGGCCAGGTGGACGTGGACGGCTCGATGCACGAGGCGAAGCACATCGTCATCGCCACCGGCAGCGAAAGCATGCCGTTGCCAGGCGTGGCGGTGGACGAGCAGCGCATCGTCTCGTCCACGGGCGGGCTGGAATTGGACAAAGTGCCGGACCGCCTGGTGGTGATCGGCGGCGGCTATATCGGGCTGGAACTCGGCAGCGTGTGGCGTCGGCTGGGCGCGCAGGTGACGGTGGTAGAGTTCCTCGACCGCATCGTGCCGACGATGGACGGCGAGGTGGCGCGCGTCTTCCAGCGCATCCTGGCGAAGCAAGGGATTCAGTTCCGGCTGGGCACCAAGGTTACCGCGGCGCGCACCGGCAACGACGGCGTGACGCTGACGCTGGAGCCGGCCAAGGGCGGTGCGGGTGAGGAGATCACCGCCGACATTGTGCTGCTGTCGATCGGCCGGCGGCCGTTCACCCAGGGGCTCGGGTTGGAGGCGGTCGGTGTGGCGCTGGACGAACGCGGCCGGGTCAAGACCGACGCGCATTTCGCCACCAACGTGCCCGGCATCTACGCGATCGGCGACGTGATCGCCGGGCCGATGCTGGCGCACAAGGGGGAAGACGAGGGGGTTGCACTGGCGGAAATCCTCGCCGGTCAGGCCGGGCACGTGAACTACGACGTGATCCCCGGCGTGGTTTACACCTGGCCCGAGGTTGCCTCCGTTGGCCGGAACGAGGAAGAGCTGAAAGCCGCAGGTGTGGCTTACAATGTCGGCAAATTTCCGTTCACCGCGAATGGCCGCGCCCGCGCCATGGGAGACACCGAGGGCTTCGTCAAGCTGCTGGCCGACAAGACCACCGATCGCTTGCTCGGGGCGCATATCATTGGCCCGGACGCGGGCACGCTGATCGCCGAACTGGTGATCGCGATGGAGTTCGGTGCCTCGGCCGAGGACGTGGCACGCACCTGCCATGCCCATCCCAGCCTGAACGAGGCGGTGAAGGAGGCGGCCCTGGCGGTGGACGGGCGAGCGCTGCATATCTGACGGTGAGTACACCTCGCCTGCTCCGCGAGCGAGGTCGGTGAGTGAACCTCGCCGGGTGAGGGGCGGACAGCCCGGACTGATCCTGCGGTGTGCCCCTCACCGGCTCACTGCGTTCGCCGACCTCTCGCGCGGAGCGGGAGAGGTGTACGGAGCAGGGCCATGCTGCCGCTTGCACTGACCATGGGTGATCCCGCCGGCATTGGCGGCGAACTCACGCTGCGAGCGTGGCACGCGCTACGCGACACCGAGCGTTGGTTCATTGCGCTGGACGATCCGGACCGGCTCGCGGCACTTGCGGCGGCAATAGGCTGTGACGTGCCGATCCGCCTGGTGACCGATGCCGCCGACGCGGCCGGCATATTCCGCGACGCCTTGCCGGTCTTGCCGGTGCGGCTTGCGGTCCCCGGGGTGCCCGGGCGGCCGGACAAGGCGAATGCGCGGGCGGTGATCGGATCGATCGAACGTGCCACGGCACTGGCGATGCGCGGCGCGGTGGGCGGTGTCGTCACCAACCCGATCAACAAGGCGGCGCTGTATGACGCGGGGTTCGCCTATCCCGGCCATACCGAGTTCCTCGCGGCGCTGACCGGTGCGCCGGGCAAGCAGATCATGATGCTGGCGTCGCCGCAGTTGCGCGTGGTGCCGGTGACCGTGCATGCCTCGCTGCGCGACTCCCTTGCCATGTTGAACACCGACATGATCCTCGCCGCCGCGCGCACGACACATGCCGCGCTGCGCCGGGATTTCGGTATCGCGCGGCCTCGGCTGGCGATCGCCGGGCTGAACCCCCATGCCGGCGAGCAAGGCGCGCTGGGCGACGAGGAGAGCACGATCATCGCGCCGGCGATGACTGCACTGCGCGCCGAGGGCATCGACGTGTCCGGCCCCTGGCCGCCCGACACGATGTTCACCGCCGCGGCGCGCGCACGCTACGACGTGGCGATCTGCATGTATCACGACCAGGCGCTGATCCCGTTGAAGACGCTGGACATGGATCACGGGGTCAATGTTACGCTCGGCCTGCCGATCGTGCGCACCTCGCCGGATCACGGCACCGCCTACGATATCGCGGGCAAGGGCGTTGCCGACCCCACCAGCCTGATCGCCGCGATCGAGCTGGCGGCGTTGCTGACCGAACGGCGCTCGGCGGCGTTGGGGGGTGCTTGATGATAGGACTTCTGCTGGACAAGGACGCGATCCGCGACGTGCTGCATCAGTACTGCTTCTGCATGGACCACGGGCGGTTCACCGAGCTGGCGGCGCTGTTCGTTTCGGATGGCGAGTGGATTGCCCCGTATCGTCGCGCCAAGGGGCCTAGCGAGATCGCTGCCTGGCTCGCGCAGTCGGTGCCGTCCAAGCCGCGGCGGATGCACTACACGATGAACAGCATCATCACGGTGGATGGCACCCGCGCCGAGGCGCGATCAAACTACCTGGTAGTGGTGGAAGGCGCCCATGGTCCGGTGCCGTCGGTCTGCGGCACGTACCAGGACGCGCTGGCGAAGGTGGGCGAGGCGTGGCGGTTTCAACGGCGCGAGCTGATCCACGCCTTCCACGGCGACATGGCGCTGAGTCTGCCGCACCCGCGTACTCCCGAAAGGTCGTGATCATGTCTCGCCATACCCGGCCTGTTCGTGGGTCGCTGAAGGTCCCGAATTGGTGAGCGGCATGCGGAAGATCGTTTTCGTCGGCAACTGCCAGGCCGATGCGATGATGAACCTCTACCGACGATTCGTTGCTTTCGACTCGCGCGATATCCTGATTTATGTTGCGTCCTACGAGGCGATGACCCCGCAGGGGCAATCGGCCATTCTCAACGCCGATCTGGTTGTCGAGCAGGTTTTTGACCTGGGGCAGGAGGTGATCGTCGGAGATCTGGCGCTCAAGACCAGGCGGTTCCTGTTTCCGTTGGTCATGTGCGGATTTCTCTGGCCCTTCGGCGGCCACGCTCATCCGCGAAATGAGCAGTTTTCCTTTCTTCAAAACGGACCTTATCCGGCGGAATTCGGTGACAGTTATCTCAATCAGAAAATTCTCGCAGGCGTGCCGCCGGAAACGGCTGTGGCGGACTATCTGGCGCTTGACGTCAATTCGGCGCGAAACCTCGATCGTTTGTTCACCCATTTCATGGAGCGGCAGCGACGGAGAGACGATCTGTCCGGGTTCAACATAGCTGACATTGTATCGCAATGGTTTCGTGACGAGCATCTTTTTGTCAGTCCCGGGCATCCAAACCTGCGTCTTTCCATGGCGCTGTCCGTGCAGCTATTTCACAAGATGGGGGTTCCGGGAGACCGCATAGAACGTATGCAGGACTTCGTGCGCACGTCGCCGTTTCCAAAGGATATGCTGCCCATTCATCCCAGCGTCATCCGCCATTTTGGGCTGCGGTTTGTCAGCGCGGATTCGCGTTATCTATCGAAGGACGGGTGCTCTTACACCTTTACCGAATATGCGGACAGATACATGCGGTATGAGTGGAACCGCGAGCTGCGTGAGGGAATCATGCTCTCGCAGACGCATCCGCAGAACGCGATCGACCTGCTACGGGCCGGTCTGTCGAAGGCCGCCGGTTCCGCCGAGGGGCATTTCGCGCTCGGGGAAGCGCTCGGGATCGTGGGGCAGGCTGCGGAGGCTGCATCCCTTTTGCGCCGGGCGACAGAACTGGACCCGACCGAAGGACGGTTCTATTACGGGTTGGCTCGGATGCTGCGAAACCAGGACCGTGTTCGCGAGGCGTTGGAGCAGATCAAGCTGGCTGTGGCATGCGACGAGTCGGACCCGCGTTTTCATGTTTTCGCCGCACAGCTCTTGATACGGCTCGGCGAATTCGAAGCAGCCGAGCAAGCCGTTCGTCAGGCCGTTCGGCTGGAGCCGCACAACCCGCATTTTCTCAACCTGCTCGCCCGTGTCCTGGCGGATAGAGGCGACGTGGCGGAGGCGGTTGTTTTGGTCCGAACCGTTATCGACCTCGCGCCGGACTTCGCCGGATTTCATATTCACCGCAGCCACCTGTTGACCCGGCAGGGCGATATCCACGGCGCTATTTCGGCCGTGGAGCGCGCGATTCAGCTCAAGCCGGCCGAGCCTGACTATCATGCCCATCTCGGTCGTCTCCAGTTACGAGTGGGAGACAGCATTGCAGCCGAGACTTCGGCACGACGTGCGATTGCCCTGCGTCCCGACCAAGCCATTCTTCATGAAAGCCGAGCGAACATTCTGGTTTAGAGGAACCGGCTGGAGGACGCGCGGCATGAGTTCGAACG
>Ga0181521_10003453_pt1 | contig 18596 bp, 14 predicted proteins | sample PEATcosm2014_Bin_32_FD_119764 | JGI IMG/M metagenome (GOLD analysis project Ga0181521, IMG submission 119764) | Peatland microbial communities from MTU Mesocosm Facility, Houghton, MI, USA - PEATcosm2014_Bin02_60_metaG | ecosystem: Environmental > Terrestrial > Soil > Wetlands > Peat | place... | reverse complement strand
TGCTTTCTGCCTACTGCCCACCAGGGATGCGCTTCCACAGCAATACCGCTTTCTCGGAAGACGCTGCGATATACTCACCGTCGGGAGAAAAACTTACCGTGAGCAAGGGGTCCTTACTGTCCTCCATGGTCTGCTGCAATTTGCCGTCTTCTACTGACCACATCCGAGCGGTCTTGTCCTCACCAGCAGAAACCAGCCATTTGCCGTCGGGGGAGAACTCCGCCCAATGGACCGGCCCATGGTGCCCCGTAAGTGTTTGCCGAAGCTTCCATTCGGGCACTGAGAAAATTCGGATTTTGCCATCTTCGCAGGCGGTTGCCACCTTGCTGCTGTCACGCGAAAAGGAGATGTTGAGCACGGTCCCCTCGTGTCCACGCAAGCTGTCAACAAACCGGTGCTGCTTGGCTTGGACCACTACGGGATCCGGAGTAGAGCTCATGGCAATTTGAGCCAGGAGAACCCAATGACCATCCGGAGAAAACGCAAATACATTGGGCGATTGGGTCAAGTCCGGGATAGTGAGTCTGGCCATACGGCCGGAGCGAGGATCCCAAAAATCGAAATTACTGGCCTTGTAAAGAACCACGCATCCGATGCGAGGAAAATAGAGAACGGGCCCGAATCCCCCCTCTCCCCCCACGGTGTCCACCTTGCCGGAAAGTCGGTCTTCAACCGCGTCCCATTGAAACGCGAGGAGCGGTGTTGACCTGCCCGCTCCCTTACCCTTGGCAGAGAGCGCGCCGCTGCCCAGCAAGAACAGTTGATTCATGGCCAGAAAATTTGCGGATTGAATGTTCAAGTCGGTGATATCCGGTATGCGGGGCTTGAGAACCTTTTGAATGCTGCCCTCACGCACCCCCATCAAGACAATCTTGTCTTCGCTTGCGACCGCCAGAATTGAACCATCCGGCGAAAAAGCTCCGGCAGGGGAGTAGCTCAAAGCAAGGTGTCCTTCAATGCGCCCGTGGCTGAGCCACAGGTAATGGGTTGGCACGGCGCTTTCAACGCTTTCAACTTGGGCTTGTGCAGGCAGAAGGCAGAAGGCAGAAAGCAGAAAGCAGAAGGCAGAAAGCAGAAGGCGGAAGGCAGGCACCAGGCAGCGGAAAGCTGAAAGCAGGAAACTGAAGGCAGAAGGCCGTGAGCATGGCCCCGAGATATTTCTGGCCCTCTCCCCCTTGGGGGAGAGCGTGGCCCGCGTCGGCGTTTTCTTCAGCCCGTCAGCTGACGGGGACGGGGGTGAGGGGGTCGAGGGCCTGACTTCTTCGCTGCTAAACGATTTCTGCATTTGAGATTCGACGCACCAATTCGCGGTCCGCCTCGAGGAAGTTGAATTCAGTGAGTTGGGCTCGCCGCACCCACTCGACGGCCTCGAACACCTGATTGCGGATCGTCCCACGAAAGCTTCGGACCGCGAAGAAAACCACTTCGACATACCGGTCCGGGTACCGGTGACGTACGCGAAAGACCTCCTCCCCTATTTCGGCCTTGATCATCAGTTCCTCAGCCAGCTCGCGGCGCAGCGAAGCTTTCAAGTCTTCACCGTCTTTCACCTTGCCTCCGGGGAATTCCCATTGCATTCCGTAAGCATCAGAATGATGACGCTGGCAGATCAGAATAAGGTCGCCATCTACTACGATGCCGGCGGTGACGAGGATGGATTTCTGTTCAGTCATAAGGGAATGGTATTCTAACAGAGGATGAGGTGGGTTCGTTGCCAGGCTCATGCTCAGTGTTCAATGAACCCGAATTCGGAACTTGGAGTTGTGGGGACACGGCAGACACCCTTGTCACTCTGAGCCCGCCACGGCAGGTGCGGGCAATTCGCAATTCATAATTCACAATAGCATTCATAATCGCCCTAGCCAGCAGCATCTGTCACCCGACACCCGGACCGACCCCTCCTTCCCCGCCTACCACCTACGACCTACCGTCCACCGCCTCCCAAGAGGTCAATAGTCAAAGGTCAACAGTCGGAGGTTGGATGCGGCATTTCCCCCACCCATGACCTACCACTACGTCATTTCTTTTCACCAACATTCCCGCTTTCGACGCGTAACTACTTTTGTTTTCTAGAACATTCCCGCTTCATGGCCACCCGTGGAAAGCCGACCCTTTGTTTTCATAGACATTCACGCCTCGTTCCTTAACTTTTTAAAGTTACTACTGTTTCCTCTTTCGCTGTGGAGAAGACATTATGTCCCAGGTCGTTGTGCCAGGGATGAGTCCCGCCAACTGCAACTCCTCTCAAACGCCGTAAGCGGCAGCCGGGACCTATTTGGCGCGGAGCAATTCACAATTCAGAATTCAGCATTTTTCTTCCACAACCCCACTTACTACCCTAGCCTATCTTCTGCTGCCTGTCAAGAGACGCAGAGTCCGTTTCCACTGGCGGCTCCGAATCTACCTCCGCGGGGACGGGCCCCCATGCTCGAGTAGGCAGCAACCGCAGACCTGTCGTTTAGGTCCGCGGTTTTTTGTTGTCAATTGGGGACAAGCCGCTACGCTTGCTGATGGCGCTCTTCCGGCGATTCCTGAACGGATTCCGGCCCGCGCGTCACGATCGCGAGCTCAACGAGGAGCTCGAGTTTCATCGGGAGATGCGTCTGCGCCACTCCCGGGATGGCGGGGTCAGTGCGGTGCGAAGCGAGCGTAATCGATGATGGCTACGCCATTCGTGAGCAGGAAATAGAGACCGATCACAAGGAGAAGGAGTCCGGCGACCTCCAAGATGCGCTGCATGCCAGTCGCGAGACCAGGCTTGCGGGCCAGCAGGCCATGCGGCGAGCCGTCGATCTGCAAACGAACGAGACCTGAGCCTCCAGCAACGATGAGAGCCAAGGGAGCGAAGAAGCACATTGCGAAGACGCCCATGGCCCAGCCGCGTTCAGGTTGCGGCGAACTGATTTTTGGGGCCTCCGGCGTCATGAAGTGAATCTGGTAGAACGTAGTGAGCCGCTCACCTGCCAACCCATAGACACCGGGGTTCACGGTGAGCGTGTAAGCGTGGCCCGGCGTGAGGGATGCATCCGGCGTGAATTGCACCACCAGATCGCTCGCTTCCTCCGGGCTGTGGACGTAGCCAAGTTGCGCGTGGCCGGAGGTGATTGTCCCATCTGCATCTGTCAGCGTCATTGAATCCGGATGGAAGCGGTTGTTGTCCATGCGATGCCAGGACAGCAACGTGATCCGGCCGTAGGAACTGGTATGGTCTGGCGTAAACATCGACCCGCCGTTGAGCGGAGTCGAGTACACGAAGAAGGGCGCAGGCTTATCGTGCAGATCGGCCCAGAGCGCTTCCCAGGTGGCAGCAGTCGCGCGCGCTTCGTCCTCCAGACCGGCTGGCGCGGTCATCATGTGTTGCGAAGCCCACGGCATCAGCGACCGAGCGTATTGAGAGGACAGGAACGAAAGCAGCTTGAGCTCGCGCATCAGAATGTACTGCCGCTTCATCACCGTGCAAATCTCACGCCCGAAGTTGGCCGGATCGCGATGGTACTTCTGGAAGTATCCTCCGCTCTGGTATATCGCGATCAGATCGTCGATGGGCAGATACAGAACAACGTGCAGGTTGAGATATTGGAATTCCTTGATGTCGAGCATCCCGTATTCCGTGTCGCGCGCGACGTGATGGTCGATACTCTTGAGGAATGGCTCGAGAGTCGTGTCGACATAGAAGTCCTCGGCACAGTGCCCATAGGTTCCAAGATAGTAGGCGACCAGCGCGGGATAATCGGCGCGAGCCTGTACCTCAGGCCGGTGCAAATACGCTCGAAACCGGTCCACATGGCTTCTATGATTTCCATAGTCAAAGGGATGCCCATACTGTGCCCAGTCGGGAAACCAGGCTCCGGAGCGCAGTTCGCTCCGGTGCGCGCGCAACAATGCGGCAAGTTCAGGAGTCTCGACGAAGTCGATCGCCATGTCGGCGATTTTCGAGTGCGTGACTTCGTCCCAGGCGGTCGCGGGAGGCGAAGAACACAGGAAGAAACAGAGAAGCGCAAGGAGTGAGAGGAAACGCTGCATCGACTTCTCCTTCACCGGGTGATGGCAAAGAATGCCGCGATAAATCCGAAGAACCCGGCAAGCAGGTAGAACCCGATCGCCTGGATCAGAACGCCGCGATAAATCCGGTGCTTTCCCTGCGCGGCCATGCGCCGTTGCGCCTTCCATCGCGCGATGAGCACGACGGTTCCGAGAATCAGCAACAATACCGCTATCGCCGCTGGCCTGCCCATCAGGACATCATCACCCATTTCATCTCCATGAAGTGGTTAGGGTGCCTCTCTAGCAGGATAATGAAAAAACCTTGTGAATCCGTCAGCCGACGGATCATTCCGAGCGCAGCGAGGAATCTCGCTCTGGAAAGATAGGACTTACGAGATTCCTCGCTGCGCTCGGAATGACAGGCTAGTGTCCCGTAACCCAAGTCCGTTGCATAAGTCAGCCCGTCAGCCGACGGGCGACATAAGTTAGCCCACGGCGTCAGCCGTGGGTCCTGAGTCTGGCCCGCTCCCCCTGCCCCCTCCCCCGCCAAGCGGGGGAGGGGGAACCCAAGGGGGTGGGGGCCATTCTTCCCAGGGCTTTCGCCCTGGGCTAAGTTATTTCGCCCCTAACGGGGCTGAGCACCGCCCACCTCAAGAACCCGACTTAATGAACGAACTTATGTTACGGGACACTAAGGGCTTTCAGCATCCTGCTAGAATTCAAGCCGCATTGAAACTTGTCCGGTGCGATTGCCACCAAAATCGGAGCCCCGGGCGGAAATAATTTTCCCAAAATTCGGGTTCGTGATATCGAGTTGTGGGTCGTTCAGGTTGGTGTGGTTCAACACGTTGGTGAAGGTGACTTCCGCGTGCAATTTCACCCTCTCGGTAATCGCGAACTGTTTGTTGAGGCCGGCTGACCAGTTCACGGTTCCAGGACCGACGATATCGCCAACACCCTCGTTGCCGAAGCGTCCTATCGGATTCGAGGTCACCCCCACGAGGCACGGATTGCCCGCATAGGAAGTGGCCGTATAGCCGGTGTTACTGGGACATGCAAAGGCCATGGGATTTACCCACTCGTTTCTGCTCTGGTGAGCGGGATAAATGTTTCCCACCAGGTCAGGATGTTGCTCGCGTCCATACAGAATGCCTGACCCGGTGCCGGAAGGGTCAGCATCGCCGCTCGGAATATACGCCGAGAGATAAGGACCGGTCTGAAGCAGGAAGATGTTGCTCAACCGCCAGCCACCCAGCAGCCCGTTTTCCAAACGATTCATGTTGGCGCCGAACCTTTGGCCGCGTCCGAAGGGAAGGTCGTACACAGCGGTCGAGATCCAGCGTTGACGGCGGGTTCCATAGACGTTTCCGTAGAAGAGTAAACGGTTGCCTTGTTCAGAAGCGACCTCTCCCCCGTAGCTTCCGGTTTCACCCACGAAGGACGTAGGCGCCGGCCCCTGATTGTCAGCGAGGTTCTTCGCCCAGGTGTACGTCGAGTCGAAGGTGACACCCTGCTGGAAGCGGTGGTTGGCTTCCAATTGCAGCGATTCATAGTTTGCCACTGCATTCGTGGTGAGCCTGTCCACCCTACCCCAATTGGGAAAGGGGCGATCGGTAAGCGGACGGTTCGTGGCTTCGGTGGTGCTCGAAAAGGACATATCGTTCAGATTGGCTCCATAGGCCAGATCGTTGGTCCGCATCGCGATGTAGGAGATGCGCGTGCCGATATTCCCCCGAAACTCGTGGTCGATGGAAAGGTTCCACTGCATGGATAAAGGATCTTTCCAGTCGAGTTGGTCGGCGGTCGACATGGCTGCCGTGCCAAACTGCGGCGTGACCGCGCCCGACCCTGGACTTGTCTGCGGCCAAGTATAGGCCAGGCCGGTGGGAGTCAGGGAGTTGACGTACACGTTCGTGGCGGCCTGCAAGGTGTCGGTCAGAGAGAAGAATACCCTGCCCATCGTCGTCGTATTATACATGCCAAAGCCGGCACGGACGGAAGTCTTGTCATCGTTGAAGGGCCGCCAAGCGAATCCGATGCGGGGCAGGATGCGGTCCTTTTGCGACCTGCGCAGGCCGCTGGGAAGATGGTCCTGGCTGTTGGAGAGCACGGGAGTGCAACTGGCGTAAGGCGTGCTCGCCGGACCGTATCCGCAAGCATCGAAGCTGGCCATAAAATACGGATCGAGCAGATTTTGATAGCCATCGGGGTAGACGACGGTGCCGGTTCCTGCAATGCTGGGATCGAAGTTGCCGATGGTGCCTGTGGTGTCGTGATAGGCCGGATGGTACTCGTAACGCAGGCCGTAGGAGAGGGTCAGCTTGGGCAATACCTTCCACTCGTCTTGTGCATAGAAGCCGTAACCAATCGACCTCCCGTCGTCTTTGGGAACCAGCGTGTAATACTGCGTCTCTACAGGGGTTCCCGCCAGGAAGTCTGCATACTCATTGGCGACAGCAGGCGCATTCGGATAGGAGGTAATTTGACCGGTAAAGGCGAAGACTTCGACATTATTGATTCCAAAGGCGCCGAGCGTGGTGAGGGATTGAAAGGTGCGGACGTCAAGCCCATATCTTATCGTATGTCTTCCCTTTACCCAGGTCAGATTATCGGCATATTGGAACAAGTGGCTCATGGATGTCGAATTCAGATTGCCGGCGGCAAGTGTCGTGAGACCGGGAAAATAAATCTCCGTCGCACCATTGGCGGGTTCGTCCGGACCCACCGGAGCAAAACCGGCGGCAGCCGTGATCGGGGCGCCATCCAGTGAGTTGCGAAGGCCGTTTCTCTCGAACGTCAAGCCAAAACGGAATTCGTTCACCAAATTGGGCGTGAAGCTGTAGACGAGAGAGCCAGCAAGGATGCGGTAATTATCGAAATCCGTAATGGATTGTATGTTCAGATCCTGAGGAGCAAGAAGATTCAGGTTCTTGAAGGTAAATCTGGCGAAACCTTGCAGCTTCTGGCTGAAACGTTCGTCGACGCGGGTGTCGAATTGGTTGGAGTTATAGCTGGCGTCTCGATTCGCGGCATAGTTATAGCCGGGGCCAGCTTCCGCGGCGGCAAGGGTCGGATAGTTGCCGACATTTGGCGGGGGAAAGAACGTCAGAAACGGATTGGCGGAAGCGTTGATCGGATTGACGGTGGCATTGGGATAAAGCCCGAAGGTGTAGGGATCGAGGAGGTACGTTACTTCCTGACTGAAGTTCCCCCCTTGCATCAATTGCGTCGGAACCAGATCCAGAATCGGGGATTGACGGGGGAAACGGAAACCTTCATAGGTTCCGAAGAAAAATGTCTTGTCGTGCCCATTGTAGAAGTGCGGAATGTCTACGGGGCCGCCCACACTGGCGCCGAAGTCATTGCCGATCTTCTGCGGCTTTTCCGCCTGGCCGGTTGTCGCGTTGATAGGCGTTCCGTAGGCGACGGCATCAAGGGCGCGATTCTGGTGATACGAGAAAAGCGCTCCATGCACCTGGTTGGTTCCGCCCTTGGTTACGGTGGTGACTTCTCCGGCTTGTCCGAACTCGGCATTATTGTTGACACCATCGACACGAATCTCGGCAACCGAATCCGTGGAAGGAAAGGCATCGGAGAGCGGCGTGTTGGTTCTGACGTTCTGCGTCGAAATGCCGTCGACGGAGGTTTCCGTTTGGAAAGGCAGGCCGCCTTGCACGGAGAAATTAATATTGGGGGTTCCATTCGCTATCGGGGTGGTGGTGCCTGGACCGGTATCGGGCTGCACACCGGGAAGCGTCTGAATGAGATTGAGTGGGCTCGTGCTGCCACTGGCACGAAAATTTGCCGGCAGGCTCATCACGCTCTGCGTATTCAGCGTGGCGGCGATGGAGGAGGTCTCCGTCTCGATGGCCCCCGCGGCAGCGGCGTTCACAGTGACTTCTTGCCGGGTGGCGCCGACTGCCAGATTGACATCGATACGAAGCTCTTGGCGGGCGGTCAATCCAAGACCTTCGATCAACTTGGTTTGAAAGCCGGCCTTCGTCACCTCCAGCTTGTATCTGCCCGGAGGCAGGTCCTGAGCCCGGTAATTACCACTCGCATCAGTGATATAGTTTGCCGAGGTTCCCTTGTCCGTTTCGGTGATGACGACTTGCGCCGAGGGAATGACTGCCCCGGTTGCATCCTTTACCGTGCCAAGGATGGTGGATTGTGTGGATTGCGCCAGCAGCAGCGCCGGCAGAGAGAAAGACACAATCAGGAGAAGACACCGCGCCAAGAATCGCATGATCGACCTCCAGAGCTGAATCATATGGCTACCTCAGAACGATGAGCCGGGTTCAGCTTGTTGAATAATATCAGCAATGCTCGTATATAGAATGAATGGATCGTGAAGCTAAAATGAACCAATCGTGAAGTTAAAAGGATAGTGGATTGCGCCAGCCGCAGCGCAGGCAGAGAGAGCGACAAGATCTGGAGAAAATGACGCGCCGAGAATCGCGTGATCGGCCTCCAGAGCTGAATCAAATGGCTTCCCTAGAGCGATGACCCGGGTTCAGCCACAATATAAGCATTGCTCGTATAACAGGAGGTGGACCCCAAAGTCAAGACCTATTTTCGTCCACCTCAATATGCGTTTATGCCTTCAGGGATATGACCGTTGCGATAACTTGCGGCCGCGCGGCGCTCGTCTTTCAATAAGCGACGGTTGGCGATGAGTCGAACCCAAAGCGGTATGAACCCGATGCGGCTGCCCGATGCTTTGGCTATGACATAGGCTTGTGAGCATTTCTCGTAAAGCTCGGTGTTGAAGAGAACACGGTCGCAGGTCATTCCCAGACACAGCAATCGCTCGCCCAGCAGTGCGGCATTAGCCCCTCGTCTGAATGTCTTCCTCACCCTGTCCCCGTGCGCCTTCTCCTCGTCCTGCAGCGCTCCGACGGATGAACCAATATGTCTCACCTGTTCGTCAAAGACTGGCGGCAACAGGCCGCCATAACGCGCCAGCAGGCGCACCCCCTTGGGACTCGAAATCGCCACCGCACCGACATCGGCACGCTCCTGATAGATCGATGCATGGAGTCCACTCAAACCCTCATGGGCAAGAAGAGAGGCCGTACGGAGATCGGCGATTCCAATCTGCCGCCAATCCTCATGTCCGGATGTCAGGATCATTTCCATGCTCCCGGGAATCCGCATGGAAAAACTGTTGGCTGGGGTGTTGAAGAACCCCTTCTTGGCAAGACGCCGGCATCCTTCCAGCACTTGCGTCTCAATCTGCGTGCGCTCCACCCTAGCCCCCCGAATTAAACGAGCTTCAACACATCCTCGAAGCGGTCCAGCGCATCATCGATCACCGCATCGGTATCGGCAAGCCCGGTATAAACACGACTCCCCGCGAGAGTGATTACTCCATGGGCGGTGAAAGCCGCCCCCATTTCTTCCATCATGTGTTTGCGGGGTCCCGCTTCCTTCATAACTTTGAGTGGATGGCGCATACTCAAGTGCATGACCCCCGAGGAATGCAGGTGGACAATCGAACCCAGGTTGTAGGTGACATACGGCAAATCCAGACGGTCAATGATTTCGCTGAGCCCTTTCCGCAACCGATCCCCTGCACGCCCTGCCTTCACCGCGGCATCGGTACGCCGCATCTCTTGAATGGCGAAATAGCCCGCGGCACAGGAGAGTGGATTGGCCGACAGTGTTCCCCCCACAAAGGCACGCTTGGAGGTGTTCCCAATGCCGCCCGCCAACAACATCATCACATCGCGCCGTCCCCCGATGCCCCCAGCCATCGGGTAACCGCCGGTCAGGCATTTTCCCAGCACGGTGATGTCCGGCTTAACTCCAAAATAGCCCTGCGCGCCACCCATGCCCACGCGAAATCCGGTAACGACCTCGTCGAAGATGAGCAGGGCGCCAAATTCGTTGCAGAGATCCCTCAACTGGCGGTTGAAGTCGCGCGGGACGGGATGGGTGCCGCTCTCCGGCCCCAGTGGCTCGACGATAATGGCGGCGGTCCCGCCCCGCAAGCGATTGAGCCACAGGGTCCGCCGCAAAGCTTCCAGATCATTCGGGATCCGCTCCTGGGTATAGGCTGTAGATGGCCTTGGGATGCCGACGGCCTCTCTGCGGCCAGTGCCGGGAATCCGCAGGCCATACACCATCTGGTCACTCCAGCCGTGATAGGCGCCACCGATCTTGATAACCCAATTTCGGCCCGTATAGGCGCGAGCCAGCCGCAGCGCTGCCATCACACCTTCCGTGCCCGAGCCCAGCATCCGGAACATCTCGATAGCAGGCATGGCTTCGCAGACCAACTCGGCCAGTTTGACTTCATACTCATGGGAGAGGCCGGTTGTCGGGCCACAGGAGTCCAGCAGCGCATGTATTTGTTGCCGGACATTTTCGTCGTTGGCGCCAAGCAGTGTCGGCCCTCCGGCCTTAAGGAAATCGATATAACGGTTGCCGTCGACATCGGTGAGATAGGCGCCGTGGGCGCTAGTAACTGCAAGCGGAAATGGATAGTTGAAAGCAAGGTTATGCTGTATACCGCCAGGAATGATCCGCTCCGCTTGTTGTGAAAGACGCCGGGATTGAACGCACTTCTCCTGGAAATACTTGAGGACGGTCTCCATGTTTTCACGGCGGATGGCACGTATCGGTTGCTTAACAAGTGCCGCGAGACGCGCGTATATATCGTCCGTATCGGGCCATTCGGAGATGCCATAGGCGGGCTGCGAAACATGGTTATCGAGCAAGGACAGGTTCGTACATGGCGTGTTCATTGCACAGACTCCATCTCTCCGGAATTGACAAACAGGGTTAGGACTTCGGACAAAGATGGTTCGCAGCCCAAGCCTGCCCGGTTGTTGATGGCATTGCGAAAGAAGGTCGTGCAGGCTGACTCCAGGGCTTCAACCCCGGCCACCGTCTCGCCAAGCGTCGGACCGCAGCAGACCACGCCGTGGTTGCGCATAAGATAAGCATTGATTCCCGGTCGAAGCGTCTTCTCCAATTTCGACGCAAGCCAACTTGTGCCCGAAGGTGCATAGCCTACGAAAGCAGCCTTCGCCCCCAGAAGGGCTTGGTGGCGCGGATGACGAATCTCCAGGGCGCGTCCGAGCAGGGTATAGGCGCTGGCAATCGGCTGATGCGTGTGAATACTGGCGCGGCAGTCTCGCCGAGCACGCAGAAGGTAGGCATGCAGCCGGTGCTCGACAGAGGGCCGACGATCCCCTGCTACGCGCACAAGGTCGTCCAGGCGGAGCACGCATATATCTTCCGGCCCCATCGCGTAATAGTCGGTTGCCGAGGGAGTGACCGCGAAATGCTCGTCGTCGAAACGGTAGGCGACATTCCCCCCTGTTCCTGCCAGGTATCCCTTATCGGCCAGATCCAGGCAGGTTGCCATGACCTCGCGGCGCGCTTGATCGAAGTTCATGGATGCACTTTCTTTCGTAGATTTAACCTTCGATACAAAGGCGCTAGACGCCGGTACGCAAGCTTAAAAGATTCGAAGATTTCGTCGTAAAGGGCCTTCCTCCCAGAATCGGGCAGATAGGTTCGACGGATCTGCGTCAGGCCCGGGATATCGTCGTAAGAAAGAGCGCCAATCCCCACATAGCCGATCAGAGCTGCTCCCAGGGCGTTTGCCTGGATTGGAGCCGTGACTTGCCGAATAGGAATACCCAATATGTCTGCAAATATCTGGCACCAGACGTCAGAGGTCGCACCCCCACCCACCATGGTGACTTGATCGAGCGGCTTCCCGAGAAAGCGATTGAACGGTGCGGCCATCCAGCGTGCGTTAAGAGCAACCCCTTCCAGGAATGCACGGATAATGTCTTCGCGAGAATGCTGTAAGGATATATTCAGCAGACCAGCCCGCAAACTCGGGTCATCGACCGGGCTGCGTTCCCCGAAGATCCAGGGCGTATAAAGCAAGCCGCGGGCTCCCGGCGGCACGGACGCTGCAATTCTGTCCAAAATGGAATAAGCATCGGGAGGCCGTTCCATACCAAGCTCATCCTGAGGGAAAAGAACCTTGTCGCATAAAAAGGAAAGGTTGGAACCCGCCGACGACTGGAGAGCAACCGCCAGATAGCGCCCGCTCACGGCACAAGGCACAGAGGCAATCTGCGCAAACACATCTGTCTTCTTGAAGGGAACATGCGCCCCCAGCCAGGATGAGGTACCGATATAGAGATGAGCCTCGCCATCCCGAACCGCCCCCGATCCAATCGCCGCCGCGGAATTATCAACCGCACCCGCCACCACGACCGTATCCCGAGGGAGCCCCAGTTCTTCGGCAGCCAAAGGGCACAGAGGACCGAGCACATCGGTGCAGCGTACAATCTCCGGCAGCTTTTCCCTTGCAATGCCGGATTGGGCAACCAGCTTCCGGTCATAACGGATATCGTCAGCATTACGATTGTCGGTGACCCATGAGGTCAGAATGGAGTCCACCGTGGCAACGAACCGGCCGGTGAGGCGCAGGTTCATATAGTCGAGGGCGTTCAAGAATTTATAAGTCCGGTCATAAATCGCAGGCCACGCTTCCTTGATGAAGGCCATGTGTCCCGCAGGGTCTTTCCCCGAGAGAGCCGGAGCGCCGCCCGCGCGGCTGATCCAACGCCATAACTTGACAGGGTCGTAACCGGCCACAGCAAGGATGCGGTTCCCAGCCTTGCGGCGGATAGCTTCCGCCCCACGCATATCCATCCATGACATCGCCCGATGTAGTGGTGCACCCGTCCGATCGACAGGAACCGTACATTCTCCCTGGCAGGAACAGCAAATGGCTGCGATTTCCCCACCCAGCTCCGGCAGCATTCCTATAACTTCCCGGGCAGCCCCGATAAATGCGCTCCACCAATCTTCAGGCGCCTGCTCTGCACCAACTTGATCCACAATGTGTAAAGGGACAGGACGGAAGGCCCATTTCCGGACAACTCCGTCGAGCCCCGCCAAGGCACATTTGCAGCCCGATGTTCCCAGGTCGACGGCGAGCACAAACCGGTTGTGACGCGTAACGACCATGACCTCTCCTGCCCCTTCCGTCAAGCTCCGGCGCACCCTAGTCAGCAGGTTTTCCTGGAAGCGCATGCGTCCTGCGCCCTACCCAGGCCAAACAACTTCAAAAGAATATGAACAACAGTCATATTTGTCAAATGAACATTTGGCTCGGTGACCACTTTTGTTGGCTGCCATCCACCACACGAGCCGCATATGTCTCCTATGGAATTGGAGCTGGTCAGGGGCTAGGTAGAGAGTATGCAGAAATCCGAGACTCTTCCGTTGGCCATCGCTCCTCCCTGCTTCTATCGAATGGTGTATATTCTGTATGTTGAGCAATGCAACGATTCTGTGCAAAATTGCAAAATCCGATGCTCCACATTCCCTGGAATGGAATCCCTCCGTTTCCGTGGCCATGCACAACAACTTGTATCGTCGCCGACCTTACGGGTTTCATCTGTCGAGGAACAGGATCGCACATTCGCGGCATAATCATGTGAGGAAACAATGTTTGATGTTGACAGCAGGACGCAATTAAAGCGAATACCGCGTCAGGAACGTAGTCAGGCTCGCTTCGAAACCGTATTGGAGGTCGCTCTCCGCCTGTTCGCGGCGCGTGGATATGAAAGTGTCTCCATGCGCGAAATCGCACGCGAGGCGAAGATGCCGATCGCTTCGGTGTACCAATATTTCCCGATGAAACTGGCGATCGTGCGCGAAATGTGGACCCGCTACACTTCCACAATTTCGGAAACCTTAGGGGCGGGGATTCGCCGTTCCATCCAGAAGGGCCGGAATTACCCGAACCACCTGATTGGAATTATTGTCGACCGGATGGCCGAACTACAGGCTTCGAACCCTGCCTTCATCGAAATATGGAGTTGCGTGGGGGCATCGATCGAACTGCGTGCACTCAATGTCGAAGACACGCTCCAAAATGCCCGGGTTATCGCCGATTCCTTGCAGACGCTGCATCCTGAGTCCGACCCGAGCGCAATATACGACCGCGCCTTGATCGCAATCGAGATGGCCAGCGCCACCACCCGGCTCGCTCTCGCTCTCCCCGAACCGCATCGTGCTCGCGTCTTGCTTTCCTTGAAGAGCGCGCTTTCTCTGCTTCTCGAATCCACAAATCCAAACCGAGCTCCCTCTTTGCCGTCCGGAGAGAGAAAGACCCGCCGCACCGATGCAGTTCGTAAAGCACGCTCTAAGCGGAAAGCAGCCACTGCAAAAGCCGGTCCTTTCTTATCAGTGAAGGGTGGCTAGGAAGAAACGATCATGTCAGAGAAGCGGACATCGGCGGCCCTTCCGCGCCTCGCAACTTGACCGCGCCATAAAGCCCCAAAGCCACACCGTTCAACCCAAGAACGAATATACCTACAAAAGGTGCGTTAAAGGCACCGCTCAGGCCTGCCGACAGGCCAGGACCGAGCCCGTTGCCAAGCGTTACCAGGCCCGCGCTCACCGCAATCACTCGCCCCGAGCGATCCAGGGTCGCCGCGAGACCAAGCTGGTAGATCAGGGAAGAGAGGTTGGTGACCGACTGCAGAACATTCGCCGCGATATATATCCAATGGAACGCCATCGTGCTTACGAGAAGGATCGAGACCGCATTGAGCGCGATGAGAATGAGCAGCGAGGTAAAACGTCCGAACCGATCGCTGGCCCAGGCGGCCCCAACAGCGCCGAGTAACAAAAGAAGTGTGACAGCCGAAAGTAAGACGCCGATTACATGGCTATTGAAACCAGCGTACCTACCATAGGTTTCTTCCATGCTCCAGAATGCACCCTGGCCCAGTTGTGTCAGGAAGACGGCCACAACCACAAGCACCGCGGACACAGCGAAGGGTGAGTGGAACGCCTGCCGGGTGGCGTCCCGTCGGATGGGTAGCGACGGCAGGCGCATCAACAGATAAGTGCCACTCAGGCAGATCAGCAGAAGGCCGGCATAGGGGCCTCGATATCCGAAACTGTCGATTATGTAGGGCAACACGGCAAGCCAAAACGCGGCGTTGACAATAGAAATGATCGTCACAATCGCAATCAGCCGTTCCCGGGCGACTCCGCGTGACAGGATACTCGTCGCCTCGGCGCCTACAACGCCCGCTCCAATTCCGGCCAGGAGCCGGGTGGCAAAGAGCACTGGAAGCGCAGGAGAGATGAGCGTGAGCGCGGTACCCACAATCGTGAGCAGGCCACCGAACAATGCCCAGTGCCGCGCTGAATGGTTGCGGACCCACGCCGACAGACATAAAGTAGCGAACGCCGACATTGCCAGTTCCATGCTCAATAGCAATCCAGCGGCCTTCCCCGAAAGTCCAGCGTCAACCTTGAGCGTCTCGATCAATAACGGCATCAGGAAAAGGCTCGTCGTGACAATGAGCTGCGACCCGATCACGGGGAGCAGAATCATCCTGTCCCGCTTCTCCGGCAAAACTCTCCTCAACACGAACCCGTCCCTCCGGCAAGCTGGAAACATGCGCGACCGCGCGTACGGTTCACCTGCAAACTCAAGATGGCCTCTAATATAATGTGACTATTGATCGTCTTATTAAAGATGCGTTTTTCCCACCCTCGGTGGCGATTCGCTCCTTCAAATTGTGGTCTGACCCACTGTGCATAGAAGTGGACGCTCCAGGTCCCTCGAAGTCCCGGTCTGAGAAAAGTGCGCTGGCGTACGGCGGCCGCCGCCACACGTCGCCGGAGGCCGTTTCGGGACAGCGTGCCAGTTTCTAGAGGACTACCTCAACTCAGAAGGGCCCGGACGAGGTATGACCCACTTCGTCCTCAAGGAGATGCCCAAAGCAGCTATTCAGCCACCGCGAGGATGAGCTTCTTGGCGCGGATGTCGATCGTGACTATGCAGCGGGACAGAACGTCGCTGCCGAGCGCCAGTGCGACGGGCAGGTCAAAGCCGGTTCCGCGGCGGACCTGGGATTCGCGGAGGTCATCAAGAACGAATGTGTGCCCGCCCAGCTCCATCGGAACTCGCTCACGGAAAACCTTGAATTTTCCAAGGCGTTCGACACGAGGGAGGCCTTCAGCAAAGGCGGGGTCGATGAACGACACGTTGTAGCCTGTGTCGAAATAGACAATCGCCTCACGCCCGTTCACTCTGGCTCGGGCATACAGAATGTGACCCTGGGATTTCGGAGGCTCGACGAGATCGGCGGAAAGATAACGCTTGCGATCGAGTTTCTCCGGGAGAGGTGAGGCGGTCACGCCGACTCTGCGTGATTGGTAATCCAAAGTCAGGCGCCGATCCAGGAAGAAGTCGAGCCCCACGGTTCCATTGAAGGGTTCGGAGGAGAACATTTGCCAATCGGACAGGCTTGCCGCGACATTCTTGAAAACTTCCCCGAGGACGGAGACCGTTTCGACGCGAATGCGGAACGATTCGCCACGGTGGCTGCCGTCGGCATTGAGTTCCTCGATGCGTTCCTCAACGCGATGCGGGATCGAAGGGGCTTGGTTCGTAATCACAAAGCCTCTGGCGGTTCCTGAATCGAGCATCAGGGGAAGTTTGATGCCCGAAACATCCACTCCTACAAAGGGACAGCCTGAGGCGCCAAGAGTCAGCGGATAGAGTTGGGTTTCCTGGTAGCCAAGGTCCTGCGACCATCGCCGGAATGAGGTTGACTCAAGCGTAGTCGAGACCACTGCCGCTTTGATCATTTGATCCGCCGCAAAAGACGCGCAACTCAAGACAGTCGCGAGGGAGAATAAGACGGAGAATAGAATGAAAGTGGTTGACGTCCACGCTGCGGCGGAACCTGATCGGACCGACAGAAACCGCCGTGCCGTTTTCTTTAACATCATGGCTCGCTCCAATTGTCGTCGATTCCCTTCTATTAAGGCGGGAAACAGCGCAAATGTAAAGCACGAGTCTTGCCTTGACAACTCACCTCGGTCGCGACGCAGCCTCAATCTTCCGAAGTCCCGATCTGGAAAGTTAGCGTCGCTTGTATCACTTTAGAGGTCGGCTAACCGGAGAAGCGGACACGGCGGTTCCTCTTTGCCGATACGGTCTCTGAGCCACTCCGTTTCGGTTGACACTCGCTGACGCCCAGTTCCAACGCGTGCCGGAACCGGGCCGCATAGCTCGATTCGCTGCTGCTCGCGGGACATTTGCAATCGCAGCTTAGGATTCCGCCTGCAAGGTCGGCTTTGCGTCAAGTGAGATCTTCACCCCTCACGGTTCTCCGCACACGCGCGCATCTTCTGTCCGGCAGCCTCCACCCCCCGGCAAAGTCAATTCGTGTGCAGGGGTAGCCTTTCGTGATAGACTACGGCTGTTTAGGTGGACCTCGGGTAGCCTCGCCTTACCCCGGGAAATCTTTGAGGAGGAAAACACATGAAGAGATTCGGTGCAGGTGGATTGATTCTGGTCGCCATGGCCATACTCATGGGAATGCCTGGGAGCGCGTGTGCCCAGGGCGCCTTCGAACAGATCTCTGGCAAGGCCTTTGAATCTGCGATACCCAATGATTTTTACCTGGAGGGGAATAGGATCCCCGTGGATAAGAGCAACGCCGCACTGCTGAAGACCCCGGCGGGTGCGCGATTGGTGTTGGCCAAGATCGACACCACTGGGTACAGCTCTCAGATTCAACAGAAGTACATCGGGATGATCATTACCGAAGGGAAAGTATCGGTCTGCGATGTTCCGTTGAGTGTGGGGAGCTATGGCTTCGGCTTGGAAAAGCCCGCCGGCAAGTTCTTTCTTTACAACCAGGCTGGCGAAAAGGTCGGTGAATGTGGCGCCACGAGAGACCGCGCGATGAAACAGCCCAAACCGCTCAATATCGTCTTGAGTAAAGAAGCTGGTGCACGGCTCTACTTGGGTCCGTACTTTCTCGAGCTGAAGTAATGACCCGAAAACAGGTGTCAGGGCCCAGGTGTCAGGTGCTAGGTGTCGGGTGTCAGGTGCTAGGTGTTGGCCAGAGCGAGATTCCTCCCGTTGGCTCCGCTCAGGATCGTAGTGACAAGCTTCGCCAAGCCACTTTTGGCCAAGCCCTCAATCGGCCCCCGCGCGCCGGAACCGTCCAGTTACTCCAAAACTCCCGCTCTCCCGCACGTTGCGAGTGACACCGGCACGCGACACCCGACACCCGGCACCTTCCTGCTAAGTTTTCGAGACAGGAACGCTCTGCACTGGCGGGGCGCGGTGGCTGAACATTTCTTCGATCTCTGCCCGGTATTTTTCTTCCACGACGCGGCGCTTGACTTTGAGGGTGAGCGAAAGCTCTCCTGAGGCGATGCTGAATTCCTGGGGGAGCAAAATAAAGCGGCGAATCTTCTCGTGGCGGGGGAGCCAGCAGGTGGCTTCGTCCACTTGCTGCCGTATAAGCGCTTGAATATCAGGGTTGGCAACGAGTTCCTGGCGATTCTGGAAAGAGATCCCCTGGCTGCGAGCGTATGCCGTCAAACGCGTGAAATGAGGCACAATCAACGCCCCGACGAATTTCCGCCCGTCCCCCAGCACCGCCATCTGATAAATGTAGGGATTACCTTGGAAGAGGTTCTCGAGCTTTTCCGGCGCCACGTATTTGCCCCCGGAAGTCTTGAACAGGTTCTTCTTGCGCCCCGTAATCTTCAAGTAGCCATCGGAGTCGAAGGCCCCGAGGTCGCCG
>Ga0181521_10003452_pt1 | contig 18596 bp, 14 predicted proteins | sample PEATcosm2014_Bin_32_FD_119764 | JGI IMG/M metagenome (GOLD analysis project Ga0181521, IMG submission 119764) | Peatland microbial communities from MTU Mesocosm Facility, Houghton, MI, USA - PEATcosm2014_Bin02_60_metaG | ecosystem: Environmental > Terrestrial > Soil > Wetlands > Peat | place... | reverse complement strand
GAATCCCGGTAATCTGGTAGCCGGGCAGACCTAAAAGGATCTCGGATTGAGTCAAAACGTTATCTCCCAAGATTGTTTTACCAATCTGGGATCACGGTCTGCCCCCGTTTTTGATCAAGAGCCCAGTTCACCTTCTCCCCGGTCTTGCCGATGATTGCCCCTTGGCGTGCGAGCGCCGCGGGGCGAAATTGGGGTTTGGCAGTGTCAGGACAGGACCAGGAGAAAACGTTCCCAATAACTGCAATTTGGAGATCAAAAGTTGGCGACCTGTGGTAATCTGATCGAAGACCGGGAGCCAGGAAATGGAATCCCCCGGTGAACAGGACTCGGAAATCTAAAATAGAACCTGGCGTGTTCCCGTTGGGCATTCGATCGGCGAGGTGCGCGTCAAGGAAAGGAACCGAATCGGACATGATGAAACACACGGTCTTGGCTCTGGCTCTGGTGGCTGCCGGCGCCGCTTCGGCTGTAATGGCAGCCCCGGGAGGCGCGCCCGCACAAGCCGCTCCCGGCCCCGAACAACAGGCCGCTCTGCCTGGCAATGGGCCGGCGCAGCATCCGTTCCTCTATGCCGGGGAATGGGACACGCGCAAGCCTTTGGAGCAGTCCATCTTCGTCGTGCGCAGAGGCAAAGTCACCTGGCAATACTCCATGCCGCTGAGGACCCCGGCCGACCGGATACAGGAGTTCGACGACGCCACCTTGCTTTCCAATGGGAACATCATCTTCTCGAGGATGTCCGGCGCGGCGGAAGTCAGTCCGCAGAGGCAACTAGTCTGGAACTACGACGCGCCCGAGGGAACCGAGGTGCATTCGGTACAGGCCATCGGGAAGGACCGCGTCCTAATCATGCAGAACGGGAATCCGGCCAAGGCGATGATCATTAACACGGCCACGAACAAGATCGAGAAGGAAATCCCGATTCCCACCACAGTCACCGGCACGCACGGTCAGTTCCGGCACATTCGAATGACCAGGGCGGGGACGATCCTGGTCCCGCACATGAGCGAGGGAAAGGTCGTCGAGTACGACCTGGATGGCAAGGTGGTGTGGTCCGTCGCGGCGAAGTCCGCCTGGCAGGCGCTGCGCCTGAAGAACGGCAACACGCTCATCTCCGGAGACGCGCAACGCTACGTGCGCGAGGTGAATGCGAAGGGAGAGACGGTCTGGGAACTGACGCAGGCGGATGTCCCCAACATCAAGCTATTCAACACACAGGCCGCGATCCGGCTGGCAAACGGCAATACGGTGGTCACCAACTGGGTCGCCGGAAACAATAAGACGGAAGAGTGGGCCGGCACCGTCCAGGTTTTCGAGGTGACGCCGGACAAGAAGGTGGTCTGGGCTCTCTCGTCGTGGAAGGATCCCGACCTTGGCCCCGCGACGTCCATCCAACTCCTCGACGAGCCGGGCGTGGTCGAGAATCTCGATCTCGAGCGGTAGCGCCGTCTTGCGGGCGCCGGCGCGGACCAACTGGGGTCTGAAGGCGCGTTAGGTCTTCGACCGTGTCATGTTGTGCTCGTGGGTGGGAACCGCTCTGTTGAAAAAGCCGGATAAGGTAGTACAACTTGTGCCGAATTGCGGACTCCGCCTCATTCGGAGGGCGGCGTCGCGTAGTACCCATTGCGCGCCTCGACGGTGAGCTTGCGCGAGTTTTCCAGCTTGACCTTCAGTTGGTGAAAACGGCCGTCCGCTTTGGCAGCAGGAACAAAGCCCAGTATATAGTGACTCTCCGGAGTGGCCAGCTTGCGGAAGCTCAAGTCGAAGTCGTTCCCGGTTACGTACGTGCCGCCGGTCCCGTGCGCCAGGTCGACCAGCACTATAGGATTCGATGGGTTCGCATTACTGTCAAGCCGCGCCATGTCGGCGCCGGAACTTACGACGCCGGTATACCTCGTGGCGCTGGCGGCGCCGCGGCCTATGTAATCGGTTGCCTCGCCGATGTCAACGGCGCTGATCGACACTTTGGCGTGAATAGCAGCCTCAATCAGGTCCGCTTCTTCGGTAGGGCGCTGGGGCCCTATGAAGAACCCGGACGAGACGAATATAAGATCCCGCCGCGCCGGCAGGCGGGACATCTTGCTTACGACCGCTTTCAACAACTCCACCTGGAGTGTCTGGGTCGCCGCGACGCGGCACACGGGCAGCGGACGCAATTGCAGCCGCGATACTGCGTCCTGCAACTTCGGCCGGTCGTTCGTGAAATCGAGTGCCACAGTGCATGACGACGTGAAGATGGCCGCTCGATCGCCGGGCTGCAATGCGCCCAGTTGCCGCGCGGCGGCATCGCGAAGGCGCTTCAGATCGCCGAAATCGCGGATGTTGACGTCGTCAAAGAGATACGTGATGAAGCGGGCCGGAATCTCGATTCCCGTTCCGCCCGCGGACTGCGCCGCGGGAGCATTTCCATCGGGCAGCGATCTATCGGGGGCTATTTGACTTCCGGGGTTCTCCACCGAGAAGCTGGTGATCTCTTGCCGCTTTCCGTTGTCGAACAGTTGAAAGTCGTCCTTTCCGAGATTGCTCACGACGTGGCCGTTGCGGTCGCGAACCACCACGGGGACCTGGATCGCGGTCACACCCGCCTTGAACGTCTCGCCAGACTGCGTCTGGGCCGCAGCGCCGGACAGCACAACCAGCGTCACTCCGAATAAAACCGCCGTGCGCACGATTCACCTTCCTTCCACCAAGTCATGGAATTTGTACGCCTGCATTTTCCGCCGTAAGCTCTTGGGCTTCGGCGTCGCGCACCACCAGCCGGACCAGGTACGCGCCGGGGTGCACGTCGAAGTTCGTATTGATGGTGACGGGAGGCCTTTGTTCCAGCGCCTGCACGGTCTCGTCGCGAAGGCGAAGCTGCAGGATCTTCTCCTTGCCGGCGATGAGATTGCCGTTGGTATCGAACACCGCGGCCACCATGGTCAGATCGTTCCGGTTCCGGTCATCCGCCTTGCGAAGGTGGATCAGCTTCAGGTCCACGCTGGTCAGCACGTTCAGCTTAGCGAGATCGCCGTTTCTTGTCACCTGCGTATGCATCTCGACGGGAAGATCGTGGATCTCGTCGCGCGAGAACACCGCGGCCTCGATCTCCTGCCTGGAAGCCGCCAGTGGGTCCTCGGCGTGTTTCGGCGCCCAGTACCCGCGGCGCACCTGCAGGCTCAACTTCTCACCGGAGTTCATCGTCACTTTCAGAGAATGGAAGCTGCCATCGAACTTCAGGTTCTGGGGCGCGAAGCCCAGCACGTAAAGGTACTCGGGCGCCGCCGCCGCGTTCCGGACGCCGCCATCGAAATCGTTGTTGCGGTTTGCCGTTCCGCCGGTTCCCTCCGCCAGCGCGATGAGTTCATCGGCGTTGGCCTCAAATTCAACTTGTCTGAATGCAATCTCATCCTGGATTGTACTCGCGGGGGCGCCCGGCCGGCAGGCATCGAAGGCTGGATTGGTCCAAACGCCCCGCGCGTCGATGGTGTTGATCAGCACCTTGGATCGAATGGCGAGTTCCATCAAATCGGAGCTTGCATTCTGGAGGTCGGGTGGGACAAAGAAACCGGGCGATATCAGAACCACACTTCGTTGTCCGGGCATCGCCGCCATGCGCTGGACGACAATCTTAAGCGCCGCCAGCGTCGCGCGCGTCTCCTGCAGCCCGCTGGTGTAAGCATCGAGCGCAAACTGCACGGCGGTATTGAAACCATTTCCCTGCGCGTGTGGATCCGAGGATCCATATTCGTCGACGGCAACCCTCAACGCAAGGCTCTTGGCAAGAACATCTGGTCCGGAGGGGGGGAGGCCGACCTGTAGGTCGATCTGTACCGCCTGATAATAGCTAACATATCTGCCACAGGAATCGTCTGGCTGTCCCGCGATGGGGTTGGGCACAATCTTCAGCAGCGGCCCGATGAACGCCTCCGGGCTGCCGGTGAAATCAACGGCGATGCGGCCGGAGGTCGTAAAGAGAGCCACGCGGTCTTGCGGCCCGAGCGACGAGTGGACATATCTCTCAACCGCAGCCCGTACTTGAGGCAAATCCTCAAAATGAATATGCACATCGTCGAAGAGGAAGGCGACAAAGCGGTTTGGAAACACCGGCGGCGCGACGGCTCCATTGGAGATGCCGGGCGCGTGGGCGTTTTCAGCGGGGGCGCCTTTGGCGTGGGCGTTTGCAGCGTGTGCTTGCGGCGCGGCCGTCTGCTGGACGGAAAACTTTGTGATCTCCTGCCGCTTGCCCTTGTCGAACAAGCGGAAGTCGTCTTTGCCGAGGTTTCCCACGGCATGCCCATGGCGATCGCGCACGATAACGGGAACCTCGACCAGGTTGCTCTGCACCTTGAAAGTCACCGGCTCGTCATGCGTGGCGATTTCTTCAATACGCGCCGGCGCGGCGGAGGACGCTTTGGGCGGTTCCGGCGCGGGCGCCGGAACCAGCGCTGCTTCGGGACGCGCCTCAAGCTTCGTAGCGGGTGCGATACCAATCGCCTCGGCGATCTCCTTGGTCGCCGTCTCGTCAACCTGGAGCGCGCCCGCCTTCTCCGCCGCGAGCGGCGCATGCTGCCTGCGCGCCAGTTCCTTCGCGTCGGGCGCAAAGTACCCTTTGCGCGCCTGGAGGTCGAGCTTCTGCCCGCTCGCCAGCTTTACGGTCAGCGCATGGAAGCTGCCATCCGGCTTCAACATCGGCGGCGAGAAGCCCAGGACATAAATGTACTTTGGCGTGGCGGCGAGGCGGTGGACCGCGCCCTTCAGGTCGTTGGTGTCCATAATGAAATGGCCGCCGGTGCCATCGGTCACCTGAGACTGAAACTGCTGGAATAAATAGTTGCCCGATACCGCCAGACCGCGCGCATCGAGGCCGTTAATTACGACGCGGGACCGGACTGCATCGCCGATCAACTGCATGGTCTCCGGCTCGAGCGACCATGGGCAAACCCCTTCTTGCCCCAGGATCAGGCCAGACGAAATCAGAACTGCGGTCCGCTGGCCCGGCAGGCTGGCCATGCGGCGCACGATGTCGCCGGTCTGCATCACAACCGCTCGCGATTCCGTCTCGATGTCCTGCTGAGTCTGGCATGGGGACGGCAGCGGCGGGCGCGGGAAAGACTGCCGAATCCTGAACAGCGCTTCCTTGAGCTTTGCGCGGTCGAAGGTGAAATCAAGCGTGACCGCACCCGATGCCGTAAAAATGGCCACGCGGTCGGCGGGCTGCAACGTGTCGAGAAACTGCAGGGCGGCGTCGCGCGAGTAAACCAGGTCGGCGAAGGCCCCTACGTTACCTGGCCCGCTTTTCATGTGCAGATCGTCAAACACCAGCGCGACGAAATGGCCCGGGATGGTCACAGGCGCGGCCTTCCCCTGTCCGGTGTTCCCAGCAGGAAGGCTCCTGTCTTCGGCCACTCGCCCGGAGGTTTCCTCGACCGAGAACTTCGTGATGACCTGCGGCTTTCCTTTGTCGAAGAGCTGAAAGTCCTCTTTGCGCAGATTGCCGACGACGTTCCCTTTGGAATCGCGCACCACCACCGGCACGAGCACCAGGTTGGTTTCAGCCTTGAACCTGACCTCGTTTTCATCCCCGGCGGAGGGCGCCGAAGACTGCGGCGAGGCAATAGGAGAAGAGCAGAGAACTACACCGGCATACGCCAGAGAGCGCGCCCAATGCCGCAAAAAGCGGCTATTCATAAGGCTCCTCCGCTAAAATGATAAACCTTTTCGGTCTCCGCCGCGGACGGCGCCGCCGGATGTTGGGAGGCGCCCTGAAGGGCGCCTGGGTGTTCGACGTGGAAGTCCGCTGTCGAGTTTCGATCTGCTTCGCCGCACTACGGCTGCACGCCAGGATCTGCTGCCCCACATGGACACTTATTTGGGCTTCGCTCAATACGGTGACAGTTGCCTCCACTCAAGAACCGCTCCTTGACGGCATCGGCTCCGAATGAGGCCCACGGCTGCAAGACTAAGCGACGTTACTGTATTGTGCGAGCCTCAAGTGGCCGGCCCGGCCTACTGCTCTTTCAGCTCCTTCTTCATGTGCTTCAACCCGGCTTTCAAATCGCCGGTGGCATCCGCCAGCGACGCAGTGTCGTAAATGACGTTCGGCGCGAAGAAGACGATCACTACGCCCGTGGACGTCGCTGTGAATGAATCCGACCCGGGATTACTCGTTCCACCGTCGTTCAAAATCGGCGCGCACCAATGCGTGTCGCCACAGTTGGCCGATGGGACCTATATTCTTCCGGCGGGCGTGATCACGGGTGCCAGTTCACGCCCAGCGCGGCCGGTGAGACCATCGTGATTTACGGAATTAGCTTCGGGCTGGTTGTCCGAACCCACCGGCGGGTGAGATCGCGCCCACGAGCAGTCGACGCATCGAGTCATTGCAGTTTCTGTTTGTACAAACGCCGGCGCAGCAGGTGCCATACGCGGGCCTGGCGCCGTATTCGGCCGGGCTATACCAGTTCCACATCGCAGTGCCGGCGGTGCCGGATAGCGATGTGGTGCCCCTTACATTCACTCTATCCAGCAACATCATCTTTGGTTAACACGCGCCGTCTCATTTGGTTAGCATGCGCGCTCTAACTTCCATGGAGTAATGAGAGTACGGACATCAAACGCTGTTACCAGCGTAACTTGCTGTGGGCCGAAAGCGCAGCTACGCTTGCTGATAGTGAGACGAAAACTGTTTCCGAAGGATTCTGCAACCAGCGGTCGGCGGATCGAGAAGAAGATCTCCGATCTCAAACTCCGTGCGGTGGCCGCGCGTAAGGCTGAATCGGCTGCGGCTCTGCGGCGTGATTCGGTCGCGGTCAGACAGCAACAGGCGGGAGCCCAGTGTGCGGCTGCGGAATCGGGTCACCGCGCCAGCGGGCAACTGGCGGCCACGCACAAGCAGTCTGCCCGCGCCAAACGGGAAGTTCAACCCTTGAACGACCCAATCGGATCGCGCCCCGGGGCAGACCTCGAGTCGGTCGCCGCGCGCTTTGCGCAACTTGAGCAAAGCCTGGCCGCCGTCGCGGACTGGCTCGGCAGTTTGGAACGGAATGTCGCCGCCCTCGCCGGGCAGGCGTCGGAATCGCGGGATCTGGTGGGGGCGGATATCCGGCGGATCGAGAACCAACTGACGGAACGTGCCGCGGCCCTTGGATCTTCCCGCACGGCGGACGCCCAGACCGGCGACCTGGTGGAGCGCGTCATTGAGGCGCTCGAGTCGCTCCAATCCACGGCACTCGATCAGCCCGAAGCTGGGGCGATGGCGGTGAACTGAGATGGCTGCCAGGAGTTTGGTCGATTGGGGCGCGCCGGCGGAGCATGGCGCCACGCCTGCGGCCGGGACGCGATTGCTGGCGGATGTGCTGGCTTCGGGCCCGCTGCCGTTACCGGTGGCTTTGGCTTATGCCAAGGAGATTGCATCCGGCGCCGCCGTTTTTCACCGCGGCGGCCGCGCTTATGGCGCGCTGCGCCCAGCCCGAATCACGGTCGGACCGCGCGGCCCGATCCTGCCTCGGCCGAACGGCATGTCGCACCTAGCTACTCAATCGTCGGATCTGCGCGATTTTGGATTGTTGCTCCATCAGATGCTGACCGGACTCGATCCCGCGGACTATTCCCCGCCGGCCAGCACCGATGACGTCTCGAAACCTTCGCCGGAGATGGTCAGATCGGCGGCCCTGCGCCTGGTGCAACGCTGCTGCTGCGCGCCCGGCCAATCCGACTTGCGGCACGTGTCCACCGAGTTGCGCCTGCTCCAAGTCATGGTCAACAGCCTCGGCCCAGACGAGATGGTTGGGCCGCCCCCGGAAGACCGTCCGGTGGAACAACCGGCCATCCCCGCAGCCCCCGCCAGGCCCGCGGAGTCCAGTGACCGCCGGTCTGGCTGTCCGTCCTGTGGGTCGCCGGCCTATTTCCCGGCCCATCGGCTGACGCTTCTGGAGAAACTGCTGGCGGTCGTGGACTGGAAAACCTATCGCTGTTATGGTTGCTGCCAGCGCTTTATCGACGTGTTCGGCCTGCGCGTGCCGCGGCCCGAGAGTAGCTGACCGGCTGGCAGCGTCCTTTCCACCGCCCACCTCCGGCGCGCCACCGTGGTGACGCTGAGTGCATGGTAGCGGCCAGGTAGAATAGCGCCACCCGTGCGGCAGGGAGTGCACAGGCAAGCTTCTGCCAACGAATCGGGGCTCCTGGCGTCTTAGCACTATGATTCGAACTCTGGAAGTCGTTCCGAAAGGCCTCGCATTCGAGCTACGAGACGCCCGTCCCCGGGATTGGCAAGCTACTGAAAGGTCACCGTCAACACGTTCGAAGCCGTCCCGGCTACCGAGACGCTCAGATTCACAGTTCCGCTTCCTGCCAGACTCTGCGGCAACAGTACGTTGACCTGATCGAGGCCGACAAACGTGGGCGCCGCGCCAGCATAAGCGGCCGGCAGCGACACGTCGCCGATCCGCGCGATCACATCGGAGAGCGCCGCGCGGTTGCGAATGCCGGTGCCATAGAGCACCAACGCCGTTTGGTCGCCCGGCCCGCCGAGATTGATCGGCGCTGTGATGCACGCTCCCGGAACACACGGATAGTCGAAAGCATAGCCGAACGTCTGCGTGCCGTCGGCATGGTTGGTGACCACCTGCGCCGCCGGGGCCCCCTTGCCATCGCCGTTGGCGGAGAACAACCCGGGTGCCACGGTTGACAGCATCACCGTGCTCTGGACTCCGCCCGACGGCGCGGCGATCGTCAGAACCGCCGGGCCAGTGTTCACTCCGTCTGGAATCTGTGCGTTGATCTGCTGCGGCCCGGCGTAAAACAATGGCATTGCGGCTTGGGAGCCGGCACTGTCGGTGACAGTGACGCTAGAACCGCCCAGCGTGAATGGGAGCGGTACGGACGCCGCTGCACCGATGGAGGCGAGGTTGCTACCGTAAATGCTCACGATCGATCCTGGTGCCACCGGCGCTGTGCCGCTCGCTGCCGAAACCGTTACCGGCCAGTTCGCCGGTCCAATCGCCGCTGCGTAAGACTGCCCCACAGCGCTCAACTGTCCAACGCGCATGGCCGCCGAAGCCGCTGCGTTCAGAGCGGCGGTCTGCTGGCCGGCGGTCGCATTGCCGAACTGGCTGTAGTCGAGATAGGCGAAGAACCACTCACCGGAGAAGGGCGAGAGGAAATACAGGTTCTTCCAGTATGCCAGCTTGACCAACTCACCCAGAAACTCCGAATCGAGCGGCTCCCAGAAACTGAAGTTGTCGTAGGGATCGCTGCTGAGCGCCTGGATGATGGCAAATTCGCTTCCCTCCATCTGGGTATCCGTCACCTTCTTCAGCCACGCCTCGGAGATGCCCACCCCCTTGCCGGCGGCGCGCGCCGTGTCCAGATAGGTCACTGCAAGCGGAAGAAGATCGAGGTTGGCCGAATAGACGTGCAGGTCGATGTAATCCGTGCCCGCGCCGAGCAGCGCCTGAAGATACGAACTCCCGTCGCTCTGCCAATTACCTATACCGGCGCCGATCAGCGGCTTGCCGTTAATCCCGGCGGCGCGTAGTTGACTGGTGATGGTCGCGATTTCGGTGGCATACTCCTGCGGGGTGTATTCGGCCGAAAGCCCGAGCAGCGCGGCCTGCGTATCAGGCTCGGAACCCAGGTTCAGCCAGTCCGGCTGCACCTGCTGCGCAATGGTCAGCGCGTTCTGTCCCCGCCCGGCAGTTACTTGCGCCGCCGACAGGGTCGCGTAATACTGCGTCAGCGGCAGATCGGTGGCAATGCTGGGGAACAGCACCGATGTTTCGATCACCACTTTCAAACCTCGCTGGTGGGCTTCCGACACGAAGTTCTGGTAGAAAGCCACGACCTGGGCGTAATCCTGCGGGTCGTTATTGTACTGGTAGAACGGCTGATACAGCAGCGGGAACCCAATGCAGGTGGTGACAGACTGGACGCCCACCAGGGCAAAAGCGTTCAGTTGGCTCAACACTTGGGCGAACGTGCCGGGGGCAAGCAGGGTCGCCGGCCCGCGATTGCAGTCGGCTGTAGTCACCTCGGTGCCGAAGGCTACTGGAGTCTTGACACCGTTCCATCCCGTGGTGAGCGCCGTGCTGAAGCTGCCGAGATCGCCCTGGAGCTGGTTGCACAGGGGACCCAAGCTCGCCGGAGCCGAGGAGCACTGGGTCGCGGCCGGGGTTGCTTGGAGGCATATCAGCACGAGACAGAAACCAAGATTCCGTTTCACAACCTGGTTAACCCCACGGCATCCAAAAAGTTTTAAGCGTCCGCCCACGTGCTGGCACGCTTGTCCCGGCAAAATGGCGCAAATCTTTTGAAAAGCAGCGCCGCAACTCCCCCGGCGGACACTCCCGCCGCGGCGGAAGCGCTCTTGCAGCGGGTGCGTCAAATGATTCTGGGTTTCGCCACGAAACTGCGAACTTTGTGACGGATGAGATCCGCAAGCGCTAGACCACCTCCCTGACCTCCAAGGACCGGTGCTATGTGGATACCATCGAGTCAGAGGTCACTTTCCGTGGAGGCCGGGCCAGCCGGCAGCATATTCGCTTGAACGGGAACTCATGGAATTGGCGATAACTCGCTCTCATATCTTCCATTACAGGACGCACGCAGGGGACGGGTATCAGGTTCTTACCTACCCTCGGAGCCAGCGACCGAGGAACATCCGTACTGCCAAGACTGATTTTGCCGCCGGTGCGCACTCTCGAACAAAATGCAAGGCGCCAGAAAGATGGGCTGCTTGATGGGGTTGTAACCGTCGCAAAAAGTAAACCTATTAGGTAGGTTTCGCGGGCGCACGGCATCAACGGCTTGCGCGCGGCGCTATGGTGGCCTTTCTGTTAGAGTCCTTATCGACCACGGCAAGAAGGTGTGCCGTCCGCTCAAAGTACGCCTCATCGCGGATTTGGCATAGTATATTCTTAATCTGCGACAGCTCGTGGAACAGCAGCACCACGGCAACCACCCCGCCGATTACCCCAACGGTAAACATCTCGTCTTCCTCCACCGAGTCAATGCCAAAAGAACTACAGGTAGCGAGACGAACTTCAACGTCGCATAAGTCTCCGATCCCTCAGATGATTTCCCGCTTACCATCCCTTTGGAGTTTATTTTAGACTTCCAGGTATTGTTTGTACACACCAGACCGCACGTTTTCGTTCTACGTGTACTATCGCCAAGCGGGCGGTACCTCACGCCGTCTTCGCCCCCGCAAGGCGCGGTTAGTTAGTATATACCTGGTACCCCACGGTACATCCCGGACTGTAGAACTGCTGGTTCGCTCGTAATAATGAGACCAGGCAGTTTGAAAAGCATGTCAGTAAGTGCCGTCGCCGGCCTCAAGTCATCCGTTGAAAGCGGAGCCCCGCCCAAGATCAGAATCGCAGTGGCTGACGGCCATCCTATCTTTCGTGACGGTCTGTGCAAGTTGCTTAACGCCGCGGAAGACCTGAAAGTTGTCGCCCAGGCCGAGAACGGGCTGGAGGTGCTAGGTGTACTTCAGCGATTTGAGCCGGATATACTTCTGCTCGATCTCAGAATGCCTGGGCTCGACGGGCTGGCTACCTTGCAACAACTGGAGATGGCCCAAACCAAAACCCGGGTGATCGTTTTGACCGCATCGGACGACCAGCACGAGTTCATCGAGACCTTGAAACGGGGGACATTTGGAATCGTCCCAAAACAGTCCATTATGGAAACGCTGATCAGTTGTATCCGTCACGTCCATGCCGGGGAGATGTGGCTGGATCCGCAGACGACGGCGGCAGTAATCCACCAGTTCGTTGCGCCCGCAGACGCGTCAGGGCACGGAGAGTCTCCGAGTCAAGATGGCTCACAATTGAGTCCGCGGGAGCGCGAAATCGTGGCGCTGGTCATGCAGGGTCTCGGGAACCAGGACATCGCTGAGAAGCTGTCGATCGCCGAGCAGACGGTAAAGAACTATCTGCATAACATTTTCACTACGCTGAACGTCACAGATCGTTTGGAACTGGCGCTGTACGCCGTCTCCGTCGGCATCCATCTTTAGCCTGTGCCTCTCTGATATCTGGCTAGATCTCAAGGCTACACTCAGTTGGAAATCGCGCCTGCAAGATCCTTGTCTGCGCCGAAATCGATCGCCCGAGATTCTCAAACAGCCGGTTCCCGAGCGCCTCAGCGGTAGCGGTACAGCGTGAAGCGCTGGATGCTCTTCGTACTTGTCGGAGGCCAACAGCATCCCGACCTTTCCAGCATCAGGTAGTTCCCCTCATCGCTGTCGTCGCCGTTGAGCCTGCGCCCCGGGACCCAGCGGCCGTTAACAAAAGCGCCTTCTTCCACGGTCGCCAGTCCGGCGCGCGGGGGCCCCGGCGTGTTCGGAGAAAACCGGACGGTTACGCCGCTGCCGGCCGCGAAGTATTCGTCCGGACCCGTCGCAATGAAGATTGCCGCCGCGGCGGGCGGAGGTTCCGGCGGCGGTGGCACTCCAAACATCCTTGGCTGGCGATAAAACGCGACCTCCAGCGTATAATTTCCCAACCGGATTTTCTGAGGCGGGTCGTTCGGGCCACGCAGCAGGACCGCGGACATTGTCCCTTTGCCCTGGTGTTCCGCAATCAGCGGCGCCATTTGCGCGATCAGATCGTAGCTGCCGATCAGATCGTTGTCGGGATGCGGTATCCTCGGGTCCTCGAGTCCCATGACCGTCCAGCCGATCGCATCGTGGCGCCCGAAGATGTAGAGCACCCTGGCTGCGCCGTCCGGCCCACCCATATTCTCGGGAATGAACAGCGGGTTGCCGGATCGGCTGTACCTTTCGCACCACGCCACGAAGTCCCTGTCACTGTAAGCGTCGGGCGAGAGTATATCGATTCGCGGCCCCCCCGCTCTCCAGACGTCCATCAGGTCGGCCATCGGGCCGCCGATGGCGAAAGACCCTCTTCTTCCAGGTTCGTTTCCCTTCCCAGCCGCGTCCGCGATGGAGGACGTTCTGGACAGCGCGGCGTTTACGTACATCGGCAACGGGTATTCGGCTTTGCCCGCCTCGGCCACCCGGCCGATGTAGCGCGCATAGCCCCAGGCCATGAAGATCTCTTCGGTCGCCGGGTTGTGGCCGAACACATCTTCCCAGGTTCCGGATGTCTTGAAACCGGCCGCCGCCCACACCTGGCGGAACTCCGGAATCAGAGTATCCTTGTGCTGCTGAAGGTAGTCCATCAACTCTTTCGGAACCGGCCCCGCGTAAGCTGTGTTGGCCAAGGGCGAGCGGTCTCGAGAGTCCCCTGACATGCCCACTTCGTTCTCCACCTGGATCATGATGACCGAGTGCTGCCGTCCATCCGTTTCCTTGATGTGCCGCATCAGGGCCGCAAAGGCCCGAGCATCGGCATCCCGGTTCGCATCGCTCCAGGGGCTGAGCAGCTCGATGCTCTTACCCTCTGCGATCTGGGCGCGCGGGAACCGCTCGAAGTCCCTCTTCACCCAGTCGGGCGAGTAGCTGGACAGACCGTTCTTCCAGCTTGCGAACCACAAAAGCGCGAGCCGCAGGTGGTGACTCCGCGCATCCCGGATCACGCCATCCAACGCGCTGAAGTCGAACTTGCCTTCCTGCGGTTCGATCTGGTTCCAGCAAACGCCCGCCAGGACGGTGTTGAGTTTGGCTTCGATGAGCTTGGACCATACCGGCTTCATGTACTCGACGCTGGTGGCGCTGTTGTTGGTCAATTCTCCCGCTAAAACCAAGAATGGCTTGCTGTCGACAATCAGTTGGGTGGCCGTACCCTGTTTCCGCAAGTGGGGGATTTCCGAAGCAGGGGCGGGTGCAGCCGGTCTGCTTTGGCTCCGGCCCGCAACGAGGGCGAGAGAGCAAATGAGTGTGCGACAAAACAGAGTTCGAAGTTTCATGATGATCTCCTAATGTTATTGCGCCAGTTGTGCCTCCCGAAACCAGATCGGTCGAGCCTTAGCGGTTCAGGTGCACCGGAGCCGAGCGGGACCTCCACTGGAAACCCGCGCCCAAGCCGGACTCGCCTGAACGGGCGGTCAGCCACTATTCCGAGTTTCAGGACCGAATACCGGTAGTATACGCATATTTCCCCGCGAGCGTAAAATCAGTGATCGCTTATCGCGAAATCACGCGCGCGGTCACTATAATGTAAGGAAATCATGTCGTTTTCCGCTACCGAGTTGGCGAGCCCAGATGCGATTGCGCGCTATGAACCGGTGATAGGGCTGGAAGTTCACGTCCAGCTCGCCACCGCGACCAAGATTTTTTGCGGCTGCCCGACCAGCTTCGGCGAGCCACCGAATACCAACGTGTGCCCGGTGTGCCTGGGTCTGCCGGGCGCGCTGCCGGTGCTCAGCCGGCAAGCCATCGAACTGGCGATCAAGGGCGCGCTGGCGCTGAACTGCCGTATCCGCCCAGTTTCGCGTTTCGCGCGTAAGAACTACTTTTACCCGGATCTGCCCAAGGGCTACCAGATCTCGCAATATGACGAGCCGTTCGCCGAGGGCGGCTACGTGGATATCGAGTTGGGCAGCGAGCGCAAGCGCATCGGCGTGACGCGCGTCCACATGGAGGACGACGCCGGCAAGAGTATGCACGAGGGCTTCCAGGATTCGGGCCGCTGCTCCTATGTGGATCTGAACCGCAGCGGTACACCCTTGATCGAGATTGTCAGCGAGCCGGACATGCGTGGCTCGGAGGAAGCGTACGCTTACCTGACCGAGGTCAAGCAGGCGCTCCAGTTCATCGAAGTCTCGAGCTGCGACATGGAAAAAGGCCACCTGCGCTGCGACGCCAACATATCGGTGCGGCTGCGCGGGGCTGAGAAGCTGGGCACCAAGGCCGAGATCAAGAACCTGAACTCGTTCCGCTTTTTGAAAGAGGCCCTGGATTACGAGATCGCGCGCCAGGTTGCGGTACTCGAATGTGGCGGCACGGTGCAGCAGGAGACGCGGCTCTACGATCCAGACCTGGGCCAAACCGCGGGCATGCGCAGCAAGGAACACGCCCAAGATTACCGCTATTTCCCGGAGCCGGACCTGGTGCCGCTGCGGATTGGCGAGGCCTGGCTGGCGAAGGTGAAAGCCGGGATGCCGGAATTGCCGGCCGCACGGCGGGCGCGCTTCATTTCCCGATATGGCCTGCGCGAATACGATGCCCAAGTGCTGACGCAGACGCGCGCGTTGAGCGAATACTACGAAACCGTGGCGCGCGTTTCCGGCGATCCCAAGACCGCCGCGAATTGGGTGATGGGCGACCTGATGGGCGCGCTGAAGGCCGAGGGCAAGGACATCGGCGACTCGCCGGTGAGCGCGGAAAGCCTGGGCGCGCTGGCGAAGCTGATCGCCGCCGGCGAGCTTTCCGGCAAGCTCGCCAAGGAAGTTTTTGCCAAGATGTTTTCGACTGGCGAGGCCGCCGCGGAGATCATCGAACGGGAAGGGCTGAAGCAGATCAGCGACACGGGCGCGCTCGAAAAGGTGATCGCGGATGTGATCGCTGCGAGCGCCAAGCAGGTGGAGCAGTATCGCGGCGGCAAGACCACCGTAATGAACTACCTGGTGGGCCAGGTCATGAAGGCCACGCGCGGGCAAGCCAGCGTCGCGGTGGTGACGGAGTTGTTCAAGCAGAAGCTGGGGTGAAACATGCTGAAAGTTGGCGACAGAGCTCCCGATATCGCGCTGCGCACCGATAGCGGCGCAGAATTCAAGCTGTCCTCTCTCAAGGGCAAGCGCGTGGTGCTGTATTTCTATCCCAGGGCCAATACGCCCGGCTGCACCGTCGAAGCCTGCGAGTTCCGCAACGGCATTCAGAAGTTCGCGAAGAAGGGCGCGGCGGTGGTGGGCGTCTCGCCCGACAAGCCGGCCGCGCAAGCCAAATTCAAGGACAAGTTCGATCTGCCGTTCCCGCTGCTGGCCGACGAAGAGAAAGCGGCGGCTCAGGCCTATGGCGTGTGGAAAGAGAAGAACATGTACGGCAAGAAGGTGATGGGCATAGTGCGCAGCACCTTCGTGATCGGCCCGGACGGCAAGATCGAGAAGATCTACGCCAAGGTGAAAGCCAAGGGCCACGCCGTGGAAGTGCTGGCCGGGTTGTAGGGGCTACGGAATCGAGGCCGCGACCTGCTCGATTCTTCGCACCCATCCGTCAAAGTGTTGACACTCACGGCGAAGAGCGGCCATTCCGATTTGCGCTGAAATCTCGGGGCCGGCTACCGTCTTCTTATAGTCGGAAAAGACCTGTAGAATTCGCTTCGATGGGGCGGTATCGCAGCCGTCGTCGATGTGTTCCGGACTGGAGAATTCTCTGCAGATCGATATCAGGTCGTCGATCTTCGAGGTCTCACCGGGGAACGCGATCTCGAATTTCCGCGGCTCGGCAAACAGCAGGGCTTCGAACTCATGGACTTGAATGTAGGGGATGAACCGGCGGTGGTCGATGTCCTGCCCAAATCCCGCCTCGAGACACTCCACTCGCTCGAACGGGTCGCGAACTTGCGAACACATGTCGTAGCTTGGGAAGTCGTCCGGTAAGGCGTAAAGGTCGATCATGGTGGTGAACCACGACTCAGGGTGACTGTCCTGACGCATCCATAAGACAAGATCCTTCCGGATGTGGCTATACTCCACGAGCCCGCCGCGAAAGGTTCGGGCCTTCCTTCTTCCCGTCGTCACGCGGTGAGCGTCGGCAACTACGCCCACCGGCCCAAGCTCAGATGCCAGCACGTTGTTGACAAAAGTCTCCTCGGTTTGGCCTTCGACTACGACATGCAACCGGATCATCGCGTCGGCCTGCCGCCGAGGACGTTCTTCTCCCACAATTCGGACATGGTGTACTCCTCGCGCCAGGCAGCCAGATCCGAATCGTCCAGGCGGCGGAAGCTGGACTCGCGACCGTTGCGATCCACCACGACGATATCGTGCGGCTCGAACCGGTCGATCAGCGAGACGGACTGGGTGGCGATGATCACCTGGCAATGCTGGGAAGCGCTCTGGATGAGTGCAGCCAAGATCTCGATCGCGTAAGGGTGAAGGCCCAATTCGGGCTCGTCCAGAATCAGCACGTTCGGAAGGTCCGCCTCGGGCTGTTGCAGGAGCGTGACCAGAGCCATGACCCGCAGCATCCCGTCGCCGGCCTGCGATGCTCCGAATACCTGATCTGAGCCGCGCTCGCGCCACTTGAGGAGCAGTTTACCGAATTCCGGCTGTAACTCGAAATCGGCGAAAAACGGCAACACCAGCCGGAGTGTCTCGACAATGCGCCGGTAGTACGCCGACTCCGCCTCCTGGAGCCGGTAGAGCACCGGAGCCAGGTTGCCCGCGTCCTCCTTGAGCGACCGGCCGTCGTCGACCGCCCATCTGAACCTCATTCGCGATGTCGGCGAAGTGTCCTGAAACTGATGAACGATGCTGTTGCGAAGGGCACGCCAGACGAACATGGGAGCGAGGTCCCCTCCCTGGGCGCGCGTGGACGCTTCAGCCATCAGCCTGGGCTCCCGCTGTCCCCCTCCAAGCGTCGTACGAGGAGGCAGCATGCCAAACGGCGAAAGGCCGTACCACTCGTCGGCGAGAATCAGCGTGTCTCCGGCGGCGTAAGACAAGCGGAATCCGTACTCGTTGCTAGTGATGACGTCCGTATCGAACCGCAGGATAGCCTCGAGCTCAGGCGTCTTGGACGGCCCGTCGTGAAGCAGCGCACTCGCCCCACCCTGCTCCGCTATGTGGGTCACTAGGCCATCCGGCCCCGCGAACGCCCGTGACAGCAATCGAAAAAACGAAATGAGGTTACTCTTGCCCGCTCCGTTGGGACCGATGAGCATCGTGATCTGTCCCGGCTGGAAGTCGGTCAGATCGCGTATGGTCTTGAACCCCCGCAGGGTCAGGCTGGCAAGGCGTGTCATGGGCTCCCCACCATTCTAATACCGCTCCGGTCTGGTTCCGCGGGTCCAAACGCAACTGTAACCGGTTGACGCGCCGGGGCTGCTGTCTCCCCTACTGCACTCCGCCCGCTACCGCGTGGATCTCCTCGAGCATGGTGGTGGAGCGCAGGCTTTGCGGGGCAAAGCCGCATGTCTCGAGTACGCGCTCGACCTCGGCGATTCGGTCCCGGTAAGCCGGGAACTCGACTACCGTTTCGGCGCCGTGATGAATCTGCGGGTTGATTGGGAACGGCACCAGGGCCAGCGCTTCCAGCAACGCTTCCAGGCGGCGCGGGTCGACACGGATGGACACCGCCAGCAACTCGCCTTCACTAGTGGACAGATTGAAACCGGACGATGCCGGATTCGGCCAGACGCTCATGGGTAACTTCTCCCTTCACATCCAGCGATGGGGACGTCCGGCAACAAAAAGCCCTGGAGCCGTGGGCGCCAGGGTCGAAGTTGCTCTCGAACGGACCGAATCGCCTTTAGCATTTTTTTCCGTGGTTGCAATTAGCCGGGCAGCGAAAACGCCCTAAATCATTCCACGTCGGTTCCCAGCCTATCACGACCGGTGCTGGAGATCAACGGGATGTAGCGTTGTTGTCGCTAGCATGTGAATTGTCCGGTCCAATTAGCACGTGAGTTGTCCGGTTCGTGGCAGCGGGGGGATCGTGGAAGTTGAGAATCCCAGAGACGGTCTCCGCCGCGGAAATGGAGCGGATG
>Ga0181521_10003448_pt1 | contig 18604 bp, 16 predicted proteins | sample PEATcosm2014_Bin_32_FD_119764 | JGI IMG/M metagenome (GOLD analysis project Ga0181521, IMG submission 119764) | Peatland microbial communities from MTU Mesocosm Facility, Houghton, MI, USA - PEATcosm2014_Bin02_60_metaG | ecosystem: Environmental > Terrestrial > Soil > Wetlands > Peat | place... | reverse complement strand
CGGCCGCGGCACGCGGCGCGTGTCAGAGGATGCCGGGCTGATCCGCTACCTGATGCGCCACCGCCACTCCACGCCGTTCGAGATGTGCGAGATCAAGTACCACGTGAAGCTGCCGATCTTCGTGGCGCGGCAATGGATCCGTCACCGCACCGCCAACGTGAACGAGTATTCCGCGCGCTACTCCATCCTGGACCGCGAGTTCTACCTCCCTGCCCCGGAGCATCTGGCGGCGCAATCCGTGGTCAACCGCCAGGGCCGTGGCGACGTGCTGACCGGCGACGAGGCGGCGCAGGTGCTGGATCTGCTGCGGACGGATGCGGCGCGCTGCTACGACCACTACGCCGGCATGCTGAATGAGGACGCGACGGGCGCGCCGCTCGATCCGGGCCGGCAGGGGCTGGCGCGCGAGTTGGCGCGAATGAACCTGACGCTGAACACCTACACCCAGTGGTACTGGAAGATCGACCTGCACAACCTGTTTCACTTCCTGTCGCTGCGCGCCGATGCGCACGCGCAATACGAGATCCGCGTGTATGCCGACGCGATGTTGGAATCGGTGCAGGCCTGGGTGCCGCTCGCCTGCCAGGCGTTCCGCGACTACCGGCTGGGCGCGGTGACCCTGTCGGCGCAGATGCTGGCGGTGGTGCGGAGGATGCTTTCCGGCGAGGCGGTGGTGCAGGCGGACAGCCGGCTGAACCGGCGCGAGTGGGCCGAGCTGATGGCGGCGCTGGGGCGGGATTGACGGGCATACGTGGATCGCGTATAGGAACGTAACCGAACCGGCGCGGGGCTTGCCGGGCAAATCCACGCCTACTCGATGGAGCTGCCCATGGCCGCTATCGCCCCGCCGCCGAGCGCGTTGCGTATCCTCGACTTCGAAATCGAACGCGGCGATGTCGCGTCCGTTCGGTTGGCGACGGGTACGGTCGAGATTGAAGCCATGTTCTACGCGCACCTGACCGGGCGTGTCGCTATATTCAGCCGGTTGGATATCCAAGGCGCGGGACCGAACACCCTCGGTTGGGTGACGTTACGTGAACTGGCTCAGTCGGTGATGGAGTTGCTGGATGTCGACGAACTCCGAATTGAGGGCACGGCTCGCACGTCTGGGGCCGGTCCGGGACGCCGACCCACCCCCCTCGTTTTCCGGCGAGTTGGTGCCGTTGGTACTGCGGCTGGTTGGTCCGCTCGATAAGCCGATCTCAGTCGCCAAGCGGCTGCGCGCGGCCGGGCTGACGTTGCGCGCCGCGCATGCGGTCATCAATCGGCTGGCCGAGACGCGGCTGGCGGTGTGTCGGATCGCCGAGGGCGCGAACATCCCCGTGCTCGCCGCTGACCTGTTGGCCATGAACGTGCACACCTATCGTCGTCGCCAACCCGATCCGGGGCTGATCGCGGAGGTGCGCGCGCGCCACGGACTGTCGCAGCGCGAATTTGCCGAGGTGCTCGGCATCGACGTGGATACGCTGCAGAACTGGGAGCAGGGACGCAACCGGCCGGACGCCGCGGCGCTCAACCTGGTAATGGCCTTCGACAAGGCGCCCGAGCTTATCGAACAGACGGCGTTCGAGCCGGTCGCTTGATCGCCCGGCGTAAGGACCGGCCTTCCGGTCTGCGGCCTGGTCGGCGTCTCGGAACCTATGAGGCGACCGCGGGGCTGACAGCGCCCCGGTTTGACGCCATGTTATCCGCATGAGCGACATGGACTTCGACAGCGCGCTGATCGCCGCGTTCTTCCGGCTGGCAGCAGAACAAGGCTGGGGCAGGACCAATGTGGCCGAGGCGGCGCGGGCGGCGGCGCTCCCGCTGGGCGAGGCGCGCGTGCGGTTCCCTGGCCGCGCCGCGGTATTGCGGCACTTTGGCCGGATGGCGGATCAGGCCGCGCTCGCCGAGACCCCGACCGAGGGGACTATCCGCGACAAGCTGTTCGACCTGCTGATGCGCCGGATCGATGCGTTGCAGGCGCACCGCGCGGGCGTCATCGCGCTGCTGCGCGCCCTGCCGTCCGAACCGCCCACGGCGCTGCTGCTGGCCTGCGCGACGCAGCGCAGCATGCGCTGGATGTTGCAGGCCGCCGGCGTCTCCACCGCCGGATTGCGCGGCGAGCTTCGGGTGCGCGGCCTGGCCGGAGTCTGGGTGTGGACTCTGCGGGCGTGGGAGCGGGACGAGAGCGCCGACCTGTCCGGCACGATGGCAGCGCTCGACGCGGCCCTGCGCCGTGCCGGCCGGGTGGCGGCCTGGCTGGGCGGCGGCACGCCGGGGGCGCGTCCCGCCGAGGAGGCGGACGCCTCGGCCGTCGAGCCCGACGCCGCGCCGACCGGCCCCGTTGCCGAACCGCCGCCCGCCTGAACATCGCCGCCGGCACTGTTATCGCTTGATCCTGAAGCGCGCGCATTCGGGGCGCGCTGGCGGCGGCGCGCAACCCGGCGTAGGATCGCCGCCGAAGCCCCCCAGGCGAGCAAAGGAGCCGAACCATGGCCAGCGGTCCACAATCCAAATCGGGCGGAACGAAAGCCTCGCCCGGCGCCGGGTTCTCCGGGGATTTCACCAAGCTGTTCAGCGAGCTGAAGCTGCCGGCGATGCCGGACATGGAAGCGTTCATCGCGGCCAACCGGAGGAACATCGAGACCTTCACCGCCGCCAACCGCGTCGCCATGGATGGCGCGCAGGCGATCGCGCGGCGCAATATGGAGATCATGCAGCAAAGCATGGCCGAGCTGACCGAAGGCATGAAGGCGCTGGCCAGCGTCGAGGGGCCGCAGGCGAAGGCGGCCAAGCAGGCCGAGATGCTGAAGCATGCCTATGAGCGCGCCGTCGCCAACATGCAGGAGATGCGCGACCTCATCCAGCAATCCAACGCCGAGGCGCTGGCGCTGATCAACCAGCGGTTCGTCGAAGCGATGGACGAGGTGAAGGCGCTGGCGGAGAAGCAGTAGGTCAGCGGCCAGTGGTTCGCTGATCGGACGCGGCGCGGTCGGTCCCCGGCGGCACCCGCATGCCGGTGATGCAGTAGCAATCGCGTGAGACCTGACGATCGATGGCGTCGCCGGCTCCGCGACGTTCACGATCGAGGGCACGCCTGATGCGATTGGCCCCGCGGGTCGCCTGTGCGTCCCGCGCGGGCAATAGGGGCAAAAGCCCGGGCACGGGTGGGTCCGCGGGTGGTCTCCCTTGCGATTCGGGCTGTAGCAATACAGCACCGTAGGCGCCGCCGTGCGCGCAAACGGCCGGTCGTCGCGCGCCTAGCACCGCAACCGCCCGGTCTTGGTCTTGCCGCGACCGGGGGTCGAGCACCGGCACCGCGGTGTCATCGGCGTGCACGCGCTCCGCCGCCAATGACGTGCGCACCGACCGCCTCGACCAATGGACGGACCAGCGCCGCCGTATGTTCCGCTTCGCGTTGCGGCAACCGGCCGCGTAACGCAATCGCCTCGCGCGGGGTATTGCGGGGCCGAGCCGCGAAGCGGATCGACGCGGTATCAACATGTGCGAGTCTTCCAATACCGATTCGCGTCGCTCCAAATACTTTCTTGCTGGCGGCACATATTTTCGGCCCGTCATCGCCAGACACCAGGCGTGCGCCAATCAATCCCTTCCAACAGCATCGACAGTTGCGCGGCTGTCAGCGACGTTGCTGGAGCGCCACAGGCCGGGCACTTCACGAGCTACCAACCCCAACGAGTTAGCCACATGCCGCGCCGATGCCGTTGCGTTGAAAAACTGCGTAAGGTACACTGCGCATATGTTTTGCTGCGCGACATTATCGGGCTGTGTCGTTGAGTCCGGGCTACGACGGAAGCCGGTACACGAAGGTCAAATGGCCCGAAACAAGAAGTTAGCCAAGACCGGGACGTCGAGGCATTCTGCGAATTTGTGGTTCATGCCGAAAAATGAGGCACCGCACCACGCCGCATTGCCGACAGATTCCCATCGCGAATTGGACCTCCGGCCCGGATATGCCCCTCCAGGTCTGGCGTCTACGGGTCCGGCCGAGCCGGACCCCGCGTGTGGATTTGGCTCACGCAATTTGGGGCGCACGAGCGCTGAGCTCCAATATAAGGGATACGCATGAATCAGCCACCACCGATCGAGCGCGTTGTCCGCGGCGCCGCCTCTCGTCTCGCGCTGCCGGCGCAGGATGAGGACATCGCCTCGCTGCGCCGCAGTATCGTTGCGAAGCTGACCTACGCTGTCGGCCGCGACCCGATCGTCGCCTCCGAACGCGACTGGTTCGTCGCCACTGCACTTGCCGTGCGTGACCGCATCGTCGAGCGTTGGGTCCCTGCCACTCGAGCAGCCTACACGCAAGGCCGCAAACGCGTTTACTATTTGTCGCTGGAGTTTCTGATCGGGCGCCTGCTCTATGATTCTCTGAACAACCTCGGCCTGGTGGAGCAAGTGCGCACCGCGCTGGCCGAGCTGGACGTCGATTTCGATCGTTTGCGCGAGCTGGAGCCGGACGCAGCCCTCGGCAACGGCGGGCTCGGCCGTCTCGCGGCTTGCTATATGGACAGCATGGCGGCGCTGTCGATCCCCGCCCACGGCTACGGGATCCGCTACGACCACGGCATGTTCCGCCAAGTCATTCGCGACGGCCGGCAGCAGGAATATCCCGAAAACTGGCTCTCTTTCGGCAATCCCTGGGAATTCGCCCGGCCCGATCTCAGCCACCTGATTGGCTTCGGCGGCGCGGTTGAGCTTACCACCGCCGGGGATGGCACGCCCAAAGCGGCCTGGCATCCGTCGGAAACGGTGGTCGCCGTGGCCTACGACATGCCGGTGCTTGGCTGGCGTGGCCAGTTCGTAAACACGCTACGCCTGTGGTCGGCGCGTGCCCCTGACCCGCTGATGCTGGATGCGTTCAACCGTGGCGACCACGTCGGGGCCCTGGCGGCCGGCGCGCGCGCCAATGCGATCTCGCAGATCCTCTATCCCAGTGACGAGACGCCTGCCGGCCAAGAACTGAGGCTACGTCAGGAGTATTTCTTTTCCTCCGCCTCACTGCAAAACCTGGTGTTCCGCCACATTCGACAATACAAGGACGTGCGTACGCTATCGCAATGCTGCGCGATTCAGCTCAATGACACGCATCCCGCCATCGCCGTGCCGGAGCTGATGCGTCTGCTGGTGGATGTGCACGAGGTCGGCTGGGACGAGGCTTGGCGCATTACCTGCGAGACCTTCTGCTACACTAACCACACGCTGCTGCCGGAAGCGCTGGAAAGCTGGCCGGTTCCGCTGATGGAGCGGCTGCTGCCGCGGCACATGCAGATCATCTACCAAATCAACGCTCTGCACCTGGACAGGCTGGTCGCTGAGGTCAAGCCGGGTGCGCCGCCGCTCGATGCTGTTTCGCTGATCGACGAACAGGCCGGACGGCGTGTGCGCATGGGCCACCTGGCGTTTCTCGGCTCACGCCGGGTGAACGGCGTCTCCGGCCTGCACACCGAGTTGATGCGGCAGACCGTGTTTCGCCCACTGCACCAACTCTACCCTGATCGCATTGTCAACGTCACCAACGGCATCAGCTTCCGCCGCTGGCTGTTCGACGCCAATCCACCGCTTACCGAACTCCTGCTCGAGGTCGTGGGCCCGGGAATGCTTGATGATGCGACGCTGCTGGAGAAGCTGGTGCCGCTCGCCGATGATGCCGCATTGCACGACCGCCTGCGCGCTGTCCGCCGCACGGCCAAGCAGACCCTCGCAGCGCTGGTAGCCGAGCGCCTGAACATCGCACTCGATCCCGACGCGCTGTTCGACGTGCACGTCAAGCGCATCCACGAGTACAAACGCCAGTTGCTGAACATCCTGCAGACTGTGGCGCTGTATGACGCAATGCGGGCGCAGCCCACGCGCGAGTGGGTGCCGCGGGTGAAGATCTTCGCCGGCAAGGCCGCGGCGAGCTATCGCAACGCCAAACTGATCATCAAGCTAATTAATGACGTGGCGCGCGTGGTGAACGATGACCCGACGCTGCGGGGCCGGCTGAAGGTGGTGTTTCTGCCAGACTACAACGTGAGCCTGGCAGAAACGATTATTCCGGCCGCAGATTTGTCAGAGCAGATTTCGACCGCTGGAATGGAGGCGTCGGGCACGGGGAATATGAAGTTGGCGCTGAATGGGGCGCTTACTATCGGCACGCTGGATGGTGCCAATGTGGAGCTGCGTGACTGTATTGGTGGCGAGAACATGTTCCTGTTTGGCCTCACCGCCGCCGAGGTTGAGGAGCGCCGTCGCATCGGTCTGCCGGCACACGAGACAATCGCCGCCAGCACCAGCCTGCAGGAGGTGCTGGACGCAGTCGGCGCCGGGGTGTTCTCGCACGATGAGCCGCAGCGCTTTGCGCCGTTGATTGATGGCCTGACCAATGGCGACTGGTTCATGGTGGCAGCGGATTTCGAATCCTACGCTGCGGCGCAGGCTCAGGTGGCGTTGCGATGGCAGGACAATAGCGCATGGTGGCGCGCCAGCCTGCTGAACACGGCGCGGGTCGGTTGGTTTTCGTCCGACCGGTCGATTCGTGAATATGCCACCAGCCTGTGGCGGGTGCCGGTATGAGAGATCACAAGGCCCGGGGGACCTAAAAAGAGCTTGGTTGTTCGCTGCTTGGCGTGGGTGACTGACGGTCAGGCTGGCAGGTCGAGATCGCGTTTTCCGGCAAGCCGGCGATGCGGGAATGCCGCTGCTCGTACGGCTCTGTGCGGGGGCGCAGTCATGCGCGTCGCGACCGCTATTTGCCACGCGTTTTCGACGGCGGGATCGGCTCCGCCACCCGCTCGCGGCGCCGGCGCTTCATGTCATGCTCTGGGCTGTCGCGACCAGGCTCTCGCCGCCCAAGACGGCGTTGCCCGCTGTTGCCAGCGGGCTTCAAGCTCCTATAGCCTGCTGCTCAGTTCGCCACGTAGTCGCATTTGAACCCATTGCCCCAGCGCTTGACGTAGCCGCGCGATGGCGAGGGGAAATGCGCGAAACAGCACAGCGTGCTGGTGTCGCAATAGGTCTCCAGGAATTTGCGGCGTGTCGCCGCGCCCTGCTTCGGATCGTAGTCCACCCGCATCGCCAGCTCGGGATAGCGCGCCTGCAACGGGGTGTGGATCAGGTCGCCGGTGATCACCGCGTCCTTGCCGCCGCGGCCCAACTGCACGGCGTAATGGTCGATGGTGTGGCCGGGAGTCGGGATCAGCGAAACGACGTCGTCCACCGCATGGTCGCTGGTGACCAGGTCGCAGCGCTTTGCCTCGACGATCGGGATCACGCTGTCGACGATCTGCGGCAGCTCCGTCTTGGCATTCTCCGCCAGCCAGAAATCCAGCTCGGTCTTGGAGAACAGGTAGCGCGCCTTGGGGAAGGTCGGCACCCAGCGGCCGTTCTCCAGCTTCGTGTTCCAGCCGATGTGATCGACGTGCAGATGGGTGCACATGACGATGTCGATATCGTCCACCGTCAGGCCGAGGCCGGCCAGGCCGCGCATCCAGGCATCGTCCTTCTTCTGGTGCCACAGCGGTCGCGCGGTGCGCGGCTTGTCGTTGCCGATGCAGCTATCCACCAGGATGGTGTGGCGCGGCGTCTGCACGATGTAGGACTGGAAGCACAGCACCAGGTTGTCGTTGGCATCCAGCGCGCTGGGCGCCAGCCAGGAACGGTTCTCCGCCAGCACGTCCGGCTTCAGTTCCGGCAGGAACTCCAGCGCCGGGGTGAACCCGCACTCCATCTCGACGATGCGATGGATCGTCAGGTCACCGACCTTGAAGGTGTTCGCCATGGCCTGGTCCCTCCCTTGTCTTGCCGTTGCCGGATGATGTTAGCTGCCACCTCGCCGGCCGACAAATCGGAGGAGAAGGCATGAGCCACACGGAAGCCGCGGCGCTGAGCCCGGAGACGGTGATGCGACAGATGAAGCAGAACGGCGTCACCGACGTGGTGTGGCTGCCCGACAGCGAGACCAACTGGCTTTACCTGCTGATGCAGGCCGACCCCGACCTGCGCATGGTCGGCGTCACCCGCGAGGGCCACGCATGCTCTATCGCCGCCGGCCTGTATGCCGGCGGGCGCAAGCCGATGATCCTGATCCAGAATACCGGCATGATGGAATCCGGCGATTCGATCCGCGGCTGGCTGATGGGGATGCAGGTGCCGGTGGTGCTGATGGTTGGCTATCGCGGCTACACAAGGCACGGCGTCAACAGCGATACCGCGGCGACCTATACCGAGCGCTTCCTGATGGCGTTCAATATTCCCTTCTACCTGGTGGAAGGCGACTCGGACGCGGAACGGATTTCCGTGGCGTTCGCCGAGGCGGAGAAGACCAGGCGTCCGGTCGTCGTACTGGTCGGCGACGAATATCACGGCTTCAACCGGTAGGGAGGACGGTGCGATGATGCACATGGCAGACGTGGTGCGGGCGATTGCCGAGCATCGTGGCGACGCGATCGTCATCCCCGGGCGCAGTGGCCGTTACTGGGCGCCGATCAGCGATACCGTGTTCGACCTGCCGCTCGGCGATCCGGCGATGGGCGGGCATGCGGGGTTCGGCCTGGGCGTGGCGCTGGCGCAGCCGGACCGGCGCGTGGTGCTGCTGGATTCCGAGGGCGACATCCTGATGAGCCTCGGCATGCTGGCGACGATCGCGGAACAGGCGCCGGCGAACTTCTATCATTTCGTGCTGGACAATGAGGTGTATGCGACAACCGGCGGCCAGCCGGTGCCGAATGCGAAGCACGTTGCGTACGATGTGCTGGCGCGCGGCGCTGGGTATCCTCGGGCGTTCGCGTTCACCGGGCTGGATGCATTCACGCGCGAGCTGCCGGGCATTCTGCGCGCGCCCGGGCCGGTGTTCGTGGCGGCGAAGGTATTCCCTGAAATCGAGAACGAGCCGATCAGCCGCCGCGTGCGCTGGCGCAAGCGGACGGCGGACAAGGTCGTACAGGATCTGCGGGTGGCGCTTACCTCGCCCGCGTAGCGGGAGAGGTCGAGGCGCCCTTGCGCCGGGGGTGAGGCTGATCGGGTCGCCTCGCTCTACCTGCCACGTGCCGACCCGATCACCCTCACCCTCGATGCTTCGCATCATCGACCTCTCCCGCGCGCAGCGCGGGAGAGGTTTGTTACCCCCCGCACAGACCGTCGATCACATCCCCATGCAGGGCGCCGATCTCGCGCTGCATCCAGTCGAGGAACGGCGACAGGCCGCGCGCCACCAGGTCGGCAACTCCCGCATGTGTCAGCGTAGTGCACAGATTGTCCACGCGCTCCAGTGCGCGGGCGCCGCCGCGCAGGTGATAGCGCAGGCGAAGCTGCGTCAGGTGCCATTCGATCTGTGACAGGTTCAGCGCTACCGCGCGGGGAAACGCCGTGTTGGCGATCAGGAATCCGGCGACCTCGACAGGGCGGTAACCATGCGGGTGCTCGCGCCGATAGGCGTGGTAGCCACCGGCGGCGCGCAGCAGTGCATGCCACTTGCCGGCGTCGATATCCGGATCGCCGGCATCGACCTGCGGTACCAGCACGTGAAACCGCGTATCCAGCAGGCGCGTGGTCTGGTCGGCGCGTTCCAGATAACGGCCAATCATCGTGAAGTGCCAGCACTGGTCGCGATAGAACGTGCCCTCGCTGATCCCGACATGCGCCTGCGCCCCTTCCTTCAGCATGGCGCACACGGTGGACAGCCGGTCCGGCGTCAGGTCGGCGCCACTCAGCGCGTGGATGCGGCCATGGAAGACGTTGATCTGCAGCCACATCTCGGTGGAGATCAGCGCGCGCAGCGTGCGCGCGTTCTCCTTCGCCGCGGCGACCGCCGCCTGCACCGAGCTGGGGTTGTCGGCGTCCAGCAAATAGAACCGCGCGACATTGGCCTGGCTGACTTCGGGATACCGCTTGTTGAAGCCGATCGCATCGCCGTTGATGCGCAGGATGGTCAGCCAGTCGCTGTCGTCGTGCGAGAACGTCTTGGTCACGTCGAGCAAGCGGGCCAGGTTCTCGATGCGCTCGATGTAGCGGGCGAGCCACACGGCGCTGGCGGCATGGCGCGCGATCAGGTACATGGTGCCGGTAGGTTGCAGCGTCTCGCTCATGCCAGCACCCAGGTGTCCTTCGTGCCACCGCCCTGCGACGAGTTCACCACCAGCGTGCCCGCCCGCAACGCGACCCGTGTGAGGCCGCCGGGCAGCACCCAGGTGTCGCGGCCGGTCACCGCGAAGGGGCGCAGATCGACGTGGCGCGAGGCGACGCCGCTGTCGGTCAGCGTCGGCGAGACCGACAGCTTCAGTGTCGGCTGACTGATGTAGTTGCTGGGGTCCGCCAGCAACCGGGCGCGAAAATCATCAAGCTGCGCCCGCGTGGCGTGCGGGCCGATGATCAGTCCGTAGCCGCCGGATTCGGCGACCGGCTTCACCACCAGCTCGGCCAGGTGGTCCAGCGTGTAGGCCAGCGCGTCATGCTCCGCGCAGATATGGGTCTCCACATTGGGCAGGATCGGTTCCTCGGCGAGATAATAACGAATGATGCGCGGCATGTAGGCGTACACCGCCTTGTCGTCGGCCACGCCGGTGCCGACGGCGTTGGCGATCGCCACGTTACCGCGGCGCCACGCCTCGATCACGCCGCGCACTCCCAGCGCGCTGTCCGGGCGGAACACATCCGGATCCAGGAAGTCATCGTTCAGCCGGCGATAGATCGAATGCACCGGCGCCAGCCCGGCGGTGGTGTGCATGAACACGCGGTGGTTCTCCACCACCAGGTCGCGGCCTTCCACCAGCGGCACGCCCATTTCGCGCGCCAGGAAGACATGCTCGAAATAGGCTGAATTGAAGATGCCTGGTGACAGCACCACCACCTGCGGGTCGGACACGCCTTGCGGCGCGATGTCGCACAACGCGCGGTGCAGGTGCAGCCCGTAGTCGTCCACGCCGCGCACCTTCAGGCCGGCCATGACGTCCGACAGCACCCGATGCGTCATGTGGCGGTTCTCCACCACATAGGCGACACCGGACGGTGTGCGGGCGTTATCCTCCAGCACCATGAACCGGCCGGTTTCGTCGCGCACGATGTCGGTGCCGCAGACATGCACATAGGTGCCGAACGGCACGTCGAACCCGATCATGGTTTCGCAGTACCCGGCATTGCCCAGCACCAGCGCCCGCGGCACCACCCCGTCCGCCAGGATTTTCTGCCCGTGGTAGATGTCTTGCAGAAACAAGTTCAGCGCACGCACGCGCTGGATGACGCCGGTTTCGATCTGCTGCCACTCGGCGGCGGTGAGCACGCGCGGGATCAGGTCGAACGGCAGGATGCGGTCGATCGCGGTAGCATCGGAATAGACGGTGAAGGTGATGCCGCGCTCCAGCAGGTCGCGTTCGGCGTCCACCGCGCGGCGGCGCAAGGTCTCGACGGGGAACTGCGCCAGCCGGGCGCGCAGCAGGTCGAGGCCGGGATGCGGTGGCTGGCCGCGGCGCATTGTCTCGCAGAAGAAACCAACCGGGTCGTATCCCTGGAGCAGACACTGGACCTCCGGCGATGCCTGGGTCTGACTTTGGGTTTGCGTTGGCGTCCCGGCGGTTTGCGCCATCCCTGGCTCCTGCTGCAATGCAGCAGCCTAGGCGGGAACCAGTTGTGGATGGAAGCGAATTGCGACGGGGTCGGGACGGCCCGGCGGGATCGGGATTGGGTCGGCCCGGGGGGTGACACCGCTGCCCGAGGCGCCTATCTCGCGACCGCACAATAAGCGGGAAGGACAGCGATTGACTCGGAAAGTGATCAGCGGTGTCGCGGCCGCCATGCTGGCGGTGCTCGGCGGCTGCGGCCCGAGTTATTCCCCCAACACCTATGCCAGCGGCGCGGTGCAGCAAGCCAACCCGACCCAGCGAGGCGTCGTCGTGGGGGTGCGCCAGGTGGCGGTCAGCGCCGACGCCGCGCTCGGGACGGTGACTGGCGCCGCGGCGGGCGGCATCGCTGGCGCCGGGGTCGATGCCGGTGGCCCGATCACTGCCCTGTCGGCGCTCGGCGGGTCAGTGATCGGCGGGGTGGTCGGCAGCGGGGTGGAGCATGCGACCGGCGACACCACCGCCTACGAATACATCGTGCAAGAGACCAAGGGCGATTTGGTCTCGGTGACGCAACGGGATAGCGTGCCGCTGGCGCTCGGGCAGAAGGTGCTGGTGATCAGCGGCAAGCAGGCCCGCGTGGTGGCCGACTACACGGTCACGCTGCCGGGGGAGCCGCTGACGCCGCCCAAGGCGAAGGAGGCGGCGACCGACAAGTCGGCCACCCCGCCGGCATCGGCCAGCGCGACGCCGTCCCCGACAGTGACCACGCCGGCGCTGCCCTCGACGGAGGTGACGGTGGGGTCTCCCAATGTCTCGGTTGCACCGTCCCCGGTCCCCCCGGCGGCAAGCTCGGCGGTTCCCGCCGTGGCGGCTCCCGTTGCGGCGGCCCTGAGCGGGACGCCTCCTGCCACCCCGACGCCGTCATCCGCGGCCCCTACGACGCCGGTCGGATCGCCATCGCCAGGCAACGCCGCGACGGCGCCGCAAGCTGGCGCACCCATATCGTTGGCCCTCCCGACGACGCCGGCAAGCCCGGCGGCGGGAGGCGGCGCCGCGTCGTCGGTCACGACGAGTGCCGCGAAACCTTGAACCCCGGCGTCGATGGGAACGCCCGGATGTGAAGCGGGAGACCGCCCGGCCACCGCGATGCGCCTAAGCCGGCGGAGCCGGAACCAAACGGTTTGGTGGAGCCTCGCGCCTGAGTGTCGTCTGGCGGGGGGACGCCAGGAGGCAATCTCTGACGGAGCGTTACGACGATCTGGCTGGCAACCGTCGCCGCGGTAGCCGCCTGGCTGGCCGGCCCACGCTCACCCCCTGCGCGCCTCGAAGCGATACGGCGTCACGCCGGCGGAGTTCGGATCCAGCGCCAGCCGATGCTCCAGTGGCGGAAAGGCGCGGCTGCGGCAATCCGGCCGGTCGCACAGCCGGCATGACAAGCCGATCCCCACCTTGGCGCGTTGCAGATCGATGCCGTCCGCATACGCCACCTCCTCTGCATGCGCGATGCTACAGCCCATGGCCACCACGTGCACCGGCCGCGGTTCGCCCCAGCCGCGCGACGGCCGGGTCACCGTGTGCGCAAAGCACAGATAGGCCGCGCCGTCCGGCAGCTCCGCCACCTGCACCTGCACCTCGCCCGGCTGTGCGAAGGCGGTGTGCACCACCCAGCGCGGACACGACCCGCCATAACGCGCAAACGGAAATCCCGCGGCGGAGAAGCGCTTCGACACGTTGCCCGCCGGATCGACGCGCAGGAAGAAGAACGGCACCCCCCGCGCGCCCGGTCGCTGCAACGTGGACAGCCGATGGCATGCTTGTTCGAACGACACGCCGAAACGCGCCGCCAGCGCCTGCATGTCGTGTCGCAATCCGCGTGCCGCGTCGAGGAACGCCGCATAGGGCATCAGCAACGCGCCGGCCACGTAGTTGAGCAATCCAACGCGGATCAGCATGCCGGCTTCCGCCGAGGATGGCGCGGCGTCGGCCAGCACCGCTTCCACCGCCTCGCGCACCTCCAGCAAGGCGAGCTGGAACGCCAGGTGGAAGCCGCGGCTCTCGCGCGGCAGCATCTCCGACAACGCCAGGCCGCGCGTGGCGGGATCGTAGCGGCGCAGGGCGCCCTCCAGCGGCTGCACCACCACGGTCAGCCCGTGCACGCGGCGCAGCCGGTCGGCGATGGCGTGGTTCATCTCGGCCGGTGCGGCGCGCAGCTCGCTCGCGATCGCTTCCGCGGCGGTCTCCAGCGACGGGAAATGGTTGGCACGATCGTCGAAGAAGTCGCGTGCCTCCTCATTCGGCAACAGCACTCGCCGGCCGGAGGGCAGCGCGATGCCACCGGCGTCCTCGCGCGCAACCCGCCAGGCGCGATACAATGCCTGGATGGCGCGCGCGGCATTCGGTGCGGCGGCGGCCAGTTCCGCGATCTCCGCTTCCGGCACCGCGTCGGCCGACAGCAGCGGATCGGCGAAAGCCTCGCGCAGCCCGACCTCGAGCTGGCGTTCGTCGCGGCCGGACAGCGTGGCCAGATCGACCCGCAGCGTCTCGCCGAGCTTGATCAGCAGCGAAGCGGTCACCGCGCGCTGGTCATGCTCGATCAGGTTCAGATAGCTGGCGGAAATCCCCAGCCGCACCGCCAGCGCCTGCTGCGACAAGCGCTGCTCGGTGCGCAACCGCCGCACGGTGCGGCCGATCAGGGCGCGGGCCATTTTTACATCCTTTACAAATTCGCCACCGCCAGCGTGAAGCCGGCGACAAGATTGCGCGGCATCTTGGCAGATTAGGGGTGACCTTCGCACCTGCAATGTCAATTATTCACCCATCGCAAGCCCGAACCAGGAGTAACCTCGATGCGTCCCCATCCCACCCCCACCCATGCACCCGACGGTTCCGGCGCCCGGCCACCGGCCCCGGCGCCCGGGGGCGATCCCGATCGCTTCGCCGGCATCCGTCGGGACTACACGCCGGACGACGTCGCGCGGCTGTCGGGCAGCTTCCGCATCCGCCACACGCTGGCGGAGATGGGCGCCGCCCGGCTGTGGCAGTTGCTGAAGACGCGGCCGTTCGTGCCGACGCTGGGCGCGCTCACCGGCAACCAGGCGGTGCAGCAGGTCAAGGCCGGGCTGGAGGCGATCTACCTGTCCGGCTGGCAGGTTGCGGCGGACGCCAATACTGCGGGCCAGATGTATCCGGATCAGTCACTGTATCCGGTCGATTCCGTGCCGAACGTGGTGCAGCGCATCAACGCGGCACTGCGCCGCGCCGACCAGATCGCGCACTCCGAGGGCGGCGACGAGATCCACTGGATGGCGCCGATCGTGGCCGACGCGGAAGCCGGGTTCGGCGGCGCATTGAACGCGTTCGAGCTGATGAAGGCGATGATCGCCGCCGGCGCCGCGGGCGTGCATTTCGAGGACCAGCTTGCCTCCGAAAAGAAGTGCGGCCACCTGGGCGGCAAGGTGCTGGTGCCGATCCAGCAGCACATCCGCACGTTGAACGCCGCGCGCCTGGCGGCCGACACCGAGGGCGTGCAGACCGTGCTGCTGTGCCGCACCGACGCGCAGTCGGCGCAGTTGCTGACCACCGACGTGGATGAGCGGGACCGCCGCTTCATCTCGAACGACCGCACGCCGGAAGGCTTCTTCCGCATCCGGCCCGGCATGGGCGTGGACTACGCGATCGCCCGCGGCCTGGCCTTCGCGCCGTACTCCGACCTGCTGTGGTGGGAGACCAGCGATCCCAACCTGGAGGACGCCGAGCGCTTCGCCAACGCGATCCACCGGCAGTTCCCCGGCAAGATGCTGGCGTACAATTGCTCGCCCAGCTTCAACTGGAAGAAGAAGCTGCCGACGGAGAAGATCGCCACGTTCCAGCGCGACATCGGCAGCATGGGCTACAAGTTCCAGTTCGTCACGCTGGCCGGCTTCCACAGTCTGAACCTGTCGATGTTCAACCTGGCGCGCGGCTATGCGGAACGCGGCATGGCGGCCTATTCGGAATTGCAGCAGGCCGAATTCGCTGCCGAGGACGACGGCTACACGGCAACGCGGCACCAGCGCGAGGTGGGCGTCGGCTATTTCGACGCGGTGGCGACGGCGGCGGGGGGCGGCCAGTCCTCCACCACGGCGCTGGCCGGCAGCACCGAGACGGCGCAGTTCAAAGAGCACGCGCCGGTGCTGCACACGCATTGCGGCGAGGATGACGGCCTGGTGCACAACCACGAATGGGCCGTCACCGCGAAGTAGTTTTCCCCCGGTTCCCCTCTCCCGCTGCGCGGGAGAGGGTAGGGTGAGGGTGCCGTCGCAGCATCACACCACCTGCAGTCCAAGATGCACACGCATCGGCTCGAAGTCCCGATCGTCGTGCAACAGCTTATGCCCGTGTTCGATGCAATAGGTGCCGATGATCAAATCCGGTGTCTTGCGGATCGTGATGCCGAGGCTGCGCAGCAGGCGGTAGTTCGCGGCTGCCTCCACGGCGAGATCGGCATCCAGCATCGGAACGACATCGAATGCCCGCAACATTCGCTCGATCCGCAGAGCGTGTCCCGGATCCCTGGCGCCTTGCAGCACTTCCAGCAGAACAATGTCGCCGACCAGCAGGTCCGAGGCGGGACCGGCCTGCGTCAGCTTGCGTACCGCCGGTGTATCGAGCCCACGAAAATTCGCGATCCAGACGGAGCTGTCCACCACCAGCATGAGAACGGATCTGCGGTTCGGTCAGCTCGACCAGCCCTCCCGCATCGCGTCCAGATCGCCCTCCCAACCGATTCCGCGCAGGTTCTCGATCGCCTGCTTCTGGCGTGCCAGCTTGATCACCAGCCGTAACGCTGCATCGACAGCCGACCGCTTCGTGTTCGTGCCACTTGCCGCCATCGCCTTCGCCAGCAGCTCGTCATCGATCTCGATATTCGTTCGCATCACGGCTTCCCCTGAGTGTCGCGGTCGCTTTCGTCACGGATGCCCAGCAACAGCTCCGCGAGGTACGCCGGGTCGCGCGCGCGGATCATCGCGCGCAGCGCCTCTTCGACCGTGGCCCGCTTGGTGGTCTTGCCCGTCGCTTCCATCGCCTCGGCCAGCAAGGCATCGTCGATATCGATGTTGACGCGCATCAGGTCGGCTCATGTGTATCAATTGCGTCTCATATACACATGTCGGCCTGTGCCTTCAAGTGCGGCTGTCCGCGCGCGCCGCAACCCGCCCTAGAAATCCACCCGCACCCCCACGTTGACCTCCTGCTCCTGCCAGTTGCCGGAGACCAATGCGCCATAGGCCGCGAACACCGACCAATTGCCCTGGCCCGCCGCAACGCCAATCCCCAGCGTCGCCGCGCTGCGATCCAGGCTGGCCGATCCCGCATTGAACGTCGTTGCGTCCGAAGCGGTGAGCAATACCGGCTGTTCGGTCGTTCCCGCCTGGTACTGGTAGCCGATCGCGGCATAGGGCGAGAGCGTCATGCCGGATGCCATGACGAAATCCCGCGACACCACAAACCGCGCGTAGGGGATCACACTGAGCTGTGTCTCGGACGCACCCGACACGCCGAACCCCGAGAGCGCCCCCGCCCCCGACTCGGTAAACGAACTCCCGCCGACCGAGGCAAACCGCACGCCGCCCATCGGCACGGCGGTGAACCCGCCCAGCGTCATCGGCAGGCTGGCGCGCACGCCGCCGGCGAATTCGTTGCCGCCGTACTGCGCGGTCGCAGTCCCAATGCCGGTCGGCCGGTTGGTGGTGTCCCAGTCACGGCCATAGAGGAAGGCGGCATTCAGCACGACGGGGCCCACCGGCTGGATCGCATAGACACCGAACCGCGCGACATCGGCCGTGGCGCTGGCTCCCGCGCTGTCGGTCAGCCAGCGATGGTCGTAGCCCGCGGCGATGCCCAGGCGCAGCCCGCCGTCGCCGACCGGGCGGTCGATGCCGGCCAGGAAGCCCGCGGTGTTGGCGTGATAGTTCGGGTAGCCGCCGGACCCGTCCACCCCGAGGAATGTGCCATCGGCATGGATCCAGCCGCCTTTGCCGCAGATCACGCGCGCGAGCGCGGCGATGTCGGCGGATGCTGTGGACGCGGCGCCGGACCCGCTGGGCGCCGGCGGGACCCCGCCCATGGGGCAGTCATTCGCCGCGGTGCCGCCATCGAGCAAGGTGGCCGCGGCTGAGTCGGCGAGCGCGGTCAGCGACGACAATTGCTCGGAGAAGATGCTGTCATCGGCCGGCGCCAGGACCGCTTGGTTGCCGAGCACGAGAAGCACCGGGTCGGACGCGCTCGCGATGTACTCGACAGTGCGGGTCAACGCGGTCGGTATGGCGCCCTGTTCCGCCACCGTGCCGAACCTGCCGCTGATCGGACCGTTGGCGGCCAGCACCGTGTAGGTTATCGGCACGTAGGTGCCGGGCGCATAGGCGAAGGTGATGGTGCCCGCGAGCGTGGCGCTGCCACCGACCCGCAGTTGCGAGGCCTGCGTCGGGGTCACCGCGATCAGCAGGTTGCCGGCGCTGCCCTGGACATAGTTGCCGGCCACCGACAGCGTGCCCACCGCACTGCCGGACACGTCGCCCGGAATCACGGTGCCGTTGTTGGTCAGCGTGGGGGGATCGGGCTGGCCGACGCCCAGGGTGCCGTAGCCGGCGAGCGTGGCGCCCGCATCGACCAGCACGCTGCCGCCGACGCTCGCGCCGTTGCCCGCGCTGCTGCCCACGATCAGCGTGCCGGCCACCACTTCGGTCAACCCGGTGTAGGTGCTCGCGCCATTCAGCGTGATCGTGCCCGGCCCGGACTGCGTCACCCCACCGCTGCCGCTGATGACGTTGGTGAAGGTGATCGCGCTGGGTTCGGTGAACGCCAGGGTGCCATTGTCGGTGATCGGCCCGGGCCCCACGGTGCCCACACGCGACCCGCCGAGCGCCAGTCCGCCGACCGGGCTGCCCAGCGTCAGCGCACTCACCACCGCCGATGTGCCGAGCGCCAGCGTGCCCGCCGTGATGATGGTGCCGCCGGTATAGCTGTTGGTGCTGTTGAGCGTGACGGTGCCCGGGCCATCCTGCGTCACCGTGCCGGTGCCGCTGATG
>Ga0181521_10003447_pt1 | contig 18611 bp, 14 predicted proteins | sample PEATcosm2014_Bin_32_FD_119764 | JGI IMG/M metagenome (GOLD analysis project Ga0181521, IMG submission 119764) | Peatland microbial communities from MTU Mesocosm Facility, Houghton, MI, USA - PEATcosm2014_Bin02_60_metaG | ecosystem: Environmental > Terrestrial > Soil > Wetlands > Peat | place... | reverse complement strand
GGCGACCACGATGCCGTCGAGCTGGAGCGGGATCCTCAGGCTGCCCTCGCGGTAGCGGTGCGTCACCGGCGTTCCGTGCGGGCCGGGGCTGGTGACCAGGCTGAGCGAGGCGCCGAACAGCTCGGCCAGCGCCTCGACCGTGCCGGTGACGGTGACCCGGCGGCTGCCCGGGTCGCTGCTGGTGACCTCGATGCCGGTGCCGAGCTCAGCCAGCACGTCGGCCACCAGGCCCTGCTCGGCGGGATCGGAGCCGCAGCGCTGGTGCAGCTCCTCGCGGGAGAGCCGGACGGGCGCCCCGGCGGCGTCCCGAGGCAGCTCGGCCATCCGGCGGGTCAGCAGCGTCAGCTCGATCCGCTCGGCGGGATCGACAACGCCGGTTACCTCAGCCGCGGGCAGCGGGCCGCGCTCGCTGCCCGCCAGCGGTACGAATGATGGGTCGGTCATGACGGTCGTCCTCCGTTGCGGCGTTGCCCGCCGGCAAGCCGTGGCTGCGGGCGTTTGCTCATCTCGGACTCTAGCTAACAGCGCGGGCACGTCGGCCTGGCTGAGGCCGAAGGGGCCAGGCTTCCATCCGCAGCGGCTGCCCGCCAGCTGATCCGGCCGAAAGGCCGGCGTCGACGACCCGATGGCCGGCCTGGGCTCCCGCTCCTGCCAGTGATGGCACGAGAACGGCCGGGAACGGCGATCGAGAGCAATCTCGCCATAAGTCGAGCGAACTGATGGTTAATAACGAATCGGTAACAACGCGGTGCGGCGTCATCGACGCCGCCCGGCCGCGCGTCCTGGATTCAGCGGGTGGTTCGGGATAAACCTTCCGGTTGGGGGAATATATGTGTGTTTTGAGCTGGTACGGTCCGGGAAGGGCCTGCCGCCATCTCGCCCTTCCCGGCCGTGCCGAGAAGGTCTCAGCGGCCGTTGCCGAAGGCTATGACCAGGCCTTTCATGACGGCATCCGGATCGCGCTCAGCGCTCGCGCGGTGGCCTGAGTGTCCGCGGCACCGGGGATTGATGATCTATCAGGCATCGACACCAGCACCCCCGCGGTGGTGCTGAAACTCGATCCGAACGTGATGCACCACGGCGGGCTCGGCGTGATCCGCAGCCTGGGCCGGCTGGGGGTGCCCGTCTACGCGCTGCAGGAAGGCCCATGGGCGCCTGCCGCCAGTTCCCGCTATCTGCACGGGCGCTACTTCTGGCAGCCGAGTCCCGACGATACCGGCCGGCTGCTGGACGGCCTGCTCCGGCTGGCCGACCGGATCGGGCGGCCGGCGGTACTCACGGCCACCGACGATGCCGGTGCCATCTTCCTCGCCGAGCACGGGGACGACCTGCGATCATCGTTCATCTTCCCCGCCCCGCCGAGCGATCTCCCGCGGCGGCTCGCTGGCAAGTACTCGATGTATCAGCTCTGCCGCGAGCTCGGCATCCACTCGCCGCGGGCCATCGTGGCGGAATCGGAGGAAGCTGCCAGGGAGTTCGCCGCCGGGGCGGGCTTCCCCCTGATCGCCAAGCTCGCCACGCCGTGGCGCCGCCCCGGCGGAAAGCTCCGGAGCACCTCGATCGTCGCCAGCCAGGATGAGCTGAGCGACGTTTACGCCGCCTGCCGCAGCGGCGAGGCAGGACTGATGCTGCAGGAGTTCATTCCCGGCGGCCGCGGCCACGACTGGTTCTTCCACGGCTACTGTGACGCCCGCTCCCTGTGCAGGCCGGCATTCACCGGGGTCAAGGAGCGGTCCTATCCAGCTCATGCCGGGCTCACCAGCCTCGGGCGCTCTGCGGCGAATCCGCGGCTGCGCGACGAGGTCACCACGATGCTCGGCCGGCTGTCCTATCGCGGGATCCTGGATCTGGACCTGCGCTGGGACGCCAGGGATCAGCAGTACAAGCTGCTTGATTTCAATCCGCGACTTGGTGCCCAGTTCCGGCTGTTCCGCGACACGGCCGGCGTCGATGTGGCCCTGGCCCAGTACATCGACCTGACCGGCGGCGCCATGCCCGAGGCGGACCAGGTTGACGGCCGAAGGTTCCTGGTCGAGAACTACGACCCCATCGGGGCGCTCGGCTACTGGCGCAGCGGAGAGCTCAGCCTGTCGAGCTGGGCGGCATCGCTCCGCACTGTCGATGAGACCGCCTGGTTCGCGCGCGACGATCTGCGGCCATTCGGCCTCATGTGCGCCCGCATGGGGTGGCGCCTGGCGACGCGCCGGATGGCCAGGGCGGCCGCGGGCGCGCCAGGCGAGCCGCGATTCGCGCCGGGCCGCGCAGCGGCGAGAAACGGTGCGGCCCGCGGGGTCGCTGTAGACAGCAAAGGTGACAAGAACCCGAAACGACCGGAGTACGGCACGCGGCGAGAGACGCCGCAAGCGAGCCATAAGGAGAAAACGGTATGAGCGACACTGCCGACGTGGCCATTGTGGGCGCCGGTCCCTACGGGCTTTCCCTCGCCGCGCATCTGCGCGCGCGGAAGGTCAGCTTCCGTCAATTCGGCCTACCCATGCAGCTATGGCGGACGGCCATGCCCAGCGGGATGTTCCTGAAGTCACAGGGCTTCGCCTCGAATCTGTCCAGCCCGGACGGTCAGCACACGCTGGAGGCCTTCTGCCGGCAAGCCGGTCGCCCTTACGCCAGCTGCGGGCTGCCGGTTCCGCTCAGCACTTTCGTCGCCTACGGCGAGTGGTTCCGCCGGGAGCTGCTGCCCGATCTCGAGCCGACCCTGGTCACCGAGGTGGTGCCGAAGGATGGTCATTACGAAGTCAGCCTGGCGAACGGCGACCGGGCGCAGGCTGGCAAGGTCGTCGTGGCTACCGGAGTCGAGCATTTCGCCTTTGTGCCCGACCAGCTGGCGGAGCTGCCGCCGTCGGCCTGCACCCACAGTTCGGCCCATGCCAACCTGGGCACCTTCCGTGGGCAGAGCGTCATCGTCCTCGGCGCCGGACAGTCGGCACTGGAGACCGCGGCGCTCCTGCACGAGAACGGCGCCAGCGTCCAGCTCGTCGCCCGGGAGCCGAAGCTCGTGTGGAACGGACCGCCGCTGGCGCCCGACCGCCCGCTCATGCAGCGGATGCGCGAGCCTGAGGCCGGCCTCGGCTCAGGCTGGAGCACCTGGTTCTACTCCCGGCAGCCGGAGCTGTTCCGGCGCCTGCCGGAGGGCACCCGGATCTATCGCGCGCGGACGGCGCTCGGGCCGGCCGGCGCCAGCTGGCTGCCCGACCGCGTGAACGGGCAATTTCCCATCCACCTCGGCCACAGGCTCAGCTGGGCCAAAGCTGGCGGCGACGGCGTGGTCCTCGGCCTGGAAGGCCCGGGCGGCGCCAGTCGCGAGCTGGCTGCGGACCACGTGATCGCCGCCACCGGATACCGCTGGGACCTGGACCGGCTGACGTTCCTCAGCGACCAGCTGCGGCCAGGGCTCCGCACGGTGGCGAAGACGGCCGCCGTGGACCGCCACTACCAGTCGTCCGTCCCCGGCCTGTACTTCGTCGGGCCTGCGGTGGCCCCGACTTTCGGGCCGGTCATGCGTTTCGTGTACGGCTCGGACCACGCGGCGCGCACGGTCTCGCGCGCGCTAGCGGGATGAGCGGCGCCCGGGTCCACGACGGCTCTGCCGGTCAGCTCGCCGAGCCGGGTGTGCGTGACGTGCCGATGATCCTGATGTACCACGGAGTGGCCGAGGTGGCCGACGACCCCAACCGGCTGTGCGTGACGCCGGGCCGCTTCGCCGAGCAGATGGCCTGGCTTGAGCGGCACAAGCTCCGGGGGGTCGCGATGGGGACGCTGCTCGATGCCATCCGGGCGGGCCGCGAGCGGGGCCTGGTCGGTATCACGTTCGACGACGGGTACCGCAGCGTGCTGGAATCGGCGCTGCCGGAACTGCAGCGGCGCGGCTTCAGCGCGACGGCGTTCATCATCTCCGGACGGCTCGGCGGCACCAACTGCTGGGACGAGGGGCCGTCCTGGCCGCTGATGACCGCCGACGAGGTCGGCAAGGTGGCGGCCGCCGGCATCGAGATCGGCGCGCATGGCGCGTCGCATTCGCGGCTGGCCGGGGCGAGCGCTGGCGAGTTGGCTGCTGAGATCAGCGGGAGCCGGGCCACCCTGGCGGCACTGCTGGGCGCGGATATCCGGGGCTTCGCCTATCCCTACGGTTCGATGGACGCCGCGGCCCGGCGCGCAGTGCAGGACGCGGGCTACGACTACGCGTGCGCGGTGGAGGCGCCGGCCGCTGCAGTCGGCCTGATGGCGCTGCCCAGGATCTACATCGGGCAGCAGGATGGCGCGGCTCGCATGGCGGTCAAGAGACGGCTTTACCGCAGATACATCGCGTATCAGGGCAGACGCGCATGAGGAGGCGCTTAGCCGACGCCGCGGTCGCCTGCCTGGCCAGCGCGGGGACGTGGCGGCCCTGCCAGGCAATCGTTCTCGCGCCGAATCGCCGTCACCCATATCGAAGCACTGCGCGTCGTATCATCAGGCCCATTTCATGCTCTGCCGTATTCATCAGCAGAAGCAACCAGGCGGAATCTGGCGAGGGTACCGGCGGGGGCGGACCGAGGAAAGCGTTTACACCCGGTATCTAGTGGTTTGAGTTGAACGGGAGGGATGCACGCAATGAGTCGTCGCGCGCTGTCACTGGCGGTGAACGGCAGAGAGCACCAGCTGACTGGCAGGCTGGAGCTTTTCGAGGCGGCAGGTCCTAAGCCTGCGGCGGGAGCACCCGGTGCTGCCCTGGAGTCCGCGGCAATCGTCGGGCTCGGGTACGTCGGCCTGCCCACTGCGGCTGCCCTGCACGGCCGCTGTGAGCGGATTATCGGGCTCGACGTGGACCGCCAGCGGCTGGAGGAGATCGCGGCGGGCGAGGCTGACCTGGGCGAGCCGGACCAGGTCCGGCTCGGTGCCGCCCTCAGCGACGGGTCTCTTGAGCTGACCAGCGATCCGGCCGCCGTGGCGAAGGCAGATGCCGTCATTGTCTGCGTGCCGACGCCGGTGGACGGCGACTACCTTCCCGACCTCGCTGCGCTGAGCGGGGCGTGCGCGAGCGTGGTCGCGCACGCGCGCCCCGGCCAGACACTGATCCTGACCTCGACGACCTACGCGGGCACCACGCGCGAGCTGCTGGCCGAGCCACTGCAGCAGCGGGGCCTGCGGGTGGGCTCGGATGTGTTCGTGGCGTTCAGCCCGGAGCGGATCGATCCGGGTAACCCGGACCACCTCCAGCGCGAGACACCGCGGGTGGTCGGCGGGATAACGCCGGAATGCTCGCGGCGGGCAGCGGTCATCATCGGCCAGCTGACTGACGAGGTTTACCTGGTGAGCTCGCCGGAAGCGGCCGAGGCGACCAAGCTTTACGAGAATATCTTCCGCGCGGTGTCGCTGGCGCTGGCCAACGAGTTTGCCGATGCGTGCGGCTCGCTGGGCCTGGACCCGGTCGAGGTGACGCTGGCGGCGGGAACCAAGCCGTACGGCTTCCTGGGCGCCCTGCCCGGCCCGGGCGTAGGCGGGCACTGCATCCCGTGCGACCCGCATTACCTGCTGTGGCAGCTCGGATTGAAGGGACAGCGATCCCCGCTCATCGAGCAGGCCATGACGTCCATCCGGCTGCGGCCGGGCCGGGTCGCCGGGCGCGCGAGCGAGCTCCTGGCTGCCGACGGCCGGGGACTAGCGGGCGCCCGTGTGCTCGTCGTCGGGGCCAGCTACAAGGCCGCGGTTGCGGACCTGCGTGAGTCATCTGCCCTGCCGCTCATCGCGGCCCTTCAGGCGGAAGGGGCCGAGGTGGCCTATTACGACCCGCTCGTTCCGCGCGTACAGCTGCCGGACCGCAGCGAGATGTGCAGCGAGGACGCGCCCGCCGGGTCTGGCTGGGACCTGGTCATCATCCACACGCAGCACCCGGGCGCCGACTATTCGTGGGTGCAGCAATGCCCGCGCGTGCTGGACGCCACGTACCAGTTCACTGGCGCGGCGCATCGCGTCGTCGTCTGAGTGAGAGTAGCCGGACCATGACGACGCTACCTTCGCTGGGGCCTGCGGCAGCGGTCAGCCGCGGCAGCAGCATCGCCCTGCACCCCGGCGCGCCGGCGGTCGCCGGGACGTCCCGGAGGTCGGCCCCGCTGGCCGCCGTGCTGCCGCTGGCCGACGCTGTGGCGCTGACGGCAGCGCTGACTGTCGCCAGCGTCGCGGCCGGGCGGATGAGCTGGCCGGGGGCTGCCTACCCGGTGACGGCCTTCTTGTGCCTCCGGGCCGCCGGCCTGCAGCACATGCGGATCTGCCTGCGAGTCTCTGATCAGATCGGGCGCATACTCGCCGCGGTGGCCGCACCGGTGCTGGTGCTGCTGCCCTGGTCGTCCGGGCCGAGGGCGCTGCGCCTGGCGCTCTGGTCCGCCGGGCTGGTGCTCGCCATGCGGTTCGCCAGCACGATGACGCTGCGGGCGGCGCGCCGCCGCGGCTACCTGGCCGAATCGGCCATCCTGGTCGGCGCCGGCCCGGTCGGCGAGCAAGTCCTCGCGCTGCTGCGCGCGCATCCCGAGCTGGGCCTGCGGCCGTGCGGTTTCATCGGCTCAGGACCGCCGTCCGCAGCGCCGGGCATGCTGCTCGGCGGCCTGGCGGATCTGGCTGACGTGGTCGCCGCGAAAGGCATCCGGCGGGTCATCGTGTGTCCGCCCGGCGATCGGGAACCCGGGCTTGCCGTCGCCCTGAGCGACTGCAGGGACCTGGGCGCTGAGGCCTGCCTGGTCCGGCAGCCGGGAGGAGCGGCAGCGGCCGTGCCCATGGCCTGCCTGGACGAGATCTGGGGCATCCCGATCGTCCCGCTCCGGCCGCGGCGGGCGGCGACAGCCATGCTGGTGAAGCGGGCGTTCGACGTGACCGTCGCAGCGATGCTCCTGGTTCCGGCCGCCCCGCTGCTGGGCGTGCTCGCGCTGATCATCAAGCTGCGGCGCCGTCACTCCGTGCTTTTCCGCCAGCTGCGCGTGGTCGGCTGCGACCGGACCGCCGAGATCCTCAAGCTGCGCACCATGGGTGAGCACCCCGATGCCGATACGTGCTGGGTGGTGCAGAAGCGGCAGCTCACCTCCCTGGGCTGCTGGCTGCGGGCCACGCATCTCGACGAGCTGCCGCAGCTGGTCAATGTCCTGCGCGGGCAGATGTCGCTAGTCGGGCCCCGGCCGGAACGGCCTTACTTCGTGGCCAGATTCGAGCAGGAGATTCCGCGCTACGCGGACCGGCTCCGGATGCGGGCCGGCCTGACGGGACTTGCTCAGGTGCAGGGACTGCACGGCGACACCTCGATCCGGGAACGCGTTCGCTTCGACAACCTCTACATCGACAGATGGTCCCTGTGGCTCGACATCGTGATCCTGGCCAGGACCCTGGCCAGGATCACCGTGATCCCGCGCCCGGCAAGGGCCTCTGCGCCAGGTGAGCGGCTAACCGAGGATGATCCAGGCTTCTTAACTCAGGGACCTATGTAGATGTCCAATGCAGCAGAGAGAATCTCGTCGGCGATTCCGTTGTATCCCCGAGTGAGCCGGCTCATGATCGCGTGCTTCAGGAGAGGTGGACAGTGAAAGTCCTGCAGGTAATTACCGGCCTTGGAGTCGGCGGCGCTGAGCTCCAGCTGAGATCCTTTCTTCAGCACACGCGGCACGAATGCGACGTGGTGACGCTCTATAACCCCGGTCCGATAGCGGAGATGATGCGCGGCGACGGGGTCCAGGTGCGTGATCTGGGAATGACCAGCAATACTCAGCTGCCGGTGTTCCGGGACCTGCACCGGCTGATCCGGGTCGGCCGTTACGACGTGGTGCACGCTCACCTGTACCGGTCGCAGGTCTACGGCCGGCCGGCGGCGTGGCTGGCGGGAACGCCGGTGGTGCTGAGTACCGAGCATTCGATCGGCGAGACACACCTCGAGCGGCGGAAGATGACGGCGGGGGTGCGAGCGCTTTACCTGGCCACCGAGTGGTTCTCTGACGGGACGCTTGCGGTCTCGGAGACGGTGCGGGACAGGATGGTGGCCTGGGGCATCCGCCCGTCGCGGATCACGGTCGTCCCGAACGGGGTGGACCTGAGCCGGGTCGTGTTTGATCCCGACGCGCGGCAGGCCGTCCGGGACGAATTCGGAATCGGCCACGGCGATTACGTGATCGGGGTGCTGGGCCGCCTCGATCCCAACAAGCAGTTCGACATCGTCATCGAGGCAGCTGCCGCGCTGCTGGATGACAGCACGAAGCTGCTGATCGTCGGCAAGGGCGCGGAGCAGGAGCACCTGGAGCAGGCGGCCGCCCGCTGCGGAGTGACCGGCAGGGTAATCTTTGCCGGCGAACGGCACGACGTCGCGGCGATGCTGTCCGCCATGGACCTGTTCGTGGCGTCCTCGAAGCAGGAGACGTTCGGGCTCTCGGTCCTGGAGGCACTCGGAAACGGAGCACCTGTGCTTTACACCACGTGTCCCGCGCTAGCGGGCCTGGACGTGGCGCGTGCCTGGCAGGTTCCTGACACGGTCGCCGGCCTCCGGGAGGGCATGGCCGCCGAGGTGCGTACCGGGCATCGCGACCGGGTGGCCGAGCCAGCCGTCGAGAAAGCGTACGGGATCCAGGCCGTCACCAATCGCATTGATGATCTTTATGAGCAGCTCGCTGCCCGGCGCAGCTGGCGCACTCGCCGTCTCAGGAGCGGCGGCGGCCGGCCGGCCGTGGCTGCCGGCGCGGCCGGGACAGAGCTCCGGGAAAACTGGACGGGACAGCACGGCACCGCAGTCACCAAGGGGTGAATGATGAAGGTTTTCGTTACCGGCGCGGCCGGTTTCATCGGGTCGCATCTGGTCGAGGACTTGCTGGCGCAGGGGCATCAGGTGACCGGCCTGGACGACCTGAGCACCGGGCGGCTGGGCAACCTCGATGCGATCGCCGACCACCCGGATTTCCGCCTGGTGCAGGGCTCGATTCTGGACCAGAGCCTGGTCAGCGAGCTCACTGCCGGATGCGATCAGGTTTACCACCTAGCGGCCGCGGTCGGGTCCTTCGTCATTCGCGACCGGACGCTGGAGAGCCTGCGCACCAACGTTCACGGCACCGAGAACGTGGTCGATGCCGCAGCGCGTCACGGGGCGGCCCTGCTCGCGGCCTCGACCAGCGAGATCTACGGCAAGAACATGAAGCCGGGGCTCACCGAGGACGACGACCGGATCATCGGCTCGCCGCTGAAGTCACGGTGGAGCTACGCCGAGGCCAAGGCCATTGACGAGAGCCTCATCGATGCTTACGGGCGCGAGCGCGGCCTGAAGGCCGTCATCATCCGGTTCTTCAACACCGTCGGCCCGCGCCAGACCGGCCGGTACGGGATGGTCATCCCAAGATTCACCCGGCAGGCCCTGGCCGGCGAGCCCATAACCGTCTATGGCAGCGGGGAGCAGATCCGCTGTTTCTGCGACGTGCGTGACGTAGTCCCCGCCCTGACCCGGCTCATCGCGATCCCCGGTGCCTACGGCCGGGCCTTCAACCTCGGAAACAATGAGCCCATCTCCATCAATGACCTCGCCAAGCGCATCATTGTCGCCTCTCACTCCAGCAGCACCATCACCTATACCTCCTATCTCGACGCCTACGGCTCCGGCTATGAGGACATGCAGCGCCGGATCCCGGACTGCAGTCTCGCCCGCGAGGTCTGCGGTTTCAGCCCGCGCCGAACACTCGATGAGATCATCGAGACGGTCATCGAAGAGCAGCAGGCCGAGTGTCGTGCCTGAACGACGGCCTGATGATCGCGGATCTCCCCCTGCGCTCCCGGGCGCGGCGGGAGAAGGCCCTGATGGCCGGCCCTGGCGGCCCGGGCCGCGCCGTCCGGCCGTGGCCGGACGGCCGGCCACGGCCGGGCCGCGCCCGTCCCAGCCGCGCACCAGTAGGGGGCGCCCGCAGCTGACCCTGGCTGACCAGGCAGCTCCGGTCCGGTCCCGCCGCGCTCCCGGGCGCCGCGGCCTCAGCAGCATCGCCTGGCTGGCTGTCGTGCCCGTGGCCATCCTCGGGATCGTGCTGATCGTGCACGCAAGCCAGCGCGCGGCCACCGCCCCGCAGGGAGGCGACCTGGTCGTTGCGTCCGTGCCGTACTGGAGCATCGGTCCGGGATCGCAGGCCGTGCTGGCCAACCGGGGCGACGTCAACGAGGTCTCTCCGTGGATATACGGGATCGGCAGCAACGGTCAGATCATCCTGGACTCTGGGGTTTCCGAAGCCACCATCAGGGCGGACCTGAGTCGCTTCCGCGCCCGCGGCCTGCGGATCCTCCCGACCCTCGCGAACGTTAATGCGCAGGGCAGCTTCTCCTACGGTGCGGTAGCGCGCATGCTGCACGACCCGGCCATGGCGGCCAGGCAGGTCGCCGACATCGTCGCTCTGGTCGATGCGAACAACTACGCCGGGATCGACCTGGACTACGAGAACCTGCAGGCCGGGGACCGGCAGGCCTTTACCAGCTTCGTCACCCGCCTGGCGGCTGCGCTGCACGCCCACGGCAGGCTGCTGTCGGTCGCCCTGTTCGCCAAGACGACCAACGCCGGGTATGCCCCGCGCAACGTGGCGCAGGATTACGCGGCCATCGGCAGGGTCGCCGATCAGGTGCGGCTGATGGCCTACGACCATGCCTGGTCCACCTCGCCTCCCGGTGCCGCCGCCCCGATCGGCTGGGTTCGTGCCGTGCTCACGTACGCGAAGACGCAGATAGCCGCATCAAAGATCGTTCTCGGTATCCCGCTGTATGGCTACGACTGGTCAGGCGGGTACGGCACCGCGATCACCTGGCAGCAGGCGATCACGCTGTCTCGTCGGTACGCGGCCCCGCTCCGTTACAGCACCGCGAGCCAGTCGTCCTGGTTCACCTATACCGATGCCTCCGGCCGCCGTCACACTGTCTGGTTCGAGAGCGCCAAGAGCTCCCGCGCGAAATTCGAGGCGGCCAGGGATGCCGGCATCGCCGGCGTCTACCTGTGGATGTACGGCAGCCCCGACCCGGCGACCTGGCCGGCGCTGCGCCAGGTGATACCGCTCGCCTCGCGCTCAGCGGCCAGCCGGAGGGCTTCATGATGCCCTGGTGGGCGGTGGCCCTGCTCGTGTTCGGGGTGAACTTCGCCCTCTGGGGAACGGTCAGCCTGGTCCGGCTCCTCGATCAGCTGATCGCGGGCCCGTGGCGGCGGCGCAGGCGGGCGGCGTACCCGCAGAATGTCGTCGCGCTGCGGTACGATCCGCGGGGCAGGCGGTCCCGGCAGAGCCACCTCACCGTTGATGACGTTGCCATCCTGATCCCGGCGCACAACGAGGGCGCCGTCATCGCCGACAGCATCCAGGCGATCACGACGCTCGTACCGCGCAAGAACGTGCATGTCGTATCGGATGGCTCGACGGACGATACGTTCGAGGTCGCGCTGCGCTGCGGGGCGAAGGCGATCAGGACCCGGGTGAACGTCGGCAAGGCTGGCGCCCTCCGGGAAGCCATCGAGCGCTTCAAGCTGGTCGAGCGATTCCCGGTCGTGATGATCCTCGACGCGGACACGCGGGTCCAGCCCGGCTATTTCGACGCAGCGCTGCCCCTGTTCGACTCCCCGAAGGTGGCGGCGGTCGCCGGCTGCGTCAAGACCGACACGCACCGAATGCTCTCGCCGGTCGGGAACCTGCTGACCGGACACCGGATGCGGATCTACGCCATCGGCCAGCGCTTCCTGAAGTTCGGCCAGACATCGCGGTACCTGAACGCGACGCCCATCGTGCCGGGCTTCGCCAGCATCTACCGGACCGCCGTGCTTCCTGACATCGACATCAACCCGGCGGGGCTGGTGATCGAGGACTTCAACATGACGTTCGAGCTCTACCAGAACGACCTGGGCCAGGTCGGCTTCACGCTCGGGGCTGTCGCGATCACCCAGGACCCCGATAACTTTCACGACTACATCAAGCAGACCAGACGGTGGGCACTGGGCCTGTGGCAGACGGTTCGTCGCCACCCGCCCAGGCTGAACCTGTTCACGGCCATGCTCGCGCTCACGCTGACTGAGCTGATCACGTCGAGCCTGCTGTTCCTCATCCTGCCGCTGCTCGTGCTGATCCTCCTCGTCCCGGATCTCGTGACCAGCGCGGCGACCTGGCCCGGTTTCGGGTCGGCCTACGCGACAGTGTCGGCCCATATCACCCTGACCCGGATCGCCTACGGAGTCGGCGTTCCCGACCTGGCGATAACGTGCCTCGTCGCGGCCATCGAACGCCGCCCCCGGCTGCTCCTGGCGGCTCCGTTCTTCCCGTTCCTGCGGGTCATGGACTCGGCCATCGGCCTCGGGGCGATCCCGCTGGCCTGGCGGGCGCGCTCGAACGGAATCTGGAAGAGCCCGGCTCGGCGCGCGGCGCTCCGGGCGCAGCCGGTGCCGGCCGCCGCCATCCCGGCCGTCGCCGAGATCCTGGATCCGGGCTGCGTGCCGGGGCCGCCGGTCGTCGCGGCCTTCGAGGAAGCTCGCGGCCTCGGAGACGCGCAGGGGCAGCATGCCTCCGGCTGACCGGAGAATGCCGCCATGACCAGCCAGCCTCCTGTGCTGGCCGGCCGGTCGGGCGGGTCACGAGACAGACGAAGCGAAGATCGATGGCACGTTACCTGTACTGGCTGATCATCCTGGCCGTGAGCACCGCGATGGGCATCGTCACGCTGTCGCCCGGCCTGGCCCTGGCCGCGCCGGGCCGCCAGCCCGCAGTGGCGAAAGCCACGCTGGCCGGGCTAGGTCACCCGAAGACCGTCGTGACCTTCGCCTGGGGCGGCAGCCTGGCTAGCCAGATGCCCGCAGTGCCGATCCTGCGCGAGTACGGCATGCACGGCACCTTCTTCGCCGCCTCCGGCCTGCTGTGCCAGCTGAGCCAGGCCGAGTGCGCGACGTCCTCGCCGTACCTGTCGGTCCGGGACCTGCACGAGATCGCCGCGGCCGGCGATGAGATCGGCGGGCTCAGCGTCTTCCACGAGCAGCTGACGGGCATGCCGGTAGCCGAGGCCAAGCGGGAGATCTGCGACGACCGGTCGAATCTGATCAGGCTGGGCTTTCGGGTCACGGACTTTGCCTACCCGTTCGCGATCGTCAACCCCACCCTGGAGGCGCTGGTCCGGGGGTGCGGCTACAACGCGGGGCTCGGCACCGGCACGCTCAGGGGGGCCGGGCTCTGCGATACCTGCGGCTGGGCGGAGAACATCCCGCCGCTCGACCCGATGGACGTGCGCACTCCCATCGAGGTGAACTCGGTCAACACGACCTGGACGGCCCGTACGTACGAGTCCATCGTGACGGCCGCGCAGCGGCACGGCGGCGGATGGATTGTCTTCACCATCCACGACATCTGTCCGGTCAACTGCGCCCTCGGCACCACGCCAGCGATACTGCGCAGCCTGCTCGGGTGGCTGAAGGGCCAGGCCCGGCATGATGTCAGGGTGGAGACGATGCGCCAGGTCATCGGCGGGCCAATGCGGTCACTGGTGACTAGTCCGGCGCCGCGCGCGCTGCCTTCTCCCGGCGTGGCCAACGCCAGCCTCGCGAAGGCGGCCGGCCGCCAGCCGGTCTGCTTCCAGGAAGCGAGTTACGGCGGGACCGACGCCAGCTTCACCTATAGCCCTACCGGGGGGCTGCACGGATCCGCGGCCGAGACGGTCCGCATCACGCATGCGGGATCTGACCCGGCCAAGCTCCTGCAGCAGATGGACCTGGGTCTCTGCGCGCCTTCAGTTTCCTCCGGTCATGCCTATACCGCCGGGGTGTGGTACAAGGCCAGCGGTCAGACTCAGATCGAGATCTACCGGCGCGGTCCGCTGGATAACTGGGCCTACTGGGCCACGAGCCCGGCATTCCCGGCCTCCGCCTCCTGGCGGCAGGCGGCCTGGAAGACCCCGCTCGTGCCGCCTGGCACGACGGCGCTGAGTTTCGGGCTGACCACTACGTCCGTCGGCACGATCACCACCACCGACTACAGCCTCATGCCCGCGAAAAGCGAACGGGGGCGGATCCTGCTGCTCGGACTGGTCGCCGTGCTCATCGCGGCCGCGCTGATTGCCCGTGGGCATTACCGTTACCTGAAGTTCACGAAGGTCGCCGAGGCAGCCCATGGGGACAGCGTTGCGGCCAGATCCTGAGCCCGGCGGCGAGCCGCGATAACGTCCCTGGCCGCCGCGTCCGCCAGCGCGGATCTGCTGCCGGACCTGGCTAATCGTCGTCTGGCCGGTACCGGCTGGGCAGCCGGAGAGCGGCGGGAGCGGCTTTCCAGTGGTCGAACGCCGGCGGCACCCGCCAGGTCACCGCCGCCGAGAGGTCGAGCAGCCCGCGGGAGAAATGCACGCTGGTGAAATCCACGTGCCCGCCGACGAACCTGGCCTGCGCGAAACCGAGGTGCCCGCCGCCGACGCTGGCTCCGGAGAACGTCACGGCGGCACCGCTGAACTCAGCCCATGGGAACCTGGCCTCGCCGCCGGTGAAGTCGGCTCCGACGAAGCTGACCGTGCCGCTGGCAAATCTCGCGCCGACGAAACTGACGGTCGCGCCGGCAAACTCGGCGCCCACGAAGCTCACCGCGGCGCCGGCGAAGGTCGCCGCGACGAAGCTGACCTCGCCGCTGCTGAATTCGGCATCGAGGAAATCCACCGTCCCCCCGGTGAACTGGGACTCGAGGAACCCCACCCGACTGCCGGTGAAGCGCGAACCCAGGAAGGCCACCTCGCTGCCGGCGAAGTGCGAGTAGAAACTCACCTTGCCGTCCGCGAACTCGGCGCCGGCAAAGCTGACCTGGCCACTCGTGAATTCCGAGTCGCGGAGAGTGACAGTCGCCCCGGTGAACTGTGCCCCGGCGAAGTTGACCTTCGCGCCGGTGAACTTGGCCCGGACGAAGCTGACCTCGCCGCCGCTGAACTGCGCGCCGGCAAAGCTGACCTCCCCGTCGCTGAACTGCGCGCCAGCGAAGCTGACTGTCGCGCCAGTGAACTTTGCCCCAGCGAAGCTGACTCTCGCGGCGCTGAACTGCGCGCCGGCGAAGCTGACTCTGGGACGGCGGCGCGAGACGTCGGCGGAGTCAGGCATGTCCTCGGCGGACACTGCTGGCGGCTCGCTGGTGTCGAAGACCACGCCGCTCAGGTCAAGGTCATAGCCACGCCACGAGATGTCGCTATCGGTGCGAAGGCGGGTGCCAATAGCGTTCAGAACTGAATGCCGGAGCGCCTGATCCGCGCGCCACGCATGCCACTGGTCATTCTGTCTCGCCTGCCCATCCTGATCCGGACGCGGCACGGGCTCCGCGCGCAGCGCCGCGCACAGGACGTCGATGCAGTCCTGCCGGTGCGCCCGGCTTCCGTCAGCGAGTCGCGTCAGCGCGTGCACGGCAACGAGCCGGAGGGCCGCGGAGCCGTCACCGAGCTGCCGGGCGGCCTCAGCCAGCCGCGCTTGCGCCTCCCTGTCCGCCTGCTGTGCCGCTAGCGCTTCCTCAGGGCTCAGGCGGCGCAGATCATGGATCCGGCGCCGGGACCCGCGCTTCCAGGTTCTCGGAGATCGCCTGGAGCCGACTGCCGGCGACTCCAGCGCCAGTTCAACCTGTGGCGGCAAATCCGTTATCCGTACGATGTGAACTCCGTAGCCAGTTAGCAGCTCATAAGCTCAGGTAACAGCTTCTTTATTATATCGGAGCTTCTATCGGCTGCTAGTGCCTAATGCCGCTCGTATCAGCTGATCGCCGCTGGCCGGCACCGCGCGAAGGCGATGATCCAGGCGAATCGGGCAATCCCGGCGTTGGGCGCGCCGGTGGCGCGGGGATGCGAGCCCGGCTGCCATGATCCGGCCGTCCAGGCAAGCCAGGACTAGCAGCCTCTCGCGGGCCGGAAGCTCGGCACGGCCCGGATGGCGGCACATCAGGCCCAGTAGGCCCAAAAGCCATCGAGAGCCTCAATCCCCGCGCCAGTCCCGTTTCGGGTTATATTGCGGGAATGGCGCACGGCAAGCAAGCGGCGGCCGGCACCGGCGAGCTGATGATTCCGTGGCTGACATGATCGGGCGCCGTCAGCCTTCGGGCCCGGCGGCCGCGGCAGCAGGACCCGGCCAGCCGGTGGGGGTCGCCACGGTCATCGCCCGGCTGGAGGGCGGCGCGGGCCTGCTCGCATGGCGCGGTATCCAGGCGCTCGACTGGCAGGCGTGCCGCCCGACGATCGTCACCGGCAGCGGAGACCGGCTTATCGAGGTGGCCGAGGCTGCCGGCGCGGAAGTGATCCTCGACCCCACGCTGCGCGCGACGATCAGTTTGCGCAGCGACCTGCAGGCGGTCAGGCGGCTGGAACTCCTGCTGCGCCGCCGGGGATTCGGCATCGTGCACACCCATGGCGCGAAGGGCGGGGCTGTCGGCCGTGTCGCCGCCCGCCGGGCCGGCGTTCCGAGAATTGTCCATACCTATCATGGCTTCCCCTTTCACCAGTTCCAGTCACCGGCGCGGCGTCAGGCCTATATCGAGATCGAACGGCGCCTCGGCCGGCTGACCGATGTGGCCCTGTGCGTCGGCAACGGGGTGGCCGCCGAGGCGGTGCGGCGGCAGCTGATCACGCCGGAACGGGTCCGCGCCATCGGTGTCGTCGTGGACGGACCGGAGCGGGACAAGGCCAGGGCATCCGCTGGCCAGCCCGAGGCACGCAGGCACGCCCGGACGCTGCTCGGCATCCCGCCGGAGGCGACCGTCGTCGGCGCGGTGGGCAGGCTGACGTACCAGAAGGCGCCTGAGCACTTCCTGGCGGCGCTGGAGGAGCTGAACCTGCCTGGCGTCGTCGGCGTCTGGGTCGGCGGAGGCGAGGCGGCCGAGCAGATCGCCCGGCGCGCCCGAAGGATGCGGCACGGCCGGCTGATCCTGGCTGGCGAGCGCGCTGACGTGCTCGACATCCTTCCCGCCTATGACGTATTCGCCCTGCCCAGCCGGTATGAGGGGCTGCCGACGGCGGTGGTCGAGGCGATGATCTGCGGGGTACCAGTCGTGGCCACAGCCGTGAACGCCGTTCCCGATCTCGTGGTGCCGTGGGAGACCGGCCTGCTGGTTCCGCCCCAGCGACCCGCCCTGCTGGCGGCGGCAGTCCGGTACCTGATCGAGTTCCCGGCCGTCGCCGACCGACTTGCCGCAACGGCGCGTGCCAGGGTCAGTGACCGATACCGGGCAGCCGATCTGGCCGAATCCCTGCTGGCCGCATATTTCCCGGCCGGCCTGCCCGAGGCAAGCACGGCCGCCGCGCAGCCGTGCCGGGCGCCCGGCTCACGACGGCCTGGCCCTGATCCGCGCTGAGCAGCCGCCCGGCCTGACGGTGCCCTGTACCTAGCGGCTCGCCGGGCTGGTCATGCCCCAGTGTTACCGCACTGGCGCCTCGCTGCCCCGGCCAGGCCGGGAAGAATGATATCGATACTATGCGTTCAGTAAATAAAGGAGCGTGCGGCAGGCAGTGAGGAGAACCCTGGTAACGACAACGAGGCAGGCCGGCCCGGCCGCCCCGCCGGAGCGGAGCGGGGTGGCGCCGATCGCGGGCCGGGTCGGCGATCGCGGGCACGGCCGCCTGCGCGCGCGGCCGTCCTGATCACCGGCATCGCGGCGATGGCGCTGGCCGGCGCCGGGGCCGGCAGCGTCGCGCTGCTGGCCTACGCCGGCGTCCTGCTGGACCTGGCCGTGCAGGGGCACCAGGTGCTCAGCCAGCGGGATGTCTACGGGCTGCGGGCCGACGCGCGGGCCAGGATCAACATGGTCTACATGACGAGCGTGTTCATCGGCGGGTCGATGGCGTCCGCGGTATCGGGCTGGCTGCACGATACGGTCGGCTGGACCGGCATGACCGCATTCGGCGCCGCCCTGCCGCTGATCGCGTTCCTCATCTGGCTGCGAGACGGCCTGGGCCGGCCGGGTCACGGCCCGGCGGCGGCCGTCGCGGCGCCGCCGGACTAGGCACGATCGGACCCGCTGCCCGCGCGGCGGGCCGCGGCCGCGCGGGCAGGCAGTACCCGTCGCGCCCGGCTAGCGGCGAGCGGCCGAGGAGATCTGGGCTGGTCTCAGCCCGCGGCGGCGGAACGCCCAGCCGCGCAGGCCGTGCCCGGCTGCCTGCTCCAGCGCCGAGGGCGGCACGGCCAGTACCGGGCAGCTGGCCCGGGCCAGGCAGTAGTGACTGACCCCCCGATGCAGCAGGCGGCCGGTCAGCGGCCGCCATCCGCGGCCGATGACGAGCAGGTCATCGGGCTCGCGCGCGACGCTGACCAGGATCCGCCCCGGCTCACCGCGGCACACCAGCGGCCCGGTCCGCACGCCAGCGGGAGTCCCGCCGAACGCCATGTCCAGGGCGTCCCTGAGCCGCTGCCGGGCAGCCTCGGCGCAGAGCTGGCGCAGGTGCGGGGATGGCATGCCCCGGACGCGCGCGCTCGCCTGCTCGGACGCAGCCGCACCTGCCGGACCTGCGGCATCCGCCGGTGCGGCCGGTTTGCGGCGGCTGCCAGGCGTCGGCCACAATAGGGCCCGGCGATGAGGCTCGCCGACAACCGCGGATCCATCTCGCTGATGGCCTCTACCACCTGGCCCGGGTTAACCGGTGCCCCTGGGAGAGGAGAGTCGGCG